>Ga0307373_10004592_pt1 | contig 23128 bp, 20 predicted proteins | sample OX2MG_FD_202534 | JGI IMG/M metagenome (GOLD analysis project Ga0307373, IMG submission 202534) | Soil microbial communities from Risofladan, Vaasa, Finland - OX-2 | ecosystem: Environmental > Terrestrial > Soil > Coastal area > Acid sulfate soil | place: Finland: Risofladan, Vaasa | collected... | reverse complement strand
GAGGTGCTGCACATCGGGCCCTCCGTACACGGCTCGCTGAACGGGCTGATACCGGGCTTGCACGGCAGCAGCTACCTCTACCTGGCGGTCGGCATCATCGGCGCGACCGTGATGCCGCACGTGATCTACCTGCACTCGGCGCTCACGAACGGGCGCGTGCCGCCCCGCGACGATGCCGAGCGCCACCGCATCCTGCGCTTCGAGCGCACAGACGTGCTGATCGCCCTCGGCCTGGCCGGGCTCATCAACATGGCGATGCTGGCGGTCGCCGCCAAGCTGTTCCACACGCCCGCGCTCGCGGGCCTGGACTCGATCCAGGCGGCCCACACCCAGTTTGGCAACCTCGTCGGCGGCGGCGCGGCGCTCGCCTTCGCGGTCGCGCTGCTCGCCTCCGGCACGTCCTCCTCGAGCGTTGGCACCTACGCCGGGCAGATCGTGATGGCGGGTTTCATCAACGTCCGCATCCCGGTCCTCGTGCGCCGCGCGGTCACGATGATCCCAGCGCTCGTCGTGCTGGCCGTCGGGGTCAACCCCACCACCGCGCTCGTACTGAGCCAGGTCGTGCTGTCGTTCGGCATCCCGTTCGCCCTCGTCCCGCTCGTGATGCTCACCTCACGCAGTGACGTCATGGGCGCGCACGTCAACCGCGCTGTCACTCGCGTGGCCGCCTGGGGCTGCGCGCTGGCGATCAGCGGCCTGAACGTGTTCCTGCTCTACGAGCAGATCTTCGCCTGAGCCCTGATAGTCATCTGCGCCTTCAGTCCCCGCCAGAGGGCTCGATGCTGAGCAGCTCACCGCCCTCGTGGTCGACCTGGAGGGTCGTATGGTCCAAGCCGAACTGATCGTGAAGCGTCCTTTCGAGGCTCCGGCGGGCGGCATGGCAGTCGCTGTCGCGGCCGACGAGGACATGTGCTGATAGCGCGGGGAAGCCGGATGTCACCTCCCAGACATGCAGGTCGTGTACCTCGACCACCCCTTGTACCGCTACGAGCGTCCGGCCGATCGTCTGCGGGTCGAGTCCCTCCGGCGCGGCCTCCAGGAAAACTCGCCCGGAGGCCTTGACGAGCCCATACCCTGAGCGCACCATCAGGGCGGCGACGAGCAGGGAGACGATCGCATCCGCGCGCTGAAAGTGAGTGAGCAGGATCACCCCGGCGGCGATCGCCGTGCCGGTGAAGGCGTACAGATCGGTGAGGATGTGCTGGAAGGAGCCCTCGACGTTCATGCTCCGCCGGTTGGCCTTCGCCAGCGTCCAGGTGGCGGCGAGGTTCACCGCGACGCCGGCCAGCGCGACGGCGAGGATCAGCCCGGCCTGCACGTGCGGCGGGTCAAACAGGCGGCGGATTGCCTCATAGGTGATCAGTGCGGCGAGGATCAGCAGCGTTACGCCGTTGGCCTGCGCGGAGAGGATCTCCACACGCTTGAAGCCGTAGGTCAGTGCGCCCCTTGCCGGGCGGAGCGCCAGCCGGGCGGCCACCAGCGAGAGGCCGATCGCGGCGGCGTCGGTGAGCATGTGCCCCGCGTCGGACAGCAGCGCCAGGGAGTGAGCGATGACACCGGCCGTGAACTCGAGGACCAGCAGCCCCAAGATCAGCCCGAGCGCGATGGCCAGCTTGCCCGCGTCCGCATCAGTATCGGCGCGATGCAAGTGCCCGGCGTGACCATCCAACATTGTGCCTGAGAGGCTATACGTCAAGACCGTCCTTACCTCTTTGATCCGATGCCAACAGTGTTCAGGGCACAAAACGGTGCTGCCCGCGTGCGTACGCGGGCAGGCGACATTTAGGCTGTGATGGTGGAGAACCTTTTGCTCGCCGTGCCAAACGTCTCAGAGGGCCGCGATCAGACGACGGTTGCCGCGATCGCAGCGGCGTTTGCGGCTGACAGCGAGGTCCGGCTCCTGGACACCCACTCCGATCCAGATCACCACCGCTCCGTGTTCACGCTGGCTGGTGGACCCGGTGCGCTCGGCGATGCGTTGCTAGAAGGTGCGCGCGCGGCGGTGCAGCGGATCAGCATCGAGGATGGACGAGGCGTACACCCGCACGTGGGGGCGGTCGATGTCGTGCCGGTGGTCTACCTGGACGAGGGGGCGCGCGGGGCGGCGTGCGCCGAGGCGCTGGTTGTGGCCGACCGCATCGGCGAGGAGCTGAACGTTCCCGTGTTCCTCTACGGGGAGCTCGCCGGCGGGCGTACCCGTGCCGAGCTGCGCCGTGGCGGGGTCGCTGGGCTGGAGTCGCGCATCGCCGCGGGCGAACTGCACACGGATTTCGGTCCGTCCCGGATGCATCCGGGCGCCGGTGCCACGCTCCTCGCGGCCCGCCCGCCGCTGGTTGCCTTCAACCTCCAGCTGGCCCCGCCGGCCACGGTCGAGGATGCACGCCGGATCGCGGCCCTGATCCGCGAGGGTGGCGCCGAGGGTCTGCCGGGGTTGCGCGCGATCGGACTAGAGCTCGGCGGAGGGGTTGCGCAGGTGTCGATGAACATCGAGCGTCCCTTCGAGATGACCTTGGCAACGGTGGTGGCGGCAGTTCGCCGGCACGCGGAGGTTGCGAACGCGGAGCTGGTGGGGCTGGCGCCGCGCGCGGCGCTTCAGGGATTTCCCGATGAGGTGCAGTTCGTCGGATTGAATCCCCCAAAACAGGTGATCGAGGACATCCTCGCCGCGTGAGGACCGGGGCCCGCCAAACGCACTAGGCTCCCGATGTGGCCCAAACCAGGCGCAAACGCCAGACCAAGCACCGCGGTAACGCCGCCGGGATGGTCGAGTCACGGGGGCGCACGGGACGCAAGCCGACCGCCGCGGAGAAGAGCGGCGATGCACGTGAGGCTGCAAAAGCTAAGGAGAAGCTGCTCGACAAGCGCGACCGTCCGCCCACCTGGCGCGGCGCGTTCATCAAGGCGATGTTCGCCACGGTGGTGCTGCTGCTGTTCGCGATCGTCTTTCTGAAGCAGTCGAACCAGGCGATTGGGATCTTCCCGGTCGTACTCGCTATGTACACGCTCATCAGCTACCTCACCGACAAGTGGATCTATGACCGCCGCCAGCGCAAGAAGTCCAAGGCGGGCGGTGGCGGGAAGACAGCGCCGCGATGAGTGGGATGACTTTGAAATGAGCGGCCTAGACGTGCGGGCATTCACCGTCGGGCCGGTTCAGGAGAACACCTACATCGTGCGGGCCCCGGATGCGAAAAGCGCGGTGATCGTCGACCCCGGCGAGGAGGCCGGGCGGCTGCTGGAGGCGGCGCGCGCGCTCGAAGTGGACATCGAGGCGATCCTCATCACGCATTGCCACTTCGACCACATCGGCGCGGTCGCGGAGGTGGCGCGGGCAACAGGGGCCCCGGTGTATTGCCCACAGATCGAGCGTCCGGTGCTGGCGGACATCAACAGCTGGACACCGCCGGGGTTCGGGCCGTTCGAGAGCTACGAGGCGGATCAGACGGTCGAGGGCGGTGAGCGGCTGAGCCTGGCGGGGCTGGACATCGAGGTGGTTTTCACCCCCGGGCACAGTCCGGGACACGTCACCTATGCGATCGCCGCGTCTGACGATGAGGCGAAAGAGCGGGCGCTGCTCTCGGGGGATGTGCTGTTCCAGGGGTCTGTCGGGCGCGTTGATTTGCCCGGCGGCGACTGGCCAACCCTCGAACGCTCGATCGGGACGCTGCTGAGGACGTTTCCCGCAGAGACGACGGTATATCCCGGACACATGGGGGTGACGACGCTGGGGCGCGAGCGCGACACCAACCCGTTCCTCACGGAGCTGCGCGTTCCGGTGCCCCGCGAAACCGTGGCGCCGGACGCAGCGGCAGCCAAAAGTTGAGCCGCGGGGAGAAGATCAAAGCGCCGCGGGGCATGTCCGACGTGCTCGGGGAGCAGGCGGCGGCGCGCGCGACGCTGGAAGAGCGCGCGAAGGCGATCCTGGAGGGGGCCGGGTATGAGCGGATCGAGACGCCGGTGCTGGAGGCGACCGAGCTGTTCGCGCGCGGGGTGGGCGCCTCGACGGACATCGTCCAGAAGGAGATGTTCTCGCTCGACGACGGTGGCGGGCGTTCGCTGACGCTGCGTCCTGAGGGGACCGCGCCGGTATGCAGAGCGTACGCCGAACACGGGATGCACAAGCGCAAGCAGCCGGTGAAGCTGTGGTACCTGTCGAGCTTCTTCCGCCACGAGCGCGCGCAGGCGGGGCGCTACCGCCAGTTCTGGCAGGTGGGGGCCGAGGCCATCGGCTCCGAGGACCCGGCGGTGGACGCCGAGTCGATCGTGCTTCTGTCGGCGTTGTTGTCGGAGATGGGCGTGCGCGAGGTTCGCCTGCGGCTGTCCAGTCTCGGCAGCCCCGCCACGCGCGCCTCCTACCGCGAGCATCTGCAGGCGTATCTGCGCTCGCACGAGGCGAGGCTGTCAGAGGAGGTGCGCGGGCGGATCGAGCTGAACCCGCTACGGGCGTTCGACTCCGATCACGAGGGCACCCGTAGGATCATGGAGAGCGCACCGCGGCTGCTCGAGCACCTCGGCCGCGACGACGCGGAGCACTTCGCCGAGGTGCGCGCGCTGCTCGACGAGGCCTCCGTCGCCTACGAGGTCGACTCGACGCTCGTGCGCGGCCTGGACTACTACACGCGAACCGTGTTCGAGTTCACCTCCGACGCGCTCGGGGCGCAGAGTGGCGTGGGTGGCGGAGGACGCTACGACGGCCTCGTCGAGATGATCAATGGCTCACCCACCCCCGGACCGCCCACCCCCGGTATGGGCTGGGCGGCTGGGGTCGAGCGGATCCTGCTGGCAGGCGAGGTGGGCGGGCTCTTAATTAACGCGGCGAGCCCGGTAAGGCTGTTCGTGGCGCTCGGTGCTCCGGACACTGATCTCCGCAGGGCGGCGTTCGGCCTGCTGGCCGAAGCCCGCTCGGCTGGGCTGACGGCTCAGATGGAGCTCGCCGGACGTTCGCTGAAGGGCCAGTTGGGGTATGCGGACGCGCTCGGGGCTCGCTATGTGGCGATTGTTGGTACGGGCGAGACCGTGCTGAAGGACATGCAGGATGGTGGGCAGGAGCGGATCGCCACGGACACGGTCATACACGCGGTGCTGCGCGGCCTGCACACGCTCTGAAAACCGTCAGCGCTTCATGCTGCGTCCAAGGCATATTGCCCGGCTCAACTCAGATGGGGAATCTGCCGAAAGAGAGAGCGATGGCACAGCTTTCCCGTCCCTACCAGATCGCTTTCGTGGCGATGGCGTTCCTGGTGCTGGTGTGGTTCGTCGCGCTGCGCGGGCACAGCTCCAGCTCGTCCTCTAGCGCCAGCACGCCTGCATCTGCGTCCGGATCATCCGCGGCCTCGCAGGCCAAGGCTGCCGCGCCAAGCCCGGTCTATCACGGCGCCGCTCCCGGCGTGGAAGGGCTGACGCGCGCGATTGCCAAAGCGCACGGCGCGGTTGCGACCTCGCAGCAGAACGCTAAGCAGCTCCAGGAAAAGTCCGCCCAAGCATCGGGCCAGAGCAGCGCAACAACCACCCCGGGCACGACTGTGACTCACTCCAGCCAGGCCGTTGCCCCGGCTACGTCCAAGAGCCCGGTCACGACCTCGAAAAGCGCCGCGCCCGCGGTCAAGCCGCACAAGGTCACGGCAAGTGGTACTCCCGCTCAGCAAAAGGCGGTGGAAAGCGAGCTGAAAGGCGGCAAAGTCGTGCTGCTGCTGTTCTGGAACCCGAAGGCGTCTGTCGACGTGGCGGTCCACAAGGAACTGCAGGCGGTCGGGCGCAAGCTCCGTGGGAAGATCGCGGTGCATGACGCGCTCGCCAAGCAGGTCGGGTCGTTCGGCTCGATCACCAAGGCGATCCAGGTCTATGAGACACCGACGATCCTGCTCGTCAACCGGCATGGGGTGACGACGACGCTGACCGGCCTCACCGACGTCTACTCGCTCGAGCAGACGATCGAAGAAGCACGGCACGCATAGCCGTAAACTCGGCCGGGTGAGCACCGCTGAGAGCCTCGCAAATCACCTCGAAAGACCAGCCGGGCGCGGGCATGTGCCTGAGAACGCCTTCACCGGTGCGGCTGGTGGCGCTGCATGCGGCGACCTCGTCCGGATCTCGCTGGCGATTGACCCTAGTTCTCCTGAGGGGCGCATCTTTGACTCTGGCTTTGACGCAAGCGGTTGTGGCGCAGTGATTGCGGCTGGCAGTGCCGTCATCAGCCTGATCCGCGGCACGCCGCTGCTCGATGCTGCGCGGCTCGGCCCGCAGCAGATCGAAGCCGAGCTCGGCGGGCTCAGCATCGCCAAGCGCCACGCGGCCGAGCTGGCAGCGGATGCCCTGCACCGGGCACTCGGTGGCGCTGTACGCGGAAGTGCGGCCCTGGCCCCAGCGGCGGATCGCATGCTGGTGGCGATGAGCGGTGGCGTGGACAGCGCGGTAGCGGCCGTGCTCGTGGCACGGGAAGGCAGTGAGGCGGTGGGGGTCACCCTGGAACTGTGGTCGGATCCTGAGAATGACGGGGATCTGAGCTGCTGCTCCGCCCAGGCCGTCCGTGGCGCCCGGGACCTCGCCCACGGTCTCGGCATGCCCCACCTGTCGATCGATCTGCGCGCGGAGTTCCGGGCGGGGGTGGTGGACGGCTGGCTGGCAGACCACGAGGCCGGCCTCACCCCCAACCCCTGCGTGCGCTGCAACGGCAAGGTCCGTCTTGACGCCATGCTTGAGCTCGGCGAGCGGCTAGGCGCGCGCACGCTCGCGACGGGCCATTACGCGCGCGTGCAGGACGGCCCCTTGCTGCAGACGGCGGCGGACCGGGGCAAGGATCAGAGCTACGTGCTCGCGGCGCTCGCGCCGGCCTCGCTCGCACGCCTTTGCTTTCCGCTCGGTGAGCTGAGCAAGGAGGAAGTACGTGAGCTAGCCGTGCAGGCAGGCCTGTCTGTGGCGCGCAAGCCAGACTCACAGGATCTGTGCTTCCTCGCTGGCACGCGCCAGGGCGATTTCCTGGAGCGTCACGGAGGGTTGGGGAAGCGCCCCGGACGGATCGTCGACCGAAAGGGCAACGTGCTCGGTGAGCACGCGGGCGCGCATACATTCACGGTCGGCCAGCGCCATGGTCTCGGTATCGGTGGCGGCGATCCGCTGTACGTGCTCGCGACGGACACCGATGCCAACACCGTCACTGTCGGCGCGCGCGCGGAGCTGCTCTGTGGCGGCATGCAGGTGCGAGACGTGACGCTCCACCGCGACGGTGGCTGCGTGGATGGGGTGAAGATACGCTCGCACGGGCGGCGCCTGGAGTGCCGGCTGGCCGGCGGGACGGGCGCGGGAAGCCACCCGCGCATCAGCGTGGAGCTGGAGGAGCCGGCGGAGCGCACGGCGCCGGGCCAGTTCGCGTGCCTGTACGCGGGCGAGCTGATCGTCGGCTACGGCACCATCGCCTGACCTAAGATCATCCGCACGATGACCTCGGATGAGATCCGCGAGCGGTACCTGAGCTTCTTTGAGCAGCGCGGGCACATACGTATCCCATCGGCATCGCTGGTGCCCTCTGCACACGATCCCTCGGCGCTGCTCACCGTGGCGGGGATGCACCCGCTGAAGCCATATTTCCTTGGCCAGGGAACGCCGCCCGCGCCGCGGCTGGCGAGCTGCCAGAAGTGCTTTCGCGCGGTCGACATCGACAACGTCGGCAACACCACCCGGCACCTGACGTTCTTTGAGATGCTCGGGAATTTCTCCTTCGGCGACTACTTCAAGAAAGAGGCGATCGAGCTCGCGTGGGAGATGTCGCGCGGTGTCTTCTCCTTGCCCGCGGATGACATCTGGGTGACGGTGTTCGCAGGGGACCAGGAGCTTGGACTGGGACCCGATGAGGAGGCGATCGGGCATTGGCTCGAGGTGGGAGTGCCGCGTGAGCGGATCATTGAGTGCTCGCGCTCGGAGAACTTCTGGCAGGCAGGGCCCACTGGCCCGTGCGGACCAAGCTCGGAGCTGTATCTCGATCGCACTCCAGATTTGGACCCGCCCACCCAGCCGGATGATCTGCCCGGGGGCGAGAATGAGCGATTTCTGGAGTACTGGAACCTGGTGTTCACGCAGTACGACCTGCAGGCCGGCGCTGGCGGGGTGGGCGGGGATCCAATCCTTGCGCAGCTGCCGAGAAACAACATCGACACGGGGCTGGGACTCAACCGCATGGCTGCGATCCTGCAGGGCAAGGAGTCGGTGTTCGAAACCGACCAGTTCCAGCCGCTGATCGAGCTCGGCGAGGAGCTCTCGGGCAGGCGCTACGGACACGAACCTGCCACCGACCGCGCATTGCGGATACTGGCGGATCACAGCCGCGCGATGACGTTTCTGGTGGCCGACGGCGTTGTGCCGTCCAACGAAGACCGCGGATATGTGCTGCGCCGCGTAATGCGCCGCGCGATCCTGCAGGGCCGGGCGCTCGAACTCGAGCCCGGCTTCCTGACGCGATATGGCGAGCGCGTGGCTGAGGTGATGAGCGTTGCTTATCCCGAACTTCGCGAACAGGCTGACGCGATCCGCACGTGGCTGGGCGCGGAGGAGGAGGCCTTCGGACACACACTGGAGCAGGGCCTCGGCAACCTCAATGCGCAGATCGCGCGGGCCAGGGAGGCGGGCCGCGATCGCATCGCAGCCGATGACGCCTTTCAGCTGCACGACACGTTCGGGTTCCCGTTTGACCTGACGAAGGAGCTGCTGGGGGAGGAGGGCTTGACTGTGGACGAGGGCGCGTTCGACCAGCTGATGGACGCCCAGCGCGCCCGTGCCCGCGCGGCCGCCGGCGGGGGTGAGCAGGGGGAGAGTCCGCGCGAGCGCGCCAGCGAGTTCGCTGAGCAGACCCTCCTAAAGAGCAGGTTCACGGGCTATGAGACCGAGGAACAGCGAACCACCGTCGGCGCGCTGGCGGAGGAGAACGGCCATTACCTGGTGAAGCTCGCTGAGTCACCGTTTTATGCGGCCGGCGGTGGGCAGGTGGCGGATGTAGGCACGATCGAGTGCGAGGATGGCGGCTGTCGTGCGCGCGTGCAGGACGTGTTCCGCCTGGGCGAGGATCAGGTGCTCTCGGTGGTGCTCGAGCGAGGCGCGCTGAAACCGGCAGAGCGCGTGCTGGCACGGGTCGACCGCGTGGCAAGGCATGCGACGGAGGCCAATCACACCGCCACGCACCTGCTGCAGGCGGCGCTGCGCGCGCGTCTCGGCGCCCACGTCCGGCAGGCCGGCTCCTACGTGGGGCCGGACAAGCTGCGCTTTGACTTCAGCCACGGCCAGGGCCTAACCGAGTCCGAGCTGCGCGATGTCGAGGATCAGGTCAACGCATGGATCGCGCGCAACGATCCGGTGCGGCCGGTCTCAACGACGCTGGCCGAGGCCAAGCAGCTCGGGGCGATGGCCCTGTTCGGCGAGAAGTATGGCGAGGTGGTGCGCATGGTCCAGGTCGGCGAGGGTTCCTACTCGCGCGAGCTGTGCGGCGGGACCCACGTGCGCTCAACGGCTGAGATCGGCCCATTTCGCATCCTCTCAGAGACCTCGAGCGCCGCAAACGTGCGGCGGATCGAGGCGGTCACGGGACCGGCGGCGGTGGAGCTGCTGCGCGACCACGACCGCCTGCTCGAAGAGGCTGCCGCGGCGCTGCAGGCGCGTCCTGAGGAGGTGCCTGAGCGAGTGAGAACCCACGAGCGCGAACGCAAGAAGATGGATAAGACGTTGCGGCTGCTCGAGGGAGGGCTGATCGGCGTCGACGCTCCCGAGCTCGCGGCCGGGGCACAGGCAATCGCCGGCGTGCCGGTGGTCAGCGCCGAAGTGGAGGTCCCCGAAGCCAAGGCGCTGGTCGATCTCCTCGATCGTGTCAACGGCCAGCTCACAGATGATGGAGTGGTAGTGCTGGGCAGCAAGACCGGTGACCGCGTCTCGCTGGTAGTGAGCGTCGCGCCGGCTCTCGTGCAGCGCGGCCTGCGTGCGGGAGAGCTCATAAAGGCGGCCGCGGCGGTTGTGGGCGGCGGCGGTGGTGGCCGCGACACCCTGGCGCAGGCGGGCGGGCGCGATCCGGAGAAGCTCGGCGAGGCGCTCGAGGCGGCTCGCGCGGCAATCGCTTCAGCGCTCGAGGGCTGATGCGGGTGCTGGGGCTCGACTACGGCAGCGCCAGGTGCGGTTGCGCGGTGAGCGATCCGACGGGGACGATCGTCACTCCGATCGAGACGGTGCTGAGTCCCGGTACCAGGCGTGGGCTCGAGCAGATCGAGGAGCTCTGCCGCGCGCGCGAGGTCGAACAGGTGGTCGTTGGGCTTCCGCTGTCGCTGCGTGGGACAGACACCGAGCAGACTCGTGAGACACGAGCGTTTGCAAGCCAGCTGTCGCAGCGGCTCGAGCTGCCGGTGGAGTTGCACGACGAGCGTTTCACCACGCGCATGGCCCAACGGGAACGCGGAGAGGGCGCTTCGTCCAGCGCTAGCGAGGACTCGCGGGCCGCGGCGCACATGCTGGAGAGCTGGCTGGCCGCCCGGTCGGGTTAGGTCCGTAGGATCTGTACCTTGGCCCGCGGCGACCGATCAAAGCCACACTTGCAGCGCACCGATGAGGAACGCGAGCGAGACCGCGAAGAGCGCGAACGCCGTCGCGCCGGGCGCGCGAGCGACGCACCAGTGCTCGAGTCACCTGCGCCTGATCCTCGAGCTTTAGAGGACGGCCCTCCCATGGCCCAGCCGGACCCCGAGCCGGCCCCCACGCCTGAGCCCTCTGTGGCCGAGCCCGCCCTCACGCCAACCCCGGTGCAGGCAGCGGAGATCGAGGCGCCCACGGCCGAGTCCGTCATGGTGGAGCCGCTCGCATCCGATCTGCCTGCGTCCGAGCCGCCGCTGCCCGAACCACCCGCACCCGAGCCGCCCGCACTCGAGCTGCCCCCATTCCCATCTGCTGTGCCAAGCCTGCGGCCGCACCGCCCGCACTTTCCGCGCCGCCCACACGCTCCGCGCCGCGGTCCCGCCAGGGTCCTGGCGCTGCTCGCGCTCGCCGCGGTCGTGGCGGCGGTCGTGCTCGTTGTGCGTGCGCTCGTCCATCATTCGAGCTCCAAGCCGGTCGCGGCGCCGAAGGTGATCAGGCTGGTGATCCCCGAGGGGGAGACCCGTGCGCAGATCGCCGAGATCGCCAAGGCAGATCACCTCACCGGCAGCTATAGGGGCGCGTCCAAACGCTCGCCCCTGCTCGACCCCGTCCACTACGGCGCTCCCCGCGGCACGCCGTACCTCGAAGGCTTCCTGTTTCCCGCCACCTACGACATGAACCCGGGAGAGCCGGTGCGCAGGCTGGTGGAAAAGCAGCTCCTGGCCTTCCGGGAAAACTTCGGCGCGAGCGAGATCCGCCGGGCGCGTGCGCTACACGTCACTCCCTACCAGCTGTTGACAGTCGCCTCGATGATCGAGCGCGAGGCGCAGATGGAGGGCGATAGGCCGAAGATCGCAGCCGTCATCTACAACCGCCTGCGTAATGGCATACCGCTGGGGATCGACGCGACGATCTATTACGCGGTGGAGTTGCAGAAGGGCATCGCCACCTACACGGGCGAACTGACCGAAGCGCAGCTGCACAGCGACTCTCCATATAACACGCGGCTGCACAAAGGCCTGCCGCCGACACCCATCTCAAATCCGGGTTTGGCCTCGATCCAGGCAGCCGCCCATCCAGCTCACGTCCCCTACCTCTATTACGTGGCGGGCGCCGACGGCTGTGGCGAGCAGGTCTTCTCCCGCACGTCCGCCGAATTCGAAAAGAACGTCGCTTCCTACGATGCGGCCGTCAAGAAGAACGGCGGCAAGCCGCCGGCGTGCAAGAAGAAGTGATGCATCGCCTCGGCGTGCTGGGCTGGCCGGTGGCGCACAGCCGCTCGCCCGCGATGTTCAACGCCGCGTTCGCGGATCTCGGGATGGAGGGCTGGCGCTATCAGCGGCTGCCGGTCCCCGAGGAGCTCTTCGTAGAGACCACTCGCGCCCTGGGAGGGGTGGGCTTTCTCGGGGCGAACGTGACGATTCCTCACAAGCAGGCGGCGCTTGCGCTGGCGGGGGAAGCGAGCGAGGCGGCGAAGGCAATCGGCGCGGCGAATACGCTGACGTTTGCCCCCGGCGGGATGGCGATCGCCGCGGAGAACACCGACGCCCCCGGGCTGATCGCGGCGCTGAAGCAGCTGACCGGTATGTCCGCCCATCCGAGCGTGCTCGTGCTGGGTGCCGGCGGCAGTGCCAGAGCTGCGGTCTGGGCGCTGCGCGAGGCGGGGGCGAGCGAGGTGTCGGTGTGGAACCGCACCCCCGAGCGCGCCGAGGCGCTCGCTCGCGACCTGGGCGTGCAGGCAGTGCCGTCACCCCAGACGGCAGATCTGCTCGTCAACTGCACGGCCGTTGGGCTTGAGCCTCTAGAACGGTCGGCTAGTGAGCCTGAGGGGCTCAACCAACTCGGGCTGACGTTCGATCAAGTCGGTGAGTACTCGTATGTCGTCGACATGGTCTATCGAACAGGATCAACTGCGTTGCTGGCGGCTGCCCGCAGCCACGGTGCACAGACCCTCGACGGAATCGAGATCCTGCTCCGTCAGGGAGCGCTCAGCTTTGAGCTGTGGACAGGCCGGCAAGCGCCATTGGACGCTATGCGGGCCGCCGTGGAGCAGAGCCTGCTCGATTAGTGGGCTGGATAGAGCATTGGGGCTCCGGTCATGAGCGAGTTGCCCCAGAAGGAGAGCCCTGACCTGCACGCGATCTTTGGCATAGAGGGTGGCGCAGCCGACTCCAGGTCGGCGAGCCGGGCCCCTCTTCTTCAGTCTGAGGGTGGCGAAGAGGGTGGCGCAGCTGACTCGAGCCGGACCTCCTTTTTCCCAGACCAGGAGGATCCGCAGGTCGAGCCGGATCCCATGATCGAAACCGTCCCGGACGTGCAGGCCGGTCCTGCAGCGGAAGATATCGCCGAGGGCGCGCTCACAGTCCTCCCCGAGAGCCCGGAGTGGACGGGTATCTCGAGTCCCTCCCGCCGGGGGTCTTCGCAGCGCTTTCTGACGGATGTGATCATCGAGCTCGGCCTCGTCTCACAGCGGCAGGTGGAGGAAGCGATCGAGACATCGCGCGCCACTGGCGCCGTGCCGGAGCGCGTGCTGCTGGACAGTGGGGCCCTGACGCAGGACGGGCTGACGCGCGCGCTGGCCGAGCGCTACGGGCTCGACCATCTCGACCTCGGCGTCTTCTCTGTGGATATGAGCGCGGCCAACCTCGTGAGTACTCCCGCGGCCAAGCGTTACCAGGCGGTCCCGGTCGCGTTCACCGACAAGCGCACACTGCTGGTGGCGATGGCGGACCCGTCGAACGTGCTCGCGGTCGACGACATCGCGATCATGACGGGCTACGAGGTGCGCGTCGCGGTAGCCGCCCCGGAGGACATCGCCAGCCTGATCTCGCGGTTGGACCGGCTCGAGGACGTGGTCTCCGAGCAGGACGGGCACGCCGAAGAGCTCGAGCAGAGCGCTGCCGAAGTGGTGGACCTGCGCGAGACGGCCGATGACGCCCCGGTCGTCAAGCTGGTCAACCAGATCGTGGCGCAGGCTGTCGAGCAGGGCGCCTCCGACGTGCACCTGGCGCCTGACGGGCAGGAGCTGCGCGTGCGCTTCCGAGTCGATGGAGTCCTGCACGACGTGACCACCGTCCCGCGGCGGATGGCTGCGGGGGCAGTCTCGCGCGTGAAGATCATGGCCGAGATGAACATCGCCGAGCGGCGCCTGCCGCAGGACGGCAGGGTCGGGCTGACCGTCGATGGGCACCACGTGGACCTGCGGGTTGTGACGCTGCCGAGCGTTCACGGGGAGGCGGTCGTGATGCGCGTCCTCGACAAGGAGTCGGTCGTGACCCGCCTCGACAAGCTCGGCATGTCCGACTCCGACCGCGAGCGCTTTGAGCACGCCTGCCACGAGACGCATGGCGCGGTACTGGTGACGGGACCCACGGGCTCGGGTAAGTCCACCACCCTGTACGCAGCGCTGCAGTTGCTGAACACCCCGGAGAAGAACATCATCACCGTCGAGGATCCAGTCGAGTATGAAATGGAGGGCCTGACGCAGCTGCAGGTCTCCGCGAAGTTTGGCCTGACGTTTGCGGCCGGGTTGCGCTCGATGGTGCGCGCCGATCCGGATGTGATCATGGTGGGGGAGATCCGCGACTCAGAGACGGCGCGGATCGCCATTGAGTCGGCGCTCACCGGCCACTTGGTGCTCTCGACTCTGCACACCAACGACGCGCCCTCGGCGTTGACAAGGCTGATCGAGATGGGAATAGAGCCGTTCCTGGTCGCCTCGGCGCTCGACTGCGTGGTCGCCCAGCGGCTCGCGCGGATGCTCTGTCAGAACTGCAAGCAGCGCGTGATCATTCCTGCGGGGGTGCTGCACGAGAACGGCTACAAGGCGCTGGTGGACCTCGAGGCCTACGAGCCGAAGGGTTGCCGGCGCTGCGCCGGCTCGGGCTATCGCGGGCGTTTGGGGCTCTACGAGGTGATGAATGTCTCTTCAGAGATCCGCGCGCTGGCGCTCGAGCGCCGCCCGGCGGAGGAGATGCGCGACGTGGCGGTGCAGCAGGGGATGCGACGCTTGCGCGATGACGGCCTGGAGAAGGTCAGACAGGGCCGCACTTCGATCGCCGAGGTTGCCCGCGTGATTGGTAGTAGCTGAAAGCTAACCGAAAACTCCGAGGTCTCTCCTCACCCTGACACTGAACACCATCTGAGGAGTTTTCGGATGAACAAGTCTCTAGAACCTTCGTCCAGTTCGCCCTGGGCGGGCTGCGTGCGCTAATGGCCGGGCCCGCATTTGTCGATGGGGCGAGCATGGACATCGACTTCGCAGAGATCCTCATGGAGGTCGTCAACCGCCGGGCCTCCGATCTTCACCTGAGCGCCGGGGCGGCGCCGACCGTGCGCGTGCGCGGCCGGCTCATCCCGATCGATGGCTACCCCGTGCTGTCTGCCACCGACACGCGCGAGATCATCTACTCGATCCTCACCGGCGACCAGCGCCAGCGCCTGGAGACCAACTGGCAGCTGGACTTCGCCTACTCGATCCCTGGGCATGCGCGCTTTCGCGTCAATGCCTACTTCCAGCGCGGTGCGATCGGCGCGGCCTTCCGCCTGATCCCCTTTGGCCTGACCTCGATCGACGAGCTCGGACTGCCTGCCGCCGTGCACGAGTTCACACGCCGCCCGCGCGGCTTCGTGCTCGTCACGGGCCCGACCGGGTCGGGGAAGTCGACCTCGCTGGCGGCGATGATCGACGAGATCAACGCCACGCGCGAGGAGCACATCATGACGATCGAGGACCCGATCGAGTTCCTGCACTCACACAAGAAGTGCATCGTCAACCAGCGCGAGCTGGGCTCCGACGCGCAGAGCTTCTCCCTGGCACTGACGGCCGCCCTGCGTCAGGATCCCGACGTGATCCTGGTGGGGGAGATGCGCGACCTGGACACGATCTCCACCGCGCTGACCGCCGCGGAGACCGGCCACCTGGTGTTCGCGACGCTGCACACCCAGGACACCGCCCAGACGATCGACCGCATCATCGACGTCTTTCCCGCCCACCAGCAGGGGCAGGTGCGTGTGCAGCTGTCGGTGGCGCTGCAGGGGATCATGACCCAGCAGCTGTTGCCGACCACCGACGGCTCGGGCCGCGTAGTCGCGACCGAGGTGCTCGTCCCCAACCCGGCCGTGCGCAACCTGATCCGCGAGGGCAAGACCCACCAGATCTACTCGGTCCTGCAGACCAGCTCGGCCTCGGGCATGCAGACGATGGATGCATCGCTGGCCGGGCTCGTGCGTCAGGGCAAGATCACCCGCAAGCTCGCCGAAGCACGCTCTTCGACTCCCGAGGAGCTCGGTCGCCTGCTCGGCTCCGAGGCACTGGTGGCGGCGTAGCGCCGTGGGCGAGCCGAAACGATGAGCACCTATGTCTTCAAGACGATGGACTTCGCTGGTGTCAAGGCTCGCGGCGAGGTGGAGGGCGAGTCAAAGCAGGCGGTCTCCGACCAGCTGAAGGCGCGTGGGCTGATCGTCCTCGAGGTCGCCGACAAGCACGCCTCGCGCGAGCTCAACTTTGCGTTCACGAAGACAGTGAAGGTCTCAGAGCTGGCGGTCTTCTCACGCCAGCTCGCGACGATGATTTCCTCCGGCATGAGCATCCTGCGCGCCCTGTATGTGCTCGATGAGCAGACCGAGAGCAAGTTCCTGAAGGAAACCGTCGTTCAGGTTCGCAAGGACGTCGAGGGGGGCCTGTCCCTGAGCGACGCGATGGCGCGCCACCCGAAGGTCTTCAACCCCCTGTTCGTCGCGATGGCGCGCGCGGGCGAGGCCGGCGGCATGCTCGAGGACGCGCTGCTGCGCGTCGCCGACCAGCTCGAGAAAGACGCCTCGCTGCGCCGCCAGATCAAATCGGCGATGGTCTACCCGATACTCGTGATCATCTTCGCGGTTAGCGTGATGATGGCGCTGGTCGCCTTCCTCGTGCCGGTGTTCGAGGGCGTCTTCAAGCAGTTCGGGGGCGAACTGCCGAAGATCACCCAGGTCTCGGTGTTCATGTCCCACGCCGTGCTCGGCTATTGGTGGCTGATGTTCGCGCTGGCCGGGGGTGCCGCCCTCGCCTTCATCAAGTGGAAGAAAAGTACGTGGGGGCGCAAGCAGTGGGACCGCTTTCGCCTGCGTATACCGATGAAGATCGGCACGATCGTCCAGCAGGTCGCGGTCGCGCGCTGGTCGCGCACGCTCGCCTCGCTGACTGGCGCTGGGGTGCCGCTGCTGCTGGCGCTCGAGATCACCGGCAAGACCGGCGGCAACGTCGTCGTGGAGGAGGCGATGGAAGGCGTGATCGCCTCGGTCAAGCGCGGCGGCACGATCTCCGCGCCGCTGGCCCAGGCGCCGATCTTCCCCGCGATGGTCACGAACATGGTCGGCGTCGGCGAGGAGACGGGCGCGCTCGATGCGATGCTCGGGAAGGTCGCCGACTTCTACGACGACCAGGTCGGAGCCTCGGTCAAAGCGCTCACCTCGATCATGGAGCCGATCATGATCATCGTGATCGGGGGCATCGTCGGCTTCATCGTGATCTCGATGTACATGCCGCTGTTCACGGTCTACAACAGCATCCACTAAGGTCGCCTCGCCCGGCTCTAGCTGGGCTGCCGGGGATCTACCAGCACCTGTCCCTCCCCAATCGACAGTGACCGTCGGCCGGCGAGCAATTCCAGGAGCTCCTCGCCGGCCAGCTCGCGCCGCCAGCCGCGTAACGTGCGCACGTCTGCCTCCTCAGTTCCAGCGCGTACGGCTGCGACGATCGCCTGCAGGTCCGCGCGCGCGGCCAGCAGCTCATAGGCGAGCCCCGCCTCACGGGCCCGCGCGCGCAGCAGCGCCTCGGCCAGGGCGATCAGCGGCGCGTCCTGTGGCGTGGGGACCGGCGCGCGCGCTTCGTGGGGCGCCGCTTCGGGAGGCAGCTCACGTGCGCTGCGCACGATCGCCAACAGCTCCTCGCCACGCTTGCGCAGGTTCGCCGCCCCGGAGCCGCGGATCTGCTCGAGCTCGGCGCTTGAGGACGGCTTGCGCTTGGCGATCTCCATCAGCGCGGCGTCGCTGAGCACTCCCTGCACGGGGCGATCGCGCCGCGCCGCGGTCTCCTCTCGCCACTGCACCAGCGCCCGGGCGATCGGCCGCGCGGAGGGGCTCAAATTGCGCACGCGAGGCAGCCGTGCGAAGACCGTCTGGAGGTCGCGCTCGTCGCTTGAGAGCTGCAAGCTTGCGCACTCCTCGCGCGCCCACTCCAGGCGCCCGAGTTTTCCCAGGCGACGCTGCAGCTCACTGGCGAGCGCCAGCAGGTGCTCGACGTCGCCACGCGCGTATGCCAGCTGCTCGCTCGTCAGCGGGCGCCGGTCCCAGCGGGTGAAGCTCGCGCTCTTCGCCAGGCGGACGCCGAGCGCGTCGTTGAGCAGCGACTCATACGAGGCCTGCGCGCCCATCCCCGCAAAGCCTGCGGCGACCTGGGTGTCGAACACGTTGGTCACCTCCGTGTTCAAGCGCCTGCGCAGCAGCGCGATGTCCTGGCGGCCAGCGTGCACGACCACCTGGACTTGCGGATCGGCGAGAATCGCCGCCAGCGGCGCGCCGTCGAGATCCTCCGCGAGTGGGTCGACGAGCGCGGTCCGCTCGGAGTGACCGGGAGTCCCGATCTTTTCTGGAACCGCCAGCTGAATCAGGCACAGCAGCGTCAGGTAGCGACCCTCGCCCATGAACTCCGTATCGAGCGCCACCCGCTCGCTCGCCCGCGCCGCCGCCGCGAGCTCTTGCAATGAGGACTCGCTCATGGCTTCGCTCCCGGCAGTAGCCACAGAACCTTGTGCCGGCTCAGGCCGGCCTTTAGGGAGACATCCGTGCCGTTCGCGCGGATCCACTTGGCGGGCGCCGCGCAGGCGGCGTTCACCTTTGAGACTTCATGGCCGCAGTAGGAGTTCAGGAATGCATAGCGCACGGCTCCCTGGGCGATCAGCTGTTGGAGCTTTGCCACGCTCGTGAATACGCGTGCTTCGTAGGTGGTCAGGATCACCACGGGGCGGGCGTCCTGAACGAGGAGCGACCCGATCTGCGTGGCCGACTCGGCCGCCATCTCGTAGCGCGCGCTGCCCTGGTGGGCGCGCAGGTAGGCGCTCACCAGCCGCTGCTCTTCGGCTGGCAGCGCCCCCACGTAGCCCGCATCGGACACGTTGTTGTCGATCAGCGTGACGTCGGTGCTCACGGGGATCGCCAGCACCGCGACGAGCGCCATCGTGAGCGTCCCCGCTGACAGCAGCGTGGAGGAAAGCACGGATGGGTTCACGCGCATGCGTGCCAGCCCGGCGAGCACAACCGCGCCCAGCGCTCCGGCGAGCGTGATCCACCAGATGTCGGGCCGGCCGTAGAGCAGGCGCTCGGCGTAGGCGAGGAGCACCGCCATGGCTCCCGCCAGCACGAGCAGGCGCGCGCGGGAGGACGCGGAGGCTGCCCACGCCACGCCAATCCCGAGCATCGCGGCCACAGCCGGCATGAATCCCTCCACGTAGCGGGGGTGCAATCGCGCCATCTCGCTGAACAGTGCGATGCCGGTCAGCATCCACACGGCCAGTCCTGCCCCTGCGGCGCGGCGGATGCGCCCGTCCTGTGGTGCTCGTGCGCCCGCAAGGAGTGCCGGAATCCCGAGCAGCAGTGCGGCGAGCAGCTCGAGTCCCAGCCGCTCGCCCGAGAGCGGCCCGATCCTCGTGAGCAGGCGCGTGGCCGACGGCGGGACGATCGGAATGTGGTCGCGCTCGGACTGGGTCGCCTGGGGGTAGTGGCGACCGCTTTCATAGACGGTGGACTGGGGTTCGGGTGATTTGCCGCTGAGGCGGTCGGTGCCGTTGAACACGAACGCGGCGTTCCATGCGCTGCCGTTCGTCGAGCCGATCGCATACGGGCGGTCGTGGGCGGGAGCCAGGAAGGTCGCTCCCAGCCACGCCAGCGCCACAACCACGTATACGGCGCCGGCCGCCGACAGCGCAAGCAGGCGCCGGCGCCGTGACCCGGGCAGCCCGAGGTAGGCGAGCACCGCCAGTCCCGGGAGCGCGACGAGCGACTCGAGCAGCTTTACGTCGAAGGCGATCCCCAGCACCGCCGCGCCCGCCAGCAGCCAGGCGCTCGAGCCGTTCTCGGTCGCGCGCACGATCAGCAGCAGGGCGAGCACGATCAGCGCCATCATCACCCCGTCCATCGTGTCGCTGCGCGAGGTGAGCACCTCGACCGGCAATACCGCCAGGGCCAATGCGGCCGCGAACGCCGCGGGGGTGCTCCACATGCGCCGCACCGCCGCGAACAGCAGGGGCACCGAAGCAACTCCCGCGAGCGCCTCCGGCAGCTTGAGCGCCGTGGAGGAGAATCCCAGCAGCTTGACGCTCGCTACCTGCAGCCACAGGTCCACGGGCGGCTTGTCGATCGAGACGCTGCCCCCGGGCTCGAACGCGCCAAAGAAGAAGTTGTGCCAGGAGAGCGTCATGCTCCTGACGGCAGCGTCATAGAAGGGATCGGGCGCGACCTTGCCGAGGTGGGTCAGGCGCAGCGCCGCCGCGAGGGCGCTGACCAGCGCCAGCCCGGCCCACGTGAGTCCTCCGGCAGGCCTTTTCATCGGCAGAACGCTAACCTCGCGGCGCATGGCTGGCGAGCAAGACGATGATGAGGGGGAGGTGGCGGTGGCCCATGGGCCGCGGGAGTGTATGCCCTGCCGCGGTAGCGGCAAGCTGATCTCCAAGCTCGGCGGCGAGCCGAGCACGGTCACCTGCCCGTGGTGCGAAGGCGGCGGTGTGCGCATTCTTGGCGTCGACGCTCAGGCCCAGTGGCGCGGCGGGGCCGGTGAGTCCTCGGATAGCCAGTAGGCCAGATGGCCATTTTGTCCAGGTCCTGTGCAGTCATTCAGTTTGTGCGCACCGTGGCCGATGCAGGGTCTGATAAAGCCAGTGCCAGGTGCCAAGGCAAACGCCTGTAGTGGGTGTGTCGCAAAGCCGGCGGCTCTCGCAAGGGGGACGTATCGCCATTTGAGGTGATGGAACCAGGGGCTGGCGCCCTGTAATCGGATCCTAGGAGGATTCACATGTTGTATCGACTGCGCCAGCGCTCAAAGGATGAGGGTGGTTTTACCCTGATCGAGCTCCTGGTGGTTATCCTGATCATCGGCATCCTTGCCGCGATCGCTATTCCCTCATTCCTCAGCCAGAAGAGTAAGGCCACGGACTCCTCAGCGAAGGAGCTCGCACGCACGGCTCAGACTACCGAGGAGACCTACGCCACCGATCACAGCGGGGAATACACCGCCTCGACGACGGAACTGCACAACTACGAGCCGTCGATCCAGATCGCAGCTGGTAACAGCAACGCCTATCTGAGTGGCGCGACTGTTCCGGCCGCGGGTGAATACACCGTCACCGCTACCGCGATCGGCGGTCACACGTTCACAATCGCCAAAGAAGCGAATGGCACCGTCAAACGTACCTGCACGCCTACCGGCGTGACCGGTTCCGCCGGCGGAGGCTGCCAGAACGGGACCTGGTAGTCAGGCCACGAGCACACGCTCGTAACGGCCTAACGAGATCTGAAGAGGCGGCCTCCGGGCCGCCTCTTCCCTTTCGTGGGTCGATCGCTAGCGAATCCTCACTCAAGGATAAGCAACCATATGACGACAACCAGATATATGATGAACCCAATCAAAAGACGCGCCGGGGATGAACAGGGCTTTACGCTGATCGAGCTTCTGGTGGTTATCCTGATCATCGGCATCCTCGCGGCGATCGCTATTCCCTCCTTCCTGAGCCAGAAAGGCAAGGCCACAGACGCGTCGGCCAAGGAAGTGGCTCGTACGGGTCAGACGACTGCCGAGACGTATGCAACCGACAACAGCGGTAGCTACAAAAACATCTCGACGACCGTCCTCCAGAAATACGAGTCATCGCTGCAGATCGCAGCTGGTAACAGCAACGCCTACCTGAGTGGTGCCAAAGAACTCGAATCCGGAAGCGGTTATGAAGTGACCGCGACCGCAGTCGGTGGGCACACGTTCACGATTAAGAAGCTTGCCAACGGAGAAGTCAAACGGGAATGCACGCCCACGGGCGTGACTGGATCCGTTGGCGGTGGCTGTCAGAACAGCACCTGGTAGCAGTCGAGCGTCAGTGTTCACCCTGGTGGGCGAGAAAAAGAGGCGGCCTCCGGGCCGCCTCTTTTCGTTGCGTCCCTCCGGTGCGCTCAAGGGGCGTGCGTCCCGTGACGATGAGGAGGAAATGGAGGCAGTCACATTCGCGGGCGTGCTTGGGGCAATCGTCGGCTCTTTCTTAAATGTCGTGGCGTACCGCCTGCCGCGCCACGAGTCGCTGGTGACGCCGGCCTCGCACTGCCCCAACTGCGGCATGCCGGTCAAGCCCTACGACAACATCCCGATCCTCTCCTGGGTCTTGCTGCGCGGCCACTGCCGCAGCTGCTCGGCCCTGATCTCGCCGCGCTACCCGCTCGTCGAGGCGGCCACCGCCGCGCTGTGCGTAGGCGCGGTGCTCGCTCACCATTCTGCGGCCGGGATTGCGCTCAGCGTTGTGCTGATCCTGCTCGTCGTGCCAGCCGCACTGATCGACCTCGAGCACAGGATCATCCCTAATCGCATCACCGCGCTCGGGGCTGTGCTCGCGCTTGGGCTCGGCATCGCGCTGGACCCGGCTGGCGAGCCGGAGCGATTGATAGCGGGCGCGGCGGCAGGTGGCTTCCTGCTGATCGCCCTGCTGGCCTACCCGGGCGGCATGGGCATGGGCGACGTGAAGCTCGCCGCCGTGATGGGGTTGTTCCTCGGGCGCGCCGTCGCCCCGGCGATCCTGGTCGCGCTGCTCTCAGGCGTGATCGTCGGCGCCGTCGTGATCGCTCGCACGGGGGCCGGCGAGGGACGCAAGACGGCGATCCCCTTCGGCCCCTTCCTGGCGCTGGGCGCGCTCGTGGGCGTATTCGCCGGGCAGCCGCTGGTCGAGGTGTACGTCAATCACTTCTTGCACTAGCTCCTGCACGAATCCTAAAGCGCCAGCGCCTGCGCGCCGATAGGACTCCTGCGGCCGCCTCTCTCCGATCTGGCCCGTCATATCCTCAATGCCCTCGCTACCCAATCCCACGCTCAGGCTCAACCTCGGCCGCCGTTCCGGCGCCGACATCGTCGGGCTGGACATCCAGCCCGGACACGTCGCCGCGGTGCAGGCACGCGTGAACGGCTCGATCGTCGTCAAGCACGCGGCCGGCGCGCCGCTGCCCGCCGACACCGTTCGCGAGGGCGAGGTCCTCGACGAGGGCGTGCTCTCAGAAGCGCTGCGCGCCCTCTTCGGTGACAGCCGCCTGAGCCGGCGCGTGCGTCTCGGCGTCGCCAACCAGCGCACGGTCCTGCGCACGCTCGAGCTGCCCCCGGTCACCGATCGTAAGGAACTCGCCGCGGCGGTGCGCTTCCAAGCCCAGGATCAGGTGCCGATGCCTCTGAGTAACGCGGTGCTCGACTTTCACCCGCTTGGCGTCTTCGACACGCCGGATGGCCCCCGCCAGCGGGTCGTGCTCG
>Ga0307373_10004591_pt1 | contig 23134 bp, 17 predicted proteins | sample OX2MG_FD_202534 | JGI IMG/M metagenome (GOLD analysis project Ga0307373, IMG submission 202534) | Soil microbial communities from Risofladan, Vaasa, Finland - OX-2 | ecosystem: Environmental > Terrestrial > Soil > Coastal area > Acid sulfate soil | place: Finland: Risofladan, Vaasa | collected... | reverse complement strand
GCTGTCCCAAATCGTTTGTACATCACCGTCTCGACTGCCGGCCGCTTGGCGGATATGGTGGGGGTCTGCGCCTGTGCGCCTCACCCGCCGGTTGGTCGCTGTTCTTGTCGCAGCCCTCCCCAGATCATGCAATTCCAAGAACTGATCGTCCTGCTCCCTTGCCATAGCCTCGAGGATTTTCCGGTCTACCAGGAGGGCGATCAAGCCGAAGGGCTCTTAGCGGCCTGGTCGGCCCTCTGGCACCCGGCGCTCTTGGCCTCGGCCGGCAAGCTCCCCACCTGGCACCGCGCCGATGGTCCTCCCACCGACCTGGGCGGCCGGCTGCTGGTCGTTCCCCAGGCGAGTGAGGCCCTGCTACTGGCCGGTTGGGCCAGCCGGGCGCAAAGCGAGGGCGCCTGCGTGGTGCGCAAACTCCAGCGTCGCGTCGAGATCGTATCGGCGGCCCTGGAAGGCCTCGATGGCGGGCCCGGGCAGGTCGACGAGGGCCTGGCGGCCGATTTTCTTGCGCTCGGTTTGGGCTACCTGCTGGTCGAGTTGCTCACGCGCCAAATGCGGTACATGAGCAATATCGATGAAATCCACCTCCGTAACGAGGCGGTCTCCGCCGCCCGCGCGGCCGTCGCCGGGCATGCCGACACGGCACGCGACCACCTTCGGAATTGCTTCGACGTATTGACCGAAGCCCGCGAGCGGTTTTATCCGGTCGAGGCCTATCTCGTCGATCTGGTGCTCGTGGCCCCCACGACGCTGGGCCCCGGCTTGCTCGGCGAATTGGCTGACGGTGCCGCGAAGAACCTGTTGATCTCCGCAGAGCTCGTCGAGCAACTCGCTTGCGCCGAACCCCAGATATTGGCGGCGCTGCGGCTGGCCCTCGACCACGGCACGGTGAGCCTGGTTGGCGGCGAATTCGACGAGCGCGAATTGCCGCTGCTGCCAATCGAGTCGACGCTGGCCGAATTGCGTCGCGGCGCCGCGACCTATCAAGCGCGGCTTGGCGCCGCGTGTGTGGTGTATGGCCGCCGACGATTCGGACTGTCGCCGATCTTGCCGCAAATCTTATCGCGGCTGGGCTACCAAGGCGCGCTCCACAGCACGCTCGACGACGGCCAGTTTCCCAAGGGGGTCCAAAGCAAGATCCGCTGGGAGGGACTCGACTCCAGCGCCATCGACGCGTTGGGCCGTTTACCGCTCGACGCCAAGGCGCCGGAGTGCTTGCTGGGGTTTCCACGCAAAATGGGCGAGGCGATGGACCACGACCATGTGGCCACCTTGGTCTTCGCTCACTGGCCGGGCCAGAAGAGCCCCTTCTTCGACGATCTGCGGCGGATGGCCGCCTACGCGCCGGTCTTGGGCAAGTTCGTCACGTTGGCCGATTACTTTGCCCGCACCGAGCGGCCCGGCGAGCTGACCCGGTTCCGTGCCGATCAATACCGCGCTCCTTACTTGCGGCAAGCGATCATTCGCCAGGAGGTCGATCCGCTCTCGCGGCTGGCGCGGCACCACCGCCGCCAACTTCTCGCCGAATCCGAACAGTCGCTGTCGACGTTGATTGCGTCGTTGAGCGATGTCGCGCCAAGGCGAGCGGGGGGTGTAAACCCCCCGGTGGATTCGGCGACTCTGAACGCGCCACCCGCCGCCACGAGCCCGAACCCTTGCGAGTGCGGCGATGAAAACGACGAGGTACGACTCGCCGAAGCGCAAATAACCGCGGCCCGACGGCTCGCCGAATTGCTCGGCCGCGGATCGCCTGGCGGCGTGGCGGGCTATTTAGTGGCCAATCCTCACATCGTTTCGCGGCGAGTTCTCGTCGCGACGCCCGATCTGGCGGTACTTCCCGCTTGCCAAGCGCCGATCGTCGCCGCGCAAGAGTCGCCCGGCGGAATGCACGTCGTCGTCGATGTGCCGCCGATGGGTTTTGCCTGGATCGGTCCCGGCACACAGGTTCCGACGAAAACAAAATCGAAGGGGAAGCCGTCGAGCGAGGTATCCATTCGAAACGAATTCATGGAAGTCGTCATCCATCCGGAGACAGGGGGCATTCGCGCCATTCGCGAGACCAACCAGCGCGGCAACCGGATGTCGCAGCAGTTGGGTTTCCGGTTGCCGGGCCCACGTCCTAAGCCGGGCGATGTGTGGCGCGACCCCGATTCGGAGGTCGTTTACTCATCCACGGCGGTCAATTCCATCGAGGTCACCGCCAGCGGCCCGGTGCTGGGTGAAGTCGTCAGCCGGGGCCGCTTGCTCGATTCCGAGGGCCAATTACTGGCCGGCTTTCGCCAGACCGTTCGTCTGGCCGGCGCATCGCGCGTCGTGTCGCTCGACATCGAGCTGGACGTGCGGCAGGAACCTCGCTCCGATCCGTGGGGCTCCTACTACGCCTCGCGCTTTGCCTGGGGCGACGAATCCGCCGAGCTATGGCGGAGCGTGGGCCTCACCAGCCAGGCGACCGAAGCGAAGAACCTCGAAGCGCCGCACTTCATCGAGATCCGCGCCGAGAAATCGCGCACGGCGATCCTCACCGGCGGCTGGCCCTATCATCGCCGCGTCGGCGCTCGCATGCTCGACAGCCTGCTCGTGGTGCGCGGCGAAACCGCGCGGCGCTTCCAATTGGCGATCGGCGTCGGCCTGGCGCACCCGGTCCACGCGGCGCTCGACTTGCTCTCGCCCGCCGTCGTCGTACCCGCCGTCGCGGCGCCTTCGGCGCCGGGCGGCGCCGGCTGGTTGTTTCATCTTGACGTCAAGAACATCGTCGCGACGCACTGGGAGCCGCTCGGCGCGTCTGCGAGCGACGGGGCGTCGCCGGCGGGTTGCAACGTCGGTTTCCGCGTGCGGCTGCTCGAAGCGGAGGGTCGAGCTGGTTCGGTTCGACTGCGCGCCTGCAAACCGGTGTCGACGGCGCGGCACGTCGACTTCCAAGGCCGAACGCTGGCCGAACTTTCCGTGGAGGGTGACTGCGTGCAGTTCGACTGCGGCGCCTACGAGTGGATCGAGATCGAAGCCCTTTGGGCTTGATGGGTGCGGCACGCGTTCACTCGATGCGATGTTTTTTTGATTATTCCGCGAATGAATCGCGGACATAATGCGCCCCTTACGGCTCTCTAGGGTGGTATCCATTCGCCGCCGCGTCGGCTAGGGTGGCTCGCGTCCAAGCGGTGGAGCACACGAAAAGCGCGCCCCGCGGCTTGGGCCTTCTATCGACTACTGTGTCGTGGCGACGGACCGTGTCGTTCGTTGTCGCACCCGCGCGGCCCGTTCGTTTCGTGCCGCGCGATGGGCAGGCCGGTCGTCCGCGCGCGGACGTCCGGTGCGTTTGACATCGTCCCACCTGAACTCTGAACGGAGGCCGAGAATGTATCGTCTTACCTGGATCGCGCTGTTGTCTTGCGTCGGGCAATTCGCCCCGCTCGTCGAATCCCGCGTTGCGGCTGCGGATGCCGCGGACCAAGACGCCGAAGCGCCGGCGGCGCAACCGCGGCCCACCGAAACGCCGAAGGCGTCGTTCCATTTGATGTCATCCGAGCGAGAAGCCTTGTTTCGAAAATGCCTGCCCTTGGTGGACGACGCGCCCATCGCGGAATTGTTGGCCGACCCGCGCCTGGTGCTTTACAGCGACAGTGAAATGCCCAAGGCTTACCAATTCTGGGACGGAGCGTTTCCGGGCGTGCATAGCACGAGCTACAACATTTCGGCCAACGGCGGCGAGCCGTTTGGCAACGGCAATCGCGAGTTTCCCTGGGCCGCGCCCGCCGGTACGCACCGTGCGCAGCGCGTCACGTCGTTCCGCTTCTTTCGCTTGCCGCAAGGCGACGACGGCCGCGTATTGCCCGTGGTCTGGTACCGCAAGCGCTTGAGCGGCGACAACTCGCTGGGTTACGCCTGGACTTTTCCCGTCGGCACGTACTTCGGCGAGGTGCTCTTGCTCAAGGGGCCCAGCGGCCTCGACTACACGTTCGAGGTGCGGGTCCGCCGGCGCGCCGAAGGCTATTGGCAAGTTGATGCCTTCCGCCCCTTTCCAACCGCCGCCGGCCTCGCGGCGCGGATCAAGGAATTGCGGCCCGATTGGCAGGACCGGCCGCAACTGCTGGCGCTTTGCGACCATCTTGACGGGCCCCGCAAACTCCCGGTGCTGTCGTTGGCCGATCGGCAGCCGGGGCAGCGCGTGTTTCAGCAGGCGATGGGCGTCGACGAGCTTCCGCCCGTGGGCGACGACCGCCTGGTCGAGGAATTGCTGACGGGCACGCCGTTCCGCTCGGCGCTGGGCGAGACTTGGCGCGATGACGACGGCGGCGGCCAAACCTGCGCGCCGACCACATTGGCTTCGTTTCACGTGGTGCCGGTGAATTACGACGCCGGTTTCATCGCGGTGGACAACGCGTCCTGCATGCGCTGTCACGCGACGGCCAACACGTCGGTCCGCGAGTTCAACTCGGGCCGTGATTGGTACGGACGCGTGCGTGGGTCGGACGGCATCTTCTCGTTTCATCCGTTCTCGCTCGACAGCATCAGCGACAACGGCTACGCGCGCCCGGTGCGCATGCGCCGCGAGCTGGAACGCGCCGGCTTGCTCGAAGCGTTCGATTCGGCGCGGCACCCGAGCAGCGTCTACCAGACGTTGTTGAATTCGCGCGAGTAGCGCTAGCCCGCCTTACGGAACGCTTCGACCTCGAACGGGTTGTCGCGGTACGGATCGCGGCCGCGGAGCCGGAGCACGAGCGACGCGAGCAGATAGGCCGGGATCAGTAACGGTCCCCATCGTTCGTACTGTCGGACATGCACGAGCTCGTGGTTGCGGACTACGTCCAGACCTGCTCCGGTCACGCCCAGCACCGTGTGACCGAGCGTCATGGCGATCGGATTGACCGGCATACGTTCGAGCAGCCAGCGGGCGGCGCCGCCGTGGAATTCCAGCACTCCGCTCCGCCGACGGGCAGCGCCACCACTGACCAGCGTCGCCAGCCCGACCGCCAGTCCCAACGCCGATGCCGGCGAGGCCCATACGATCGCCGCCCATTGTAGGATCACCGTATCATTTGTCGTTGGAGTCCCTCTTCGAAAGCGATCAAAACGGTGGCAACCATGTTACCGGCGTAGACCAGACCCCCACATTCACTATATTCGGTGGGAAAACGCTGGGATACTCCTCTCTAGGAGATCGAGGTAGAATGGAATCGGGCTAGAATGAAAGGGCTGAAAAAGTGAGTCTTGACGATGTCGTGATCGAGGGCAACCTCAAACCGGATGGTACGCTGGAGCTGGATCAGAAACCAGGCCTGACGCCTGGTCGCGTGCAAGTAACCGTGAAACCCCTAATTCTTCCGACGGTGGTATACCGCGGCTTGGTGGAAGTGATGGATGAGATTCGTCAGGCCCAGCGGGCCAGGGGATACCAGGGACGGACCCTTAGGGAAATGCAGGTCGACGAGATGACACGCCAAGAAGAGAACGAGGAGTACGAGCGACGCTCCGAGCAGTTATGGGGCGGTCCCCTGCCCCCCACCGGGAGATAGGAGATCACAATCGTGCTTGTCTATCTCGACACCTGCATCTTCATCTACTGGATCGAAGGGCCGACTCCTTTCGACGTCCGTGTGCGGACCCACCTCGCAAAACTGCAGGCGGCGGGGCATCGTTTCGCTATCAGCGAACTCTCTCGACTAGAATGCCTCGTAAAGCCGCTCGGCGTCGGCGACGCTGCTTTGCTCCTCGACTATGAGCGAATGTTCCTGGCCCCGAATGTTTCCTTCGTGCCGCTGGATGCCCCCGTTTATGAGCGCGCCGCGAACATTCGCGGCGTTCGTCGATATGCCAACGGCAGTCGCTACTCCGCTCTGGATGCGCTGCATTTGGCGGCCGCCGTGCAAGCGGGTTGCACGTCGTTTTTAACCAACGATCATCGTTTGGCGGGCTTTCTCGACATCGCAGTCGACGTGCTGCCCTGATCGAAGTCCAGTCGAATGAAACTAAAACAGTTGCAATTGGCCGCTGGCCGTTCGCGGCGACCGGAATTGCGCCACATCCATTTCCGGCAGGCGGCGGTCGAGACCGAACCGCTGGGAAAAGACCTTGAAGTTCTGGGCGATCTGCCGGGCATAATTCCCTTCGCCGCGCATGCGCCGGCCGAATTGTGAATCGGTCAGTTTGCCGCTTCGAGTCGAGCGGATCAGTGCCTCGACACGCTCTTTCTTGCTCGGGTGGTTTTCTTCCAGCCAGGCGCGGAAGACCGGTTCGACGGTGAGCGGCAGCCGCAACAAGACGTAGCCCGCCCCTGTCGCACCGGCTTGCCGGGCGGCTTCTAAAATGGCGGGCGTTTCGTGGTCGGTCAGGCCCGGAATGATGGGTGCGACCATCACGCGCACCGGTATCCCTGCAGCGGCCAACACTCGTACCGCTTTGAGCTTTGCGGCTGGCGTGCTGGTTCGTGGTTCCATCGTTCGTGCAAGCTCCGCATCCAGGGTCGTCACGCTGATATTGACGTGAACGAGCCGCGCGGGGCCCATCTCGGCGAGCAGGTCCAGGTCGCGCAGGACGAGGGCGTTCTTCGTGATGATGGTGATCGGTTGGCGCGCTTCCGAGGCGACTTCGAGGCAGCCGCGAGTCAGGCGAAATTGCCGCTCGGCGGGCTGGTAACAATCAGTGACTCCCGAAAAGGTGATCGGCTCCGGCTGCCACGACGGCCGGGAGAGGAACTCCCGAAGGAGCGCCGGCGCGTCGTGCTTTACCAGGATTTTCGTTTCGAATTCCAGGCCGGCGTTTAGTCCCAGGAATTCGTGGTAGGGCCTCGCGTAGCAATAGCTGCACCCGTGCTCGCAACCTCGGTACGGGTTCACGTTGTAGCGGTAGGGAATATCGGGGCTGTCGTTTTCGCTGACGATGCTCTTCGACTCGTCGGGCAGGTACTCCGCCGTCGAGGGGGCCTGGCCGGCCAGAAACTCCTCGTCGTGCTCCAATTGCTCGAAATCGGCCGCATGGCGCGTTTTTTCGAACCGGTTGGGTGGGTTGATGTGCGATCCGCAGCCTTTCGGTTTGTAGGGGTTGGTCATGGCGCATCCCCGTGGAAGGATTGGCGGTCGTCGAACACTTCGTCGCGCGTCGTCGCGAAGTGATTTGCCGGCCGGCCCTGCGCTGCGCGGCCGAAGGCCGGAGGTGGGATGCGTCGTTCCATGTCGGACAGTATATCCGATCGCAAGCGATGGGCGACCGGGAGATGCTTGCGTAAGCCCCGCCGCGCCCGTATAATGCTGCCGCGTAACCATGTTTCGTCGAGCAATGCGCAGTGTCTGAAACGTCTCCGAGCAGCGAGTTGCCCCCCGGGCTCGTCCACTCGGCCGCGGACAATCCATACATTTCTCCCACGGCCCGCGATGCCAGCGACGTTCCGGTGGCCTCCGAGATATCGCAACCATTCATCGTGACCGAGCCTCGCTGGGGCTTTTGGGCCACCATCGCCTTGGGTGTGGCCGTGGTCTGCGTGTTCCTAGGGCTGCAGACGGTGGTGGTAATCCCTTTCGTCATCGTCAAGATGGCCACTGCCGACGGCAAGGCCGACCCTACGGCCATGGCGGCCTCACTCGGCTCGGACGGCCTTCTCCTCGGGCTGGCCACCTTGGTTTCAGTTCCACCGTCGATCGGCCTCGTCTCCTTATTCGCCAAACTGAAGCGTGGCGCGACGGTGCGAGGACACCTCGGCATCCACGGTGTTTCGCCTCGCGTGGCGGGCCTAGCGATTGGCGCCGTGCTCGTTTACGTTGCCGCGGCCCAGGTACTTGGTTACGCCTTGGGTTGGGACGGGTCGACGTTCATGGTCGATGCCTACACAACAGCGGCCTTTCTGCCGCTCTTATGGATCGCGCTGGTCGCGTTGGCACCGTTGTTCGAGGAGATCTTCTTCCGCGGCTTCCTGCTCGAAGGGCTCCGCACTTCGCGCTTGGGCCCATTCGGCGCGGTCGTACTCACGTCGTTTGCGTGGGCGTGCGCGCACATCCAATACGACGCCTATTATATCGGGGTCATCTTCGGGGGCGGTCTGCTGCTGGGAACGGTCAAGCTCCGCACGGGCTCCACATTGCTGGCCATCGCGATGCACGCTCTTTGGAATGTGATTGCGATGCTTGAGGTGGTGGTGTACCTCCAGATGAATGGAAACGGCGTGGGCTGACGCGCTTTCCACGAACAACACCAGCAACCGCCGCTCGGGCCGGCATCCGCAAGGAAGGTCAGTGGCAATGCGGTCGGCAGGCGTGATCTCATCAGGCTGAAAAACGCTGGAATGCCTAACTCAACGCCGCGGTGACCTTGGCGGCCAACTCGTCGTGCCCCACGCCGCGAACCAAAAACCGTTTCTGAGTCGTAGTCTCGCCGGCCAGTAACTCGAACTGCGACTTCTTCAGCGACAACCCTCGGCTTAAGAGCGCGATGATTGCCTTGTTGGCCTTTCCCTTCTCTGGCACTTGCGTCACCGAAACCTTGAGCTGCCCGTCTTGCGTCCCATAAATCTCCGAACGCCGGGCGCCGGCGTGAGCCCGCACCGGCAGAATCGTTCCAGCGGGGTGCGCCTCGAGCGCAATCATACGTTCCTCCAACCTCTCGATGAGTGCCGCGCCATTGCGACGCGGGCTAAAGCCCACGCTACGGAATGCCAAATCCTACTCCAGCCCTTCGAAAAGCGCCGTGCCGACGCGCACGAGCGTCGCCCCCTCTTCGATCGCCACTTCGTAGTCGCCGCTCATCCCCATCGACAACTCGTCGAGCGACCAGCGTCCCGCCCAGGCCGGCCGCAGCTCGTCTCGCAATCGCCGCAGCGCGGCGAACTCGCGCCGCGCCTCGTCGAGGTCCCCCTCGCGGCCGGCCATCGCCATCAGGCCCTTGATTTCGATCCGCGGCAGCATTGCCAACCGGTCGGCCAGCGGTCCCAATTCACCTGGCTTGAAGCCGTGCTTCGCGGTGTCGCCCGAGACGTTCACCTCCAACAGCACCGGCAATCGATCGCCCTTGGCAAGGGCCGTTTCGGCGTCGAGCGCCTCCAGTAACCGGAGGCTGTCGCCAGAATGGACGAGCGACACCAGCGGCAGCGTGCGGGCAACCTTGTTTCGTTGCAAATGACCGATCAGGTGCCAAAGGACGCCGGCCGTTTCCAAGACCGCCGCCTTCCGCCAAAGTTGCTGCGGCCGGCTCTCGCCCAACTCGCGGCATCCCGCCGCGATCAGATCCCGAGCATCCTCGGCTCCGACGTACTTGGTGACCGCCACCAACCGCACGTCGTCCGGCGAACGCCCCGCGCGGCGTGCCGCCTCGGCCATGCGGCCCCGTACCACGCGCAAGTTTTCGGCGATCCGGTCAGCACGGGAAATCATGCCTCCATGTTACTCGATTTCCATGATCGGTTCGACCTGGCCATCGCGGAAGAAGCGGGCCGCCAGGAATTCCGTCACCAGGTGATGGCCCAACAACGTGCGGCTGCCCGGCGGGCCGAGCGACCGGTAAAAGAGCCACTGCTGCGCGCCCACCTGGGCTCGGTAGCCGACGGCCACTTCAGCCTGTACGATCCGGCGGTCTTGAGCCACCGTCAGCCTCCGCCAGGTCGCCGGACGAGCGAGGCGGCGAGGCGCGAAGTCGATGAAGAGCGGCGCGAATAGCGCTCGGGCGGCGATGGCCGACTGCCGCAGTTCGAGCTGGCCGCCGTCGAAGGCAAGCCCGTCGCCGCGTGTGCCGGCGCTACGCCATTCGGGCAGAGCCAGCGGCAGCACCAAGGCGTGCCGGCGGTGGCCGGACGGGCTGGCCAATAAGCCCTCGTTGGTCTCACTGGCCGCTGTGAAGCGAACGTTCGCCGCCAAGGGGGTCGGCCCTCGGTAGGCGATCGCCTTGGGCCGTTTACAGATCACGGCGTCGGCCACGAATAAGAAGCGGTCGTGTCGTGCCAATAGCACATGACGCTGTAAGCGCGCGGCACCGGTAAGCTTTTGCTCCAGTTCCAGATAGTCGGCATCGTCGTCGGAAACCCAGCAGACGTTCTTCCAGGACGAGGCGGCATCCAGTACTTCGCCGTCGAGACGCACCTCGGGCTGCCAATTGCCCGACCAGAGCAACGTGCGGCCGCGGATCAGCTCAGTCTGCAATTGCCGCTCTCCGTAGCGTACGGTCAGTCGCGCATCGGACCCCGTCCAGCCCGGCCGCAGTACAGCCAATCCGGCCGTTTCCGAATTTCCCTGCCAGGCTTTCATGGACCCCAAGTTCATGGATCACAACCCTAGCGAGCCAGCGACCATGTGACAAGGCTCCCCGACGGGTTGAACCCAAGTTGGCCCGCCGGGTATGCTACGGTTTGTGCGGAAATTGTGATATGTTCCCACCAGGCCCCAATGAGGAAACGTGCCATGCGGATTCGCCGGCAATTGTCGTGGACGTTGGGCTTGCTGTTGGTCACGGCTTGCGCGCGGGCGGATGAACCTGCCACGCCAGTAGCCGTGGTTGACAAGGGCCGTCAACCTACCACACGCGCGAAAGATCCCGAGGGAATGAGACGTCTCGATCGCGAGGCCCCGGTCTGGATCGACGTCAAGCGCAAGCGGGTGGTGATGGTGGCCGAGGTTTGCTTGCGCGAGGGACAGTTGGAGATGTTCGCTTGCCCCAAGGGGACCAAGGAGCACGAGTCGGTCTTGAGCGTGCCGGTCAGGGCGTCAACAGTGCATGCCGCGCTCTTGGCCGTCGGGGCGGTGCCGGGCAATCCGGCCCACTGGGCGCCCGAATTCGAGCCGGCCCGCGGCACGCCGATCGAGATCACGCTCTTCTGGACTGACGAGCAGGGAAATCGGCGACGCGCGCGGGCCCAAGACTGGATTCGCCAGGCGAAATACCTCGGCGGCATGCTCGGCGACCTATCCACTCGGGTCCCCTATTGGGTTCGCCGAATCAAGATCGGCGAGGCCATGGAGCAATCGTGGGTCTTTGGAGGAAGCGAGCTGCGCGTGGATGAGCAAACCGGCGCGAAGATGTACCTGGCTGATTACGGCGAGTTCATCTGCGTATCCAATTTTCCCGCGGCGATGCTCGACGTGCCCGTCGAAAGCTCGGACAAGGCCGGTGAGCTCCAGTTCGAAGCGTACTCCAGTCGCATTCCGCCCCTGGGAACCAAGATCACGCTGGTGCTCACTCCCAAGCCGGAGAAGATCACCAAGGAAAAGCGGGAGACAAATGCGGAGGAAACGCGCGCGGAAGGCGCGGCGCCGGAAAACCGCTAGGCGAGCGTTGACCCAACAATCGGTTTATGTCGCGAGCGACTGTTTTGTCAATTGACCAGCGCGAATCACACCCCCCTGCAATACGGCGACGAACCGCGCGCGGTCCTCAAGAATTCTGATGTCGGCCGGTACATCGCCGTCGACGACGAGCACGTCGGCCAGTTTGCCCGGCTCGAGCGTGCCGAATTCCGACTCGCGGCCCATGATCTCGGCGCCCGTCTGGGTGGCGCAGCGGACCGTCTCCAGCGGGCTGAAGCCGACGTAATTGACGAAGAAGGTCAATTCCTTGGCGTACGTTCCGTGCGGGTTCCACGCGAACCCGTAATCGCCCCCCATTCCCAAACGGCCGCCTGCCCGCAGGATCATCCGCGCGCTTTCGGCCCCGCCTTCGAGCGTTTCCTGGTGTCCGTCGATCACCGCCTGGGGCATGTGGAATTGGGGACCGCGCTCGACGCTGGCCAGTTCGAACTGCAATGCCGGCACGACCGGCGTGTTGGCTGCCAGCAAGAGATCGAGCGCCTCGGCGTCCATGAAGGTGCCGTGTTCCAACGTGTCGAAACCGGCACGCAGGGCGTTCTTGATTCCCTGGTTGGCGCGGCAGTGGCCCGTGACCTTGCGTTTGTAATTGTGGGCCTCGGCGACGACCGCGATCATTTCCTCAAGCGTCATGCAAAGCGTGTGGTGGTCGGCGGCGTCGGGCGAGGCGGCGTCGCCGGTGGGATAGGTCTTGATCCACTCGACGCCGTCCTTGACCAGCTTTCGCACCGCGGCCCGGCCTTCGTTCGGACCGTTGATCAGCAGGATCAACCCCTCCATCCCGAGTTTGAGGTGTTCGGGGTTCCAGTCCATCAATCCTCCGGCGCCGCAGATTTCACGTCCGCTGGCGGCCAGCCGTGGCCCGGGACAGAGGTCGTTTTCGATCGCCTTCTTGAGCCAGACGTCGATATTGTGCAAGCTGCCTCCGCTCCGGGCCGCCGTGTAGCCGCACTCCAGCGCCAGTTTGGCGTTGGCCGCGGCCAGGAGCGTGACGTACTCAACCGGGTACTTGATGTCGAGATCGGCCAGTTCGGCCACATCGAAGTACGTCGGATGAAAATGCGCCTCGACCAGGCCCGGCATGATCGTGCCGCCCCGGGCGTCGATTTCGCGCGCCTCGGGCGGAACGCGCGGCGCGGCCGCCACCGGTCCGGCGAAGCTGATCCGGCCATTTTCGATCACCACCGCCGCATCGGCAATCGGCGGATTGCCCTTCCCGTCGACCAGTTGGCCGTGCTTGATGACCGTGGTGCCGACGGCGGTTTTCATGGAACGGGGCTCCACACGTGGCGCGACGCTGAGGGATGGGGTTCGTCAATCGCAGTTTACCAGGCCCAACGACCAGCGACAACCAAAGCGGCAACCACTGGCCCAAGGCGTGGCGGAGTTTGCGTAGCGGAAGGGCGGTCAAGTTGGAATACTTCGGTTCGTAAGCCATGCTTCGCGCGGCCGGGAAATAGACGTTCACTTGCCTGCCGCAGGTGGGTGGCACATAGGGTGGGACAAGATCGCGCAGCGATCGACGGTCCACCATCCGTAATCGTACAGAACTCCGTGAACGTCGCGGTGCATCTCGTAGGGTGGGACAAGATCGCGCAGCGAGCGCCGGCCCACCATCCCTCATCGTATGAAACGATCGATGGTCGGCGACCCCGTTGGTGGGCCGGCGCTCGCCGGAAGCGAGCTTGTCCCACCCTACGCGCCCTGCGCGCCAGCCATGTGTCACGTCAATTCGCCCCATTCCGGGTCGTCCCAGCCGGGCGTCGGGTCGATACTGCCCCAATCGATGTCATATTCTCTCTCGCGAACAAAACGGTGAAACGACGACCATTCCCAATCGCGTACCCGCGCGACCAAATCATGCTTGCGGGGGTTCCAATGAACGTAATCCACGCACCGCTTGAGGTCTTCTTCATCGCGGACCGTGTGTTCCCAGTACCGTGAGTATCGGAGATCGCAGGTGCGTCACGCACGTGAAGAAGTAAGTTCCGCCGGCCACGTAATAGCGACGATAGTCGGGCATGGGTCGCGATTCCTCACATCGGTTGGGACCAGCAATTCAACGTACCCGTTGGTGGGCCGTTCAGCTCGTACGCCCACCGTTGGTTGTCGTACAATATTCGGTAACGTCGCGGCTCGTAGGCACACCATCCGTTTCCGTATCGTACCATCGATGGCCGACAACCCCGATGGTGGGCCGTCGCTCGCCGGAGGCGAGCTTGTCCCACCCTACACATCCATCGTCGAACTCGCTCGCGTTCCGCCACGAGTTGGCAACCCACGCGTCATTCACGCCGCCCGATTTCTGGCGAATTCGGCTGCCGCTCTGGTATCATGGGTTCCTGCGACCACCCCGGTACGCGTTGAACGAAGACTGCCCCATTCGCTTCCCATGAACACGCCCGATCTAACGATTCGCCTCGCGCTGGTCAGTGTCCTTCTAGCGGGCACCTGTTGCTCGCCGGCCACCGCCGTCGAGCCGGAATCCGCCGCGGACGCCGCGACAAACCTCTTTGCCCGCGAGAACCTCGTGGCCTGGTGCATCGTCCCGTTCGACGCGAAGAAACGAGGCCCGGAGGAGCGGGCGGAGATGCTCCAGCGTCTCGGCTTCAAGCATTTCGCTTACGATTGGCGCGCGGAGCACATCCCGACCTTCGACGCGGAAATGGACGCCCTGAAGCGGCACGGCATCGAGCTCGAGGCCTTCTGGTTTCCCTCGGCGTTGAACGACGATGCCCGAGCGATCCTCGACCTGCTCAAGCGGCACCAGTTGCTTACGCAACTCTGGGTCACGATGGGCGATCCGGCACCCGATGCGAACGACCAGGCCGCCAAGGTGACCGCCGCCGCTCGCACCGTGCGGCCGATCGCCGATGAGGCGGCAAAGATTGGCTGCTCGGTCGCGCTCTACAACCACGGCGGCTGGTTCGGCGAGCCCGAAAACCAAATGGCCGTGATCGAGGAATTGAAGCTGCCGAACGTCGGCATCGTCTATAACCTGCACCATGGCCACGACCACCTCGATCGCTTCCCGGCCCTGCTCAAGAAGGTGCTGCCCAAACTCGTGGCGCTCAATCTCAACGGCATGGTCAAGGGGGGCGATAGGGCGGGCAAGAAGATCGTGCCGCTGGGCCAGGGAGAGTTGGACCTCGAATTGCTCAAGGCAATTTGCGAGAGTGGCTATCGCGGTCCGATCGGCATCCTGGGGCACACCGAAGACGACGCCGAGGAGCGGCTGCGCGATAACCTCGACGGACTCGATTGGCTCGTGCCTCAGCTCGCCGGCAAGGCAGCCGGTCCCAAACCGAAACCTCGAACCTACGCCAGCGCTCCACCGGCCGCGAAACCGGCCTTCGCGCGTGGTTGGCTCGCCGAAGGCAGGCCCGAGTACCGCGCGCCGCCTTTGACCGTCGAGTGTCGAGCCAAACTGAACCAGAAACGGAATTACAACATCCTCGTGGCCGACGACACGAAGCAGTCGCCCACCCATTGGGAAATCTTCTCGATGGCCGGCAGCGGCACGTATACCGCCTACCTGCCGGGAATGGAACCGGACCATGTCCGCACCGAGGTGGATATCTGCGACGGCCGGTCGCACGACCTGGCCATGCAATTCGAGCCGGATCGCGTGCGGCTGTATTGCGATGGCAAGATTGCGGCCGAACAGGCGGTGCGTTCGAAGGGCAAAACGGCGGTGGTCGGCGAGTCTGCGCCTCGGAACGATTTCCGAGCCAAGTTGGCGTTTTGCCGCCTGGTCGAAGGCGGCCTAGGCTGCGAAGGAACGCTCGAATTCGTCCGGTTGAGCGGCGGTATACGGGAAATCCACGAACGGTCGTCTGAAACTATCAAGGCTGACGACGACACGATCGGGCTATGGCGTTTCCAGCCCGACCGGTCGACGATCGAGGATCTATCGAAGTTGAACAATCCGGCGAAGGTCGCCACGGCCGCGCCCCCCTCGCCGGGCTTCGTGCCGCCCGAGGGCAATCAGCTCAGGGCCACGGACGGCGAGCTGAAAGTCGTGCTGATCGACCGCTCGGAGAACGAGGCCTACATGGCCGTCAAGGCCGACAGCCTGGGGCGGCTGTTCGTCGGTGGACGGGAGGCAGTCTTCGTTTTCGAGCCGAACGACCACGGCGGTTATCAGCCGCGGCAAGAACTGTACCGCTTTCCGCCCGACTCGATCATCATCGGCCTGGAGCTGCGCGGCAACGACCTGTATGTTCTGACCTCAAGCGCGCTTTACCTTCTTCCCGAAGGGCGGATACGGCGCACGGGGCTGCGACCCGAACGACTCGTTTGGGGCCTGCCGCTCGATCTGCACGTGAGTTTCCATTGCCTGGTGTGGGGACCCCAAGGCGATCTTTATCTGAACCACGGCGACCCGCTTTTGAACTACGGCGACTGGGGCCGGCCCGATCATTGGGGGCATTGGACGCTCTTCACGATGCCTGAAGGGACAAAGGTCCCATACACCGGCTCCGGCGCGGTGCTGCGCATGAAGCCCGACGGCAGCGAATTGCGGGTGGTGGCAGGCGGATTGCGCGGCCCCGTCGGGCTGGCCTTCGACGACGAGTGGAACCTGTTCACGAACGACAACGACCATGAAAGCCGCGCCGATCAGTATGCCCCCGCGCGCTTGTTGCATGTCACACCGGGCGCCGATTTCGCCTGGCCGCGTGGCTGGCTGCCGTCCAAAAGTCCGGACCGCGCCGACCTGTTGGAAACGATGAACGCCGATTTGGGGCGCGGCGTCCCCTGCGATCTGGTCTTTTACGATGAGCCATTCTTCCCGGTTGATTTGCGACGAAACTTGTTGATGTGCCGTTGGGATCGGATGGCGGTGCCCCGTTACCCGCGGACGGCGCGCGGCGCGAGCTTCCAAGCGGACGAGGTCCCCTTTCTGGCGGGCGAAAACAACGTGCGGCCGGTCGGTGTGACGGTCGGCCGCGGCGGCCGGGTGTTCGTGACCAGCCTCTACCTGGCAGGCAACGTCGTTTCTCCCTATTGCGTGAGCGATTTGGTGATGATCAGCCGCGCCGATGACCCGCCGGACCATCCATTCGAGGCCTACGACATCGTCGACCTGCCGCCTGAGAAGCTCTGGGCCGAGTTATCGAGCGACTCCTGGGAGCGGCGCCGGCGGGCCCATGTCGAGGTCCTCCGCCGGGGCGACGCGCTGCTTGCCGAGGCGTGCCGGCGATTGGAGAGTGCCGACCAGCGCGATGCCGCGCTAATGCATCTCCCTTGGATTGCCGGCAAAGAAGGGAGCCAGCGTGCCAGCCGAGCGCTCCAAAAGTTATCGAAACACCCGCGGGCCGAGGTGCGTTTACAGGCCATCCGCGCGCTTGGCGAGTTTCCGCTTCTCAAGCCGCCTGGCGAATTGTTCGTCAAGGCGCTCGACGACGACTCGCCTGCCGTGCGGCTCGCCGCTTTGGAACATTTTTTTACTGACGACGAGCCACTGCCCGTTGCCGCGCTGGTCCCGTCGGCAACAAGTCGTGACAGTTATTTGCGGCAAACGGCCTGCACGCTCTTGGCCCGCCGCGCGACGGTTGAGCAAGTTCATTGTCATTCACATTCGAACGACGCAGCCGGGCGGCTTGCGGGCGTGCTCGCGGCGGGCATGAAATTGACGGTCCCCCCCTGCGACGACGTTCCGCCCGCCGAGCTGCCGCTTTTCTTCCCCGAGGGCAACGCCTTCTTCCACACCTCCTTGACGTTCGCCGGCGAAGAGCGGGGAGTGAAGCTCGCGGATCTTGGCCGAATCGGCAGTTATACGATCGCCGAGCGTTGGAAGCTGGTTTCGCATACCTCTGAGCAACAAGAACTGTTCGATATTCTGATCAGGTCGCTGGACGACGACAAGACCGCCGTCCGACTGCAAGCCGCCCATTACTTGTCTCTGCTTCGCGATCCGCGCGCCGATCCACTCGTAGCTCTGGCCCGCTGGGACGTTGCGCTCCGCGAACTGTCGGCGATCGAGCCGCGTAACGTTACCCAGCTCTGGACGGTCGGCCCTTTCGACGACGGCGACCAGGGACTGATGAAAGTACATCCGCCCGAACAGGGTCCCATCGACTTATCGGCCCAGTACGAATCGCCCCTTGGACCCAGGCACTGGCAGCGGCTTGAGGCGGACGGTGGACGATTCGATTGGCGCGAAGGGTTCGCTCGGAAGGCGTCGTCGTCGTATTACGTCGCGTTCCGCTTGCAAAGCCTCCGCCGGCAACGGGCGCTGTTGACGGTCGAAGCCGGAAGTTCCGCGAAAGTATGGCACAACGGCCAGGCCGTCGAGATGGGCCCGAGTTCGCAACCCGCCCGGCTGGATGTCTTGCTCGAAATACAACCGGGCAGCAACGACATACTGGTTCGCACCCAGAGCGAACAGGCGGTGGGAAGCTTGCGCATGGGTTGGCACTCCGACGCCGACCTCGTGGCGGATTTGCCCGAGAAGCTCGATTCCTCACTGCTCGCCGAGCGCTTGCGAGAGGCGAGCGTGGCGGGCGGGCCGATCGCCATGGCGCCTGAGTTCCTTTCGACCGACTGGCAGCGGGAAGTGCGACACGGCGACGCGGCGCAAGGGCGAAAGTTGTTTGGCACGCTGGGTTGTGTCAAGTGTCATGCGATCACAGCCGATCAGAAAGGCAGCGGCGCGCCCAGCCTGGCCGAGGCCCGTAAGCGGTTTACGGTCCCGCACCTCGTCGAATCGGTGCTCTTGCCGAGCAAGCAAGTCGTCGAGCTGTTCCGTGCCACGAGCATCGAGACCTCCGACGGCCAGCCGCTCACAGGGCTCGTCGTCGGCGAAACGGCTGACCAGATCGAGCTGCTCTTGCCCGACGCAACGCGAAAGACGGTGGCGACCGTCGAGATCGAATCGCGGCAATTGCAAGCCGTTTCGCCCATGCCCGCCGGTATCGTCAAGACGCCGGCGGAGCTGGGCGACCTGTTGGCGTACCTCTTGAGCGACAACCCGCAAGCGCCGTAATCGATCGTCATGCCGCTACCGCAATGTCGGGCCTTCGACGCTGACGACGCGGCGCGCGGTGACGTGCGTCGCGTTTTGTTCCTGGAGGAAACCGAGCGTGCCGTTGACGCCGACGTCCTGGTTCAGGTAGCGCCTCAGGTTGACGCCCGGCGTAGGCGTCACGTAACACACCACCTGGCCGCGATTGTCGAGCAAAGCGTAGCGCGGCGAGTGCGAATCGCGCGAGACGACCTGTGTCAGTCGGCCGACGCCGTCGAACCGAGCGCGGGCGTCGCCGCGCGTCACTGCGCGCTGCGCGCCCTCGGCGGCCTTGTCGACTCGGGCCAGCGCTCGGCCGGCCGACCCGCCAGGCCCCATCACCGCGAGGTGCCGCCATTGCAGGTCGGAGTACTCGGACAGCTTCCGCAAGTAACGCCGCAACCGGCCCCGGTCGAGGGGCGTTTCGGCACGCTCCAATGCCGCCTTGGCACGCGCGGCCAACGGGCGGAAGTCCCATTGGCTGGGCTCGTCAGCCAGCACGGAAGCCAGCGCCAGTTCGAGTTCGTCCAACTCTTCCGTGGTGCTGGCCGCGGCACGGCCATTGAGCCAACGCCGGCTGTGTTCGATCGCCGGCCCGCGCTCGGCAACCATAGGCGCCGGCTCGCGCTCGTCGTCCGTGTCACGGATAGGCCGCTCTCGCGGCACACGCACTTCGTGGCCCGCCGCTTTCGCGCCGCTTGGAGGGAAGTCGTCTCCTTCCTCGTCATCTTCTTCATATTCGTAAATCGCCTCTTCGACGTCATCTCTCACGCGCGGCCCGGCACCGTCAAGCGGAACTTCGTCCATCTCCTCTTCGTTCGCGGGGCCGCCGGCGTGTCCGGCGATCAGCAGGTTGTTCTCCGGGCTGGCGGCGCGGCGTGAATCTTCAGGCGGCTCGCGATCGACGAACCGGCCCGAGACCCAGCGGAATTCGCCCGCCGGCGGGGCGATCTTGTACCAGGTTTGTGCCGCGGGCCCCGAGTTGAACCGTTTCGCCTCCAGCACTTCGACCTCCTCGCCTTGGTCGAGCCGGACCTGGATCACGTCGCGGATGTCGCTGAACTTGCTCCCCACGCGGGCCACCACGCGCTCGCCCTTCACACGGGCCAGCTTCCCCCGGGTCGGTTCGATGAACTCGGCCGACACCCAACTGAAGCTGTCCTCAGGCGGGCGGATGGCGTACCAACCGCCCGGATCGTGCCGGTAGACTTCGACCTTCCGGCCCTTCGGCAGTTTGAGCACCGGATAATAGTTCTCGCCCGGTCCGCTCCGCACGTAGACGTTGGCCGCATTGACATAGGCGACATAGGGAAACTCATCGCCGGCGTGGAGGACAACTCCCCAGAGGCCGACCAGCACCCAGATGGCCAAGCGCAACGCCATACCAAAAGGCCTCCGTGCCGCCCGCAATAGCTGAACTCGGCGGAATTCAGGCCGTACGCCCTGCGCGACGCACCCGAATTCTTGCGACTTCGGCTAAAGGGAATTCCGAAAAAAGGTGAAGAACCGGGCTTTTAACGAAATCTTTCCCCCGGCTCAAGGCCAACCTTCAGAAGCGGTTTGCGGTATACTCATAAAGCAGCCTGACGGGACTCTCAGGAGAAGGGCCATGAATGACGTTTTAGGCAACAGTCAAAACCGGGAAGAATGGACCGTCCAACTGACGTATCCCACGGCGATGATTTCGCAACACGCAAAGACCTTTTGCGGCTGGTCGGGCAAGCTGCGCGGAACTCTCGTCGAAACGACTCCGGGCAAGGACACCAAGGACGGCGATTGCGAAGTGGTGATTCAGCGGTTCGAATTCACCAATTACCAGGACGCCGCCGAATTCTGCCGTTATACTCGCGGACAATTCGAAAAGTGGTCCGGGCCCGGCCACTTGCGCCGATTCACGATGAAAATCCGCGGACGGATCAAGTTCGACGACAAGACCGAGGGGCTTATCGGATCGAATCACCCCTCATCCAAAGGCGCGGAGTGAGCGACGGCGGGTTTACGGCGTCCATGAAAACCTCGTAGCGAAGCTCGTGAGAGTTTCGATTTGGCAGCGCGGAATTTGGAATTCTTACGAATTCTGCCACGGGCAACGGATTTTACTACACCCCCCAACTTGCCCATGCTACACTAGATTTTCAACGTCGCCGACATTTGGGATTTACCATCTATGAGGCATTGCGGACTGGTCTTGATCGGTACGCTCTTGATGGCGGCCAACGTCCGCGCCGCCGACCTGTTTGTCGACAACGTGGCGGGCGACGACCTTCGCGACGGCGCCCGGGCCGAGAGCACCGGCGGCAGCGGACCAGTGCGGACGCTGAAGCGTGCCTTGGAGTTGGCTCACGCCGGCGACCATTTGCGGCTTGCCAATCGTGGCGTTCCCTACCGCGAGCCGATCAGCCTTTCGGCCGCTCACCATTGCGGCAATGACGTGTCGCCGTTCGTCATCGACGGTCAAGGGGCGACGCTCGACGGTTTGACGCCCGTGAGCCACGACGCCTGGGAACCGTACCGCGGAGCGGTGTTCCGTTTTCGCCCGGCGAAGAAGACCTACCAGCAGTTGTTTCTCGACGGCAAGCCCGCCGCGCAGCGAAAGCTCGCTTCGACCGACCGCGCGCTGCCGGCGCTGGGGCCGCTCGAGTGGTGCCGGCACGACGGGTTCATCTACTTCCGCGTCGAGGAGCACAAGCTGCCCGAGAACTACGAACTCTCGTACCACGGTTTGCAAACGGGTATCACGCTCTACCACGTGCATGACGTGGTGATCGCCGACCTGATCGTGCAGGGCTTTCGAATCGACGGCATCAACGCGCACGACGGCGTGCGGCACTGCGAGCTCATCGGCGTGACCAGCCGCGGCAACGGCCGTAGCGGCGTGGCGGCCGGAGGCTCGTCGAGGTTGCGGCTCGACGGTTGCCTGATCGGCGACAACGGCGAGGCGCAGCTCCGCGCCGAGGGCCTGGCGACCGTCACCGTCGACGACAGCGAGCTGGTCGACAACACAGCCCCGGCGGTCGTCCACAAGGGACAAAGCCAGGTTGAGGTGCGGCAGGCGCGAACGTCCGACGAACCGGCCGGCGACGAACCGGCTCCTGAAGACGCGTCCGACAGTGAACGGCGCCCGAAGACCCGGCCGACGGCGAACCGGCCGAATGAGTCGCACCCGACAAACCATTCTGCGTTGTGCCCTCGTGCTGGTCGTCACGTTGGCTACGGCGCGGCGGCCAAGGAACTGATCGCCGAGCGCATGGCCGCCGTTAAGCTTGGCCAGCGCGTGATCGCGTCGTAGCGTGGGCTTCAGCCCGCGTCCGATGTTCGTATCTCGTAGGGTGGGACAAGACCGCCTTGGGCGGGCGACGGCCCACCAACGCCTTCCGCCGCAAGCTCGCCGAGATCAACGCCCGGCTGCGAAAAGACCCATGATCGCGTCGTAGCGTGGGCTTCAGCCCGCGTCCGTTGCCGTGTGCCGAGCCGTGAGGCAGGTTTCCCGACTGCCATAGCGGCGGAGCAATTGGCTGAGGTGGTTCTGGGGACGGCGGTATTTGCCGAAGGTCTCATTCCTGGCGGTGCGCGGTATACCCCTGGCGCGGCCTCGCTGCGCTCGGCCGCAACCAAATGGGGGGTATAAAAAGTCAGGCGTTGTTGCGGTAGTGTTGTGATTTTCACGATCGCAACTTCCTACCGTGTTCAGGAGCAACGCCATGAAGAGCTTTTTGCAGCGCCACGGGTCCAAGATTCTGGGGCTACTGAGCTGTTTTGACCGTGTTCGATTCCGCGGCTCCCTTCGACTGCTGTGTAGCGTCCGCGGCATGGCTTCCTGGCTGAACGCTGCGGATGTGCTGTTGAAGGACTTCCCCGCCTACGCGCAGGAAAGCACGGAGCGTCTTCGGCAGTCGGTCGAGGAATACGCCGAAGCTGGGGGGCGTCCTGTCCGTTACCTGGAAGGCAAGGTGGACAAGGAGGATCTCGTGCAAGAGATCCGCGAAAAACAACCGCCCAAGGAGAACGGACTGATCGCCGTGCTCAGCACACTTGAGACCTGTAAATCGCCCAAGATCGGCCGCAACCGAGAGAAGCACCGGCTCGAGCTTCGCTATCAAGCCACAAAATGCCTGCACTACTACTTCTACTTTGAGGATGGTCGATTTGGCTTGACTCATGTACGGCTGATGACGTGGTTTCCATTCAACGTGCATGTACTTATTAACGGTCGCGAATGGCTGGCTCGCCGACTGGACGAGAAAGGCATCGGTTATCTTCGCCGCGATAACTGCTTCATGGAAATCGACGACTTCGCGCGCGCCCAGAAACTGGCCGACGAGCAGCCACAGATCGACTGGCGAGGACAGTTGGAGCGTTTGCTGCGACGTGTTCATCCCCAACCAGGCCAGTTCGCCCCCACGCCCACCCCGGTCGAACCACTGTCGTACTATTGGACCAGCGAAGAAACCGAGTGGGCCACGGACTTGGCCTTCCGCGACCCGGCGGCGTTGGCCGAGATGTATCCGTTGCTCACACGACACGCGATTCAGACGTTCCAAAGCCCTGACGTGATGCGGTTCTTGGGACACAAGCTGCCCGCTCACGGTGGCGTGAATGGTCACTACGCCGGTGAAATCGTCAGCGACCTCAAGCGGCGGCCGGAAGGCGTGCGTGTGAAACACCGGGTCGGACGCAACAGTCTCAAAATGTACGACAAATTCGCGCGGTTGCTGAGGATTGAAACGACCATCAACGACCCGAAGGGCCTCAAGGCTTATCGACGCAAAGAGGGCGATTCGAAAGGCCCGAAGCAATGGCTTCCGTTACGAAAGAGCGTGGCGGATCTTTCGCGGCGGGTGGAATTGTCGCAGTCGGC
>Ga0307373_10004588_pt1 | contig 23146 bp, 20 predicted proteins | sample OX2MG_FD_202534 | JGI IMG/M metagenome (GOLD analysis project Ga0307373, IMG submission 202534) | Soil microbial communities from Risofladan, Vaasa, Finland - OX-2 | ecosystem: Environmental > Terrestrial > Soil > Coastal area > Acid sulfate soil | place: Finland: Risofladan, Vaasa | collected... | reverse complement strand
CACGCGATAGGCGCGCAGGAAAGACTCGTCGACGGCCGCGATGAGAGCCTGCCGGGTCGCACCGGCGGCCCCCGGCGGCACCGTCGCCTCGGCGAGCCGCGGCACTTGCGCCGTCATCGCGGCGCGCAGTTCGGGCGACAGCGATATCCGATCCAGGCGCGCAGCGAGCGCCATCCCGAAGACACCGACCGCGATCGCGCCGAACAGCGCCACGGCGAGCATGCCGGCCATGCGTGCGACGGCGTTGTTGACGCCCGATGCCGCGCCCGCCTGTCGCTGATCGACCGACCCCATCACCGTCGTCGTCAGCGGCGCGACGCTGACCGCCATGCCGAGGCCGAGAACGACGGTCGCTGGAAAGAACGTGGCCCAGTACGATCCGCCGATGCCCGGCACCGCGAACAGCGCGAAGCCGGCGGCTGCAATGACCGGCCCGACGGTGAGCGGCAGCCGCGCGCCGTAGCGATCGATCAGCCGGCCGGACCAACGCGACAAGCTGGCCATGATGAGACTCAACGGCAGAAATGTCGCGCCGGCCTTCGTGGCCGAATAGTCCTGCAAACGGATCAGATTGAAGGGCAGGAAGAACAAGGCGTCGGTCAGGCCGCAATAGAGCAGCAGCGTCATCGCGTTGGCGCCGCTGAACGCCCGCGAGCGGAAGAGCGTAAGCGGCATCATCGGCGATGCCGCGCGCGCTTCGACCCACACGAAAGCGCCAAGCACGGCTATGCCCGCGATCACCGGGCCGAAAACGGCCGGCTCAACCCAGCGCGCGGTCGATGCGGCGCTGAGGCCATAGGCGAGACCGCCGAGGCCGAGCGTCGCCAGCAATCCGCCCTGCCAATCGACCGCCGCATCCTTCGCATCGGCACGGCTTTCGGGCACATGGCGCATTGTGATCGCGACGGTCACGAGCGCGACCGGCAGGTTGATGAAGAAAATCGCGCGCCATGACCACGCATCGACCAACGCGCCGCCGAGCACCGGCCCCAACGCGGTGGTCAGCGCCGAGAAACCCGCCCAGGTGCCAATCGCCTTGCCGCGCTCTTCTTGCGGAAAGGCGGCGCTGATGATCGCAAGACTGCCCGGCACCAGCATCGCGCCGCCGACGCCTTGCACGATGCGCGCGGCGATCAGCACGCCGGCACCGGGCGCGAGGCCGCAGGCGATCGACGCCGCGGTGAAGAGCGTGATCCCGAGGACAAACACCCGCCGCCGGCCGAAACGGTCGCCGGCCGCGCCGCCGACCAGGATCAACGCCCCGAGCATCAAGAGATAGGCATTGACGATCCATTGCGCGCCTTGAGCCGAGGCGGCGAGATCGGCCTGGATGGCGGGCAGTGCGACATTGACCACCGAGCTGTCGATGAACGCCACGCTCGATCCAAGGATCGTTGCGACCAGCACCCACGGCTTGGCACGCGCACTGCACCCGGCGGCATCGTCGCCGGCGCGAATGATGCCATCGTCGCACGGCGCACGGCCGAGCGTGATCATCGCGCTACTCCCCCGTCAGCGGCCAGCCATCGGCGTTCAACATCTAGACTAGCTTGGCTCAGCGAAACCTTCGTCCACAGAATACGTCATCACTTTTTCCAGCAGTTCTTTGCAGTTTGCTGCGATCGCACTCGAGTCTTCATCACCATAAAGCCAATTCGAAATCTTCAATACCGAATCAAACGCCAAGATTGTGCACAGCAATGCGACATCAGGCTTAATCTCGTATAAAGCGAGTAGCCGCTGACCGGCTTCGATATCTTTTCGTTCAAAAGGCGTGGTGTGATGAATTGCATCGCGGTAGCGCTTGCCGACGTCCATGAAAGATTTGAATGGCTCCGATCGACTGTCTGACCTGCCACCCGATGCAAATTTAACGATCCGATCAATTCGATCTTTCAGCGGAGCACTTTCTTTGTTTTGCGCATATCTCAACAGCGCCTCGTCACAACGAAGAGCCCCCAAGGTACTTCGGTTTATTGCGGTAAAAAATAAACCGCTTAGAAAAGCTTCAACCAAACTAAACGACGCACTTACCATGCTTCGGCTGATAAATTTCTCTCTTCCTACGAGCGAGGCAACGTCATCACGTTTGGCTTTCAAGGCTGTCTCGCTGGCCGGTAGCTCCCTAATGCGCTGGCGCGTTTCTTTCAGTCCTTCAAATCCTGCCTCTAGATCACAAATAAAATGATGCTCGGGATATTCGAATTGTAAGCCATAGGTGGAAATGCTGACATGAGCATAGAATGGGACTCGACGTTTCACCTGGTCAGCGAGCGAGAAAAATGCGGTCTCGAATTCGTCCAAGCGAAGGTACAAGCCGATTCCGACCTCAATGCTGTCGCAAAGCCGAGCAAGGTTTTCGTCGTCACAGGCCAAAAAATTGTTGGCGATAAACTTTCGTGTTTCAGCGGATAGGTCGCGATAAGTACGCCCGATCTGAGACGAGACGCTTCGCGCGGCGTGACGATTCGTAATTTTGCCTGCGGTCTCTCTTTCGCGTTGGAATGTCTTCCAGTCTTTTATGTCTCCTAAAAGGAGTCGAGAAACGACGAGGGCTTTCATCCTCGTCTGGGCGCTAGGATCGGTCATGTCTTTTCCTAATTGACTCGTCGTAGCGCGTCACTCCCCCGTCAGCGGCCAGCCATCCGTATTCGGCGACCACGAGCCCGGCGTCAGCGGCCAGTTAATATCGGCAACCGGCGACGCGACCGGTGCGATCTCGGGCGCATCGGGAATGACCGGCAGCAACAGATGCGATTGATGCGCCGCATCGGCGTGGATCGTGTTCTCGACCGGCCAGGGCAGCAGCAGCACGTCGATCTGGCGTAGCGGGTTGTTGTATTGCGTGTCCTCGCTCGAAATCTGAAGCTGCAAGCGATGGCCGGGCTTGATGGTATGAAAGACCGGCCGCAGCTCGACCTGGAATTCATAAATCTTGCCCGGCTCCAGCAATTCCTGCTGCAAGAACGGATGAAACGGCCGCCCCGGTTTCGAGCGCGCCGGATCGAGCGCGCGGAACGACGCCTTCAAGATGCCGCGGCTGAGATTGCGCGCCGTGCCATCCGGTTGGATATCGGCGAGCTTCACGAACCACGCGGTATCGATCTGCGAGGATGAGGCATAGAAGGTCAGGCTGACCGGCCCGTTGAGGGTCAGCTTCCGCTCGGCCGGCGCCATCGTGTAAGCGAGCGCGGGCTTGCCGGCGATGAGCTGCGCGTAGGAATCCGGCATCTTGTAGCTGCGCGGCGCGACCGAGCCCGCCGGCGTCATCCGATCAAGACTCTCGCCGCTCAAATAAAGCTTCGTCCATTCGGTACGCGCCAGCGGGTATTCGGCTTCATAGCGCCACGCCCGCGTGCCGCTGTCGAAGATCGCGATCTGCGGCTCGGCCATGATGCCGGTGTCGATGCCTTTCAGCCAGTGATCGAACCAGCGCAGCATCTGGCGATTGAGATTGCGGTCGGTCAGATAGCGCATATGCGACCAGAAGCCGGTCGGCGGCACCACCAGCAACTTCTTCGGCGCGTGGACCTCGCTGAACCCCGCGAGCTGGCCGCGCATATGCATTGCGCCGCCTTGCGGCACGATGCTCATCACCGGCGTCTTGATCTTGTCGAGCTTGGTCCAGGCCGAGCGCTCCCAATACCACGGCCCGTCGCAGGGATGGTTGGCGAGCTCGTAATGCAGATTCATCGGCGCCAGCTTCCCCTCGACCGGCCCGGGCCAGGCGAACATATTGGTGTGATAGTCGATCCAATTGTTCATGAACTCGGCATTGTAGATGCCGCCCTGATAGCAGGCGTCGCGATAGAGATCGGTGGTCGCATCGCACTGGCAGATGCATTTGAGATGCGGCGGCTGCGACGCGGCGGCAATGTATTGGCTCCAGCTCCAATAGCTGTCGCCGATCATTCCGATAGCGCCGGTGCACCAGGGCTGCGTCGCCATCCATTCGATGAGATCGTGGCCGTCGGTGCGCTCATGCTCGTCGAACCAGCGCCACTGGCCTTGGCTGAGCCCGCCGCCGCGGCCTTGCGCGATCACATGCACATAGCCTTTGGGCACATAGAACGAGGTCGCGCCGGATTCGATCGCGTGGCTCCACTGCGGCGGCTTGCGCTGGATGTCCTTGTTATAGGGCGACAGCGACAGCAGCGCCGGATACTGACCGTCCTGCTCCGGCCGATAGATATCGACCGCGAGCCTCACCCCGTCACGCATCGTGACATAGACATCGGCATCGAGTTTGATGCCGGGCACCGGCACCGGCGGCGCCTGCACCAGCGCTTGCGGGTGAATAAGCGTGACCTTGGGACGGTTGGTGTCGTCTTGTGCCACGCATGCCTCCCGCTCTCGATTTCTCGCTGGTCCGTTATTTGCCACATCGCCACGCCCGAGACAACGGGACGATTGCCAAGCAGCGCGGGCAAACCTATCGTCACGGCTACAAGCGATTGTCAAGAAAGCGGGAGGTCGTCCATGAAGCTTTTGTCCTTCGAGAAAAACGCCGCCGTGCAGGTTGGCGCGCAGGTTGCCGAAGGTGTCGTCGACCTCACCGCGGCGCTGCGCACGACGCATCCCAATATCCACGCCGTGCATTCGGTATTGCAGATCATTCAATCGGCAATCGACATCGACCGCTTTGGCGAGGAAAGCCTAACCGAGCTGCGCAACACCGGCCGCCTCGCCCGCTTCGTGGTCGAGAAGCCGAAATACCTGCCGCCGGTGACGCAGCCGCCGAAGATCCTGGCGCTCGCGCTCAACTTTCAAGAACATATCGACGAGACCAACCTGAAATTCTTCGAAGAGCCGATCGTGTTCGCGAAATATCCCAGCAACATGATTGGCCACGAGGCCGAGATCGAGCTGCCGCCTTTTCCACAGAAGGTCGATGAGGAGCACGAGCTCGGCCTGATCGTCGGCCGCGACTGCCGTCACATCCGCCCCTCGCAAGCCGCCGATTACATCTTCGGCTGGACGATCTGCAACGACGTCTCGGCCCGCAACCGCCAACGCGAGCGCGGCCAGATGGGCCAGCCCTATGCCTATGCCAAAAATCTCGCGACCTTCGCGCCGGTGGGGCCGTGGATCGTGACCAAGAAGGAGTTGCCCGATCCGCGCAACCTCAAGATGGACGTGCGCATTAACGGCAAGGTCACGCGCAGCGGCAATACCGGCAAGATGATCTTCGATCCGTTTACCGTGCTCGCCTATTGCTCGGACTACACGCCGATGCAGGCCGGCGATATCATCTCGCTCGGCACCTTCGCCGGCGACAAGGAAATCCATGCCGGCGACACGGTCGAGCTCGAGATCGAGAAGATCGGCATTTTGCGCAATAAGGTTGTGGCGTCGAAGGCCGCGTGGCCGAGCTTCACCGCCGACAAGCCGACCGGGCCGCTGGTGAAGGAAAGTCGCTAGAGCTGAAACCACTCGGCTCTAACCACCCCCTCGCCCTCCCGCTTCGCGGGTCCCTCCCTCTCCCCAGCGGTGAGGGGGCTTTGATTCGGCCTGACCGGATACCGCTCTAGCCAGAATGCCGCCGCTACCGCATCACATCGTCATGGATGGGCTGGCCCAGGAGATAGCGCCCCCATTCGCGGCCATGCATCTCGTGCTGGTTGGTGACGTGCTGGCGGCCGGCATTGATGTCGGCGAGGATGCGGCCGAAGCGATGCTGCGCGTAAAGCCCAGCCGCGCCCGCGACCTGGAACAGCCGCACCGCCAGCGCGCGGCAACGCTCGGTCGCGGTCGCCATCTGGAATTTGTATTTGAGACGCTCGGCCGGCGGCGGCACGTCGCCGCGCTCGGCATAAGCCGTGAGGTTGCGGACATTGCGATGCAGCAGCGTCTTCATCTCGTCGATCGCGTGATCGGCATCGCCGACCGCGAGCAGCGCATCCGGGTCGTCGACCGTCTTGCGCCCGCCCAACCGCATGCGCGGGCCGGCATAGGCGCGGAATTCATCGAGCATGCCTTGCAGCGCGCCGATCGCGGCATAGGCGACGCCACCGCCGAACACCTGGCCGAAGGGAATACGGTAAAGCGGTGATGTGTTGACCGCCTGGCCTGGCCCCGAGCAGGCGATGTTGCCGGTCATCAAATGCATACGATAGGCCGGCACGAACGCATCCTTGACGACGATGTCGTTGCTGCCAGTGCCTTTGAGGCCCGAGGTATGCCAGACATCGGCGATCGTGTAATCCGCTTTCGGCACGAGATACATGCGCCATTCCGGCGGTGTATCTGCCCCCGCCGGCGAATCGGGCGGCACGAACGCGCCGACCAGCGCCCAATCGCAATAGAGGCAGCCGCTGGCGAAGGGCCAGCGCCCGCTGAGGCGGAAGCCGCTCTCGACCGGCACGATCTTGCCGGCGGGCGCGAGCGACAGCGCGACCAGCGCGCTCGAATCCGCCCCCCACACATCGCGCGCCGCGCGGTCGTCGAGTAGCGCCATCACCCATTGGGTGACGCCAACGACGCCGTAGACCCAGGCCGCCGACATGTCGCCCTCGCCCAGCGCCATCTCGATCTCGTAATAGCTGCCGACATCCATCTCGTAGCCGCCCCAGCGCTTGGGCTGCAGCGCGCGGAAGAGGCCCGCCGCGCGCATCTCGTCGACGACCCGATGCGGCACGCGCCGCTCGCGGTCGGTCTCGGCGGTGCATTCGATCAGCTTGGGGATGAAGCTGCGCGCGCGAGCAATGAGCTCGGCGGGCGTCGGGACAGGCGCAGAATTTTCGCGTGGCGGTGTCAAGCGATCCTCCCGCCACAAAGCCTATGCGGCGACCACATGCAGGGCAAGCCGATCGCGGCCCGCTTTCGTCGAGCTCAGCGCTGGCCGAAGACCGCGGTCACCTTGGTGGCGTTGAAGATGTGGGTGGGCAGGATATTCGACCACGTCACCTTCTGATTGAGCTCTTGCATCGCGCCCATGAGCGCGAACCAGTTGAGCGTTTCGTGGCCACCGGAATCCTCGACCTGCTCGAGCGACATCTTCTTCCAGTAATCGTAATTGCCGGTGACCATCGCATCGTAGAGCTTCATGTCGGTCTCGATATCCGGGACCATGCGCCAGGTCTTCTGCGTCAGGAAGGAATGCGACCAGCTCGACGACGCCATCAGCGCGACGCGGTAGGGGCTCTCGCGCGCGATCTGCGCCACCGCTTTGCCGAGCGCGAAGCAGCGGCTCGGCTTGGGCGAATGCGGATCGGGCGGCGGCTTGTAGCCGAGATTATCGGCAAAGCCGCGAAAGCCGATCACCTCGCGGCCATAGCAATTGATCGAGCACGGCACAATGCGATGCGGGAAACCCTTGCGGTAATAGTCGAGATAAAGCGCGGCGTTGAGGAACGCATGCGCGAGGCCGGGATGCTCGTTCGGGACATAGGAATACGAGATGTCGAAATCGCGATCGAGCAGATGCTCGACGAAATACTTCGCCGCCTCGCGATGGAAGTGGAGCTTGAACTCGAAATCCATCGGCTCGTTCCAGACATTGGGCTTGCCCTTCATCGAGCCGGATTCCGACGCCTGCATCCACGGCTTCACGGTCATGTCGCCGTCATAGGCCATGATGCAGAAAGGCGGGATGATGCCTTCCTTGTAATTCTCGTACTGGTCGTCGCCCCACATGAAGATGAAATCGGGCTTGAACTCGTCGATCACTTTGCGCGCACGCTGAAAATCCGCGAGCATCGCCTCGTGATGCGCCGCACCGGCGGCGGCGCCGCGATCGTTGCTCCATTCCTTGCGCATCGCCTCGGGCCATTTCGACTGGTCCTTGGCCGAATCCGGAATCGCCGGATCGTTGAGCCGCACGCCCAGCAGAAATGCCATGTCGTCCTTCGGCCGGCTGAACAGAGGCGAGTGCGAGATTCCGATGCCCAAAACTTCGCCCATGGCCATTCCCTCCTCGGTGAAAAGCGCTGTCGCTGAGGTTAGACCTCCACCCAAGGCATTTCCAGTGCGGTACGACCGATAGGACCCCCTCCTGCGTAACCTCTCCGCCTCGGGGAGAGGTCGACGCGAAGCGTCGGGTGAGGGGGCCGCAGGTGATGCTTAACCCCCTCACCCCCAGCCCTCTCCCCGCTGGGGAGAGGGAGACGACAACTCGTAACGCGCGGTGCCGTGTGGTTGTCGCTGCGCATGTGCTGCCCTAGATTAGCAGCCAAGCGGAGCAACCAGACTCCCACCGAGCGAGGCGCCTAGCCATGAGAATCGCGGTTGCCAATCTGCCCCGGCCGTTTCTGGCCGAGCCGCGCACGATCGCGCAGAACGGCGCCGGCACCTGGCATGACTTGCAAGACCTGTTGAGCGAAGCCCGCCTTGCCGCGATGGACGAGGGCGCAAGCTTCTCGGCAGCGCTCTCGCATGTCGCCGCGATCGGATCGAGCGGGCGCAAGAAGCTCGAGCGCGCGCTCGGTCAGAAAGCCCACGGCATCATCAATCCGGCGCTCGCCGCGCCGATCGACCCGCTGGCGAAGATCCTGCTGACCGAAGGCCGCGTCGCGTTGAGCCGCTCGAACGATCAATTGCCGGCAAAAATGGTGGTCGGCTTCTCGAAATTCGCCAGCGCGATCGCCGATCCCGGTACGGCGATCCGCCTGCCCGATCCGGCCGCGCGCTACGACGTCGAGGCGGTGCTGGTCGCTGTTCTCGGCAAGCACGCGTCGCGCGTCGGCAGCGGCGAAGCGGCGCGCAGCATTATCGGCTTCACCCTGATGGCCGAGATCACCCATCGCGACATGTTCGATCGCGAATGGAAGACCAGCAACAGCCTTTTCGCAAAGAACTGCCTTGGCCTCTCGCCGCTCGGGCCGGCGATCTGGATTGCCGCGCCCAGCGAGCTCGACCCCGCGACCGAGATCACGCTCTCGATCAACGGCGCGGTGCGCCAACGCTTCGCCGTATCGGATTTCGCGCACGGCATCGCCAACGCCACCAAAGCCTGGTCGCGCTGCGTGCTGGAGCCGGGCGACATGGTGGCGCTCGGCGCCGCGATTTCGCAGCCGCGCCCGGGCAACGAGGTGGATTCGCCGATCGAGATTGCACCGGGCGACCGCATCGAGATCGCCTGCGCGCCGATCGGCGCGCTCACCGCCAGCATCGCCGGCTAGGAGACAAAGATGCGCTTCGTCACCTTCGCGCCTTCGCCCAACGTCGAACGCTTCGGCCTCGTGCTCGGCAATGGCAATATCCTCGATCTCGAAGGCGCGTTCGCCGCCTCGCTGCTGTGCGAAATCCCCATCGACCGCGCGCTCGCCCTGGCGCAGGCGATGGCACCGCCGAGCGCTCAGGATTTCATCGCGACCGGCCGCATCGCGCTCGACGCCGCGCGCCAGGCGCAGCGTTTCGCCGACGAGCAGAGCGGCAACATCAAAGGCCCGCGCGGCGAAACGATCGTGTTCGCACCGGGCGAGGTCACGCTGCTCGCGCCGGTGCCGCGCCCGCGCAAATTCATCGCCGCCGGCAAGAATTACTTCGAGCATCAGAACGAGATGGGACGGCCGGCGGATTCGAAAGTGCCGTTATTGCCGATCGCGCATGTGCAATTCGCCTCGACCGTGGTCGCGCCCAACGCCACTGTCGCCATCCCGCCCGAGACCAAGCATTTCGATTACGAGGTCGAGATCGCCGCGGTGATCGGCCGCCCGGCCTATCGCGTCACGAAGGACACGGCGCTCGATTACGTCTTCGGCTACACGGTCTATAACGACCTCTCGGATCGCGACACTTATCGCGGCGAGGCCAGCAAGGGCGGCGGCGTCGGCTGCCTCGGCAAGAATTTCGCCGGCTTCTCGCCGCTCGGGCCTTATCTCGTCACGCCCGACGAGATCGGCGATCCGCAGCTTTTGGGCCTGCGCAGCCGGGTCAACGGCCAGATGCGCCAGAACTCGACCGCGCAGCGCATGATGTACAAGATCGACGAGCAGATCGCCCATTGGTCGCAGATCGGCCTCGAGCCCGGCGACATCATCGGCACCGGCACCCCGGGTGGGGTCGCTGCCGGCCGCAAGCCCGACCAGGAGCCGTGGTGGCTTAAATCCGGCGACTTGGTCGAAGTCGAAATCGACCAGATCGGCACGCTCGTCACCCACATCGCCTAGATATTAAGGAGAGCAGCATGGACCACCAGCAGCGCAAGCAGATCGAGCAGGAATGCCGCGACCTCGTGATCGCGATCACCCAACACGGCGATCACAAGGAGACCGAGAAGGCGATCGCGCTGTTCGCCGAGGACGGCACCTGGCTGCGCGGCGGCAAGCCCTATAAGGGCCATGCCGAAATCCGCTCGTCCTATAAGCCGTCGACGCAGGTCACGCGCCATATCAATGGCGGCACATTGGTCACGGTGGTTGACGATAACCATGCCGAGAGCGTGACTTATTACATCGCGCTGCATCACGACCCGAAGGTCGAGAGCCCGAAATTCCCGTTGCCCTTCGATCCGCCGTTCAGCATGGGCGAGTGGCACGACAAGTTCGTCAAGACGCCGCAAGGCTGGCGCTTCGCCGCGCGCGAGACCAAGCGTTTGTTCGAGCGTCAAGGCGGGCACTGAACACGATCGCGCGCGAAGCGGTTCGATCTGTAGGCGGCGCGACGCCGTCATTGCGAGCCCCTTCGACAAGCATCTCAGGAGCGAAGCAATCCACGGATCGCCACCGCCACCCTCATCCCGAGCTTGCCGAGGGACACGGCCTCGCGATGACGATCGGGAGAATGGAGATTAAATATGCCTGATACGACCGATCGAGACGCCGCCGAGCGAGTTGCCGCCGAAATCCGCAAGCTCGGCCGCGCCTTCAATCCCGACGTGTTGAAGGCGACTTACGCGATCTACAAGCCACTGCAAGAGCGCGCGCCCAAGGACGGAATCGAGATCGCCAAGGACCTCGCTTACGGCCCGGATTCGCGCCATCGCCTCGACATCTATATGCCTGCATCGCGACCGACCAAAGCGCCGGTCGTCGTCTATTTTCACGGCGGCGGCTATATCGCGGGCGAGCGCAGCCCATTGCCGGGCCTCATTTACGACAACGTGCCGATCTTCTTCGCGCGCAACGGCGTGATCGGCGTCAACGCGACCTATCGCCTGGCGCCGCAGCACAAATGGCCGGCCGGCGCCGCGGATGTCGGCAACACGGTCGCCTGGCTGCACGAGAATGTCGCGCGCTATGGCGGCGATCCCGATCGCATCTTCATCATGGGGCAATCGGCCGGCGCGACCCATGTCGCGACCTGGACGCTCGTGCCGGAGGTTCATGGCGCCGCCGGGCCGCGCATTGCCGGCGCGCTCCTGTTATCCGGCGTCTACGCGCCGCAACACCCGGTCTATAGCCCCGCCAAGCCGGCCGAGAACTCGGTCGCCTATTACGGCAGCGACGACAGCAAATATGCGGCGATGAGTCCGCTCAACCACGTAAAGCCGGGCCATCCGCCGGTATTCGTCTGCGTGACCGAATTCGATCCCTACCCGCTCGCCTGGCCGAGCGCGGCGCTGGTCGCCGAGCTGGTCAAATGCGACAAGAAGATGCCGTGGTTCGTCTTCAGCCGGAACCACAACCACGTCTCGCCGGCGATGCAGATCAACTCGGCGGTCGATGGAATCGGTGCAGAGCTATTGGCGTTCGTCACGAACCCGGCGTAACGCGAGTTTCCTCAATCATCGTCATTGCGAGCGAAGCGAAGCAATCCAGTCGTTGCGCCTGGATTGCTTCGTCGCCCTTCGGGCTCCTCGCAATGATGGGGAAAATATCAGCGCCGCGCGCGTTTTTTCACCTTCGCTTTCGCCTTGCGCGCCGGCACCTTCTTCGCGGCCTTTTTAGCGCTCGCTTTCTTGGCCGCCTTCTTCGCCGCGGGCTTGGCACGCGTGCCGCTCGCCCAAAGCTGCTTCGAGGCTAGCCGCGCGCCTTCGGCCATCGCCTCGAATTTCGCCCAGCAAATCTTGGGGTCCTTGACGCGTGGGCCCATGCCGCAATCGGTGCCGGCCATGACATGGTCGCGGCCGAGGAGCTTCGCGTAGCGCACCAGGCGTTGCGCGACCAATTCCGGATTCTCGATGAAGTCGGTGCAATGGCCGACCACGCCGGGAATGAGCGCCGTGCCCTCGGGCAGCTTCGCCGTCTCGAACACGGCCCATTCGTGCTCATGCGCCGGATTCGAGGCCTCGATCGAATATTCCGAGGCGCGGACGCGGAAGATGAGATCGTAGATATCCTTTAGCGGAATGTCTTCCTGATGCGGCCCATGAAAGCTGCCCCAGCACACATGCAGCCGGATTTTCTCGCGCGGAATGTCGCGCAGCGCGTGGTTGAGCGCGTCGACGCGCAGCCGCGCGTATTTGCGGTATTGAGGCACGGTCATGTCGGGATACATCAGCCAGCCGTCGGGCAGATCGGGATCGTCGATCTGGAGGCGGAAGCCGGCATCGACGATGGCTTTGTATTCCTCGTGCATCACGTCGGCGATCGCTTCGAGGTAGGCCTCGTCATTGGAATAGTATTCGTTGCGCAGCCAATGCTCGATCGTGCCCGGCGTGTTCGCCGGCAGATAGGCCTCGTCGTAGGCGACGCCGGCGAGCGCGTTCTTGAAGCGCTGCAGGTCGGTGTCGAGCTCGGCGTGGCCGACATACCGCAGCGGCCCGGTGCAGACATAGGTGGTCTTCGGCGGATCGAGGGTCACGAATTTCGCGTGACCGTTGGCGAAATATTCGCGGAAGTTCTTGATGTCGCGCGCGCCGATGCTCAGCGGCGCGGGATCGCGCGCCGGATCGTAAGGGTGAGTTTCGTAGCCCGACATGCGCGAGGCGCAGTATTGGGTGAACGAGGTCTTGCTGAGCTCGCCGTCATTGATGCTGTCGATGCCGATCTCGACCTGGCGGCGGATGGTCTCGGCAAGCTCGCCGTCGAGACGCCGCGCGAGCTCCGCCTCGTTGTAGGGCGCGCCGTTGCCTTTTGCCCAGACCAGCTTTGCGAGCTCCGGCGAGCGCGGCAGCGCTCCGGCATGCGTCACGCGAATTCGATTGCCTGATTTCGCCATATCGGCGCATCCCCCCTTTGATCTTCGTTGTGCAATGAGTTTTCGGGACGTGGCCGCCGCTGTCAACCGCAAGCTCGCCCAAACCCGTGGGCAGGCGCGCCCACGCCAAATTCAGGCTTGGCCGCCATCAGGCTTTAGCCGCGCGAACATGCGCCGCGCGTTGCCCTCTTCGATATTGTGCAGATCCTCGGCGCTAAGGCCGAGCGCGCGCAGCGGGTCCTTGCTCGCCGCGATCGTGCCCCAGGGGAAATCGCTGCCAAACATGATGTTCTTCGGCCCGGCGAGCTGGAACATCGCGGCAAAGGTCGCGGGGTTGTTCATGCTCGCGGTGTCGAAAGCGAGCTTCTTGAGCGCCGCCAACGCCCCGCCTGGCGCCTTGTCGGCGAAGGCGCGCGACCAGCCATTGACGCGCCCCGCCACGCCGCTAAGCGCGCCGCCGCAATGCGAGAAGATGAATTTGATATCGGGGCAACGCGCGAAGGTGCCGTTCTGCAAGAGGCTGACGATCGCGCGCGTATTATCGAACATGAATTCGAGGATCGCCATCGGCACGCCGGGCACCATGTTGACGCAGCAATCGACCGCGGCCGGATGCGAATAGACGATCGCCTTGCGGCGGTTGAGCTCGTCATAGACCGGCGCGAACGCCGGATCGCCGGGATATTTGCTGTCGTAATTGGTGAGGAGGCAGATGCCGTCGGCCTTCAGCACGTCGCAGGCATAGACGATCTCGGCCAGGCTGCCCTCGACATCGGGCAGCGGGATCGTCGCAAAGAAACCGAAGCGCCCGGGATGGTCGCGCACGATCTGCGCCTTGTAGTCGTTGAGCGTGCGCGCGAGCTTGCGGCTTTCGTCGATCTTGCCGGTCCAGCTTCCGGGCGCGGAAATCGACAGGATCGAGACCGCGGCGCCGTTCTTGTCCATCTCCTCGATCGACCATTGCGGCGTCCATTGCGTCAGCTTTTCGCCCCAATAGCCGGTGCGCCTGATGCGGGCTTCCTGGATCGCCAGGAATTCGGGCAGCATGATGTGATGATGGACGTCGACGATTCCCGGCATGAACTCCTCCCTATTGGGGGAAACCCTAGCCGTTGAGCGGCAACCAGGCAACGTAACAGCACCCTAACAGTCGTCCCGGCGCAAGCCGGGACCCAATTCTCAACAAACGCGATGTCGCCTATGGATACCGGCTTTCGCCAGTATAGGGCTCGGCGATAAGATGGCGAATTGTCGCGATTAAGGTTTGTACCCATGCCCCTCGATACCGAGAAATTCCGGCTGCGGCGGTTTGTCGAGCGACTTGCGACGCTCGGCGAGGTGGAAACGCACGACGCGTCGGTCTCACTCGGCGATCTCGCGACTTTGATCGAGCGATCAGCGAAGGTCACGCATTTCCGCTCGGTCGGCCCCGAGGGCTTCGAGATGGTCGCCGGCGTCAATGCCAGCCGCAAACGCCTCGCCGCGGCTTTCGGCGTCGACGAGGCGCAATTGCGTGCCGATTATCTGCGCCGGCTGCACCAGCCTCAAACGGTGGCCGAGATCGCTTCCGCGGACGCGCCGGTGCATCAAATCGTGCTGACCGGCGACCAGCTCGACCTCACGCGCCTGCCCTTTTATCTCCAGCACGAATTCGACGGCGCGCCCTATATCTCGGCAGCAATGGATTTCGCCGTCGATCCGGCGACGGCCAAGCCCAATGTCGGCTGCCGCCGGCTGATGCTGAAAAGCCGGCAGACCTTGCGCTCCAACCTCACCCAGCCTTCGGACCTCCGCCGCATCTATCTCGGCTGCGTTGCGCGCAAGGAGCGCTTGCCCGTGAGCTTCGTCATCGGCGCGCATCCCTGCGACTTCCTCGCCGCGACCTCGAAGGCGCCGCTCGACGAGTTCGAGCTGGTCGCGCGGATTCGGGGCGAGACCCTGCCGATGGTCCGCGGCGTTACCAATGGCATTCCCGTCCCGGCCGATGCCGAGTTGGTCATCGAGGGCTATTTCGACGAAGCCGGCTATTCCGAGATCGAAGGCCCTTACGGCGAGCTCTACGGGCTATACGGGCCGATGCATCCCGATCCGATCTTCCATGCGACCGCCGTCACATCGCGCCGGGACGTGCTGCATCAGACCTTGCTGCATGGCGGGAAGCATCTGACGCGCAACGACGCGGCGCAGCTCAGCGCCTTGAATTTCGAGATCATGGTGTGGCATGCGCTCAAGGCCGCCGAGCTCGACGTGGTCGCGGTCTATCTGCCGCCGGCGGCGACCGGCTTGCATCATGCGCGCATCGCGATCCGCCAGAGCGCACCCGGCCAATCCCGCGCGGCCATCGCGGCGGCGATGAAGCTGCCGCTGGTCAAGCATGTCTTCGTGGTCGACGAGGATATCGACATTCATTCCCAGGAAGCGATGGAATGGGCATTCGCGACCCGCTTTCGCGCCGACCGCGACGTGATCGCCGAGCCCGGCCATTTCGCGCTGTCGATGGACCCGACCGGCGAGAACGGAAAGATGGTGAAGGCGGGCTTCGATCTGACGCGGCCGTTCGGCGCGCCCGACATCATCGAGAATCGGCTATCGCGCACGCCGCATCTGAAACTGAGGCCGCGCTTCCAAACTGTGCAGCAGGCGCTGGAAACCGGCCCGAAATATTTCATCGAGCTGATGGAAGCGCTCGGCACCGAGGACGGCCGCGCATTGGTCGTCGAGCTCGACCGGCTGCAGCGCGAGGGAATGCTGGGGCGCGGCGACAGCGGCGAATGGGTACTACAGTCACGAACGACCTGATAGGAGCGCCGATCATCCGCACGGCTCCGAGCTGACGGACCAGCAAGCACGGGTCCGCGCGCTCGAGACCGTGTTGACCGAGAAAGGCTATATCGATCCGGCCGCGCTCGACCGCATCGTCGAGGCTTTCGAGACCAAGATCGGCCCGCATATCGGCGCGCGCATCGTCGCCAAGGCCTGGAGCGATCCCGCTTTCAAACAGCGTTTGCTTGCAGATGCCACCGCCGCCATCAACGCCGACGGCACGCTCGGCCGGGTCAGCGATCATCTGACCGCGATCGAGAACACGCCGCACCGGCACCACATGATCGTCTGCACCTTGTGCTCGTGCTACCCGTGGGAGGTGCTGGGCTTGCCGCCGGTCTGGTACAAATCGGCGGCCTATCGCTCGCGCTCGGTGATCGATCCGCGCGGCGTGCTGAAGGATTTTGGCATCGCGCTGCCGCCCGAGGTCGAGATCAGGGTTTGGGATTCGACCGCCGAGACGCGCTTCATCGTCATTCCGATGCGACCTGCCGGCACCGAGGGATGGAGCGAGGACCGGCTTGCCGCGCTGGTGACGCGCGATTCGATGGTCGGCACCGGCTTGGCCAAGCCGGCGGGGGCGAGCGCGTCATGAACGGCGTTCACGACATGGGCGGCATGCACGGCTTCGGCCCAGTGACGCTCGAGAAGGACGAGCCGGTGTTTCACGGCGCCTGGGAAGGCCGCGTGTTCGCAATGCAGCGCGCGACCTTCTTCCTCGGGCTGTGGAATCTCGACCTGGCGCGCGCCTCGGTCGAGCATCTGCCACCGCCGGTTTATCTCGGCGTCTCCTATTACGACAAATGGCGGCTCGGCCTCGAGAGCAGGCTGATGTCCTACGGGCTCGTCGGCGCCGACGAGCTCCGCGCCGGCCACGCCCTCCACCCGGCCAAGCCGGTGAAGCGCAAGCTCGCCGCCGCCGAGGTCGATAAAAGCTTGCAGCGCGGCTCTTATGGCCGGCCCGCCCAAGCGCCCGCGCGTTTCGCGCCAGGAGCCGCGGTGCGCACCAAGAACATCAACCCGACGACCCACACAAGACTTCCGCGCTATGCGCGCGACCGTGTCGGCACGATCGAGGCGGTACGCGGATGCCACGTCTTTCCCGATTCGGTCGTGCTCGGCAAGGGCGAAGACCCGCAATGGCTCTACACGGTCGTGTTCGACGGCAAGGAATTATGGGGCGAGCAAGCGGCGCCCGGCCTTAAAGTCTCGATCGAGGCCTTCGAGCCCTATCTGGAGCCGGCGTGATAGCGGCCGACCCCGCGATTATCCGCGAACTCGCCGCCGCGGCGCCGGGGCTGCCGGTCATTGCCGATGCCCCGGTGTTTCGCGAGCCGTGGGAGGCTCAGGCTTTCGCGATGGCGGTCGCGTTGCGCGAGCGCGGGCTTTTCATGGCGACGGAATGGGCCGAGATGCTCGGCGCCGAGATCGCGCGCGCGCAAGCCGGCGATCCCGACACCGGCGAGACCTATTATCGGCATTGGCTGGCCGCGCTCGAGCGGATCGTCGCCGAAAAGCGACTCAGCGATCCGACGACATTGCGCCGCTATCGCGATGCCTGGAGTCATGCCGCGCACCGCACCCCGCACGGCACGCCGATCGAGCTGACCGCGGGCGATTTTTCCGGAGCCGATGTTTCGCGTTAGGCCGTGCGCCATTGCGGGGCGCGTCGCGGGCTAAGGGTTTTCTTGGCGCAAACCCATCCGCGCCAGCCGCGGCAAAACCTCTTGGCGCAGGAACGGCAATTCCTCGGCGTAATTGAGCAGCGAGACGGCGATGCCGCTGAAACCCGCCGCGCTCAGCCTGCCCAAATCCGCGGCGATGCCGTCGGGATCGCCGATCAGCGGCAAGCCGCCAAGGCCGTTCGCGAAATGGGTCCGTCGCGCCAGAAAGTCGGGATGCGTCGCGGGCGTGATCTTTTTCATCGCCAGAATGTGATCGACCGCGCCCCAATCCGCATTGTCGATAATGCAATGGCGATAATACGCCTCCGCTTCGGCTTTCGTCGGCCGGCAGGTGATAACGCCGGTCGTATAGAGGTCGATCGCGCGCCCGGCCTCGCGCGCCCGCGCCTTCACGTCGCGAACATTCTCCGCCGCCTCCTCGAATTTTCCGTGGGTTGTCGACGAGAACAGCGCGTCGCAGTTGCGGATGGCGAAGCCGCGGCCGGTATTGGAGGCGCCGGCATTCATGATGATCGGCCGCGTTTCGGCATAGGGTTTCGGATTGGCGCGGACATTTCGGAGCTTCAAGAATTCGCCGTCGAAATCGAATTCTTCGTCGCGGCTCCACGTCATCTTGATCGCATCGAGCCATTCCTGCGCGTAATCGTAGCGCCGCTCATGCTCGCGCTGCGCGACACCGAACATCTCGAACTCGTCCTCGTTCCAGCCGACGACGACGTTCAGCCCGAAACGTCCCTCGCCGATCTGGTCGGCGGTCACGAACTCCTTGGCGGCGATGATTGGATTCAGCAACGGCGCATGCACCGTCCCGAAGACCGTGATGCGCTTCGTCTTGGCGAGCAACCCGGCGGCCCAGGTCACGGTCTCGAGCGTCGCGCCTTGATAGTCGGTCTCGCCGCCATATCCCTTCCAGCGGCCGATCGGCAGCATGAATTCGATGCCCGCCTCTTCGGCCATCTGCGCCAAAGCGACATTGTCCTGCCAGCTTCCGGACCAGCGCTCCGGTACTTTCGTGACCGCGCGGCCGGACGAGCAATTGGCGCCGAAGAGGCCGAGCTTCAGCTTGTTATCGCTATGCAGTCCGAGACGCGCCCGCATGAACGCTGCGCGGTGAAGAGCTTCGTCGGCATCTTTGGAAGGCATCGCCGGCACGCTAATCCAACGCCGCCGCTTCGGCATGGAGCCGCAGCAAAGCCGGGATCGTTTCGGGCGCGCGCCGGCCGAAGCCGCATTCGGTTGCGATCGCGAACGCGCCTAGATAGCGGCGCGCGGTCGCCATACGCTGCTTGATGCCGTCGATGCCGCCAGTCAGATGGACGAGGCCGAGTGCGATCTGCGTCTGCGGCGCCAGCGCCAATTTGCGCAGCGGCGCGAAATAGGCGTCGTCGGCACGGTCGCGCGGCACCGGCATATGGATCAACTGGATCGACCGGGTCACCGCACGGGTGAGACGGTTCGCCATATCGACCATGTCTCCCATGTCGATCGGCTCGACCGAGTGGCGATGATTGTTGTCGCCATAGCAGAAATGGTAGAGCAGATCGACTTCCGCCGGCACGCGGTTGCCAAGCCCGGCAAGAATTTCGGCGAAGCGTTGCGCGGCTTCGTCCTTGCTATTGCCGTGGCCACCGAAGCGGCCGGTTTGCAAAATCCCGAACACCGCGGAGGCCGCGTCGAACTGGAAAGCCAGGTCGCGATGCGGGATCGCCGCGGAAATGCGATCGATCTCGCGCAGGATCGCATCGTTAAAGATCGGCTCGACCCCCGGCAGAAGCGCATCAACGACATGCGAGCGCGCCGCCGAATGTGCGGGCGCGAAATCGACCTGAAACCGGGTGTCGGCCGCAATCTTTCCGGCATCGCGCAGACGGCGGAACACCGCGTAGGAATCGCGCGCGAAATCGCCATAGGGCAGCGTGTCGAAATGGATGTCGCGAACCGAGGCGCCGGGCTTCAGCCGGTAGCGGCGATGCGCGGTCGCGGCCTCATGCACGCGCCAGACGTCATCCGACAATTCCAGCGCCGGGCTCGCCGCGAAGACCGGGCCGAGCCAGCCCACCCAGCTCGACCGCTCGCCGGTCTCGCCATCGGGCATGCGCCTCGCCGACCGACCGAGCACGGCGCCGACAGCGGCGAAGACCTGCTCCGCATCCGCCAGCGGAACGCTGCCGACCAGATGGACATCATGCGCCACGGCACGCCTCCCCTAGCACGCGACAGTCGCGTTCAGCCGCTACAGACCGCGCGCCAGCGCGACGATCCGCTGCGACTTCCGCATCCTGCCTTCGGCAGAGACGCCGTCGGCACGAGATGACTCGTGCCTTTTATCGCCCGCCCCGTCAAGCGCAAGACGCGATAACCGATCGCGGGAGGGAACCACCGGGCCAGGCGTCGCTTCTATCGATAGGCCCGCAAGAGGGGCAGAACCCTGGAGGCCAGAATGGCCGGTATCGACGACGCATGGGGCAGGATTATCCGCACTTTCCCGTCGGTTTTTGCGGCGCTGCTCCTATTGGCGCAAAGCGATCCGGGCCGGTCGGCCGATTGGACCCAAACTCCGGGCTCGAACCGCTTCGGCGTCGGGTTGAACGGCCTCGGCGGCACGCATGCGACGCCGCTCTATGCCGCGCCCAATGACGCAACCGGCTGGGGCATCACCACGATGAAGCCTGAAACGCCATCAGCCCCGACACCGCTTGCGACGCCGCGGCAGGAAAGCCAAGCGCCCGAGCCGGCCGACGGTCTCGGCAACCTGTTGCCGCCGCTCGATCGCTGACCGATCCGAGCCAAAAAATCGTCAGTTCGGCTCGCGATTTGACCGCGGATTTCTCGCCGCGGCTGCGCGACCGCCGATCCGTTCCTTGATCTTATCGGCGACACGAAGTGCGTTGGCGATAATGGTCAGTGTCGGGTTCACCGCCCCGATCGAGGGAAAGAAGCTCGCATCGGCAAGGTAGAGATTGTCGAGCTCATGGACCTTGCAATCGAGGTCGAGAACCGACGTCGCGGGATCAGTCCCGAAGCGTGCCGTTCCGGCTTGATGCGCGGTTCCACCGATCGGAATGTCCTTGCCGAGGTAGAGACTTCGCTCCAACAGCGTCGGGTGCGCGCCCGCGGCGCTCAGGATTTTCTCCAGCTTATTTTTGAGACGATGATGCGCCTCCATATTGCCTTCGGTAACATCCAGCATCACCCGGTCGCCATCATAGAAAATCCGATTCTCCCAACGCGGCAGATCTTCGCCGGAAAGCCAGAAATCCATCGAATGGCGCGCCATCTCCTCAAATGGCATCTTGGGCAGCCATTCCAGCCAACTCGGCAGCGCTTCGCCGCGAATTTGGGCGCCATGCGACGTGGCGCACATCTGTATGAGGCCCAGCGGATATTCCCAGTCGTCGGCATTGAAATAATAGTCGCTGACGGCGAGGGTCTTTTGAAAAACCGTATCGTTCGCCTCGCGCATCAGCGCCATCAGGATCGACTGATTGTGACGCATGTAGTTGCGCCCGAGTTGGCCGGAGGCGTTGCCGAGCCCGTTCGGATGCCGGTCGTTGGCCGAGCGCAGCAGCAGCAAGGCGGATGAAAGCGCGCCGCAGGCGACGACGACGATATCGGCCGAATAGCACTCCTTTTGCCCCGCCCGGACGACCTGGACGCCAGTCACGGATTGGCCGGCTTGGTCGGTCGTCAATTTCGCCACATAGGCGCCGGTCAGCAGGGTCAGATTGGGATGCGCCTTGAGCGCCGGATCGACACACATGACCTGCGCATCCGCCTTTCCGTTCAGCAGGCAGGGAAAGCCGTCGAATGCGTCGCAGCGAATGCAAATGCTGGTCGGCGTGGGCTTGCCATCCTGCTCGTCGAGCAAAATGCCGAGCGGAAGATGGAACGGGTGCAGGCCGTCTTTGGTCAGGCTATCGCTGAGCGCCTGAATCCGCGGCTCATGGGAAACCGGCGGATAGGGGAACGGCCCGCTCGACGGCGGCTCAGTAGGGTCCTCGCCTCGCTGCCCGTGGACATGAAACAACCGCTCCGCCTCGGCATAGTACGGCTCGAAATCTTCGTATTTCAGTGGCCAAGCCGGAGAGACGCCATCCCGATGGCGAATCTCGCCGAAATCCCGCTCCCGCAGGCGGAACAGGGTGGCGCCATAGACTTTGGAATTTCCGCCAACATAATAATGCAGCCCCGGATGGAAACTGCGGCCATCGCCGCCATACCAGGTCTCATCTGCCTGATAGGCTCCGTCGACGAACACGGTTTGCGAATCCCAATTGGCCGGCGAGCGCGGCAGATAGCCGCCGCGCTCGAGCAACAAAATCCGCTTGCCCGTGGAAGCCAGCTTGTATGCAACCGAGGCGCCGCCAGGCCCGCTGCCGACAATAATCACGTCATAGCGGTCATTTGCCATATTCTGCATCGCGCCGTAAGACAGGCTCGACTCGTCAGCCGCCGGTCGCGAAGCCGGGATAGAGCGTCATGCCGCCGTCGATGAAAAGAGTCGTGCCGACGACATAATCGGAATGATCCGAAGCGAGCCATACCGCGGCGCGCGCGATGTCCTCCGGCTCGCCGATCCTGCCATAGGGAACGAGAGTCATCAGTTGCGCGTAGGCTTCCTTGGTCTGCCAGGCCGACGTGTTGATCGGCGTCCGGATCGCGCCGGGAGCAATGCCGTTGACGCGGATATGATGGGGCGCGACCTCCTGAGCCAAACTCTCCATCAGCATTTTGATACCACCTTTGGATGTAGCGTAATTGACGTGGCCCCCCCAAGGAATTTCCTGGTGAACCGAGCTCATGCAAATAATCTTTCCGGCGGCGCATGATACCGATGGGACGATGCCGCGATGCAAGAATTCGCGGATCGCCTCGCGCGCGCACAGAAATTGGCCTGTCAGGTTGACGCCGATCACCGTGTTCCACTGCGCCAACGTCATTTGATGGAACGCCGCATCGCGCTGCAGGCCGGCATTGTTGATCAGAATATCGATGGTTCCGAATTGTCGGATCATGGTCCTGATCATTTCGCCAACCTGATCCTCGGACGACACATCGGCTTTATAGGCAAATGCCTTGGCGCCAGAGCGTTGAATTTCATCGACGACCGCATTGGCAGCGTCGTCGCCCGCGACATAATTCACGACGACGTCGGCACCGGCTTGACCGAGGGCAATCGCGACACCCTTGCCGATGCCGGAATTTGCGCCGGTAACCAGCGCTTTCTGTCCGGCCAGAAGCCTTTGAGCGGGAAGCGGCGGAGCGGTCGATTCCGTTGCCGAGGGTACGGCGGCTACCGTCATTGATATACTCCCGTTTAGCTCAAAATGTGATCGGTCAGCCGACTTCGAAGCCCGCGAGCACCGCACAAAGCCCTGGAGTAACGGGTGGGGCCATGCCGAGGTTCCTTATTAAAGGGCTCGCGCACCGGTCTGGCAACGATCGGGGAACCCCGGACGTTGTTGGGCTGGAGAGAAAGGCGGCCTTCTCTTCGAGATCGTTACGCCGATCGCGTAAGCCCGGCGCAGCGGGACGGCGACGGAGACAAATTGTGCTCAGCATCTTGATAATATTCGCGGTACGATGCCTTTTGGTATTGCTGTTCTTGCCGTTCAGTG
>Ga0307373_10004586_pt1 | contig 23148 bp, 23 predicted proteins | sample OX2MG_FD_202534 | JGI IMG/M metagenome (GOLD analysis project Ga0307373, IMG submission 202534) | Soil microbial communities from Risofladan, Vaasa, Finland - OX-2 | ecosystem: Environmental > Terrestrial > Soil > Coastal area > Acid sulfate soil | place: Finland: Risofladan, Vaasa | collected... | reverse complement strand
TGGATGGCCCCCGAGTCATTTCCCGTGTGCAAGATCTGAGCGCTGGCGGAGTGTTCGTTTCCCACCGTGACGCACTATCCGTGGGAACCGAGATTCAGATGCTGTTTTCGCTGCCGGAAGGCGAAATTCGCGTTCAGGGAATCGTGCGATTTTCGGCCAAAGACCGCGGCTTCGGCGTCGAGTTCACCAGCATGGGCGCCATGGACCGCGCGCGGCTGCTGGAGTTGCTGAAACGCCTAAACCTCAGTAACCGCTGACGCGAGAAGCCGCGGACGCGCATCGCGATTCGCGAAACGATCCCAGTTTACTTCAATGTTTTGCGCAGAAACACCTTCATGCGCGTCCAGGAATCAGCCGCGTCGGCAGCGCGATAGCCCTTGGTATTCGTCGGATTTTCGAAGGCGTGCCCAGCATCCACGTAGATTTTCACGTTGACGCTCTTATCCAGCGATTTCATCTTCTGTTCAAACGCGTGCACATCATCCGGCGTGATTCCGCGGTCCAGTCCGCCGAAGTTTCCGAGCAGCGGCGCGTGAATGCGGCGAAGTTCGGCGTCGTCGGTGGGCAGCGCGCCGTAGTTCACCACGCACGCGGCCAGGCGCGGCTCGTGTATGGCCAGCTGCAGCGAAAATCCGCCGCCCATGCACCAGCCGACGGAGCCAATCCGATTCGGCTCCACATCTTTGCGCGCCGCGAGGTAATTGAAAGCCGCTTCCAAATCGCTCACCGCCCGGTCGTCGGGCAGGCCGCGCATCAGTTCGTGCGCTTCCATGGATCGTCGGTAACCTTGCCGCGATAGAGATCCACAGCGAGCGCCACGTATCCCTGTTGCGCGAATTTTTCCGTCTCGCCCTTCACCCAGTCGGTGAGCCCCCACCATTCGTGGATCACAACGAGCGCCGGATGTTTCCCGCGCGATTTGGGAACGGCCAGAAATGCGCTGACCATTCCGTCGGGCGCCGAGAATTGCACCATCTGAGTATTGGGTGCGTCGGCGTGCACCGCAAACGTGGCCGCCACCGCGCCGAACACCACGATCAGCAAAATGGCCCGAAGCGCTGTTTTCATTTTGGATTCTCCTCGAACACACCATCCCAACCGAGTGGGCGGATTCTACTCCCGCGCCGCTCTCCAGCGCCGGAGCGCCTACGATGCGCGTTCCACTTGCACGGCCGTTCCATACGCGATCACTTCCGTAACGCCCTGCATTACTTCCGTAGCGTCATAGCGAACGCCGATCACCGCGTTGGCGCCGCGCTCGACGGCGTGTTCCATCATCAGCTGCAGCGACTGCTCGCGCGTTTTCTCGCACATGTCCTCGAACAGCGTGATGTTTCCGCCGACCAAGGTCTCGAGAGACGCGCCAAGTGTTCCGAGCACGCTGCGCGAACGCACTGTCACGCCGCGCACCAGCCCCAGACTTTTTGCCACGCGATAGTTGGGAAGGTCGAAAGCCGTAGTGATCATCGACTCGTCCACGCTCACACCCATACCCGTTCCTCCTCGGCGAGCCTCGCCATTTCGATCGCTGGATAGTAGCAGAATGAGCGTGCAAACCGGATACACGCGGCCGGTTCAGATTAAAGTGGCTTGGTTAGCGACGGAGAAACGCGAGCACGGCCAGAAGAACCGCGGGCGTGCACAGCACCGCATCCGCCGAAATTCGCAGCACGTAAGTCGAGATTCGCCGCCAGCTGAAGCTTAGAGCTGCGAGCGCCAGTGCGCTTCCAGCTTCCGCCAGCAACACAGGCCGGACATCGCGGAACGATGGAAAAGCGACAGCGATTAAACTGAGTGCCGCGATCGCTATTCCCAGCGGAACGATCACTCGTGCAAGAGCGATCGTCAGCGCCGAAGGCTGTTCCGCACCTCCGTCGCGCAGCGCGATCCACTCCGTATACTCGATCAGCGCCGTATTCATCCACCCCACCAGCACGAAGCCAATGAAGCCCGCAATGTCCGGGGTGTTCAGTCCGCGCACGCGAACGAAAACCGGCAAACAGCTGCCCGCGCAGAACAAAACCGCGACCGCCAATTCCTTCGGAAACCATCGCTGCACCAGGCTGCCCGACAAATGCACCACTCCAAAATACACGCCCACGATCGCAGCCAGAGCCACCCCGCCGCGCAACGTGCGCTCGTCGAGCTTCGTCCACGCCATCCAGGCGGCCAGCAGCATGATCCCGCAAAAAGGTGCCACAAACGCCGCGCGGTGTTCCCGGTAAAAGCGGTGCCGCAGCGCCAGTGGGGCGCGCTCGCTTTCCCGAAAACTGTCCATGATTCGGTCCGCTACGTAGATAAGCCAAACGGCCATCGCGAGCACAGCGGCTTCAGTGACGGGCACGCGGACGCGCAGCGAGCGGGTGAACAGCAGAAGCCACAGAACGGCGACAATAGGCGCGTCCAGGCTCAGCAGCCCCGGCCAGATCCACGGACGCGTTCGCAATCGCAGAGTGGCATCCATTTCCACCAGTGTAAGGGATTCAGCCGCGTGCTACCCCACATAACCGGGATAACCGGGCAACGTGTCGCGAACGGCCTCCACCATCATGCCGCGCGGTGTGCCCTGCCTGCGCGAGGCTTGTGATTTCGGTCACATACATGCAATTCGGCTGGGCTCAGAATCCCGGCCATGAATCGAGAGAACACTCATCGCGTCATCGCATCGGCAGCCGTTCTGGTCTTCGCCCTGGCAGCTCTCGCGTTCTATTCGGTCCGCGACCTGATGGCTGCCTTCGTTCTTTTCAGCGTGGTGTTTCTGGGACTCGGAATCGCCCTTCTGGCGGTGCTATCGGCGGAAGAGGCGGTCGTTTGGGTCTTGAAGCGCACCGAGATATATTTCGGTCGCTTCCGCACGAGGCATTTTGCTCTTGCCCAGCACGCGGGCGTTCATCAGCGCGATTTTCGACACCGCGGCTAGACTGCGTCCGCGTCAGATGGTCGTCGCGACGCACGCAGCGTGGTGCCATGTTTGGCGTCGCCGTCAGCCAATCGCCACTAAAAGATCAGCTTGACCGCGAATTGGATTTGCCGCGACGTGGTGGACGCGGTGCTGATGAGGCCCGCGTTCCCGGCGATGAAGCTGTTTGCGGCACCAGCGCCGCCGGCTCCCGCGAAGACGGCGCCTGCTGGCTGTCCCAGGTTTGTGTGATTCAGGATGTTGAAAAATTCCGCGCGAAATTCCGCATTCAGTCTTTCGTTAACGCGAGTCTCTTTGATGATTGAAAAATCCAGGTCCAGGAGACCCGGACCAATCAGCGAATTCCGCCCCACGTTACCCAACGTTCCAAACGGTTGCGGAGTGTAGCAGCTCGGATTGAACCACTGCACGAATGGCCCGCTTAGCTGACCCTTCCCGGCATACGTCTGGCATCCCGCGACGAAGTTCGGGCGATCGGATGTGATTCCGCCGGTGTTTGACACCTGTGGAAGCAGCCCGTTGGTGACGTTTACGGGATAGCCTGTAGCCGTGCTCAAGATTTCGGCTATCTGCCAGCCGGAAACAAGCCGGTTGCCTTTGAAGGGCAGGTTGTAAAGCCCATTGACGCGCAACGAGTGCGTTACATTGAAAATGCACGCTGCACGATCGAAACGCTGATTGTACGCGTCGAGGGCCTCCACCGAGGCTTGCTCCAGGCCTGAGCTGGCCGAACCATCGTCAATACACCGCGAGTACGTGTATGACACCTGACCCTGAAAATTCCGGCTGATCTGACGCGAGAGGCTCGCCACTAAACCGTTATACGTCGAATGGCTGGTAGGAGCGGTGCTATCCAGACCCAGAAAATTCGGATTCGGAACTGGACCCTTAAAGAAACACGAGGGGCTGGTGCAGTTGCTGGGAACGGGATTCCCCGAGGCGTCGACCAGGGTCGGGCTGTTCAGATTTCGTTGACTATATAGGTGGACTCCCTGCGCGCCGACGTAGCCCAGCGAAGCGACAGTGTTGTGCCCGATATCGCGTTCGACTGTCAGGTTGTACTGCATTTCATACGGAGCTACATGAGAACGGTAGTCGATTTGATAGATGGTACCGAACGGTGGGTTGAGGCAGCCTGGCTGTGGCGTACACGATGCGGGCTGCGGGAATAGCCCAACAGCTGGAGGCCCAGCCAAAACCACCGTCTGAGACGGCGGGTTCTGAGAGTACGCGTTCAGATATGTCCGCGCCGCAAGCGGTTCATGGAATATGCCGAAGCCAGCCCGTACGGACGTCTTGTGATCTGAGAAAGGATCCCAGGCCAAACCGATCCGCGGGTCGAAATTGCGGGTGTCCGGATTATTCGCAACGACCGTATGAACCTGCGTAAAGCCCGTGGAAGTCGAGGGATCCAAAATGGCATTGCATGGCTCGGCCACACAGATCGGGTTGGTCTCGTAGTCGTATCGCAAGCCGAGATTGAGCGTGAGGTTGGACCTGATTTTCCAGTCGTCCTGAACATAGGGAAATATTTCAGTCGCTCGCGAGTAGCGCGTCCGGGTGAATCCCGGATGAGGATTGACCTCGCCCTGAAATTGCACGGGAGTAGCCGACAGAAAAGCCGGAAGGCTGGCGAAGATGAAGATTCCGCCTTCGCGGCCTACGGCGATATTGTCTTGGATTCTGGTGACCGACAAGCCCACCTTCAGACTGTGCGCCCCGTGAGTCCAGAAATAGTCATCCCCGCCGGTCCACTTGTTTTCGATCAGGTGCCATCGCGCTGTCGCGCCGGGTCCTAGGGTGGAGGTGCCTCCGCTGACGATCAGGTTGCCGTCTTCACGATCCCCGGGATTGTAAGCCGGCTGGCCGTTGTACTGCGCGCCAAGGTAGAACTGCAGCGGATCAGTGGCCGGATTCGACAAGAACACTTGATCGGAACGTTCGTTTGTTCGCGAGAAGCTGAAGCGGATTTCGTTGATCGAAGTCGCCGAAACGATGTGCTTTTCTTCCATGGTGTAGAACTGGTCACCGCCGTTAAACCGCGCCGGCCAGTAGGGCAGACTCGCGAACGGCATGGGAAGCAATAGATAGCCGGTGTCGGAAATATATCGGCCGAAGATTGAGTCCTTCGATCCGAGCGTATAATCCAGACGCCCGAGAATGTAGTTTTCGTTCGTTGGCTCGCTTCCAATCTTTGTGATGAGTTGGTTGCCAGACAGCTGGCCCTTGAGCGGCCCCGCGCCTATTTTCTGCTCTGGCGCTGTTAGGGATGGCACGTCGGGGTACAGCACGCCCGGCAAATACGGAACAACGGTCGGATTGATCGCGATCCCACTGCCCGAGGGCAGGCAACCATATTGGTACGGGATTTCCGAAGTGACGACCCCTCCCGAGTTGGGGCAACTGTTGCCGGTGTTCAACCCGAGGGCATTGCGGTCTGGGACGTATTGATTCCCGGTTACGCCCAGGTTGGACAGCAGGCCTTCGTAGTTCACGAAGAAGAATGCTTTGTCCTTTTTGATGGGGCCACCGAGACTCCCTCCGAATTGGTTTCGGCGGAATGGCGGAATCTTCGGTCCATCGAAGAAATCGCGAGCGTCGAGGGCACTATTGCGAAAATACTCGTACGCCGAGCCGTGGAAGGCGTTGGTACCCGATTTGCTCACGGCATTCATGGCCGCGCCGGTTCCACCGAATTGCGCGCTGTAGGTGTTGGTCAGTAATTGGAATTCCCGGATTGCTTCCACACCTAGCGAATTACCTGTGATCGACGAGCCCGCGCCCTTCTCCCAATAGCCCTGCAGGTCCTGGTTGTCGAGCAGAAAGACTTGCCCGACGGGTCTCGACCCGGCAACGGAGTACGTATCCGAAGGACCGTAGAACCCCGAAGATATTCCGCCGCCCCCGCCGCCCGTTATGTAGGCCTGTTTTATCGTCTGAACTCCCGGCGCGAGCGAAAGAAGCTGCTCGAAGTTCCGGCCATTCAACGGCAATTGGCTCATTTGCTGAGATGTCACCAACGAGGAAACCGCCGCGGTTTGCGTCTCGACTCGGGAAATTTCGCCTTCCACGTTCACGGTTTGCGTGACCTGGCCGACGGGCAGTGAAAAATCGACTACCAAGTTGGCCCCGACGGTCAGGGCGATGTTCGGGTGAACGACCTTCTGAAATCCGGCCTGGGTGGCCTGTACTGAGTAGGTGCCGACCGGCAGGTCCGGAATTCGGTATCGCCCCGCGGCATCGGCAACGGTCGATTGCGCTGCATTCGTTCCCGTGTTGGTGGCCGTCACTTTGGCGCCGACGATGGCGGCTCCAGAGCTGTCTGTCGCTGTCCCCAAAATCGTTCCGGTTTCATTCTGCGCGCTGACTCTGATTGCGCAAAACAGCGACATTAGCAGCGCGATTACGGCTGCGATCACACACCATCTTGGTACACGAAAATTGTCGTGCTCGGAAACCTGCGCCATTGCCCACCCTCCAGTGAATTTCGTGTCCTAGGCTTATAGAAAAGGAAATTCCCGTGTCGGCCTGATACTCCTCTCATCATCAAACTGTCAAGCAAAAAATTGCCGGACGAACATCGGCTGGATTCCGCGAACCGGATGGCGCCGCGGCGGCGGAAATTTATTCCGTGAGTCATCCTCATGTTTCGAGTCACCTCTTCGAGGAATTCGGCCCTTACTGAAGCAGCTGTGCGGCTTACTCTTTCAGCGCACTGTGGGGCTATTACATAACTATTACAAAGCTATCCGTGCGCCACTGCTATCCTAGTTTTGCGGCAAAACGGTGCGGAATCTACGTAAGACACAAAGGGACCCCATGGCACTCGAGATCGACGACATCGCAAAGAAATCCGCAGGCGACAACGACATTAATTGGGTGACCGCGACTGCCATGCTGCTGTTCCACGTGGGAGCCATCGCGGCGCTCTTCTTTTTCTCGTGGAACATGTTGCTGCTGGCGGTATTTCTAAATTGGGTGGCAGGCAGCCTTGGGATCGGCATGGGCTATCACCGATTGCTCACGCACCGCGGCTACAAGACCCCCAAGTGGGTGGAATACTTCCTGACCGTCTGCGCCACGCTGACGCTGGAGGGCGGGCCGATATTTTGGGTGGCTACGCATCGCATCCATCATCAGCACTCCGATCACGAGGGCGACCCGCATTCACCGATCGACGGCAAATGGTGGGCGCACATGGGCTGGATTTTGGTGGGCAAGTCGATGCACCACGACGCGAGTACACTCACGCGCTACGTGCCCGACCTGGCCAAGGACAAGTTTCACGTCTGGATATCCAAATATCATTACGTGCCCCAGATCATTCTGGGCCTGATCCTGTTCGCTGTCGGCGGCGTGCCGTGGGTGCTTTGGGGGATTTTCTTTCGTACCGTGCTCGGCCTGCACTCCACTTGGCTGGTGAATTCAGCCACGCATTCCTGGGGCTCCCGCCGGTTCCAAACGCGCGACCTTTCCACCAACAGCTGGTGGGTCGGGCTGCTGGCCTGGGGCGAAGGCTGGCACAACAATCACCATGCCCATCCGGTTTCCGCGCGCCATGGTTTGGCGTGGTATGAAATCGACTTCAACTGGTACGGCATCTGGCTGCTGACAAAGCTCGGCTTGGCATGGGACGTTCACACGTTCAAGCTTTCCTCCATGGAGCAGGCGGTAAAGGGCGCAAACGGCTCGGCCGCAGTGCAGCCGGCCGAGATAGTCGCTCCCGCGCAAACCGAGACTGATTTCGCTTCCGTTTAGTAAGTCTGCCTCCGCGTACTTGCAACAGGGCCACGCTACGGAGCGTGGCCTTTTGCTTTTGGGAGCACCCCGCATGCGCCTCGTCCGTTGCTTCGCCTCCGCTGTACAATAGGATTATCCAGCTATGCGTGCTATCAGCCGCAGCAAGACGATCATCTTTTTAGTTCTGGGCGTCGCGTCGATCACCGCGGCGATTTTCCTGAACGTCAGTTGGATCATGCGCAATTGGCGCGATGCCGTGTTGCTGTTTTCCGGCATCATCTTTTTCCTGGTGATCATCACCGGCTTGGTTCTAAACACGATATTCCTGGTTCGCGAAATTCGCCGCAACGAGCAGCACGATAGTTTCATCAATGCCGTTACGCACGAGCTGAAGACACCCATCGCCTCCATCCGGCTTTATCTCGAAACACTCCAGCGCCGCGAAATCGATCCCGCGCAGCGGCGCCAGTTTTACGGGCTCATGCTGGAAGACACGGATCGCCTGATTTCCACGGTCGAGCAGGTGCTGAAAGCCGGAGAAGTTCGCGAGGCGCATGCCAAGCGGCATCCCGTCGAATTCGATTTTCGCGCCCTGGTAAACGAATGTATGGAGCTGGTGCGCACGCGCCACCATCTGCCGCCAACGGCGTTGTACTGGAGCAGCGCTTCACTGCGGAACGGCGACGGTACGCCCGAATCAAGTAATGGCGCTCCGGTGAGAGTTCACGGCGATCCCGAAGAGCTTCGCACCGCCGTGACCAACATTCTCGACAACGCTGTCAAGTATTCCGGCGGGCAAATCGACGTGTCCGTTCAGGTCGAGCCACTGCCCAACGAAAAGCGCGTGGCGCTGCGCGTCCGCGACCGCGGCATTGGCATTCCCGCGCACGAGCTGAAGCGTATTTTTAAACGCTTTTATCGCGTCCGTGGACGCCCGTTCTCTCACGCCAAGGGAACTGGACTGGGGCTCTTCATCGTCAAGTCCATCGCCAGCGCGCATGGCGGACGCGTGTTCGCCGAAAGCGGCGGCAGCGTTCCAGGCACCACCGTTACCTTCGAATTGCCGAGGCTTGCGCCGTGAGCCGCATTCTGGTGGTGGAAGACGAGACGCACCTCGCCGAAGGCTTGCGCTTTAATCTCGAGGCCGAGGGACACTCCGCCGATATCTGCAGCGACGGCGAATCGGCAGTGCGCCGTCTGCTGAAAGAAAACCAGAAATTTGACGCCGTGGTGCTGGACGTGATGCTTCCCGGCATCGACGGTTTTGCCGTCGCTTCCGCGCTGCGCAAAGCAAAAAACTACGTGCCGGTGCTGATCCTCACTGCGCGCGGAAGACCTGAAGACGTTCTCGAAGGCTTCGCTTCCGGCGCCGACGACTACCTGCCAAAACCATTCGAGCTGCCAATCTTCTTGGCGCGCTTGCAAGGTCTTTTGCGGCGCAGCGCGTGGCATGCCGTCTCGCTCGAACCGAGAAAACCATCGGATTCCAAAGCCGCGGCGAACGCACCCGCGGCGGTCAGGCCGGCCACTTCCTCGGCGACAGCAACTCCCGGGGAAGTCTATTCCTTTGGCGGCAAAACGCTCGATTTCGATACGCTGGAGCTGCATTCCGGTTCAAACACAATTCAGCTGACGCTGATGGAAGCGAAACTGCTGCGGCATCTGATTCGCAATACAGGCCGCGCCGTGTCGCGCAAGGCGATTCTCGAAGAAGTCTGGGATCTCCGCGAGGACACCGATACGCGCGCCATCGACAACTTCATCGTTCGCCTTCGCCGCCACCTGGAAAACGACCCTGCCAAGCCGCGCCATCTGGTCACCGTCCGCGGCGTAGGCTACAAATTCGTCCCGTAAACAGCGCAGCCGAGCTCGCGGAGCGCGCTGACGCAAAAAAACATGGATTCGACTTCGGTACGGATTTTGGATCGCTTCGGTTGCGGCGGCTATCGGCGGCTGCTAAAATCTTTTGGCTGCGCGGCTGGCCGAACCACCGTTGTTGCGCGCCTGCAAACCACCACCGGCTCGCGGAAAGCCAGAAAACGTAAAGGGGAGAGCGCTTGGCCAAATACGATTTAGTGATCATCGGCAGCGGCCCGGGCGGATACGTCGCCGGCATTCGTGCCGGTCAATGGGGACTTAAGACCGCCGTGGTGGAAAAGGACCCTTTTCTCGGCGGCACCTGCCTGCACGTGGGATGCATCCCAACCAAAGTTTTTCTGCATCACGCCGACATCTACGACAATTTCCAGCGAGCCGAGGAATTTGGCTTCGAAGTGAAAGACGTGAAAGTGAACTGGCCCGCCATACTGGCGCGCAAAGACAAAATCGTGAAGAAGCACGCCGGCGGCATCGGCATGCTATTCAAGAAGAATAAAGTCGATTCAATCCAAGGCTGGGGACGAATCGCCGGCCCGGGCCGCGTCACAGTGGAAAAAGACGGCAAGCTCACCGAACTGGAAACCACTTACACCATGCTGGCCACAGGTTCGGAAGCGCGTTCTCTTCCCGGCCTCGAAATCGACGGGCAAGCGATCCTGACCAATCGCGAGATCCTCTCGCTGAAATCCATCCCTAAATCCATGGTAGTGGTGGGATGCGGCGCCGTAGGCGTGGAATTCGCGTCGATTTTCAAGACCTTCGGCACGGATGTGACGCTGCTCGAAGCTGTGGCCAAAATGGTGCCGCTCGAAGATGATGAAATTTCCGCCGAGTTGCTGAAATCTTTCAAGAAACGCGGCATTCGCGTGGAACTGGAAGCCGCTGTGGAGTCGGTGAAGAAAAACGCCAACGGAGCGACCGTCACTTACAAGGATAAGGCCGGCAAGCCGCAATCCATCAGCGCGGAGAAAGTTCTGATCGCCGTTGGACGCCGCCCGCTCACCGAGAACACCGGCATCGAGAAAACGAAAGCGAAGGTCGAACGCGGTTTTGTCCACACCAATGCCTACCTGGAAACTGACGAGCCTCGCATGTACGCTATAGGCGATATTGTCGCCGGGCTGCCGCAGTTGGCGCATGCCGCGTCGATGGAAGGAATCATCGCCGTGGGCCGCATGGCTGGAAAAGAAGTGCAGCCGTTCGATCGCAAGCGCTGCCCGAACGTGACGTTTTGCGAACCTCAAATCGGCTCGGTCGGCTTGACGGAAAAGCAGGCGCGCGAAGCTGGAATCGACGTCAAAACCGGGAAGTTCCCGTTCCTTGGCAACAGCAAGGCCAGCATCCTGGGCCATCACGAAGGCTTTATAAAAGTGGTGTCGGAGGCCAAATACGGTGAAATCCTGGGCGTCCATGCCATTGGCCCGCTGACCACGGAAATCATCGCCGAGGCGGTTGCCGCGCTCGGTTTGGAAGCCACGCTGGACGACATGGCCGCAACCATTCACGCGCACCCGACGGTGTGGGAAGCGATGGGCGACGCGTTCAATTCCGTGCGCGGCCTCGCGATCAATTTCTAGCCCTGCGTCGCGGGGCGTTTGCATTTCGAGATTCGCATGCAACAGCCCGAACAAATCTGCTGGGTCGTGGACGTTGGGTTGATCGCCTATCAGCCGGCGTGCACTTTGCAACGCGAACTCGTCGAAGCTCGAAAGGCTGGCGCGATTCCTGACGTGCTGCTGCTGTGCGAGCATCCGCATGTGATCACTCTTGGCCGCAACGGCAAACGCGAAAATCTGCGCGCAGGCGAGCGCCTGTTGGCGCAGATGAACGTCGAACTCCACGACACCGATCGAGGCGGTGATATCACCTATCACGGACCCGGCCAAATCGTCGGCTATCCGATACTCGATTTGGCGCAGCATCGCCGCGATATTCGCTGGTACGTGGAGCAACTCGAGGAGCTGATGATCCGCACGACGACGGATTTCGGGCTCGCCGCGCATCGCAGCGACGCCAACCACGGCGTGTGGCTTGATATTTCCGCCGGCGAAGCGAAACTTGCCGCCCTCGGCGTGCATCTGAGCCGTTGGGTCACTTCGCACGGTTTTGCGTACAACGTGGCGACGGACCTGCGCTACTTCGATCTGATCGTGCCGTGCGGCGTAGCGGGAAAGCGGGCCACGTCTCTGGAACGCGCGCTCGGCCGCGCCGTAAGTTTCGACGAGGTTCGCGAACGCCTGGCGGCGCACTTCGCGTCCGTTTTCTTGCGCGAACCACTGAAAATGGCCCCCCGGGAATTGGACGAGCGCGTGCATTCCGCACACGCGATTCATCAGCAAGCCGGTTGAGTGGTCGATTAAACTGGCCATCAACCTAGATGCATGATCAGGTTCGGCGCGGTTGCCCCGCCGATTCGCACGAGTAAGGGCTCAAAAAGGAAACGCGCATCATATGGATAATCAACTAAGCCGCGAGCAGCAGCTGGAGCTGTACTATTTCATGCAGCTCAATCGCCAGCTCGAAGAGCGACTGGTGCGGCTGTTCCGGCAGAACAAAATTGTCGGTGGCGTATATTCCAGCCTGGGACAGGAAGCGGTTTCCGTCGGCACGGCATACGCACTGGAACCGCGCGACTGGCTCGCTCCGATGATCCGCAATATCGGCACGCTGCTGGTAAAGGGCTTTAAGCCTCGCGACATTTTCACTCAGCACATGGCCAAAGCCACTTCGCCCACGCACGGCAAAGACGGCACCAGCCACTTCGGCGATTTGAAAACTTTGCACGTGGTTTCTCCGATTTCCATGCTCGGCGATCTGATTCCGGTGATGACCGGCGTCGGCATGGCCGGGAAATACCTTGGGCAGAAGATCGTGGCCATGACTTGGATTGGCGACGGCGGCAGCTCCACCGGCGCATTTCACGAAGGGTTGAACCTCGCCGCCGTGCAGCGCGCGCCGCTGGTGCTAGTTTTGGAAAACAATCAGTGGGCGTATTCCACGCCGGTCTCGCGCCAGGTGCCGCTGAAAAATCTCGCGGACCGCGCGCTGGCGTATGGCGTCAAGAGCCGCATCGTTGACGGCAACGACGTGCTCGCCGTCTATCAAACCGCGAAGTGGGCCGTCGAGGAATGCCGCGCTGGCCGTGGTCCGATTCTGATCGAAGCGAAAACCATGCGCATGAAAGGCCACGCGCAGCATGATCCCGCCGAGTACGTTCCCAAGGAAATGTTCGAGTACTGGCAGGCGCGAGATCCGATCGCGCGCTTCGAAAAATATCTAACCGAACAGAAGCTCTGGGATGAGAAGGTCAAAGCCGAAATTGACGCGCGCATCGAACGCGAGCTGGAAGAGGATCAGAAATTCGCGGAAGAATCGCCGCTGCCGTCGCCGGAAATTGCCGCGCAGGGCGTTTATTGCGAAGGCTGCCACACCATCGAAGCCGATTGGCAGCGCCCGCAGCAACAAGTGATGCCGCCCGCCGCCAGCATCGAGGCGCAGTGGAAGGTAACGGATTTTGGCGCCGCTGCGGCTCCCGCGCATCACGCCGCGCACCCGCAACACGGCAGCACGCAGCCCGCCGCAAAGCCGCAGCACAAACCGGAACATAAGCCGGCGCACAAACCTGCGCAACACGCGCAGCCACAACCGGCAGCACAACAGCCTGCACAGCCACCCGCGCCGCGTCCGGCTCCCGCACAACCAGCATCGCTGCCGGAAAAGGGCGCCTCGCAAGACATTTCCCAAGCGACTCCGTTGCGCGTTCCTTTCGGGCGCGGCCCGAAGGACCGCGTCTTCGAACGCGAACAGCAGCAGAATCAGCCGGCGAAACCTCCCGATCGCCACCGGCGGCGGAGGCGCTGACCATGCCCGAAGTCACCATGCTCGAAGCCATTCGTGAGGCGCTGTTCGAGGAATTCGACCGCGATCCGGCCGTAGTCGCGCTCGGCGAAGATATCGGTGTTTACGGCGGCGCGTTCAAAGCCACCGAAGGGCTGCTCGCGAAATTCGGTCCCGAGCGTGTGATCGACACGCCGATCAGCGAGACGGCCATCGTCGGCGCAGCGTGCGGAATGAGCTATCTCGGCCTCCGTCCGGTGGTCGAAATGCAGTTCATCGATTTCATCGCCTGCTGCTTCAATCAGGTGACCAACTTCGTCGCCAAATCGCATTATCGTTGGGGTGCGCCGGTGCCGATGGTGCTTCGTGGGCCATCGGGCGGTGGCGTACACGGCGGCCCGTTCCATTCCGCGAATCCGGAGATGTATTTCGTCCACACGCCGGGGCTAAAAGTCGTCTACCCGTCGACGGCCTACGATGCAAAGGGGCTGTTGAAGTCCGCGATTCGAGACAACAACCCGGTTCTGTTCTTCGAGCACAAGTTCCTCTATCGCCGCGTGAAAGAGGAGCTTCCCGCCGAGGAATATACCGTTCCGATTGGCAAGGCCGCGGTTCGCCGGGAAGGGCGCGATCTGACCATCATCAGCTACGCCGCGGCCGCGCACACGGCTCTCGAAGCCGCGCAACTGCTGGCCAAGGAAGGCATCAACGCTGAAGTGATCGATTTGCGCACGTTGCTGCCGCTGGATCGCGAGGCCATTGTCAATTCGGTGAGAAAGACCACTAAGCTGCTGATCGTGCACGAAGATACACGGACGGGCGGCATTGCTGGAGAAATCGCGGCCATCGTATGCGAAGATGCTTTCGGGCACTTGGATGGACCTATCGCGCGCGTCACCGCGCTCGATACCCCCGTCCCGTACTCGCCGCCGCTGGAGGAATTTTTTCTGCCCAGCGTTGAAAAAGTTGCCGCCGCCGCGCGGGAATTGGCACAATACTAACTTCACAAGAAAGCAGGTCTTGCGCCGTGGGAAAAACCAAGGGACTTAATCAAGCTGATTTCGAAGTTGGGACGGACGTGCGCATCAACGACCGCGCCTTTTTAGAACAGTTTTTGGAAGCCGGGCAATATCACCATGAGCTGGAGTCCGAGCAGCTCGAATACGCCGACCGCGTGGCCAAAGTGGACAAGGTCGAGTTCTTTCACGGCGGCGATGAAATTTACACCCTCGAGGGTATTCCTGGCGTTTGGCATGAGGAATGCCTCCGCAGGGCCTGAGGTTAAGAAACCGTACAGGATCTGAGGTGAACACATGGCAGTCGATGTAATCATGCCCCAGATGGGCGAAAGCATCTTTGAAGGCACCATCACCAAATGGCTCAAGAAGCCCGGCGATAAAATCGATCGCGACGAGCCGCTCTTTGAAATTTCCACCGATAAAGTTGACGCGGAGATTCCCTCTCCCGCGGCCGGTGTACTGAAAGAGATCAAAGTCAGCGAAGGCCAGACCGTTCCGGTGCAGACCGTCGTCGGCACAATCGACGCCGCCGGCGCGGCAGCTGCCGCCGCGCCCGCAGCTTCGGCGAAACCAGCACCTGCGGCTCAGCCCAAAGCGGAAGCAACAAAACCTGCGGTCGCACCGCCTCCTCCATCTCCTGCGCCCGCTGCTGCTCCGAAACCTGCTCAGCCCGTGTCCGCAGCGCCGCCAGCTTCTGCTCCCGAGCATCACGCCGGCGATGGCGACAAAATTCGCACTTCGCCGCTGGTGCGCCGGATCGCGCGCGAAAATCAAATCGACCTTTCGCAGATTCCTGGCACTGGAGCCGCCGGTCGCGTCAGCAAGCGCGACATCCTGGCCGCTGTCGAAGGCGGCCCAACTTCCGCGCCTGCCGCAGCGCCTGCGTCCGGTCCGACCGCTGTGCCGCCACCGCCTGCTGCTGGCAAACCCACGCCAGGCGGAGGTCCCTCGGCCATACTCGAAACCGCCGTCCCGCGCGAACGTATGTACTTCGGCCACTTCGAAGTTCAGCCCATGTCCGTGATGCGCCAGCGCATCGCGGAGCACATGGTCCTCTCCAAGCGCACATCGCCGCACGTCTACTCCATCGAGGAAGTGGACGTCAGCGCTCTCGTTTCGCTGCGCGCCAAGCTCAAAGACAAATTCGAGCAGGAAACCGGCACGAAGCTCACGTACATGCCGTTCTTCATCCGCGCCGCCGTGGAGGCTCTGCGCGCGTTTCCCACGGTCAACTCGTCGGTTGATGGCATCAATCTGGTGATGCACAAGGAGTGCAACATCGGCATGGCCGTGGCGCTCGATTGGGGCCTCATCGTTCCGGTCATCAAAAACGCCGAAGAGAAAAACTTTCTCGGGCTCGCACGCGCCGTCAACGACTTGGCCGAACGCGCCCGCTCGAAAAAGCTGAAGCCGGACGAAGTGCAGGAAAGCACTTTCTCCATCACCAATCCCGGTATCTACGGTGGACTCTTCGGACTGCCGGTAATCAATCAGCCTAACGTCGCGATTCTGGGCCTCGGCACGATCGAAAAGCGTCCGGTAGTGATCGACGACGCGATCGCCATTCGCTCGATGGTCTACCTCACATTGTCGTACGATCATCGCGCCGTGGACGGCGCCATCGCGCATCAGTTCATGAGCCACATCAAACGTACGCTTCAGAACTGGACCGAGCCGATTCTCTAACTCGTTCCGTTTTGCGCGGACTTGCCGAAACCTAGCTCCGCCGCCGGTTGCTCTACGGCGGCGGTTTCAGTTTACCGCCGGACGCGACACCGCTCCTTCGCGCATCTCAACTGTCATGGCCAAACCATCGCCACGCCATCCCTGGGGCGTTCCTCCCTGGAAGATCGACTTCCATCCGCCGGAGATGCCTCTTCCGGAAGCAGTGGACGTGGCCATCGTCGGGGCAGGCTTTTCGGGACTGTCCGCGGCTGCCTGGCTGCGGTTACTCTCGCCGCAAACGTCAGTCGCTATTTTCGAATCTTCTCACATTGGTTCGGGTGCCAGCGGTCGCACTGGAGGCTTGGTCCTCGCGGAAACCGCCGCCGGAAACCTTCCCGGTCTCGGCGACGTTCTCGCCGGGCTTTCGGACATCCTGGGCAGGCTGCAAATCGAATGCGATCTGCTGCTGCCGGGCGCTTGGGAAGTCCTGCGCGATGAGCGGAAAGTTTTTGACAAGCCTTCCGGCAAGCCAGTTAACCACTCGCCTATCCATTGGTCGGATTCCGGCGATCTTCACGCGGTCAGCGAAGTTCCGGGCGGCTCGCTCGATCCCGGGAAAATGGTAAGCGGTTTGGCACACGCCGCGCACCACCTCGGCACGCATATTTTCGAAAACCATCCGGTCGGCACCATCGATTGGTCGAGCGAGCCGCAACTTCACGTCCCGGCGGGCAACGTGCGCTCAAAAAAAGTTCTGCTGGCCACCAGCGCCCTCTCGCTCGATCTGTCCGGCCTGGCGCAACGCGCGCAACCGCGTCTCACGCTCGCCGCGTCCACCGCGCCACTCACGGAGCAGCAGGTCGCCGAGATCGGCCTGATCGAACGCAAGCCGCTCTATACCATCGATCTCCCGTATCTGTGGGCGCGCATCTGCACCGACAACGCAATTGTTTGGGGCGCCGGCTTGGTGAGCCCGCCCAGTTCGGGCGATTTAATGAAAATCGATATCGACGCGCCCGAACCTTCGCGCATGTTCGCGTCGCTCGAACGCCGCGTCCATGGCCTTCATCCTGCGCTGGGCTCGGCGCAGTTTACGCACCACTGGGGAGGTCCGATATCGTTTCGCGAGAGCTGGCGGCCCACATTCTCGCGCCATCCAAAAAGCCCGAATGCGATCGTGCTCGGTACCTATGCCGGCCACGGCGTAGCGTTATCCGTATACCTGGGTGCCTGGGCCGCCGAGGCACTGCTAGGGCGGCGGGATTTGCCCAATTGGGGCGTTTTGTGAGCCAGAGCGCCCTACCTGCGGGTAGTAAGCGAGGTGAGCGATTAAACACGAGAACGGCGCGCCGGGAGCCCACCGTGGGCTCGGGGGCGCGCTGCCCGTGTATGGCGTGTATCGCGCGTTAATCCGTTACGTGCCCTTCGAGCACGGTCTTGTCGGACGGAGATGTTGCGGTCTCGTTTGGTTCAGCCGTGACGATGACCCTAAAGTTTTTTGCGGTCGTCTCCGTTTTCAGTTCGCCCGTCAGTTTTCCATCAATTCCGATGGCCCCTGCTTCATTGGCTGCTGGCCGTGAGGTTGGATCCACACAATGTAATCGTTCGCGGGCGGGTGCAAGCTTCCCGGAAGCGCGAGATTTTGCACCTTGATGTCCACGTCCAAATTCCCAGTGTTGTTCTTGCTTCTGCTGACTTTAACCGTGCCGCTCGCCGCGGGAGCCATCGGACCAGGCATGAGGTGAAATGTCTTGCCTGAAGATCCTCCGAATGGCCAGAACATGAGCAAGGCGCCCATGGCGAAAAACGCTCCCACTTTCATCGCTGCTAGCCTCCCAATCAGAATCGTCAATCGCAGTGCCGTCACCCACGAGCAGTCGCGGCTTCGACTTCCAGCAGCGCGGCCGTGCGATTTAAAGGCAGCTTCACTCAATGCTGCCTGCGCCAATGTAATGCAGCCGAAGAAGCGCCACAATCGGGCGTTCCGCGTACGTGCTGGTTCGGACTCATCGCAGCGGCTCTCGGGGTTTAACTCATCAGCTAGAGAGAACGCCTTATATCTGGAACGGCACGCACGACAACTGCTGGGCATGGACGCAAGTTTTGGACTCTGCTCGCGGGCAATGGCTAGACCAGGATGTATGCCTAACTCCAGCGCGTCTGCGCTCTATATAGGGTGAATCCCCTATTCCATACATTTTCGAGCCCATCTACCCTTTCCCGAGTTCATGAGTATGCCGCCTGTTCCAGTTAACTCTAAGGCGTGCACAGCAGTCCTCTTAACGAAACTCCCAGCGGCCATCGGGCAAGCGAAATTCCCGGTTTCGCGGGGTAGAGTTCTGCGCGCCGACACCGCACGTTTTTCTCTCTGGTGACCGACCAGGTAGGAACTGCGATCCAGAATGCGCGCCGCGGAGCCAGACAAAAAGCGCGCCGAGGCGTTGGCTGAAATCGATCGCGCCAAGACGCTGTTCTTCAGCAACGTGAGCCATGAGTTCCGCACCCCGCTCACTCTGATGCTCGGGCCCGTGGAAGAATTACTGAAGCGCAAGAAATCATTGTCCGCGGCCGAACACGAGCAACTCACGCTGATTCACCGCAACGGCTTGCGGCTCCTGAAGCTCGTGAACACGCTGCTCGATTTCTCACGGATCGAAGCGGGCAAGGTCCAATCAGATTTCCGGCCAACCGATGTAGCGCGATTGACCGCCGATCGAGCCAGCCTCTTTCGGTCCGCCACCGAGCAGGCCGGTTTGCGGCTGGTCGTGGACTGCCCCGCATTGCCCGAGCCGATCTTCCTCGATCGCGACATGTGGGAGAAAATCGCCCTGAATCTGCTGTCCAACGCATTCAAGTTTACCTTTCACGGCGAGATTACTGTCGAGTTCCGCGCCTCGGGCGAAAACGTGGAACTTTCCGTGCGCGACACCGGCACCGGCATTCCCGCGGACGAAATACCGCACCCGTTTGAACGCTTTCATCGCGTGCAAAACGCACAGTCGCGCACCTATGAGGGTACCGGCATCGGGCTGGCCCTGGTGCAGGAACTCGTAAAACTTCATGGCGGTTCGATCCGTGTGGAAAGCGCGCTCGGCGAGACCAGCACGTTTATCGTTTCGATTCCCCGCGAGCGGACGCTTATTCCGACTGGCAGCGCGCGCGGCGGCGCCGCATCCGTATCGACCGCCCGCAGCGCAAATCCGCACGTCGAAGAAGCGCTTCGATGGATTCCTTCGGAAGATCCCGGCGATTCCGCTGGTGACGCGAATGCAATTGCGCAGCGAAGCGGCCCTTCCGATTCCGGCGCGAAAACGGACGCGCCTTCCTCTTTGCACGGCGCGAAACTTCTTTTCGCGGACGACAACGCGGACATGGCCAGCACATCCAGCGTCTTTTCGGAGGCCAGTGCCAGATGACGGTTGCGGCGGACGGCGAGGCCGCTCTGCAGCTCGCACGAGAAATCCTGCCGGACCTCATCCTCTCGGACGTGATGATGCCGGGGCTCGATGGCTTCGGTTTGCTGAACGAAGTTCGCCGCGATCCGCTACTGAAGAGCACGCCGGTGATTTTGATCTCTGCGCGCGCCGGCGAGGATGCCTGGATCGAGGGGCTGGAGTCCGGCGCCGACGATTACATGGTGAAGCCTTTTTCCGCGAGAGAACTTCAGGCCCGTGTCGCGGCGCATATCGCGATGGCCCGCCTGCGCCGCCAGGCTGAAGAATGGGAGCGAGTGCTTCGCGCCGATGCGGAATCCGAGCAAGGGCGCTTGCGCGAACTATTGATGCACGCTCCCGCGGCCATCTGCATCTTGGATGGTCCCGAACACCGCTTCACGTATGTCAACCTGGAATTCGTGAAAACCGCTCGGCGCGCTCGACATCACGTTGAACGTTGCCGTCGAGTTCGGAAGGCTGCCGCGAGACATGGAACTCGCGGTTTTCCGCCTGGTGCAGGAATGCCTGACCAATATTCACCGCCACTCTGGCAGCAAGAGCGCGTCGATCCCTGCAATCCGGGAACAGGATCGAGCCGTCATCGAAGTGATCGACCACGGCAAGGGCATTCCCGCTGAAAAGCTCGCCGAAATCCAGCTGAATGGCGCCGGCGTTGGGATTCGCGGCATGCGCGAACGCTTGCGCCAATTCAGCGGCGCATTGACTATCGAATCGAGCGAGGCAGGCACCACGGTGATCGCCGCTATCCCGGTGCTCAAAGAATTTCCCGCAAGAACACAAGATCCAACACAAGCATTCGAATCCGCCCGCTAATTACTTACGTCGGATCTCGAAATTAGCCGCCGCGCGATCGCAACGCTCACTTCGAGCCGCCGCGCCATTTGCCCCAATCGAATGTGTAACCGACTGCCACCGAATATTGGCGAATCCACGAGCTGCCAAAATACGTGGAGAAATTGTTGGGAACATGCCGCAGATCCAATTGGGGCCGCACGAATATTCCCCTGTACAACTTGAAACGTAATCCCGCTGAGAAGTGAAATTCCGAATCTTGAATTGAAGTCACTTCTCCGTTGACCGAAGCGCAGCCTTGGGCCAACTTGTAGCAAATCTGGGGTGTGTAGTACAACTTCAGGTCCGCTCTGCCGTATCCCGCTTGAAATTCCGGGCTGAGCCGTCCGTCCATCAGAGGCGGGCGGTAAACCACATTCGCATCCATGAACGTGGGGGCGTACAGCAATCCCGCGTACGCGCCCTTACCCGATCGAGAGGAATACTCCACGCCCACACCGAAGTTGCGGTAGAAGATGACATCGCCTCCGGAGGTTTTGAAAAAGCCTCCCATACTCGGCGCTTGGTAGGTGGTACCGGCTCCTAGCGTGTCGACCGGGCCGGCAGATGAATCTGTAGCCGTGCCGCCGGCGACGTAGCCGCTGATCGTCTGCGCGCTGGCGAAAGGCATACACGCCAATGCTGCAAACAGTAGAACTGCCACAACACCGATCGTTCGGGCCATCATTCGGATCAAAGACACACGCTCCCCGATTCTTTATTCTCTCTACCTACTGAAACTGATGCTCGAAACGCGTTTTCCCTGGCTCTACATTTTGTCATACGATGCGCGATATCACTCTACGGTCGCCCGGCGCAAACCTGCGCCTATTCCTTCGGAGATGCACGTCCGGCCCGAGCCGCGGAGTTGGCGGCCACCGCGGAACGGATCAGTTCCTTGAAAGCCGCCTCGTTGAGTTTCTCGCCTTCACGAATGTCGATGGCTCGGCGCACGTTCCCATCGAGACTCGAGTTAAACAACTTCTTCGGGTCCGGAAGCGATGCGCCTCGGTAGAAGGTCAGTTTCACCACTTGCTTGTATGCTTCCCCGGTGCAGATGCCGCCGTCATGGGACCAAACCGGCGTGCCGGGGTTAGTGAGCTTGACCCACTTCCATTCCTCAACGACCTGGGGATCAGCCTCGTGGATCAGCTGGCGCAGACGGGCGAGGGTCTCGCCTCTCCAGCCGCCAAGTTCCTTGATCCTCTTGTCAGTTTGTTCAGAAGCGGATTCCACCGATACCGGTTTTTTCATCTGCAGCTCCGTTCTTGACCACCGATTGGCGAAACGGTTCTAGAAACTCTTACCTTAAGCGATCCGCGAAAGCCCCTGCCGCGATAGAAACAAGGCGCCGTATTGGCAGAGACGAACACGCGGTCGAAGCGACGGTCGGCAAAAATGGCGCCGCCGAGTTTTCGAACCTCAGCAGGCGTCTTCAACCAGCTCTGCGTTTTCGTATCGAAATTTCCAAGCTTCTGCAGCCCTAGATATTCTTCCTCCGTTAGAAGCTCGATGCCAATGGCGGCCGCCATATCGATTGCGCTGCCTGGATGCAAACCCTGCTTTTCCCTTTTCTGCTGCCCTTCACGGTCGTAACAAACATTCCTGCGGCCTTTAGGACTTTCCGCCGAGCAATCATAGAAAATGTATTCGCTCGTTTGTTTGTCGTGTCCAACGACGTCCGGTTCCCCGCCGGTTCGCTCCATTTCATTGAGCGCCCATAATTTTTCAACATTTCCTTCCAGCTTTGCTTGTATTTTTTCCCATTCAAGATTTTCGTGCCGATTCATGTTTTTTTCGAAGCGGGATTTCAAGACCACAAGCAGTTTCTTGCGTTGTGCTGCTGATAGCTGCTTCTTCTTGGAATTGAATGGTTGCCGCATGGTTTGGTGATTTACTCCATTCACTTTTCGACCCGCTTGGGGCTACCACTTCGGCAATTCGATGCCAAACTGCTTCGCGTACTCCGCGTTGAGCCGCTGCCAGCCTTCGAACTTCATCGCCTCTCCGCCAGCAAGGCGGCCGATGGGAGTTCCGCTCAGCAGCCGGTCCAGCGTATCGAAACTAATGTGCCACCCGGCCGCGCCCATGGAGATGAAGCGGCGATCGATGCTGTGCCACAGCGTCAGTCGCGTGCCATCGCCGACCGGCTCCAGTTCCCATCGCGTGTCGCCGTACTCCAGCACCTTGGGAGCGTCGGCTCGCGTCACTTTTGCTTCAATCGGCGTAGGCGTTCCCACCCAAGTAAGCTTCACCGTACCTACCTTTGCCATATTCTCATCGACGTCAAAGGGCGCCCACTCGTGCAACTGCGCGGGGTCGGTGAGCGCCTGCCAGACTTTTTCCTGCGAGTGGCGCAGTTCTCTCACCAATATCAGCGTCCACTTCTCTCCGTCTTTTTGTACACGCGCGCCGCTGGCAGGACCGGGTGTGTACCCCTCGCGATCGCTCATCATTTTCTCCTTGGCTTCCTTTTCGTTGGCGCCGGCCGTATCGAATGCGCTTCTCGATCCATGCGGTCGAGGTGCCGTTCCAGCGCATCCACGTGCGCGGACCAGAACCGGCGGAACTGCGCCAGCCAGTCGTCCACTTCCTGAAGTTTTTCTGGTTTCAGGCGGTAGAGGCGCCGCTGCGCGTCCACCGTGGATTCCACGAAGCCTGCGTCGCGCAGCACCCGCAGGTGCTTCGATACCGTCGGCTGCGCCATGCGCAGCTGCCGCTCGATCTCTCCCACCGACTGCTCTGACGAGACCAGCAGGCTCAAGATCGCCCGGCGATTCGGCTCGGCAATAATTTCGAAGGC
>Ga0307373_10004585_pt1 | contig 23148 bp, 22 predicted proteins | sample OX2MG_FD_202534 | JGI IMG/M metagenome (GOLD analysis project Ga0307373, IMG submission 202534) | Soil microbial communities from Risofladan, Vaasa, Finland - OX-2 | ecosystem: Environmental > Terrestrial > Soil > Coastal area > Acid sulfate soil | place: Finland: Risofladan, Vaasa | collected... | reverse complement strand
GGATCGCGCAAGTAAAGCGCTTCGCTGACGCCGTGGTCGGAGGCGCCATCGAGCGGAATCTTCGCTTCGATCAGGCGGCGTAGCGCATCGGCCAAGGCCGGCCGGCTGGGATAGAGAATCGCCAGATGATAGAGGCCGGTGGACCCGAAAGGCGGCGGGCGACCGCCGTGGCTCTCCCAGGTGTTGAGTCCAATGTTGTGGTGATAGCCGCCGGCGGAAATGAACGCGGCATGATCGCCGAGCCGCTGCATCAGCTCAAAACCGAGCACGCCGCAGTAAAATTCCAGCGCGCGATCGATGTCGGCAACCTTCAGATGCACGTGGCCGATGCGTACGCCCGGATCGATTGGCGATGCCGGCGTAGATAAGGGAGCGATCTTTGTTCGCTCGTCCATGCGCCAAGCTCCGGTTGGCTTTGTGTTAGATGCGGGTCCAGCCTGGGTTTCGCAAGATGCGCAGGCCTTGCTAGTGGAGCGGATTTAACATTCGCTACCCACCTAGCGGCAGCCTCGTGAAGCGAATGTCAAATCCAAAGCTCCACTAAGACTCATATTTGCTAGTGGTCCTTTTGATTCCAACATTCGCATGAGAAGCTGCCGAATACGCATGCGAATGTTAGAATCGGACCACTAGCTTGCCTTCGCCGTCGCGGCAACCTTGCGGATCAGCGGCGTCACGCGCAACGCGGTGATCCGGTTACGGGTCTTGCGCAGCACCTGGAAGCGGTAGCCGTGAAAGGTAAAGCTTTGTCCCGGCTCCGGGATCGAGCGCGCCTCGTGGATCACCACGCCGGCAATGGTGGTGGCTTCGCCGTCGGGAATGCTCCAGTCCATCGCGCGGTTGAGATCGCGCACCGGCACGGCACCGTCGACATTGACCGAGCCGTCCGTCAACGCGCGCACGCCGGGCACGGCAATGTCGTGCTCGTCGCTGATGTCGCCGACGATTTCTTCGACGATATCCTCCAGCGTCACCAGCCCTTCGAGTTCGCCATACTCGTCCACCACCAGCGCGAACGGCGTTTTGCGATGGCGGAATGCCTTGAGCTGCTCGTAGAGCGGCGTGGTATCCGGCACGAACCAGGCGACCCGGATCAATTCTGGAATGTGGATTTTGGCGGCGTCGCCGCCGGCGGCGTGCAGCGCACGCAGCACTTCCTTGGCGTGCAGAATGCCGATGATATTGTCGGGCGAGCCGCGCCAGAGCGGCAGCCGCGTCACCGAAGCGGACAGAACGGCATCGATAATCTCATGCGACGAAAGATCGGCATCGAGCATGACCATTTTAGTGCGATGGATCATGACGTCCGACACAGTCAGCTCGCGCAGATCGAGCAGACCGCCCATCATGTCGCGGTCGAGCTTTTCCACTATGCCGGCGCGGTGCATGAGATCGACGGCGCCGCGCAGCTCCTCGCGTGGCGTGAGTATCGATTGCAGCTTGCCGACCTGCATGCCGAGCAGGCGAAGGATCATGCGGACAAGCCATTCGACCACGCGCAGGAAAGGCGAGAACCATCGCACCAGCCGGTCGACCGGTTTAGCGACCGTCAGCGCCATACGATCGGGCATGTTGAAAGCCGCGGTCTTGGGCAGAACTTCGACGAGGATGAAGATCACCAGCGTCATCGCCACGGTGGCATAGATGACACCGACGTGGCCGAAGAAGCCGAGCAACAGGCCGGTCGCGAGCGTCGAGGAGGCGATGTTGGTAAAGTTGTTGCCGAACAACAGCACGCCGAGCAACCGCTCGCGCATAGCCAGCAAGCGATTAACGATGAAGGCGTCCTTATTGCCCTGTTTCTCCAGCCGCATCATGGCCGCGCGCGAGGACGCGGTCAGCGCCGTCTCGCTGGCGGAGAAGAACGCCGACAGCACCAGGCACAATAAGATCGCAGCAACGGCCAACCAGTCGTAAATCGTCATTTCGCCGCAAGTTTCTCGCTCACGAATGCGCGCACGTCGTCTTGGCCGACGCCGCTCTCGACGAAAGCGGCACCGATCCCGCGCGCGAGGATAAATGTAAGCATTCCGCGCTTCACTTTCTTGTCCTGCGCAATCAAGTCCATCAACACCTCGACATCCGGCAAGCTGCCGGGAATGTCCTGCAGCGTTGTCGGCAACCCGACCTCCGCCAAATGACGAATGGCGCGCTCGGCTTCGGCGGCAGGGACCAGCCCTTGCCGCGCGGAAAAGCCGAGGGCGAGCGCCATGCCGGCTGCCACCGCCTCGCCATGCAGCAGCCGATCGGAAAACCCGCACGCCGCCTCCAGCGCATGGCCGAATGTGTGCCCGAAATTAAGTAACGCCCGCTCGCCGTTTTCACGCTCGTCGCGCGCGACGATCGCCGCCTTGCCGCGACAACTCACCGCAATGGCGTGTTCGCGCGCGGAACTTCCGGACGATTTGCCGCCGGCGAACACGTCGTGCCAATTCGCTTCCAGCCAGGAGAAAAAAGCGGCGTCGCCGAGCAGCGCATATTTCGCGACCTCGGCGTAACCGGCGCGGAATTCACGCGGCGGCAAGGTATCGAGCGTCGCGGTGTCGGCAACAACCAAGATAGGCTGATGGAACGCGCCGATCAGATTTTTGCCGTGCACGGAATTGATCGCGGTCTTGCCGCCGACCGAGGAATCAACCTGAGCCAGCAGCGTGGTCGGTACCTGTATGTAATCGAGTCCGCGCCGCACCACTGATGCGACGAAGCCGGCAAGATCGCCGGCCACGCCGCCGCCGAGCGCGACGATCAGATCGCCGCGCTCGATTCGCGCGGCGATAATCGCCTCGGAAACTCGCTCGAACGAGCGAAAGCTCTTCGAGCCTTCGCCGGCTGGAACGGTGACGTGGCTTGCAGCGATGCCGGCGGCCGCCAACGCGGCTTCAACGGCGGGGAGATGTTGGCGAGCGACATTTTCGTCGGTGACGATAGCGGCCTTAGCGCGCGGACGCAGCACAGCGACGCGCGCGCCAAGCGAAGCAATCAAGCCGCGCCCGATGACGATGTCATAGCTGCGATCGCCGAGTGCGACCTTGACGGTCGCGGGATCGGCGCGAAGTGGAGCAGTCACGCGCCAACTCCTTCCTGCGGCGCGCCGAGAAACGCGGCGAGCGCCGTCATGATGTCGGCGACGATGGCATCGTGCGAGACGTCGCTCGATTGCACGGTGAGATCGGCGAGTGCATAGGTCGGCTCGCGCTCGGCGAGTAAAGTCCGCAACGTCTCTGCCGGATCGCCGCTTTGCAGCAAAGGCCGTTCGCTGCGCCGCTTGCTGATGCGCCGGAGCAGCACGTCGAGTTCGGCCTTAAGCCAGATCGAAATCCCGTTCGCGCGGACGGTATTGCGGGTATTCGAGTTCATGAATGCGCCGCCGCCGGTGGCCAGGACTTGCGGGCCGCCATCCAGAAGCCGCGCAATCACCCGCGCCTCGCCACTGCGGAAATCGGGCTCACCGTGGCGGGCGAAAATGTCGGCAATACTCATGCCGGCGGCCTTCTCGATCTCGCTGTCGGCGTCAACGAACGGAATCCCGAGCCGCCCGCCAAGCCTGCGCCCGACCGACGATTTGCCGACACCCATCATGCCGACAAGCACCACCGAGCGGCTTCCCAGTCCGGCCAGGATGGCGGTCGCCTCGGAACCATTTTGTATCGCAATATCAATCATTTAAGATAAATCCAGACTCGCCTTCGAGGCCCACTGAAAGGCCGCTGGCACCACGTCGCGCGACTTGCCAGGCCGAACCGAACATGATCGTACTCGCTCCGGTTCACAGGCACCAATGGGGAGAGCGCGAGCGCCTGAAAATGCCGAGCCTGCTTCGCTTTCTCGCCGTGGTCGCCCTGCTCTGCGCGCTTGTCTATTGCGGGCTCTACGCGCTCGCGCATTTCGTCCAACCGAAAACGCGCGAAATTTCGGTCACGATCCCGCCCGACAGATTCTTCAAGAACCGCTGAGGGCGCCGCCAATGGCTGGCAAGATGGCTCAAGGAACCGCGCGCGCGGCAAGATCGTCAGACTTGCGGCTCACGGCGCTGTTCCTCGACATGCTGGCAGCCGAACGCGGCGCCGGGAAGAACACGCTTGCCGCCTATACCCACGACCTTGCCGATTTCACCGCTTATCTTGACGCCGCCAAGCGCTCGGTGCCAACGGCTGGCACTGACGACTTGCGCGCCTATCTCGGCGACTTGACGCGGCGCGGCATGCAGGCAGCTACAGTCGCACGCAAACTATCGGCGATCCGCCAGCTCTACCGCTTCCTGTACATCGAAGGCCGGCGCAAGGACGACCCGGCCGCCGTGCTGCAAGGTCCGAAACGCGGCCGCCCACTGCCGAAAACGCTGACGCTCGCTGAAGTGGACCGGCTGCTAACGGCGGCGGCCCGAATCGATCCGAAAGTCGCACCTGCCGTCCGGCTGCGCGCGGCACGTCTGGCCTGCCTGGTCGAGCTTCTCTACGCCACCGGGCTTCGCGTGTCCGAACTCGTGGGGCTGCCGGTATCCGCCGCGCGGCGCGATGCGCGCGTCATCATCGTGCGTGGCAAGGGCGACAAGGAACGGCTCGTTCCGCTCAACAACGCCGCCAAGCGGGCCATTGCCGACTACCTTGCGCAGCTCGCCCTGATGCGCGGGCCGGGCGGCACCGGCTCGAAATGGCTATTCCCATCCTTCGGCGAGGCCGGTCACATCACTCGCCAGCACTTCGCCCGCGAACTCAAGGCGCTCGCGGCCGCCGCCGGATTGCGCCCGGCACAATTGAGCCCACATGTGCTACGCCACGCTTTCGCCAGCCATCTCCTGCATAATGGCGCCGATCTGCGCGTGGTGCAGACACTGCTCGGCCATGCTGATATTTCAACCACGCAAATCTATACGCACGTCCTCGAGGAGCGCCTCAAAAGCCTTGTGCGCGATTTGCATCCGTTAGGCGACACGAATAATTGATTAATGACATTCAGTATGATTGCGTGATGCGCTCCTATCTCGACTTTGAAAAACCGGTGGCCGAACTCGAGGCCAAAATCGAGGAAATGCGCGCGCTGCAAACCGGCGACGACGCCATCGCCATCGGCGAAGAAATCAACCGGATCGAAAGTAAAGCCGATCAAGCGCTCAAGGAACTTTATGCCGGGCTGACGCCGTGGCAAAAGACCCAGGTGGCGCGGCATCCGCAGCGGCCGCACTGCCTCGATTACATCGCCCAATTGATCACCGATTTTGCTCCGCTGGCCGGGGACCGCACTTACGGCGAAGATGCAGCCATTGTCGGCGGTTTCGGCCGTTTTCGGGGCGAGAGCATTTGCGTGATCGGCCAGGAAAAAGGTTCCGACACCGATAGCCGTCTCAAGCACAATTTCGGCATGGCGCGGCCGGAAGGCTACCGCAAGGCGGTGCGGTTGATGGACATGGCCGACCATTTCGAAATTCCGGTGATCGCGCTGGTCGATACTGCGGGCGCCTATCCCGGCATCGGTGCCGAAGAACGCGGCCAAGCCGAAGCGATCGCTCGCTCGACCGAAGCCTGTTTGCGGATCGGCGTTCCAAACGTCGCGGCGATAATCGGCGAAGGCGGCTCGGGCGGCGCGATCGCGATCGCGACCGCCAACCGCGTCATCATGCTCGAGCACTCGGTCTACAGCGTGATCTCACCGGAAGGCGCGGCCTCGATCCTATGGCGCGATACCGCTAAAGCGCAGGAAGCGGCTTCGAGCATGAAAATCACCGCGCAAGATCTTGTGCGCTTCGGCGTCGTCGACACCGTGGTGCCGGAACCGACCGGCGGGGCGCATCGCGACCCGGCCGCGACGGTCGCCGCCACCGGCGAGGCAATCGGCGAGGCGCTCGCCGAACTGCAGGGCCTCGATCCGGCGACGATCGTGCGCTTGCGGCGCGAGAAGTTCATGGCGATCGGAAAGACCCTCGGCTAAGGCGATCGCCGCCCGTCGTGGTATTGATTTTCGTCCGCCACATTCGTGCCGGGATTGACCGCCTGCCGAGCGGGCCGCCGGCAAGCCGCCTGCGCCCGCATAAAGTGTTGGTTTTGGCTGCTAAATTTGCGAAATTTACCTCAACTTCAAGACCGCCATGGTCCACCGTTGGGCGGCGGACCGGTCGGCTTGCGAAAGCCACTTTGGAAGGATAACGATTGACGAGCGATGGTACGGGGACCGTCCATCAGTCGGGGAGTTCCAGTTTGAACCGGGCCAGCTTGCGCCGCGCGTTGACGCTGTCGGCAGTCGTCGCCGCTGGCCTCATGCTCGCCGGCTGCTATGGCGAAGATTCCTACGAGCTACCCACCCGCGCGATGAAAGCATTGTCGCCGCAGATGGTGTCGTTGCTCGAACAGAAACATATGCCCAAGGACTCCCCGATCCTGGTGCGTATTTTCAAAGAAGAATCCGAACTCGAAGTCTGGAAGCAGGATGAAACCGGCCGCTTCCAGATCTTGAGAGTCTATCCAATTTGCCGCTGGTCGGGCGATCTCGGCCCGAAGGTGCATGAAGGCGACCGGCAGGCCCCCGAGGGCTTCTACACGATCACGCCGGCTTTGATGCAGCCCAACTCGAATTACTATCTCGCCATCAATACCGGCTTTCCCAACGCCTACGACCGGGCGAACGACCGTCGCGGCGCCTTCCTCATGATCCATGGCGACTGCTCGTCACGCGGCTGTTACGCGATGACCGACGAGCAGATCGGGGAAATTTATTCGCTGGCACGCGAATCTTTTCTCGGCGGCCAGCAGTCGTTCCAGATTCAGGCTTATCCGTTCCGCATGACGCCGGCCAATCTGGCGCGCCATCGCACCAATTCGAACATCGCCTTCTGGCGGATGATCAAGGAAGGCAACGACCACTTCGAGGTGTCTCACCTCGAACCGAAAGTCGACGTTTGCAATAAGCATTATGTGTTCGACGCGGCGCCGCCGCCGAACTCCTCGAAGCCGCTAACCTTCAATCCGACGGGGCATTGCCCGCAATTCGTGGTGGCGCCGGATATCGCCGGACCGGCGCACGCGAAGGAAGTTGCTGACAACGCTGAGTACGCGTCTTTGGTCAAAGAGAACGTCGCGGTTGCGCCGGTTCATTCCGGCCTCGACGGCGGCATGAACCGGGTTTTCCTCGCGCAAGTCGGTGGCAATATTCCGCCGGCGCGCGTTCAACCGCCCGACGCGCTGCCGCAACAGCCGCCGCCGGTGACGACCGCCGACGGCAGCGGTCAGCCCTCGTTGGCTAGCCGCCTGTTCGGCGGCTTGTTCGGGGGCAACGCCGCAACACAAGTTGCCGCGACCGATACCAGCACCAAAGAACGCAGTGCCGAGGCAGCCAAGCCCAAGCCGGCGCGCGGTGAGACGGCGGTCGCAAACGCGAAGCCGAGGACGGGCGAGAAGACGGCAGAGAAAACGGCAGAAAAACCAGCCAGGCCGCCGGCTGCGGAACCGGCAAAGCCCGCGCCGCAAATGGCCGTCGCCAAACCGAAACCGGACGCGCAGCAGCAAGAAGCCAATGCTGCTCCGCCTCTGAGTGGGTCCGTCATGAAAGGCGCTCAGCCGCCGGTCGGCGGCGGCAGCTTCGACAGCCGCTGGAGCGCGTTGCAGTAGTCAGGCACCGGCCAGCAGCATCGGTAATCGGCTTGCGCGCTGATTACCGATCCGCCGATACCCGTTCCCGGTTACACGTATCGTCCGTGACAGTGCTTGAATTTCTTGCCTGAGCCGCACGGGCAAGCCTCGTTGCGGCCGACCTTTCCCCAAGTCGTCGGATCTTGCGGATTGCGTGCCGCAGCCGTAGCGGCATGCGTAGCCCCAACACCACCCGCAGTACCGATGCCGTGGCGGGCAAGCGTCTCCGCCCCTGCCATTGCAAGCGCCATCTCGTCCTCGCCAGTCGTCGGATCGACTTTGTGGGCGGCCATTTCCGGCAGCGGCACCGGCGGCAGATCCGGCGGCGGCGCCGCCTGGATTTCCACGCGCATGAGCTGCGCCGTCACCGCCTCACGCAAATTCTGGCTCATCGCCTCGAACAACGTGAAAGCCTCGGACTTGTACTCGTTCAGCGGATCGCGCTGCCCGTAACCGCGTAAACCGATCACCTGACGCAGATGGTCGAGCATCACCAGGTGTTCGCGCCACAAATGGTCGAGCGTCTGCAACAGGATCGATTTCTCGACGTAACGCATGACGTCGGAGCCCCATTGCGCGGCCTTGGCAGCCATGTGCTCGTCGGCGCGGCGCTCGACACGGTCGAAAATCTCTTCGTCGGCGATGCCTTCTTCCTTGGCCCATTCGTCGGCTGGCAGATCGAGCCCGAGCACGCGGTTGAGTTCTTCCTTCAGGCCCGCGGTATCCCACTGCTCCGGATAGGCGTTCTCCGGCACGTGCTTGGCGACCAGATCGTCGATCGCGTTGTGGCGCATGTCGGCGACGATTTCGGCCGTGGCCTGATCGTTCATCCATTCGACGCGCTGGTCGAAGATGACCTTGCGCTGGTCGTTCATCACGTTGTCGAACTTGAGGATGTTCTTGCGGATGTCGAAGTTGCGCGCCTCAACTTTCTGCTGCGCCTTTTCCAACGCTTTGTTGATCCAGGGATGGATGATCGCCTCGTTTTCCTTCAACCCCAGCTTGGTCAGCATGCCGTCAAGCTTGTCGGTGCCGAAGATGCGCATCAGATCATCTTCGAGGGAGAGAAAGAACTTGGAATGGCCGGGATCGCCCTGACGTCCGGAGCGGCCGCGTAACTGATTATCAATGCGACGGCTCTCGTGCCGCTCGGTGCCGAGCACAAACAACCCGCCCGCCTTGAGCGCCACATCCTTCAGCCCCGCGACTTGGCTGCGGATTTCGGCAGCACGCGGGGATTTCTCACGCTCGCGCATGTCCTCGATGTGGCTCAGTTCCTGGCGGATACGCATATCGGCATTGCCGCCGAGCTGGATGTCGGTGCCGCGACCGGCCATGTTGGTCGCGATAGTGATGGCGCCAGGCACGCCGGCCTGGGAGATGATCTGCGCCTCCTGCTCGTGATAACGCGCATTGAGAATGGCGAAAACCTTGGCCTTAGAAGAATTGTCTCCGGCGTAAAGCGCGGCAAATGCATTCGGATCGGAAAAATCGTGCTGCTCCCAGCCGGCGTTGCGCAACATCTCGGCGAGCTGCTCAGATTTCTCGATTGACGTAGAGCCGACCAGCACCGGCTGGCCGCGGCCCTTACACTCCTCGATGAGCGTGAGAATCGCGCGGAATTTCTCCACCGACGTGCGATAGACTTCGTCGTCGTCGTCGATGCGGATCATCGGCATGTTGGTGGGGATTTCGAGCACTTCGAGATTATAAATATCGAGAAATTCATCCGCCTCGGTCGCCGCCGTTCCGGTCATGCCGGCGAGCTTTTTGTACATGCGGAAATAATTCTGGAATGTGATCGAAGCGAGCGTCTGGTTTTCAGGCTGGATCGGTTGCCGCTCCTTGGCCTCCAGCGCCTGATGCTGCCCTTCCGAGTAGCGCCGGCCGGGCATCATACGGCCGGTGAACTCGTCGATGATGACGACTTCGCCGTTGCGCACGATGTAGTCCTTATCGCGCTGGAACAGCTTGTGGGCGCGCAATGCCTGGTTCACGTGGTGAACCAGCGAGACGTTCTCGATGTCGTACAGCGAGTCAGCCTTCAGCAGGCCGCCTTCACGCAGGCGCTGCTCCATCTTCTCCATGCCGGCTTCGGTGAGCGTGACGGTTCGCTGCTTCTCGTCAACCTCGTAGTCTTCCTTGTCGAGCTTGGGGATGAAAGTGTCGATGGTGTTGTAGAAGTCCGAGCGGTCGTCGAGCGGGCCGGAGATGATCAGAGGCGTGCGCGCCTCGTCGATCAAGATCGAGTCTACTTCGTCAACGATGGCGTAGACATGTCCGCGCTGCACCATGTCCTCGACTCGGTACTTCATGTTGTCGCGCAAATAGTCAAAGCCGAGCTCGTTATTGGTCCCGTAGGTCACATCGCAGTCGTATTGCTTCTTGCGCCCGGCATCATCGAGGCCGTGCACGATCACGCCGACGGTAAGCCCGAGGAAATTGTAGATCTGGCCCATCCACTCAGCGTCGCGCTTGGCCAGATAGTCGTTGACCGTGACCACATGGACGCCGCGGCCGGCGAGCGCGTTGAGGTAGACCGGAAGTGTCGCGACCAGCGTCTTGCCTTCGCCGGTCTTCATTTCGGAAATCTTGCCCTCGTGCTGCACCATGCCGCCGATCAACTGGACGTCGAAATGGCGTTGGCCCAGCGTGCGCTTTGCGGCCTCGCGGACGGTGGCGAAGGCCGGCACCAGAATGTCGTCAAGGGTCGCGCCTTCCGCCACCCGTTTTTTGAAATCTTCCGTGCGCACACGCAGCGCTTCATCGGAGAGCTGTTCGAGTTCCTGCTCAAGCGCATTGATTGCCTCGACGCGCGGCCGGTAGGTACGGATGCGCCGATCGTTGGCAGAACCAAACAGCTTGCGGGCAACTCCGCCGATCATTGAATCTCCCTGCCCGTCGCGGGCTGCTCCAGCGCGCTCATTGAGCGGCGATCGGCACACGTCCAACCGGGTGTAAATGCAGCGTTATTTGGGCTTCTACAAGGCATGGATTGCGTGAAATACTGTGCGAGACATAAGAGGGGGTTGGTTTCCTGTCAATGCAACGCGGCTCTTCACGCGCTCGTTAAATACCCCCGCCGAATCGGCATTGCCAAGCGCGGCCGATTCGGCGAGTGTCCGCGCCGGCGCGCGGCGAACTTACCCATTGTTCTGAAGAAAGAGCGTTTCATGGCCTGTACCCGCCTATCCGTCCGCCGCGCGTTCTTGACGCTGACCTTTGCCGCGTTTGTTTCTGCTCCCTTCGGCACGGCCACGAGCGTGTCCTGGGCACAGGATAAGGACGCAGTGGTCGCCCGCGCTAACGGCGTCGATATCCACGAAAGCGACATCACTTTTGCGGAAGGGGAGATCGGCAGCAACATCCCGAACATGCCGCCGGCGCAGAAGCGCGAGTATCTGATCAACTATCTGATCGATGTGATCGTGCTGTCGCAGACTGCAGAACAGCGGAAGATTGCCGATCGTCCGGAGGTCAAGCACCTGCTCGCTTTCGATCACAACCGGCTTTTGATGGAAGCTTTGTTGCAGGAGGCCGGCAAAGCCGCACTGTCGGACACGGCCGAACACGCGGTCTACGACGAGGCCATCAAGCAGGCGAAGAGCGAGCCCGAGGTGCATGCGCGCCACATCCTCGTGCCGACCGAGGAAGAAGCCAAAGCGATCGTTGCGCAGCTAAAGGGCGGCGCGGACTTCGCCACGCTGGCGAAGGAAAAATCGAAAGACCCCGGCGCCGCGGATGGCGGGGATCTTGGCTATTTTACCAAGGACCAGATGGTGCCCGAATTCGCCGATGCCGCTTTCAAACTAGACAAGGGGCAGATTTCCGATCCGGTAAAGACGCAATTCGGCTGGCACGTCATTAAGGTCGAAGACAAGCGGGTAAAGCCGACGCCGACCTTCGATCAAGTGAAACCGCAGATCGAGAACTACGTCGCTCACCGCGCGCAGACGGAGCTAGTCGAGAATCTGCGCAAATCGGCGACGATCGAACGCCTCGACAAGCCAGCCGCGCCCGACCCCTCGCTCAATCCCGCCGCGCCGGCAAAGAAGTAGCTCAAGCGGATCAGGGATGGTGCGGCGCGTTAGGTGCGCCACCGATCCAGGAATCGCCACGCACGCGGCGTATGTTACGATCCGGGGTCGGCAATGCACCACCCCACTTGCTTCACGCTGCATTGCGCCCCGGGAAACATTGCATGTCCGCCTCAATTTCTCCCCTCGCGCCCTTAGCTTTTCCGCAAATGCCGCCGGTAGCCGGCGTACGGCTAGCGACCGCCGCTGCGGGGATTCGCTATGCCGGCCGCACCGACGTGTTGCTCGCGCTGTTCGATCCCGCCACCACCGTGTCCGGTGTGTTCACGCGCTCGAAATGCCCGTCCGCAGCCGTTGACTGGTGCCGCGCCCGGCTCAAAGGCGGCGGCGCCGGCGCGCTCGTGGTGAATTCGGGGAATGCCAATGCGTTCACCGGCAAGTCCGGCCGCACGGCGACGAAACTGACAGCCGACATCGCCGCCAAGGCGGCACAATGCACACCGGACGACGTCTTCCTCGCCTCAACGGGGGTGATCGGCGAACCGCTCGATGCCAACAAATTCGCCGGGGTGATGGATCGGCTGGCCGCCGACGCCGCACCCGGGCGCTGGCAGGAAGCGGCCAATGCGATCATGACGACCGACACGTTTCCGAAAGGCGCGGCTGCCCTGGTGCGGCTCGGCTCGAAAGCAGTCACGATTTGCGGCATCGCCAAGGGCGCCGGCATGATCGCGCCCGACATGGCGACGATGCTGTCATTCGTTTTCACTGATGCGCCGATCGCGCCGGCTGTACTCAAAGCTCTGCTGCGCGATGGCGTCGAAGATACCTTCAACGCGGTCACCGTCGACGGCGACACTTCGACGTCCGATACCTTGCTTGCGTTCGCGACCGGCGCCGCGGCGGCACAGGGTGTCGCCAGATTCAAGCGCCTCTCCGATCCGCGGCTTGCGGCCTTCCGCAAAGGCTTCAACGCCGTGCTCGCCGATCTTGCCGAGCAAGTGGCGCGCGACGGTGAAGGCGCCCGCAAGCTGATTGAGATCGTGGTCGAAGGCGCCAGGTCGAAAAAATCGGCGCGCCGCATCGCGCTGTCGATCGCCAATTCGCCGCTGGTCAAGACCGCGGTCGGCGGTGAGGACGCGAATTGGGGCCGTGTCGTCATGGCGGTGGGCAAAGCAGGCGAACCGGCCAATCGCGACCGGCTCTCGATCTGGTTCAACGGCATTCGCGTCGCCCACAAGGGCGAGCGCGATCCGGACTACGACGAGGCCGAAGTCTCGGCCGCGATGAAGAGGCCGGAGATCGCCCTGAAAGTAGCGCTCGGCATCGGCAAGGGCCGTGACCGCGTGCTGACCTGCGATCTGACCAAGGACTATATCGCAATCAACGGCGACTATCGCTCTTGACCGCTCCTTAACCATTGCGGCGAAAGTCGAAGGCCACGCATGAGCGCCAAACGTCCGTTAACCACGCCGTCACTAGAGTGAGCCGGTAGTGAGCGCCAAAGTCGTTCTGGTCGCCGCTTGTGCCCTTATCGACGCCGACGGCCGCGTGCTCATTGCGCAGCGTCCGGCGGGCAAGCCAATGGCCGGGCTTTGGGAGTTTCCCGGCGGCAAGATCGAAGCCGGCGAACGGCCGGAAGTGTGTCTGATTCGCGAACTGAAGGAGGAGTTGGGAATTGTCGTCAAGGAGGAGTGCCTCGCACCGCTGACCTTCGCGAGTCATCTCTATCCCGATTTTCACCTGCTTATGCCGCTTTATGTTTGTCGGCGCTGGGAAGGAATAGTCGAACCACGAGAAGCGCAGAAATTGAAATGGGTGCGGCCGAACGACCTGCGCAATTATCCGATGCCGCCGGCCGACGAACCACTGATCCCACACCTGATAATGTTGTTATGAAGACGGGGCAAAAACGATGTTCAAATCTTCCGTGCAAGCGATGCTGATCTCGCTCCGGCACTTTGTGCGCGATCAGCGGGGGGCCACCTCGATCGAATACGCGCTCATTGCATCCGGCATCTCTATTGTGATCGTCGGAACAATCGCGACGCTTGGTTCCAACGTCAAGAATTTCTACTCCGACGTCGCCACCGCGCTGAAGTAACCGTCCCGGCTAGCGCTCCGCTTTCTCACCCGTCGAAATTTCGCGCGTGCCGAGTGCATCGGCGAGCCGCGCCTTGGCCGAGCCGGGCTTGAGCGGCTGTTGTTGACCCGGATGCGGCACCCAGCCGGAGAGCCAGACGATCTCGAACGTGGCGCGAATGCGTCCGTCGGCGCCGCCAAAGCGGGTTCCGTAAATTTCCGCCATACGTAATAGCGTTGCGCGCCGAAGCGGCGTTCGACGGCGATTGACCAGCGCGTTCGTTGCGCCCATACGGCGCAGATCGTGCATCAACGGAAAGACCGAATCGTAGCGTACCGTAACGCGGTCGACATCGGTCACCGGCAGCGCAAAGCCTGCGCGCTGCAGGAGCGCGCCGAGATCGCGCAAGTCGGCGAACGGCGCAACATGCGGCGAGACCCCGCCTTCGACTTCGCTCTCCGCCGCGGCGAACGCTTGCCGCAGCTCGGTCAAGGTCTCGCCACCAATCAGCGCGGCAAGAAACAAACCGTCGGGCTTAAGCGCGCGTCGGATTTGTACGAGCGTTCCCGGCAAGTCGTTGACGAATTGCAGCGACAGCGCCGAGACCACGAGATCGAAGGTGGCATCGCGAAACGGCTGCGCTTCTTCGTCGGCGGCGACTGACAACTCAGCACCTGCGCTTGCCGTAACAGGCGAAGCGTTGGCCGTCACGACGGTATCGACCGAACCAAGACGGGCGAGCGCGGCGCGCACCGCATCGCCCGGCGTTCCCAAATCGAGCGCCCGCGGGAAACGCCGCAGCACCGCCGCCAGCCGGTCGGCAAGATCGGCAGCGGCGCGGTCGAGCAGGAATGTCGCCGGCGACCGGCCGGCCGCGCGGCGGCGGCGGGCGCGAAGGAGGCTTCGGTCGAAAATAAGCGGGGTCGGCGATAATGGGCTCTCGGCCATACCGCATTGTCTCACCGCCGCGCCCCGCCGCCAACGCAGGACGAAAGTGACAAGCGGCCCGGCTGGCGCTAGCGTAACGGCATGGGGGACGGGATCGGCGACATGGCGTCCGTCGCCTCCGCCACGCGACGCCAACGCGCGGCGGGCGCCATGCGCGCATTTTGGCGAGCCACGCTTGATCTCGCGCTGCCGCGGTTATGCGCCGCCTGCCGCGCGCCGGTTGAGGGTGAGGGTCTTTGTCCGGCGTGCTGGTCGAAGCTGTCTTTCATCACGCGTCCATATTGCGAGCGGCTCGGCGTTCCATTCGCCTACGATCCGGGACCGGGCATCCTCTCAATGCAGGCGATCGCCGACCCGCCGGCCTATCAGCGCGCGCGCGCCGCGGTGCGCTTCGACGAGATTTCTCGCGCGTTGGTGCATGCACTCAAATATGGCGACCGGCTCGATCTGGCGCCGATGATGGGGCGCTGGCTCGGCCAGGCCGGCGGCGAACTCCTGGTCGATGCGGACGCGCTCGTTCCCGTGCCGCTGCATTGGCGGCGGCGATGGGCTCGCCGCTTCAACCAGTCTGCGGTGCTCGCGGCCGCAGTATCTAAAACGAGCGGCGTGCCGGTTGCCGCTCATGCACTCAAGCGTATAAAGCCGACGGCACAGCAGGTCGGGCTGTCACGTAACGAGCGTGCCGCCAACGTTCAGGGTGCGTTTCGCGTGCCGCCGGAAGGCAAGGCCGCAGTCCTCGGCCGCCGGCTCGTTTTGGTCGACGATGTGCTCACCTCGGGCTCAACCGTCGAAGGCTGTGTCAAGGCGTTGTTGCGCGCCGGTGCCGCCAATGTCGACGTGCTGGTGTTTGCCCGGGTTGCCGACCCGGTACGAACATCCATATAAGGAATGCCGGATTTAACGGGCCGTTATGACTTCTGTCGAAATCTATACCCTGGAGTCTTGCCAATATTGTTATTGGGCGAAAGAACTTCTTTCGCGCAAGGGCGTAGACTTCCATGAGATCAACGTCAGCGGCAATTCGCAGGTGCGCCAGGAGATGCTTGAGCGCTCGAACGGCGGCACTACGTTTCCGCAGATCTTTATCGGCGCGACGCACGTTGGCGGCTGCAACGAGCTTTACGCGCTCGAAGAAGCCGGCAAGCTCGATGTGCTGCTCAACTCGGTCGAAAGTCGGCAGGCATGAATAAACCGTCGCCTTCGGGTTTCAAGATCGGCCTCGTGCAAATGCGCTCAGGCGTCAACCCACAGGCCAATCTCGCCACCGCGCTGGCAGCAATCGAGGACGCAGCACGCGCCGGCGCCGGCTATGTGCTGACGCCGGAAATGACCAACATCATGGAGGTCAAGCGCGACCGGCTGTTTACGACCATCGTCGACGAGGAGATCGATTCGACGCTCGCCGCCCTGCGCGAAGCGGCACGCAAACATTCGATCTACGTGCATATCGGCTCGCTGGCGGTGAAGGTTTCGCCGGACAAGGCGGCCAACCGCTCTTTCCTGATCGATCGCCGCGGCGAGGTGATTGCGCGCTACGACAAAATTCACATGTTCGACGTCGACTTGGCGAACGGCGAGAGCTATCGCGAATCCCGAAATTACCGACCGGGCGATTTGGCCGTCATAGCCGATCTGCCGTGGGGTCGTCTCGGCCTGACCGTTTGCTACGACTTGCGCTTTCCAGCACTCTATCGCGCATTGGCCGAAGCCGGCGCATCGTTCCTTTCGATTCCCTCCGCTTTCACCCGGCAGACCGGTGAAGCGCATTGGTCCGTGCTTCTCCGCGCGCGTGCGATCGAGAACGGCGCATTCGTGTTCGCCGCCGCGCAGGGCGGCAAGCACGAGAACGGGCGCGAAACCTACGGCCATTCGCTGGTCGTCGACCCGTGGGGCCGGATCCTGGCCGAAGGCGACACCGAGCCGGGACTCATTCTCGCCGACATCGATCCGGCGCAAGTTACCGCCGCCCGCGGCCGCATCCCCTCGTTGCAACACGGCCGGCGTTTCGAGGTCATCGAACCAATGGCCGAGCCGACGCATTTGCACGCCGTGCGGGGGCCGTCATGATCCGCTACGCCCTGCATTGCGACAACGGCCACGATTTCGAAAGCTGGTTCGCCAACTCGGCTGCCTATGACAAACAGGTCAAACGCGGACTGATAACGTGCCCGAGTTGCGGTTCGGCTAAAGTCGAAAAGGCGATCATGGCGCCACGGCTCGGCCGCGGCGAGACCGCCCACGGATCGCCCCCGACGCCGTCCGCGCAGCCGGTCCCCGCCAAGACTCCAGTCGCGATGATGTTGCCGCCGGAGCGCGAGCTGCGCAAAAAGCTCAACGAGCTGCGCGAACACATTACCAAGAACGCGGACTATGTCGGCTCGCGCTTTCCCGAGCAGGCCCGCAAAATCCACTATGGCGAAGTCGAGCATCGCTCGATCTACGGCGAAGCCTCGCCGGAACAGGCAAAAGAGCTGCACGACGAAGGCGTCGAGTTTCATCCGCTGCCGATCTTACCCGACGAACTCAATTAGTACGGATCGGTAGTCCGCCGGCACATCCCGATCTTTGCCGCGAAATTCGACGGCAGCAAAAGTCACTGCGTGAAATTTATCGGGTAGAAGACGAGGTCGAGCGTCTTCCATTGCTTGTACTTGTCCGCCGGGAGCATGGTGTAGGGCTGGCATTTCGTCAGCGCATTGATGGCGCTTTGCATTACCGCCCGCTCCTTCGCCGACGCGACCGGCTCGAGTAGTTGCGGCGTCGACGCCAGCGTGCCGTCGCGGTTGAGAGAAACGCGTAGCACGACCCGCAGCCGATCACCCGGGTCGAGACCGGCCGCCCGATCCGAGCACGAACTGACGCGTTCGCGAAACTGCAAGGTGAAATCGTACCCGGCCCGGTTGGTATTGACGGCCGGCGCCGCGAAACCACCGCCGAGTGCGCCTCCCATCATCGCAAGCTGTGCGAGCCGCTCGGCGGTATCCGGCTGATCCGGTGTTGCCTCGGAACTCGGCTGGGGCGGAGCGGATTGCGGCTGTGACGCCTGAACCTGCGCCATTTCAGACCGGAATATCTCCGCTTCCGGCGCCTCGGGCGCCTGCAACGGCTGTGTCGCCTTGCGGGCCTCGTCCTGGTGTTTCGAAGGCTGTTGTTCTTGTTGCGGCGACTGCGGGGCCGGTTTAGGCGGCGGGCGCGCGTCCGCATTCGCGTTGCCAGGCCTGGGCTGCATTTGGGAACCCGACTTGTGCAAGTCGGAAGGGGTACCCTCGAAACGCGGGGCTTCGTCCGACGGTACGATGTCGATCACCATCGCATCCGGCGGAATCGCCTGCGACGGATGCGCGCCAACGAGGTGCAGTCCCATCGCCAGGACCGCGACATGGCCGATGACCGAAATGAGAATCGCGGGACGAATGAACTGCTTCAATCCGGTCATTGGGTTCGTTTAAAACTCGCCGCTTCGTAACGATATCATACCGGCCGCCGCAAAAAGCTTTTCGTTTAATTTTGTTTATTTTGTGCCCGTTTCCCTCCCGGCATGACAAGCTTTAATACGCCCAGAGAAGCAGCCCGACGCCGGCGACGATGAGTAGCATGCCGGCGACTTCGCGCGCCGTAGTCTTTTGCCCAAAAGCAAAACGAGCGGCCATCTGCGCAAACAGCACTTCGACCAACGCCAATGTGCGAACGCTTGCGGCGGTGGCAAGCGCGAAAGCCAGGAACCAAAATTGCGAGGCAACCGCGCCCATGAAGCCCGCGAACAGCGATGGTCTCCATGCGCGCATAATCGCGAGCAAGGCCGACGGATTGCGCAGCATAAGAAAAAGCGACAACAGCACGGCCTGCATGGCAATACCGACGGCAAGCGTAAACGTCGCCGCCATAACGAAGTTCGGCCAAGCAAGACTGAGAATGCCGCCGCGATAGCCGATCGACGACAAGGCGAACATCGCGGCCGAGGCAAGCCCGATCAGCGTCGGCTTGATGCCGCCGACCATGCCTCCAGGCTTGGTCGACATCAGCACCACGCCCGCGGTGGCAACGACAATGGCAACCAGCATCGGCCAAGTCAGCCGGTCGCCGAGGAAAACCAATCCGAATACCGCGACCTGAATCGGTTCGGTCTTGATATAGGCAATGGTGACGACGAATGAACGTTCACTCATCGCCGCAAGCATCAGCGCGGTGGCGGCCACTTGCGCCGAGGCGCCGACGATCGTCCACGGCCAGAACATCAATCCGGGCAGCGGCGGTGGCGCCCCGCTCACGATCGACACCCCGGCAAGGAAGACAAGCACGAACGGAAAGCCGAACAAAAACCGCACGTGCGTGGCACCTACCGTGCCGAGGCTCGCGGTCAGTTCGCGTTGCATGACATTACGCGCGGTCTGGGCGATTGCGGCAATGACGGTGAAAATGGCCCAAAGCCAGGGAAAAATAATCACGTGACTGCTACGCCGCTTTTTCCGCGACCACCATGTAGTTGACGTCCATGTCGGCGGCGAGCTGCCAGCGGTCGGCAAATAAATTGTAGCTGACGCCGGTTTCGCCGGCGATGCGCAAGCCGCTGTGGTCGAACGCGGTTGCAAGCTCGTTGGGCGTCACGAACTTGTCCCATCGATGGGTGCCGCGCGGCAACCAGCGCAGAACGTATTCGGCGCCGACGATCGCAAGCGCGAAGCTCTTGGCGGTGCGGTTGAGCGTGGCGACGAATACCAGGCCGTCCGGCTTGGCCAACGTCGCGGTCAGGTCAACGAACCGACCGACGTCACTGACGTGCTCGATCACTTCCATGGCGAGAACAAGGTCAAAGACCTCACCGGCAGCCGCCAACGTTTCGGCAGTAGCGGTGCGATAATCGATCGCCAGCCCGGATTGCGCAGCGTGCCGGCTGGCGACCGCGATGTTGCTTTCGGAAGGGTCGACGCCGGTAACCGACGCCCCAAGCCGCGCCAACGGCTCGCTCAATATTCCTCCACCACAACCGATGTCGAGAATTTGCAGCCCGGCGAGGCTGTCGAGCCGTTTCGAGTCGCGGCCGAAATGCGCGGCTGCGCGGTCGCGCACATAGGCAAGACGAACCGGATTGAACTTGTGCAAAGCACCCATCGGCCCTTGCGGGTTCCACCATTGGCCGGCAAGGCGCGAGAAACGCGCGACCTCATTGCGATCCACCGTGCCGGTTTCTGTTTGGTCAGCATCCATGCGCCCGCACACTAGAGCCTTGTCGTCCACAGGCCAATCATATTCGCGGGCGTCCGCCCATTTGCGTAACGCAATCCGCGCGGGTTGCAGTCACGCGCCGCTTGGACGAGGATGTACGATAAAGGGGCTTTGCGCGGACAAGAACGTGGAGGAAAGCACAATGCACAAACTTCTCTATTCTATGGTTTCGCCGGATTGATGTTGGGGCTCGCCGCCAGCGCCGCCAACGCGCAAGAGACGGTGAAGATCGGAATTATCAACCCGTATTCCGGCCAGTTCGCCGACACCGCCATTCAAATGGACAACGCCATCAAGCTCTACGTGAAACAGCATGGCGACACGGTGGCCGGCAAGAAGCTCGAATTCATCCGCAAAGACGTCGGCGGCGTTGCGCCGGACATCGCCAAAAGGCTTGCCCAGGAACTGATCGTGCGCGATCACGCCGATATTCTCGCCGGCTTCGCCCTGACGCCGAATGCGCTCGCTGCCGGCGACGTTTCCGCCGAAGCAAAGAAATTCATGGTGGTGATGAACGCGGCGACCGCCATCATCACTACGAAGTCCCCGTATATCGCCCGCACATCGACCACCACGCCGCAGCTCAATCAGACGTTCGGGACTTGGGCGGCGAAACACGGGATCAAGACCGCATACATCATGGTGTCCGATTACGGCCCCGGCATTGACGCGGAAACGTCCTTCCACATCGGCTTCAAGGAAGCGGGCGGTCAGATCGTCGGCTCGGTTCGTTTCCCGGTCGCCAATCCGGATTTCACCGCCTTCGTTCAGCGCGCCAAGGATTCGAACGCGGACGCGATCTACATCTGGATTCCGGGCGGCGCTCAGCCGGCTGCCGTCGGCAAGGCACTCGCCGAGCGCGGCGTGGATCCCTCGAAAGTAAAGGTCATGGGCCAGGACTCGCTCACCTTCGAGAGCGCGCTCAAGAGCATGGGCGACGTCGGGATCGGAATCCTCACTGTGTCGGACTACGATTTCAATCACCAGTCCGCGCTCAATCACGAGTTTGTCAAAGCCTACAACGAGGAATTCCACCGCAACCCTGACATCTTTTCAATCGGCGGCTATGACGGCATGCATCTGATCTACGAGACGCTGAAGAAGACCGGCGGCAAGACCGATGCGGATTCGCTGATCGCGGCCGCCAAGGGCTTGGCCTGGGAAAGTCCGCGCGGTCCTATCTCGATCGATCCGGAAACGCGCGACATCATCCAGACTGTCTATATTCGGCGCGTCGAGAAAGTCGGCGACCAACTGCTCAACGTCGAATTCGACAAGGTCGAGAACGTCAAGGATCCGGTGAAAGAGCGGATGAAAAAGTAAGCATGGCGAACGGGCAGTAGCCCAAGTCGAGGATCAGTCGCTCAAACCTAAGACATTCCAAGACAAAACGCCGCGGCGACCCGATCTTGCGGCGCTTTTCTTGTCCGGCGTCGTAGGGCATTCTCGCGCTCAACAAATAAACGGGAGGATTACATGCAACGTATTTTGCTTGCGGGCCTGTCTGCGTTGACGATGAGCCTGCTGCCGGCCGCCGGTCACGCCCAGGGAACCGTCAAGATCGGTCTGATCCTGCCATATTCCGGGCAGTTCGCCGACGGCGCGACCCAAATGGATAATGCGATCAAGCTCTATCTCAAGCAGCACGGCGACATGCTCGGCGGCATGAAGGTCGAGATCATCCGCAAGGACACCGGCGGCATCGCACCGCCGGTCGCCAAGCGGCTGGCGCAGGAACTGGTGACGCGCGACAACGTCGATATCCTCGCCGGCTTTCTGTTGACCCCCAACGCAATGGCCGCCGCCGACGTTTCCGCCGAAGCCAAGAAGTACATGGTGGTCATGAACGCCGCCACAGCGATCATCACCACCAAGTCGCCCTACATGGTGCGCACCTCGCTCACCGTGCCGCAGCTTACGCAAACGCTCGGCACCTGGGCGGCGAAGCAGGGCCTGAAAAACGCGTACACCATGGTGACGGACTACGGTCCCGGCATCGACGCCGAAGGCGCGTTCCAGAAAGGCTTCAAGGACGCCGGCGGCGAGGTCGTCGGATCGGTGCGTATGGCGGTGCAGAATCCGGACTTCACCGCTTACGTACAGCGCGCCAAGGATCTGCACCCGCAAGGCATCTTTGCTATGATCCCGGGCGGCGCGCAGCCTGGCGCATTCGGCAAAGCGCTCGCGGAAGTCGGTATCGATCCGAAAAAGACTCAGGTCATGGGTCAACTGGAGATCGCCGACGAGCACGCGCTCGCCAGCATGGGCGACATCGCCGAAGGCATCGTCACCGCGGCGCACTACGACTACAACCATAAGTCAAAAATGAACGAAGACTTCGTCAAAGCTTACAACGCCGAGTTCAAGCGCAATCCGGACTTTTTCTCGATCGGCGGCTATGACGGCATGCACGCTATCGACGCCGCTCTGCAAAAGTCGGGCGGCAAGACCGACGGCGAATCGCTAATCAGCGCCGCGAAGGGAATGAGTTGGGAGAGTCCGCGCGGCCCGATCTCAATCGATCCGGAAACCCGCGACATCGTGCAGACCGTCTACATCAACAAGGTGGAGAAGGTCGACGGACATCTGGTCAACGTACAGATCGCCGCCGTTCCGAACGTCAAGGATCCCGTCAAGGCCGCAATGAAGAAATGATGCGGACCAGGGCGGACGACTTCTAAACAATTGGCGCCGCGGGCCTGGGCCCGTGGCGCTTTCTCGCGATGGTGGCCTCGGCCACGTGAAAATCGCCGCTATTTCCTGCGTCAAAGACGCATTCGAGGCGGCGAAAGGCGCGGTCGGTGGGCGGTATCGCCTGCCGCACAAGCCGGAAATGGCTTGGCCGGTCGCGGGCCTCTCCGCTAGGTTGCCACACGTCAATTTAGTCGGGGCCTTTGTCTATGCTTCCTCCCGTCATCGGCGTCCTGTTCGACGGCCTTGCCTACGGCATGCTGCTGTTCCTTCTCTCGGTGGGACAGTCGGTGACGCTCGGGATGATGAACTTCATCAATCTGGCGCATTGCAGCTTCGCCATGCTTGGCGGCTACCTGACCGTCACGCTCATGTCGCGTTACGGTTGGCCGTTCTTCGCGACTTTGCCCTGCGCATTCATCGTCGCCGCCGTCGTCAGCGTCGGATTTGAGCGGACACTGTTTCGCCGCCTTTATCGCGCGAGCGAACTCGATCAGGTGCTGCTGACCATAGGTCTCGTTTTCATTTCGGTGGCGGCCGCGGCGTA
>Ga0307373_10004582_pt1 | contig 23155 bp, 20 predicted proteins | sample OX2MG_FD_202534 | JGI IMG/M metagenome (GOLD analysis project Ga0307373, IMG submission 202534) | Soil microbial communities from Risofladan, Vaasa, Finland - OX-2 | ecosystem: Environmental > Terrestrial > Soil > Coastal area > Acid sulfate soil | place: Finland: Risofladan, Vaasa | collected... | reverse complement strand
GCCGTCGCCGGCGGCGGCGTCCTCGGCGTCAGCCTCGGGCTCGGCCTGAGCGCCGCGGGGGCGGCGACGACCGCCCACCAGACCGGGGCGGTACACCACGCCGTCCGCCTGGCGGCGTCGTCGACCATGACCACGCCTTCGTCCAGCTCGACCGCGAACCCGTCCACATCGACGCACAAGTGCCCGAACATGGGCACGTCGTCGGGCACCGGCACCTCGGGCACCGGCACCTCGGGCACCGGCACGTCGGGCACCGGCACGCCGTCCACCAGCACCACGGCGTACCTCAACTAGCCGTGGTGCCACCAGGCGCCCTCCGCTCCGCGGGTCCCGGCCCGCGGTCGGGGGGCGCCGCCGCGCTCCGGCGCGGCCGGCAGGGGTCGTGTCGACGCGTCCTCAAGCGGAGGAAGGATCGGTCCTCCAGGAGGCGTCGGCGCGGAACCGCGGGCGGAACGCGCTCGAGCGGCCGGGCGTTCCCCGACGCTCCGGGCGGCACCGACCCGGCCCCGCCCGCGGCCGCCGGCGCAGGACAGCGGTCGATGCGCAGGGGCTCAGCCGTGCTGGCGGTCACCACCGCTCGCGGTGCACGACCTCCTCGAACGGGCGCCGGGCCGGCCGGGTGATGGGTGTGAGCGGCCGGTCGGCCGGGTACCCGAGGGCCACGAGGTACGCGCAGAGGTGGTCCTCGGGCACGCCGAGGATCTCCCGGGCGAGGGCCTGGTCGCCGATCGCGGCGTGGGCGCTGCCGACGCCGAGGTCGGTCGCCGCCAGCATCATGCTCATCGTCGCCTGTCCGAGGTCGTAGTGGATCAGGCCGAGATGGCGCTCGTCGTCGGGCAGCGGGGCGACGAGCACGACGGTCGCCGCAGCGGCGGCGATGTGGCCAGCCCCCTGCCACACGTGCGAGAGCCGTGCGAGCTGCCCGCGGTCCGTGCAGACGACGAAGTCCCAAGGCTGGCGGTTGCTCGCCGACGGGGCTCGCCGCCCCGCCTCGAGGATCCGGTCGAGCGCGGCGTCGGGCACCGCCCGGCCCTCGTAGCGGCGGACGTCGCGCCTCGAGACGATCGCGTCCCATGTCTCTATGCGCGCGACGCTACCGCTGCGTAGCGATCGGACGCGTCGCGCCTTGGCAGTCGCGGGGAACGGGATGCCCCGAAGCCGGGGGTGCCGCTCAGCCCTTCGAGCCCGGGCCGGGCCCGGTCGCGACGCCGACGGCGCCGTCGGCGTCCGGCTCCTCACCGGCCCGGTCCCCCTCGTCGCCCCCCCGCTCGTCGCTCTGGCCGGCATAGGCCGGCAGGCGCACGGTGAAGACGGCTCCGCCGCCCGGCGCGGGCGACGCCCGCACCGTCCCGCCGTGCGCCTCCACGATCGAGGCGGCGATGGCGAGGCCGAGCCCAGCGCCGCCGTGGCTGCGGGCACGCGACGGGTCGGCACGGTAGAAGCGCTCGAAGACGCGAGCGGCCTGGTCGGCGCTGAGACCCGGGCCGTCGTCGGCGACCTCGATGACCGCGTCCGCGCCCTCGCGACGGACGCGGACCGTCGCCGTGGTGCCCTCCGGGGTGTGGGAGCGGACGTTGGCCAGGAAGTTGTCGATCACCTGTCGGAGCGCGACGGGGTCTCCGAGCACCTCGACGGCCTCGCTCGCCTCCAGGCGGACGGGCCAGCCCCGTCCCAGCATCCGGGCGGTCTCGACCGCCCCGGCGGCGAGGTCGACGAGCTCGAGCGGCTCACGCGCCGGCGGCCGGCCCTCGTCGAGGCGTGCGAGAAGGAGGAGGTCCTGGACGAGTTGGCCCATCCGCTCGGTCTCGCCCGCGATGCCCGACATGATGCGGCGGCGGTCCTCGTCGGAGAGCTGGTCGGCACGCTCGAGCAGCTGCGCATAGGCAGAGACCGCCGTGACCGGTGTCCGTAGCTCGTGCGAGGCGTCGGCGACGAAACGCCGCATCCGCTCCTCCGAGGCGCGCAGCTGGGCCTCGGTCTCGTCCCGCTCCGCGAAGGCTTGCTCGATCCGTTCGAGCATGACGTTGAGGGCCCGCGCGACGCGACCCACCTCGGTGCGCGCGCTCTCCCCCGGGACGCGATGGGCGAGGTCGCCGCCGGTGATCGCTTCAGCGGTGACCTCGACGCGCCGGAGCGGCGCGAGGCCGAGCCTGACGAGCCACCAGCCGATCACCACCGCGACGAGCAGCGCGCCGCCGGTCACGGCCAGCTCGATGTCGACGAGCTGGCTGAGCGTGCTCTGTGTCGAGTTGAGCGGCTGGGCGAGCACGAGCAGGTCGCCCGAGGTCAGCTCGGAGACCCGCACGCGAAACGCCGGGCCGCCGCTCGTCGTCGAGCCGGTCGTGAAGTACGTCGCCGGCTCATGCTGTGGTCCCATCGGCACAAGCCCGGTGATCGTCTTCGGGAGCGCCGGCGCGTACGTCTTGCCACCGAGCTGGACCGAGGCGCTGCACCGATCACTGCTCACGACCGCGCCGCTCGCGGCGCGCACCTCGACGAACGTCTCGGGGCCGAGGCTCATCGCCGCCTCCTGGCAGAACGCCGTCCCCGTCGGAGGCGCGGCGGACTGCTCTCGAGACGGCGCCGGAGCCTGCGTCGTGCCGGGGGGTGCTCCTCCCCCGTTGCCCGTCCCCGCGCCGCCGAGCTCGGCCTCGACCGGGCGGTGCGCGCTCTCCAGGGACGAGTCGATGTGGTTGTACAGGAAGGTCCGGAGCGCCGTGTAGGTGGCGAAGTCCGCCGCTACGAGCGCGAGCAGGGCGACGGCTGCGACCGCGACGAGCAACCGGGCGCGAAGGGACACCTAGCGCCGCTGTTCGGGCTCGCGCAGCACGTAGCCGACGAGGCGGATCGTGTGGATCAGCGGCGGCCCGAGGGCGTCGAGCTTGCGCCGCAGGTAGCGGACGTAGGTCTCGACGATGTTCTGGTTGCCGCCGAAGTCGTAGTGCCACACGTGGTCGATGATCTGGTCCTTCGAGAGCACCCGCCGTGGGTTCAACAGGAAGATCCTGAGCAGGTTGAACTCGGTCGCGGTGAGCCGCACCGGCGTGCCCGCCCGCCAGACCTCGTGGGTGTCGTCGTCCATCACGACGTCGGCGAACCTGAGCCGGTGGTCCTCCTCGCCGCCCGCCCGTCGCAGCAGCGCCTTGGTCCGGGCGACGACCTCGGCGAGGGAGAACGGCTTCGCCACGTAGTCGTCGCCGCCGACGGCGAGCCCGGCGACGAGGTCGTCGATCTCGCCCTTCGCGGTGAGGAACAGCACCGGCACCTTCACGCCGTCGGCGCGGAGCCGCCTCGTGATCTCCAGCCCGTCGATGTCGGGGAGCATCACGTCGAGCACGACCAGGTCGAATTTGCCGTTCTGGGCGATGGCCAGGGCGGCGTAGCCGGCGGACGCCGTCTCCACCTCGAAGCCTTCGTAGCGGAGCACGGTCGAGACCGCGTCGACGATCGAGGGCTCGTCGTCGACGACGAGGATCCGCTGCTTCGCGTCCGACTGGCTCATCTGCCGGCCCCAACCGTCACGATCGCCTCCGCCGCGGGCCCAGGCGCCGCCGACGGCGTGAGCCGCGGACCCTTCGGCCAGTCCAGCGTACCGGCCGGAGCGCCACGGGAGAGGTGTCGGAGTCTCCGCTCCCGTGGTGGCCTCGGACGCCGGCGGCGTCACCCTCCACCGGCGGACCTAGGCCGCCAACGCCTGGGGGTGCGGGCGGGCCGCGGCGTCGGTGAGCGCGCTCTCGGCGGTTCGGGTGGACGTGTCCAGGTGCGCGTCCCACACCATCGCGACGATGAGTGGCACGACGGCGATCGCGACGGCGATTACCATCAACGGGATGGTGAGTGCGAACAAGATCATTGGTATCCGGAAGTCCTGAGCGGACCGCCGTTCCTTCCCTTCTCGTGAGCTTCGGTGCTTCGGCGCCCCTTGGCGACACCGTGATCTTCGGTGGTCGGTGCGAGCGCCCGATGAAGGTCACCTGAGAGCCAGCGGAGAGATCCGCGGAGACCACGGCTCCCGGTGGCGCCACGACCGGCGCTCGCACAGCGGGCCTCAGCGGCCGTTCGCGGCGCGGTGGGCAGCGGGCGCTGCAGTGCGACGGATCGCGTCGGCGCGCCGCAGCGCAGAACAGGAGCAGTCCGCGATGGGCCGCGGCTCGCCGAAGGAGCTCAGCGGCCCTTCCAGGGCGGGCGGTCGCGCGGCTGCGCCGCGCGACCGCCTTGGCGATGGTCGCCGCGCTCGGGCCTGGTCCCGGCCGCCCGGGTGCCGTTCGCCTCCGGTGTGCGGCACCGCGCCGGCGGAGTGATCGAGCCCAACCAGCACGGTGACGTCCACGGTGTGCGACGCGCCGCCCACGCCTGCACCAGCTCGGACGGCAGGCGGCGCAAGCCCCGGCGGGACGTGGTCGCCGCCTGCATCCGCTGGCCGGACGAGCGCGCAGGTCGAGCGTGCCTGCGGCCGCGCAGCGCCCGTCACTAGGCTCGGCGCACCACAGGCTGGGAGGCAGGAACGACATGGCGGATGTGGCAGGCGACCGGTTCGCGATCCGCGAGCTCGTCGAGAACTGGGCGCTCTGGCGCGACGCCGGTGACTGGGAGCGCTTCGCTACGGTCTGGCACGACGACGGCTGGATGATGGCCACGTGGTTCCAGGGTCCGGCCACCGAGTTCATCCGCGTGAGCCGCGAAGGCTTCGAGCGCGGGGTGCGCATCTTGCACTTCCTCGGCGGCACCTCCGTCGACGTGGCGGGCGAGCGCGCCGTCGCGCAGACGAAGATGACGATCACCCAGCGGGCGCCGATCCACGGGATCGACTGTGACGTGGTGTGCACCGGGCGCTTCTACGACTTCCTGGAGCGCCGCGAGGGGAGGTGGGGCCTCGTCCACCGCCAGCCGATCTACGAGCAGGACCGGCTGAACCCCCTCGACCCCTCGGCGGAGCTGACGCTCGATCAGGGGCTGCTCGGTCGCTTCCCCGTCGGCTACCGCCACCTCGCCTATCTCCAGGCGGGCCTCGGCTTCGCGGTCAAGCCGGACATGCCCGGGCTGACAGGTCCGGAGGTTGAGGCGCTGTATGCCCGGGGAGCCTCCTGGCTGGCCCGCTAGCGCCCGGCCGCGCCGAGGTCGGCCGGCGCGGGCGTCCTTACGTCGGGGATCTCGGCCCCCGGGTCGAGGATCCGCAGCGCGGCCACGACGATCTCGTCGAGCTGCGCCTCGCCCGAGCGGGCGACCTGCAGCAGATCGGCCCGCATCGGCGGCGCCCAGAACGAGCGGATGTGGCCGGCGGTGAGCCCGGCCGCCTCCTCGGCGCCCAGGTGGCGGAAGTTCGCAGCGATCTGGTTCGCCATGCGGACGAGGTCCGCGCTCGACACCTCCGCCGACCTCAGCGCCCGACGAGGACGTCGGTCGCCGCGCCCTCGTGCGAGTCGGCGCCGGCCGCTCCTCCGAGCGGCTCGCGCGTGCGTGCCCGCACCTCGACGGCGGTCACCTTGTACTCCGGGCAGTTCGTCGCCCAGTCGGAGTGCTCGGTGGTCACGACGTTGGCGCCGGACTCGGGGAAGTGGAACGTCGTGTAGACGACACCCTGGGGCATCCGGTCGCTGACCCGGGCACGGAGCGAGGTCTCACCGACCCGGCTCGCCACCGTGACCCAGTTGCCGTCGGTGATGCCCCGCTCCTCGGCGTCGAAGGCGTGGATCTCGAGGACGTCCTCGCCGTGCCAGCGCACGTTCTCGGTCCGGCGCGTCTGCGCGCCGACGTTGTACTGGCTGAGGATGCGCCCGGTGGTGAGGATCAGCGGGAAGCGGCGGTTGGTGCGCTCCTCGGTCGGCACGAAGGGCGTCTCGACGAAGTGGCCCTTGCCACGGACGAACGAGCCGATGTGCATCACCGGCGTGCCGAGCGGCGCCTTTTCGTTGCAGGGCCACTGGACGCTCCCGACCTTGTCGAGGAGGTCGAACGAGACGCCCGAGAACGTCGGCGTCGTGCCGGCGATCTCGTCCATGATCTGCGAGGTGCTGTCGTAGTGCATCGCGTAGCCGAGCGCCGTCGACAGCTCGCAGACGATCTGCCACTCGTGCTTGCCGTTGCGGGGGCGCATCACCGGGCGCACCCGGTTGATCCGCCGCTCGGCGTTGATGAACGTCCCGTCCTTCTCGAGGAACGAGGTGCCGGGGAAGAAGACGTGCGCGAAGGCGGCCGTCTCGTTCAAGAACAGGTCCTGGACGATCAGCAGGTCGAGCGCGGCGAGCGCGGCCTTGACGTGCTTGGTGTTGGGGTCCGACTGGGCGACGTCCTCGCCCTGGACGAACATGCCCCGGAACGTCCCCTCGACGGCGGCGTCGAACATGTTCGGGATCCGAAGGCCCGGCTCGTTGTCGAGCGCCCGCCCCCAGGCGTCCTCGAAGATCGCGCGCACGCCGTCGTCGGAGACGTGGCGGTAGCCGGGGAACTCGTGGGGGAACGAGCCCATGTCGCAGGAGCCCTGGACGTTGTTCTGGCCGCGCAGCGGGTTCACGCCGACGCCCTCGCGTCCGACGTTGCCGGTCGCCATCGCCAGGTTCGCCATCGCCATGACCATCGTCGAGCCCTGGCTGTGCTCGGTGACGCCGAGCCCGTAGTAGATCGCGGCGTTCGGGCCCCCCGCGTAGAGCCGAGCGGCCGCCCGCAGCTCGCCGGCCGGGACGCCGGTGTTCGGCGCCAGGGCCTCCGGGCTGTTCTCGGGCCGGGCGACGAACGCCGCCCACGTGGCGAAGCTGTCGTCCTCGCAGCGCTCGGCGACGTACGCCTCGTCGACGAGGCCCTCCGTGACGACGACGTGCGCGATGGCGTTCATCACCGCGACGTTCGTGCCGGGCTGCAGCTGGAGGTGGTACGAGGCCTCCACGTGCGGCGTGCGGACGAGGTCGATCCGCCGCGGGTCGATCACGACGAGCTTCGCCCCGTTGCGCAGCCGCCGCTTCATCCGCGACGCGAAGACCGGGTGGGCGTCGGTCGGGTTGGCGCCGATGACGACGATGACGTCGGCCTGGTCGACCGAGCGGAAGTCCTGCGTGCCCGCCGAGGTGCCGAACGTCTGCTTCAGGCCGTAGCCGGTCGGCGAGTGGCAGACCCGGGCACAGGTGTCGACGTTGTTGTTCCCGAATGCGGCGCGCACCATCTTCTGGACGACGAAGACCTCCTCGTCGGTGCAGCGCGAGGAGGTGATGCCCCCGATCGCGCCGACGCCGTAGCGCTCCTGGATCGCCTTCAGCCTGGTCGCCGCGTAGGTGATCGCCTCGTCCCAGGAGACCTCCCGCCATTCCTGGTCGATCGACTCGCGGATCATCGGGGAGAGGACCCGGTCCTTGTGGGTCGCGTAGCCCCAGGCGAAGCGGCCCTTCACGCACGAGTGGCCCTCGTTGGCGCCCCCGTCCTTGTAGGGGACCATCCGCACGACCTCGTCGCCGCGCAGCTCGACCTTGAACGAGCAGCCGACGCCGCAGTACGCGCACGTCGTGAGCACGGAGCGGCGCGGGACGCCGAGGGAGATGACCGACTTCTCCTCGAGGGTCGCGGTCGGGCACACCTGCACGCAGGCGCCGCAGGAGACGCACTCGGAGTCGAAGAAGTTCGTCCCGCTCGGCGACACCTTCGAGCCGAAGCCCCGCCCTTCGATGGTGAGGGCGAAGGTGCCCTGGGTCTCCTCGCAGGCACGCACGCAGCGCGAGCAGACGATGCACTTGGCCGGGTCGAACGTGAAGTACGGGTTCGTCTCGTCCTTCGCGGCGTCGAGGTGGTTGTCGCCGGCGTAGCCGTAGCGGACGTCGCGAAGCCCGACCGCCCCGGCCATGTCCTGCAGCTCGCAGTCCCCGTTGGCGGCACACGTCAGGCAGTCGAGCGGGTGGTCGGAGATGTAGAGCTCCATCACGCCGCGGCGCAGCTTCTCGAGGCGCGGGGTCTGGGTCGAGACCCGCATCCCCTCCGCGGCGGGCGTCGTGCACGAGGCAGGCGTGCCCCGCACGCCGTCGATCTCGACGAGGCAGAGCCGGCAGGAGCCGAAGGCCTCCAGGCTGTCGGTCGCGCACAGCTTCGGCACGTCGATGCCGGCGAGCGCGGCGGCGCGCATGACCGAGCTGCCGGCGGGCACCGTGACCGGCATGCCGTCGACCTCGATCGTCACGACCGCGTCCGAGCTGCGGGCCGGGGTCCCGAGGTCGTGCTCCTTGAGCAGCGTCATGGCAGTCGCCTCCGGTTCGCGCACCGTCTCCGCCGGGTCACGCTCGCTGGCCCTGCGGGAGGTGGAAGTCGTCGATGAAGTGGGTGAGGACGCTCCGGACGGGCATCGGCGTGAGACCGCCCATTGCGCACAGCGAGCCGTCGACCATGAGCTCGCACAGGTCCTCCAGGAGCTCGAGGTTAGCCTCGGGGTCCTGACCAGCGATAATCCGGTCGATCACCTCGACGCCACGCACGGCGCCGACGCGGCAGGGCGTGCACTTTCCGCAGGACTCCTCGGCGCAGAACTCCATGGCGAAGCGCGCCTGGCGGGCCATGTCGACCGAGTCGTCGAAGACCACGATGCCGCCGTGGCCGACCATCGCGTTCGCCGCGGCGAAGGCCTCGTAGTCCATCGGGAGGTCGAACGAGGACGTCGGCACGTAGGCGCCGAGGGGTCCGCCGACCTGCGCGGCGCGCACCGGCCGTCCCGAGCGGGTGCCGCCACCGAAGTCGTTGACGAGCTGGCCGAGACTCACCCCGAAGGCGACCTCGACGATCCCGCCGCGTGCGACGTTGCCGGCGAGCTGGAAGACCTGCGTGCCACGCGAGCGCCCCACGCCGAGCTGCTGGTAGGCGCCGGCGCCCTCTGCGATGATCCAGGGGACGGCCGCCAGGGTGAGCACGTTGTTCACCACCGTGGGCCGTCCGAACAGCCCGGCGTGCGCCGGCAGCGGCGGCTTGGCCCGGATGACGCCGCGGCGGCCCTCCAGGCTCTCGAGCATCGCCGTCTCCTCGCCGCAGATGTAGGCGCCGGCGCCCACGCGAAGCGACAGGTCGAAGGCGCTCCCGCTGCCGAGGACGCTCGGCCCGAGCCAGCCCTGCAGGTAGGCGATCTCGATCGCCGTCCGCATCGTCGCGATGGCGTCGGGGTACTCCGAGCGGACGTAGAGGTAGCCCTCGGTCGCCCCGACCGCGAGGGCGGCGATCGCCATCCCCTCGATGACGAGGAACGGGTCCCCCTCCATCAGCATGCGGTCGGCGAACGTGCCGCTGTCGCCCTCGTCGGCGTTGCAGCAGACGAACTTCACGTCGGTGGTCGGTGCAGCGAGCACGGTCGACCACTTCACCCCGGCGGGGAAGCCGGCGCCGCCCCGCCCGCGAAGCCCCGAGTCCGTGACGGCCTCGACGATCGCCGGGGCCTCCATCGAAAGCGCCCGTCTGAGCCCGAGGAGGCCGCCGTGTGCCTCGTAGTCGTCGGGCGAGAGCGGGTCGGTCACCCCGACTCGGGCGAAGGTCAGCCGGGTCTGGCGCGCCAGCCAGGGGATCTGCTCGGTCGGGCCGAGCCGGAGGCGGTGCGGCGCACCCTCGGCAAGCCCGCTGTCGAGGAGCTCGGCGACGTCGCCCGCTGCGACGGGGCCGTACGCGATGCGCCCCGCCGGCGTGTCGACCTCGACGAGGGGCTCGAGCCAGAGCATGCCCCGGGACCCGTTGCGGACGATCGTGACCTCGATGCCGCGCTCCGCGGCGAGCCCGGCGAGCACCACGGCGACCTCGTCGGCACCGACCGAGCGGGCGGAGGCGTCCCGGGGGACGTAGACGGTCGTCGGCGTCATCTCGCGTCCTTGGTCGCGGCGTCGAAGATGGCGTCCAGGCCCTCCTCGCTGAGGCGGCCGACGAGTCGGCCGTCGACGAGCGCGGACGGCCCGAGCGCGCAGTTGCCGAGGCAGAACACCTGCTCCAGGCCGAGCCGGTTGTCCGCCGTGTGCTCGCCGAGCCCGATGCCGAGCCGGTCGCGGGCGTGCCCGACGAGGCGCTCCGCGCCGAGCGCCTGACACGCCTCGGCGCGGCAGAGCCGCACGACCGAGGCGGGCGGCGGCGCGGAGCGGAAGTCACGGTAGAAGGTGGCGACGCCGTGGACCTCGGCGCGGGAGAGGTTCAGGGCCCGGGCGACGATCGGGATCGCCCGCTCGTCGATGTAGCCGAACTCCTCGGCCAGCGCGTGGAGGACCTCGAGCAGCGGCCCGCGCTGGTTGCGGCGCGTCTCGATGAGCGCCTTCACCCGGTCCTCAGAGAAGACCGGAGCGTCCTGATCGAGCTTCGCCACCTCACCTGCCCCCGTTCGGACCAGCGCTGACGAGCATCAACCCTATCCCCTCGGGGCCGGCGTGGCCTCATCGGGCAAGGCGCTGCCGAACGGCGGTATCTGCGGGTTGTGCAGGTATCATCCCCGGATGCCCGCCGCGGTCGGCAAGGAGCGTCCGCCCGCATGACCGCCCGTCGCCGGCGGCCGGCTGGCCCCGGACGCCCTACTCCGCGAGCTCGATCCGCTCGCGGCCGGCGTAGACGGTGCAGCTGTCGCCGCGCAGGAAACCGACGAGCGTCATCCCCGTCTCGCCCGCGAGGCGCGCCGCCAGGCTGGTGGCGGCCGAGACGGCCGCCACCATGGGGACCCCGGCCCGGAGCGCCTTCTGCACGATCTCGAAGGAGAGCCTCCCGCTCACCATGAGGACCACCTCGCCGAGCGGGAGCCTCCCGCCGAGCAAGGCCCAGCCGAGCACCTTGTCGACGGCGTTGTGGCGCCCGACATCCTCGCGGAGCGCCAACACCTCGCCCTCGGCGGTGATGAGCGCGATGCCGTGGAGGCCGCCGGTCGAGTCGAAGGCCCGCTGGCCCGCCCGGAGCAGCTCGGGGAAGGTGCGGAGCACCTCGTAGGGGACCTTCATCCCGTCCGGCAGCGCCGGGTGGCCGCAGCCGCGCACCGCCTCGATGGAGGTGGTGCCGCAGACACCGCAGGCGCTCGAGGTGATGACGTGGCGCTGCAGGCTCGCCGGCGCCGCCGCGACGTTCAGCTCCGCCGTGACCACGTTGTAGCGCTGCTCGGCGTCGAGCTCGGGGTCGAGGCAGTAGGCGATGCGGCGGATGTCCTCCTTGCGCTCGACGACGCCTTCGGCGAGCAGGAAGCCGGCGACGAGCTCGAAGTCGTGGCCGGGGGTGCGCATCGTGATCGACAGCGTGGAGGCGCCGCCTGGACCGGCGAGGCGGATCTCGAGCGGCTCCTCGACGGCGAGGCGGTCGGGACGCCCGACGAGCGCCCCGTTGCGCGGCTCGTAGACCGTGACGGTCGCTGTCGGGACGGGGCCCCCGGTGGCGGGCCGTTTGACGACGCCCTTGCCGCCCTGGCCTCGCGCGCTGCGTGCGGCGGCTCCAGTGCTCTCGCTCACGGCTCGTCCTCGCTCCCGCGCCATCCGATGCCGGCCGGCCTCCGGCGCGGCGGCGACCGGACGCCGGGGCGGCTCGCCAGGAGACGTTACCGGTGCCCGCTCCGCGTGGCGCACGCGCCGCCCGGCCGTCTTCCCGGTGACCGGCCGTGGGCGGCCGGACGGGCGCTCAGTGCTGCCAGACCCGGACGTAGTCGACGCGCATCGTCGCCGGCACCTGCGCGGGGCCGCCGTTCGTCTGGTCCACGGCGAGGTTGAGGATCAGGTACATCGGCGCGGCGGTGACGCCGGAGGTGACCGTCTCGAGCTTCTGGCCGTCGTAGTACCAGGTGACCGAGCCGGGCTCCCAGTCGGCGCCGAAGGTGTGCCAGCCACCGGTGACCGTGCCGTTCGAGCAGCTCCCGCCCTCGCCGGCACCGTCGCCGTTCGGCCCGTGGAAGGTGCCGCAGGGCTTCCCGCCGAGCCCCTCGACGACGTCGATCTCGCCGTCGGTCGGCCAGTTCTGCCCGACGGTCCAGAACGCCGGCCAGTCGGTCGCGGTGCTGCCGGAGCCGGGCAGCCAGATGCGGGCCTCGGCGAAGCCGTAGGTGAAGGAGAACTTCCCGTTCGTGGTGACGATGCCGCTCGCGTACGGCCGCGTCCCGGCGCACGACTCGCTCTTCGCGACCGCCGTCAGATCGAGCTCGCCGTTCGCGACCGCGACCTGCCCCGGGTCGTAGCACTCCTCCTCGGAGCTGTTGACCGGCTGGGTGACGCCGCTGCCGAACCAGCCGGTCGACCACTTGGAGGTGTCGAGCGAGGCCCCCGCGAACTCGTCGTCGAACACGAGGTTCCACGGGCCGGGGGGAGCGCCGACGGGCTGGGCCGTCGCGGCCGACTGCGGCGGCTCGACGACGTCCGACGGCGTCGACGCCGGCGTCGTGCCGGAGGTGGTGCCGGAGGTGGTGCTGCTCGTCGTGGACGTGCCGGTCGCCGGCTTGTTGACGGAGTTCTCCGCCGCCGGCTTCGCCGGGTGCTTCGCGATCCTCGCCGCGGGGCGACGCTTCGGTCGGTGGCGCACGAGGCGCTTGTGGCGGAGGGCGACGTGCCTGTGCCGCACAACGTGCTTGCGGCGCACGACGTGCTTGCGGCGCACGACGTGCTTGCGGCGCACGACGTGCTTGCGGCGCGCGGTGGGCTTTCGAGGTGCAGCCTGCTCGTGACGCACGACGTGGCGGCGGTGGACGAGGCGCGCGGGGGTGCGCCGCGAGCTCGCCGGCGCGGCGGTCGCCGTGGCGGCGAAGCCGAGCAGCGGCACGACGGTGACCAGGGCGATCAGGAGGACCAGGAGGTTGCGAGCGGTCCGGCTGATCGGGCGTCTGGCGGGGCGGCTCGCCTGCCGCCGTCCGCGCCCAACCACCTTCTGGTCCACGATCGGTCTCACGACCCGGCGCCGACGCGAGTTGAGCCCGCAGGTGACGCAGGGCGCCGCTTTCGACGGCCGGCGCGTTCGAGCCGCCCGGACCGCGTCCCGGGGGACGCCTCACCGCCCTCCGGGACCCCGCCGAGGCCTCCCTCAGCTGCAGTATGCGGTGGCGGGCGAAAGCAGGTGAGATGCCACGAGACCTCACGTGAGGTCGTGACCGCGCGGGCGGACCCATCGGGGCGCCGGTCGGGTGCGCTGTCGCCGCCCGGTCACCGCGACCGCGACGCGGGCCGGGAGATCATGGTTCGGCGCTGCCGAATACTCCGGCCGGAGCGGCCCGAGCCGGGCCGGTCCGCGCCGGGGCCGGGTGTCGGCTCACGCTGGCGTGCCGCCCCCTGCCGCGGCGTCGCGGCGATGGTCGAGCCAGCGGCGGAAGCCGTCGGCGTTCGAATGGATGCCGTTCAGGGTCTCGACGCGCTCGCGTGCTTCGGGCTCCACCTCCGAGAGGTCACCGGCGAAGCGGGCCGCGAGCGCTTCGGCGATGTCGCGTCCCTCGTGGTAGGCGCGCTCGGCCTCTTCCGCCCAGGTCCGCAACGTCTCCTCGGCGTCGTCGAGGAGCTCGTCGACCGGGACCGGGACGACCCCGTAGTGCGCGAGGGCGATCGCGCCCGGGCGGTACCTGCGGAAGCGCCCGAGCGACGCCACGGCGAGGTCGAGGTCGAAGTCGGGCGGCGGCGTCGCCGGCCGCAGCGTCCCGCCGTCGGGCAGCCGGACCCCGACGGCGTCGCCGGCGAAGAGCAGGCCGCTCCCGGAGTCCTGGAAGCCGAGGTGGTGCTTGGCGTGACCCGGCGAGTCGATCGCCGTGAGGACGCGCCCGCCGCCGAGCTCGAGCCGCTCGCCGTCACCGAGCACCCGGATGCGGTCGGCGGGGGTCGGATCGAGCCGCCCGTACAGGTCGTCGAGGAGGTGGCCGTAGACGCGTCCCGCGGAGGCCACGAGGCGGCTCGGGTCGACGAGGTGGCGGGCGCCGAGCTCGTGGACGTACACGGTGGCGTTCGGGAACGCCCGGGCGACGTCGCCGACCCCGCCCGCGTGGTCGAGGTGGATGTGGGTGACGGCGATCCCGGCGAGCTCACCGGGGCCGACGCCGAGCGCGTCGAGGGCGTCGAGCAGGACGGGGACCGAGCTCTGGCTGCCTGTCTCCACGAGCACCGGCGCGCTCCCGCTGAGGAGGTAGCCGGCGGTCGTGTGCGCCCAGCCGCCGAGCAAGGTGTCGATCTCGATGACGCCCGGAGCGACCTCGGCCGTCATCGAGGGCGGCTCCGGGCGCGTCCTGGCGCGGCGGGCCGGAGCCTCACGAGGACACCTCGACGACCACCTTCACGTCGTCGGGCCGGCGCTCGAGCGCCTCGTGGAACTGCTCGAGCGGGACCCGGCGCGAGATGAGCTTCGCGAGCCAGTCGTGGTCGGCCGCCCCGAGCGCCTTCGCCCCCGCCTCGTAGTGGCGGCGGTTGGCGTTCACCGACCCGAACACGCTCTTGTTGCCGAGCACCGCGGAGCGGGCGACGGCGCCGAGGTCGAGCTCGGTGGTCGTCCCCGTCGGGGAGACGCCCGTCAGGCAGAGCACGCCGCCCGTGCCGAGTGCGGCGAGCGAGTCGGCGACGAGGCTCGGCACGCCGGTGCATTCGACGATGATGTCGGGGTCGGGGCAGGCGTCGGCGAGCTTGCCCGTGTGGTACGCGGCACCGAGCGCCCGGACGAGGTCGGGCTTCGTCCCCTGCTCGACCCGGTCGATCACATGCACCTCGAGCCCCTTTTGCATGCCGAGAAGCGCCGCGAGGATCCCGATCGGCCCGGCGCCGACGACGAGCGCGGTCCGCGGTCGCCAGGTGACGCGGTTGCCGACCTCCTCGGCCTGCTCCCACGCCTTTGCCACGACCGTGGTCGGCTCGAGCAAGACGCCGAGCTCGCCGAGGCCCCGGTCGACGGCGACGAGCGCGTCCGGCTGCACGCGGTACCGCTCGCGCATGAAACCGTCCAGCTCCTTGATGCCGTGCTCGGTGTACTGGCCGTTGCGGCACTCGTCCCACTCGCCCGCGCCGCACGAGTAGCACGGGACCGGGTCGGGCCGGCGGACGATCGCCACGACGAGATCGCCCGTGGCGAAGCCCGATCCGCTCGGCGCGTCCACGACCCGTCCGAGCGACTCGTGGCCGAGCACGAGGCGGTCCCGTCCCGGCGGCGCCCATCCGTAGTCGCCGGAGACGATCTCGATGTCGGTGCCGCAGACGCCGACGGCGATGGTCTCGACGAGGACCGGGCCCTCAGATTCGTCGGGCTCGGGGACGTCCGTCACCTCGGCGGACGACGCGTGCCTGGGTCGGACCGTGATCGCTCGCATCGGGTTGGTTCCTCCTCCGTGGGACGTACGCGTCGCGCCGGGAGCGCTCAGTCGTGGCGAAGCCGGCGCAGCCTCCGCTTGAGGTGGGACGCGTGCGCCCGGCTCCGGTGGCTCGTGTCCACCCGGTGCCCCTTGATGCGGTCCTGGTGCGTCATCCCTTCGGTCCAGGGCTGGGACGCCGAAAGGTTCACCGCCGAGTTGATGAGCGAGATGTGCGAGAACGCCTGGGGGAAGTTGCCGACCAGACGCTTGGCGACCGGGTCGTACTCCTCGGAGAGCAGCCCGAGATCGTTGCGCAACGAGACGAGACGCTCGAACATGGCGACGGCGTCGTCGTGTCGGCCGATCAGCTGCAGGTTGTCGACGAACCAGAACGAGCAGGCGAGAAAGGCGCCCTCTCGTCCTTCCAGCCCGTCGACGTGCCCGGCGTTCTCAGCGTCGTAACGGAGGACGAACCCGTCCTCGGTGAGGTCGCGCTCGATTGCGTTCACCGTGCCGACGACCCTCGGGTCCTTCGGCGGGAGGAAGCCGACGAGCGGGACCATGAGCACGCTTGCGTCGAGCTCACGCGAGCCGTAGTACTGCGTGAAGGTCTGGCGCTCGGCGTCGTAGCCCTTCTCGAGCACCTCGGCGTGGATCTCCGCACGGACCTGGCGCCAGCGATCCACCGGGCCCTCGAGGCCGAACTCCTCGACGTCGCGCACGGCCCGGTCCATCGCCACCCACGCCATGACCTTCGAGTGGGTGAAGTTGCGCCGCGGGCCGCGCACCTCCCAGATGCCGTCGTCGGGCTGGCGCCAGCCGTCCTCGAGGAACTCCAGCAGCGTCTGCTCGAGCGGCCAGGCCGGGCCGGGGTCCATCCCGCCGCGGCGCGACTCGTGCAGCGCCGACATGACCTCCCCGTAGACGTCGAGCTGGAACTGGCCGGCCGCCGCGTTGCCGATCCGGACCGGGCGCGAGCCTTCGTAGCCACCGAGCCATTCGAGCTCGCGCTCGGACAGGTTCCGCTCACCGGCGGGGCCGTACATGATCTGCAGCTTCGACGGCTCCCCTGCCACCGCGCGCAGCAGCCAGTCCCGCCAGGCCACCGCCTCCTCGTAGTAGCCGGCGACCATCAACGCGCTCAGTGTCAAGGTGGCGTCGCGAAGCCAGCAGAAGCGGTAGTCCCAGTTGCGCACGCCGCCGAGCGTCTCGGGCAGCGCCGACGTCGCGGCGGCGACGATGCCGCCGGTGGGCGCGTACGTCAGCGCCTTCAAGGTGATCACCGAGCGCATGATGGCGTCGCGCCACGGACCGTCCGGCGCCACCGCGAGCGACGACCAGTCCTCCCACCACTTGGTGGTGTCGTCGACGCCGTAGTGGCCGTCGAGCGGGCGCGGCGGCTGGAGGTGCGACGGGTACCAGGCGAGGACGAACGGCACCCGCTGCCCCTCGGAGACGACGAACTCGGCGACCGTCGTCATCTCCTCGCCGCGGGCGTGCACCGGCGTCCAAAGCGCGAGGGCGTCAGGCCCGGCGGTCGCCGTGAGCAGGCCGTCGCGCCGGCGCACCCACGGGACGATGTTGCCGTAGCCGAAGCGGATGCTCAGGTCCATCCGCATCTCGACCCGCCCGGAGACGCACTCGACGAGCCGCACCACCTCGGGGGTGTCCTCGCGCACCGGCATGCAGTCCGTGACGCGCACGGTTCCCGACGCCACGCTGAACTCCGTCTCGAGCACGAGCGTGTCGTCGCGGTAGCGACGCCGCGTCGCCATGAGCGGCGGCCCGTGGCCGGGCCGCGGGCTCTCCGCGGGCGCGAGCCTCCAGTAGCCGTTCGACTCGTCCCCGACGAGACGGGCGAAGCAGGCCTCTGAGTCGAAGCGGGGCAGGCACAGCCAGTCGATGGACCCGTCACGCCCGACGATGGCCGCGGTGTGGGTGTCGCCGATGACTCCGTAGTCCTCGATCTGCAATGCCACGGGCCCATCATTGCCGACCCGGTGCGCGCCGTGCCCCCGCGGCCGCCGCGTGCGGCCGCCCGCTGCGTGCGCGTCAGCCCGTGCAGCCGTCGGTGCCGGTGGCGACCGGGTGCGCCTCCGCCCGGTGGAGGCGTTGGACGACGCCCGGCGAGGCCAGCGCGTAGCCGATGTCCGGATTCGAGGCCGAGCGCGAGAAGACCACCCCGATGACCTCGCCGCCCGGCGTGACCAGGGGACCGCCCGAGTTGCCCGGCCGCACGACCGCCTGGAGCGAGTACACGGTGCGGATGGTCAACGCGTTGCCATAGATGTCGCGCCCTTCGGCGTCGAAGCGGGCGAAGATCCCGGCGCGGTCGGAGGTGAAGTTGCCGCCTCCGGGGTAGCCGAGGACGACGGCCGCCGTCCCGCGCTCGACGAAGTTGGGATCGATCCTGAGCGGCGGGACCCCGAGGGCGGGCGTCTGCAGGATCGCGAGGTCAAAGCGCGGGTCGAAGAAGACGGGCACGGCGCGCAGCACCCGGCCGTCGGGCAGGTCGACCGAGATGTCCGAGGTTCCTGCCACGACGTGAGCGTTCGTCACGACGAGGTCCGGGGACGCGACGAAGCCCGAGCCCTCCTGCTCCTGGCCGCAGCCGATCGCGACGACCTTCACCGTCGCCCCGCCCGCCCGCGCGACGGCGCTTTGCAGCTGGGCGGCGGAGGGGAGCGACACCGGGCCGTCGTTCTCCGGGAGGATGTTCACGAGCACCTGGGGGAAGCCGCTCGTCGACAGGTAGCGCTGCACCGCGGCGAAGGCGTCGGGGACGGGCGGCAGCACCGCCTCGACGCCGCGGATGATCCTCGAGTCGGCGATCTGGCGCGAGACGGCGGGGAACGCGCTGTTCACGAGGATCGACGCGAACAGCCAGCAGACGACGAGCGTGCCCGCGATCGCGATGAGCGCCCCGCCCGCCGCGTCGAGCGGGCCGAAGCGGAACTGGCGCAGCACCCGCCAGGCGCGCACGCCGAGCTGACGACCCAGCCCGGCGACGAGCGTCGCCGGGACCATCAAGAGCACCAGCGCGACGAAGGTCTTCAGGAGCTGGCCGTGCACGTGCGGCTCGACGAGGGCGACGAGGACGGCGCCGAACACCAGGCCGAGGAGGAAGCCGCAGAAGGAGACCAGCTGGATCGCCGCGCCGAGCCGCAGACCGCGGGTCGCGGCGAGCACCACGAGCAGGACGACCACAACGTCGAGGACGTCCACCTATCCGGGGTCGCCCCCCCGGTCCCCACCGTCGCCGGGGGCACGGCCGTCGCCGGCGTGCCCGGCGGCGACGGCCGTGCCGGGCCCCTCGGCGGGCGGGGAGCCGATCGGCTCGATGCCGAGGTCGTGGTAGGTGAGGATCGGTGAGTAGCGGATTCCCATCGCGCGAAAGCGCGCCGCGGCGGCGTCCCCCCGGTCGAGGAGGGTGCAGGCCAGCACGACCGTGGCGCCTGCGTCGAGCACGACCTCGAGGGCCTCGAGGATCGACCGGCCCGTCGAGATCGTGTCCTCGAACAGCAGCACCCGCACTCCCGGGCCGACCTCGCCGCCTTCGATCCGCTGGCGCGTCCCGTGCTGCTTCTCCGTCTTTCGGACCGAGAACCACGCCCGGCCCGACAGCAGGGCCACGGCATGGGCGACCGGGTCGGCGCCCATCGTCATCCCCCCGACGACGTCGAAGTCGACACCGAGGGAGGCGGCGTGGGCGATGACGGCCTCGGCGCCGAGGCGGAGGTCGGCGCCGAGCGCCACGCAGCGCCGCAGATCCACGTAGTCGCGGCTCGTCCCGCCCGAGGAGAGCTGGAAGGGCTCGGCACGGCGCGTGTAGCCGCGGTCGAGGACGAGTCCGAGGAGACGGGCGCGCAGCGTGCCGGCATCCGTCGGAGGCGGCACGGGACCGTCGTGCTCGGGCGTGGTCGTTCCGGCCATGGGTCGACGCGAGTGTAGGGCCGGGCGGCGCGCCAGGGGCGGTGCCGCGCCGACGGCCGGCGGTCTAGCGGCGGTCGTTGAAGCGGTAGCCGACGCCGCGGATCGTCACGATGTGCGTCGGCTCGTCCGGGTCCGGCTCGATCCGGGAGCGCAGCCGCCCGACGAGCGTGGCGACGATGCGGGGGTCGCCCTCGTAGTCGAGCCCCCAGACGCGCTCGAGGAGCGCCTCGCGGGTGACGACGCGCCCGGCGTGCACCAGGAGCTCGCGCAGCAGCTGGAACTCCCGCAACGGGAGCTCCACCTCGACGTCGCGGACGAAGACCTCGTGGCGCTCGGGGTCGAGGACCACGTCGCCGACGCGCAGCACGCCGTCGCCGACGGACGGCGAGCGGTACGCCCCCTCGTGGCCGACCGTCGCCTCGGCGGGGACGCGCCGGCGCCGCAGCAGCGCGCCGATGCGCGCGACGAGCTCGCGCATTCGGTACGGCTTCGGAACGTAGTCGTCGGCCCCGACCTCGATGCCGACGACGACGTCGAGCTCCTCGCCGCGCGAGCTCACCATGATGATCGGGGTGTCGACGCCGCGCGAGCGGAGCTCACGGCAGATCTCGATGCCCGAGGTCCCGGGCAGCATCACGTCGAGGAGGATCACGTCCGGGCGGATCCGGTCGTAGGCGTCCACGGCGTCGCGACCGTCGCGCACGGCGGTGACGGCGAGCCCCTCGCGTTCGAGGCCGATCGTGAGCGCGAGGAGGTGCGACTCGTCGTCTTCGACGACGAGGACCCTAGGCCACTCCGACCGCTCGCTCTTCGTCAACGCCATTCGGCCACCTGAGGCTCGCATCCAGGGCGAGGAGCGCCCTCTCCGATGGTGGCGGCAGCCGATGACGCGACTGCGAGGGGACGGTGAACGGCACATGACGGAGGGACGAATTCTCGGGAACGACTTCGCGGCGCGGAATCCCCCGCCCACCGGCTCGCCTCCGGGCCGTACGCGCCGCGCCGCCGGTCGCGTGGCACCGGATCGACTATGAACGCGCGGACGCGTGCCGGCGTCCCGCGCGACTGGAGGAGGGGCGGTGCACGCCGTCGTCAGCATCGGGCTGCTCATTGTCGCCGTCGCCGGCCTGCTCACGCCGCGGCTGCGCCAGGTGCAGTGGCTCGTCCCGGTGGTGCTCGCCGGCGTCGCCGTGGCGGGCGGCATCGCCTCGGCGGCCGTCGCCTGGGACGCCGTCCGACCCCTGCTCGCCCCGCTCGCGTTCGTGCTGCTGGCCGTGCCGATGGCGGTGATGCTCGACCGCTACGGCCTGTTCGAGGAGCTCGCCCAGGTCGTGGCCGGCGGCCGGCGCTACCTCGGGGGCCTGTGGGTACTCGCGGCGCTCGTCACCGCCTTGTTGAACCTCGACGCGGCGGTGGTGCTCCTGTCGCCGCTCTACGTGCGCATCGCCGAGCGCCGGGAGGCGTCGCGGCTCGCGCTCGCGCTCCAGCCCGCCCTGCTCTCCGGGCTCGCCTCCTCGGCGCTGCCGATCTCGAACCTCACGAACCTCATCGCCGTCGGCCGCCTGCACCTGTCGACGTGGGGGTTCGTCGAGCACCTCGGGCTGCCGACGGCGGTGGCGAGCGGGGTCGGCTGGCTCGCGTACCGCGCGAGCCTCGGCCGCATCGTCGCCGCCGAGGCGGCGATCGTCGAGCGCGCGCCCGAGCTCGGCAGGGAGGCGCCGCGCGAGCCGGCGCGGCCCCGGAGCCGCACCATTCTCGTCGGCGGCGTCTTCGTCATCGTGGTCGTCGCCGGCTTCCTCGTGCTCCCGAGCTTCGGGGGAGCGCCGTGGGAGGTCGCCGGGGCGGGCGACCTCGTGCTCGCGGTGCTCACGAGGTCCGTGCCGTGGCGGGTGGCCCCGCTCGACAGCGCGGGCACCGTACTCGGCCTCGGCGTGCTCGCGAGCGCCGCGGCGCGACACTTGCCGGTCGCGCACCTGCTGCACGGCTCGACGCCGCTCGACACGCTCGGGGTGAGCGCGCTCTCGGCGGGCGTGGCCAACGCGGTGAACAACCTCCCTGCGGTGCTCGTGGCACTCCCCGGACTCGGCCACGGGCCGTCGTGGGGCGCTTGGGCGGTGCTGCTCGGCACGAACGTCGGCCCGCTGCTCGTGCCGAGCGGCTCGCTGGCCGTCCTGTTGTGGCTGGCGACGGTGCGCCGGCTCGGCCTGGAGGTGCACGACCGGGACTACCTCCGCCTCGGATGGCGCATCGGCCTCCCCTCGTTCGCGGCCGGGCTGGGCGCGCTCGTGCTCGTCCGCCTCGCGCTCGGGGCGTCGCACTAACCTCGTCGGCGTGGCGGCAGAACCCTCCGGGCGGAGCACGACGGCGCGGCGCCGCACGACTGCCCGCCGCGGGCACCACAACGACCTCGAGCTGCACGCCCCGGACCACACGCACCGGGACCTGCGGGGCGGGGGGCTGCGCGCCGCGGTCTTCGGCGTGAGCGACGGGCTCGTGTCCAACGTCTCGCTCGTCCTCGGCACCGCGGGCGCCCATCCCGGTGCCGGCGTCGTCCGGCTGGCGGGCCTCGCCGGGCTGCTCGGCGGCTCGTTCTCGATGGCCGCCGGCGAGTACATCTCGATGCAGGCCCAGCGCGAGGCATTCGAGCGCGAGCTCGACATCGAGCGTGAGGAGATCCGCCGCCGGCCCGAGAGCGAGCGCCGCGAGCTCGAACGGATCTACGAGCGGCGGGGGATCACCCCTGACGTGGCGTCCCAGCTCGCGGGCGAGCTCATGGCCGACCCGGACATCGCGTTACAGACCCACGCCAGGGAGGAGCTCGGCCTCGACCCGGAAGCCCTCGGATCGCCGGTGCAGGCCGCGCTCGCCTCGTTCGTCTCATTCGCGCTCGGCGCCTTCCTCCCCCTCGTGCCGTTCCTCGGCGGGTCCTCGGACGCGAGGTCGATCATCACCGCCGTCATCATCGCCGGCGTGGCGGCGCTCGCCATCGGCACGGCGCTGTCGTTCGTGACCGCCCGCTCCTGGCGCTTCTCGGCGCTGCGCCAGCTCGCCATCTGCGCGATCGCCGGCGCGGTCACCTACGGCATCGGCTCGGCGATCGGGGTCGCGAGCGGTTGAGGCGCGCCGGGCCCCCACCCTCCTCGCCGACCCGGGGCCGGGTCCGCCCGGGTGCCGTCCGGTGAGCGCATCCGGGGGCCGGACGGTCCACCTCGTGCGCCATGCCCACGCCCTCCCCCGGGGCTCCTGGCCGGGTCCCGACCGCGCCCGGCGGCTGAGCCCGCGCGGCGAGCGCCAGGCCGAGGCGATCGGCGAGCGCCTCGTCGCCGTGGCACCCGCGGCGATCGTCTCCAGCCCCGCGGAGCGGTGCCTGGCGACGGTCGCGCCGCTTGCCGCGCTGACGGGCCTGGCGCTCGAGGAGACCGCGCCCCTCGAGGAGGGCGGCGACCCCGCGGTGGCGCTCGCCGACCTCGTGCGGCGCGCCGAGAAGCTCGCGCCGGGCCAGTCGCTCGTCGCCTGCAGCCACGGCGACGTCATCCACGGGATCCTCGAGGCGCTCGAGCCCGCCGGGGTGGTGGCGACGTCGGCGGCCGGCGTTCCGAAGGCCAGCACCTGGGAGCTCGCGGTTATGGACGGCTGGGTCTGCGGCGCTCGGTTCGTGGCCGCCCCGGCGCCCGGCGGCTCAGGCCTCGATCGGCAGGCCTGAGCAGAGGGCGTTCTGCCAGTCGTCGTCGACGAGGACGACTTCCCTGCCGGCCCGGTGGAGCAGGCTCGCCGCGACCGATGCCCGGTAGCTGCTCGCGCAGTGCGTCCAGACGGTCCCGGCCGGGACCTCGGCCAGGCGCGCGGGCAGGTCGACGACGAAGATGTTCTTCGCGCCGGCGACGTGGCCGGCGCGCCACTCGTCCTCGCGCCGCACGTCGAGCACGACGGGGCGGGGTTCCTCGCGCATCGCCCGCGCCAGCCCGGCGAAGTCGGTGACGGGGTAGGCGGCGACCGGCACACCGCTCGCCCCGGCGAGACGCG
>Ga0307373_10004581_pt1 | contig 23156 bp, 18 predicted proteins | sample OX2MG_FD_202534 | JGI IMG/M metagenome (GOLD analysis project Ga0307373, IMG submission 202534) | Soil microbial communities from Risofladan, Vaasa, Finland - OX-2 | ecosystem: Environmental > Terrestrial > Soil > Coastal area > Acid sulfate soil | place: Finland: Risofladan, Vaasa | collected... | reverse complement strand
CCACGACGCCGATGCCCATGACGACCACCACCCCAACCCGGCCCACCACCGTCAGCATCATCGGTTCGACCGGGTCCATCGGCACCCAGGCCATCGAGGTCATCGAGTCGTGTCCCGAGCGATTCACGGTGGTCGCTCTCGGCGCCCAGACTTCCATCAAGGTGCTGGCCGATCAGGCCCGCCGGTTCCACCCGTCGGTGGTCGCTGTCGGAGACGGCTCGCTGGCTCCGGAGCTGGCCCGGATGCTGCCCCCCGGCATCGAGGTGGTGACCGGAAGCGACGGGCTGGCCCACATCGCCACCCTGGCCGATGTGACCGTCAACGGGGTGGTGGGATTCGCCGGGCTGACGGTCACCCTGGCCGCCCTGGAAGCCGGCCGCCGACTGTGCCTGGCCAACAAGGAGTCGATCATCGCCGGCGCCCCGGTGGTGCGGCGGGCCCGCCGTACCCCGGGAGCGGAGATCGTCCCGGTCGACTCGGAGCACTGCGCCATCCACCAATGCCTGCGGACCGGCCGCCCCGACGAAGTCAAGCGTCTGTTGATCACCGCCTCGGGTGGTCCGTTCCGGGGCCGCAGCCGGGACGAGCTGGCGGAGGTGGAAGTCGCCGAGGCCCTGAGCCATCCGACCTGGTCGATGGGCCCGAAGATCACCGTGGACTCCTCCACACTCATGAACAAGGGGCTCGAGGTGATCGAGGCCCACGAGTTGTTCGGCATCCCCTTCGACGCCATCGACGTGGTGGTCCACCCCCAGTCGATCATCCATTCGATGGTGGAGTTCACCGACGGCGCGGTGGTGGCCCAACTTTCGTTGCCCGACATGCGCCTGCCCATCGGCTACGCCCTGATGCACCCGGACCGCCTGGCGGTGCCGTTCGGGGCCATCGACTGGACGACCTTGAACCGGCTCGACTTCGAGGAGCCGGATCGATCGGTGTTCACCTGCCTCGACCTGGCCTACCGGGCCGGACGGGAGGGCGACCTGGCCCCCGCCTGGCTGAACGCGGCCAACGAGGTGGCGGTGGCCGCCTTTCTCGGGGGCCGGATCGGGTGGTCGGCCATCGCCGAGGTGGTGGCCGAGACCCTGGACGGCTATCTGCCACCGGCCGCCCAACCGGGGGAGCGGGACGCCGACGGGTCCCCGATCCGGACGGTCGACGATGTGCTCGAGACCGATGCCGCCGCTCGCCACATCGCGGAGCGGGTGGTCACCAGACGGGAGTTGGCGGCATGAGCACCACCGAGCGGTCGGCCGGAACCAACCGGCCTGCCCGAGCAGCTGAGTCCGCCGCCCCGCCTCCGGGCCCACCGCCGCTGTTCCCGGAAAAGGTGAAGTCCCCACGGCAGTCCGCCTTTGAGCTGGCGGTGGTCGTGGCCGCCATCGTGGCCCTGACCGTGCTCACCGGCACGACCGACATCGCCATCATCCTGGCCTGCATCGTCGTCATCGTGATGGTCCACGAATTCGGCCATTTCTTGGCGGCCAAGCACGGCGGCATGAAGGTCACCGAGTACTTCCTCGGCTTCGGTCCCCGGCTCTGGTCGTTCCGGCGAGGGGAGACCGAGTACGGGATCAAGGCGTTCCCCCTGGGGGGCTACGTGAGGATCCCGGGGATGACCAACCTCGAGGAGGTCGACCCGGCCGACGAGAGCCGCACCTACCGGCAACAGCCGTTCCACGCTCGCCTGCTGGTGGCGTTGGCCGGGTCGTTCATGCATTTCGTGATGGCCTTCATCCTGTTGTGGTCGGTACTCACCTTCGTGGGCGTCCCGAGCTCGAGCCAGATCGAGGTTCAGGTGGCGCCCTCGATCGCCGGCAAGACCAGTCCGGCTGCCGAGGCGGGGCTGAAGAGCGGGGACATCGTGGTGTCGATCAACGGGAAGGCGGTCAACGGCAATCCCGACACCCTCACCCACGTCATCCAGAGCCATCCCGGTCACGCGGTCCCGGTGGTGGTGGACCGGGGCGGACACCGGGTGAGCCTGACGGTGACCCCGGCCAATGGCCGGACGGTGAACGAGAAGGGCGCCCAGGCCCCGAAAGGGTCTGCTCCCTACGGGGTGATCGGGGTCACCCTCGAAGCGCCCACCGTGCGGTCCAACCCCATTCACGCGATTGGGACCACGGCAGCCGACATCGGTCACTTCACCTGGTCGACGGTGACCCTGGTCGGCGGCCTGTTCTCGCCGTCATCGATCTCGTCCCGGTTCCACCAGGTGGCCAGCGCCCAGGCGGCCAATCAGGCCGCCGCCAACGGCACCCGGGTCTCGTCGATCGTCGGGGCGGTGGGGATCGGGGGGCAAGCGGTGAAGGCCGGGATCGGGGACACCCTGATCTTCTTGGTCTCGATCAATCTGTTCCTCGGCGTGTTCAACCTGTTCCCGATGCTGCCGCTCGACGGCGGCCACGTGGTCATCGCCGTCTACGAGAAGATCCGAACCGGCAGCCGCAAGGTGCTCTACCACGCCGACGTGGCCAAGTTGATGCCCTTCACCTGGTTGATGCTGGCCTTCCTGGGTGTCCTGTTTGCCACCGCCCTGTTGAGTGACCTGCTGCATCCCATCGCCAATCCGTTCAACTGACCATCGAGATTGACGACTGGGATGGGCACCTGACCGCTCGGATGTCGCGTTGTTTGCCCAATCTTTGCCCAAGCGCCTACCGGAAGCGCGGGCGGCACCCCTAGCATGGGGGATATGGGACGAACGGCGTGGACCACCACCGAACGGCGACCGACCCGGCAGATCCATGTAGGCGGAGTGGCGGTGGGGGGCGGGGCCCCGGTCACCGTCCAGTCGATGACCACCACCAAGACGGCTGACGCGGAAGGCACCCTGAGCCAGATCTACGCACTGGCCGGCGCCGGTGCCGACATCGTGCGGTGTACCTGTAACGAGGAAGCCGCCGCCGAGGGGCTGGCCCGGATCGTGCCCCGTTCGCCGGTACCGATCATCGCCGACATCCATTTCCACCACGAGATGGCGTTGGCCGCGTTGGAGGCCGGTGTCAACGGCCTGCGGCTCAACCCCGGCAACCTTCGCAAGGAAGCCGAGATCAAGCAGGTGGCCGCCGAAGCCAAGGACCGGGGCGTCCCCATCCGGATCGGGGTGAATGCCGGCTCCCTGCACCCGGATCTCTACAAGCGTTTCGGCGGTGCCACCCCCGAGGCACTGGTCGAATCGGCCCGGATGGAGTTGGCCTACTTCGCCGAGGTCGGCTTCGACGATGTCAAGATCTCGGTGAAGGCCTCGTCGGTGCCGCTGATGATCGAGGCCTACCGGCTGGCCTCGGAGACGTTCGACCATCCGCTCCACCTCGGGGTGACCGAGGCGGGCCCGCCCCCGGCCGGGCTGTTGAAGGGCACCGCCGGCATCGCCACCCTGTTGGCCGAGGGGATCGGCGACACCATCCGTTATTCGCTCACCGCCGATCCGGTCGAAGAGGCCCGGGCCGGTCGGCAACTGCTCGAAGCGCTCGGGCTGCGGGAGCGCAAGGGCCTCGATCTCATCGCCTGCCCGAGCTGCGGCCGGGCGGAGATCGACGTCATCGCGGTGGCCGGCGCCGCCCAGGCCGCCCTGGAGAACCGGAACCTGCCCATCCAGGTGGCGGTGATGGGCTGCGTGGTCAACGGTCCCGGTGAGGCCCGCGAGGCCGACCTGGGGATCGCCGCCGGACGCAAGCGGGGCCATCTGTTCATCAAGGGCAAGATCGTCCGGGTGGTGCCCGAGGACGAGATGGTCGGAGCATTGGTGGCCGAAGCCGAAAAGTTGGTCACCGAGGGGGTGGAGGCCCGCTTGGCCGCGGCCGACGCCGGCGCCGAGGCCGAGGCGGCAGCCGACCGGCGCGAGCTGCTCGACGCCAAGGGCGAGGATGCCAACGCGTCGGAGACCAAGGTGGAGTTGATCCGCAAGAAGTACGGCGAAGGCCACGAGGCTCAATAGCACCGGCTTGGAACACTGGCCTCGCCTACCGGCCTCGCCGGTTGCCTCGCCGGGAGGTGGTGACCCGGCCCGGTAGGATCGCCGACCATGCGCATGTCCCGGCTCCTGGTCCGCACCCTTCGTGAAGCGCCGGCTGATGCCGAGGTGGCCAGCGCCCAGCTGCTGATCCGGGGTGGGTTCATCCGTCGGTTGGCTTCGGGGGTCTACACGTTCCTGCCCCTCGGACTGCGGGTGCTGCGCAACATCGAAGAGGTCATCCGCCAGGAGCTGGACGCCGCCGGAGGCCAAGAGGTGCTGATGCCCGCCCTCCACCCCCTCGAGTTGTGGGAGCAGAGCGGTCGGGCCGCCATGTTCGGGACCGAGGCCCTGCCGGCCATGGTGGTCGAGGGCCGGGGCGGGAGCTTCGTGCTCGGCCCCACCCACGAGGAGGTGGCCACGGTCACCGTCGGCGCCGAGGTCGACTCCTACCGGCAGCTCCCGCTCACCCTGTACCAGATCCAGGTCAAGTTTCGCGATGAGGCCCGCCCCCGGTTCGGGCTGTTGCGCACCCGGGAGCTGATCATGGCCGACGCCTACTCCTTCGATGTCGACAAGGAGGCCATGCAGACCTCCTACACCGCCGTCTTCGAGGCCTACCTCCGGATCTTCGGCCGCCTCGATCTGGAGGTCTTCCCGGTCGAGGCCCGATCCGGGGCCATCGGCGGCGACGTGAACCACGAATTCATGGTTCCGTCGGTGGTGGGAGAGGACCATTTCGTCCACTGCACCTCGTGCGGGTACGCGGCCAACGTGGAGGCGGCGGAGAGGAAGGTGGACGCCGATCCGTCGGCCGTCGTCGCCGATGGCGCCGAATCCGAAGCCCTGGTCGACCATCACACGCCCGACCGTCCCGGCATCGAACACGTGGTGGCGTTCTTCGCCGACCCAGCCGGCGGCGGGGTCGGGGGCGACCGGGAGGTGACCGCCGCCGACCTGATGAAGAGCCTGGCGGTGATGGACGACGGGGGGCGGCCCACCCTGCTGCTGGTGCCCGGCGACCGCGAGGCCCGGCTGCCGGCCGGATGGCGGCTGTTCGAGGACGACGACTTCGCCGCTCATCCGTCGTTGATCAAGGGCTACATCGGACCCATCGGCCAACAGGAGCACGGGATCCGGGTGGTGGCCGACCTCGGTATCGCCCGGGGCGGCACCTGGATGACCGGGGCCAACCAACGGGACCACCACGTCAGCGGGCTGACCCTCGGCCGCGACTTCACCGTCGACGGGTGGGGATCGTTCGTCGAGGTGGCGACCGGGGATCTCTGCCCCCGCTGCGGGGAGCCGGTCGGCCTGGTCCGGTCGGTCGAGGCCGCCCACACCTTCCAGCTCGGGCTCCGATACAGCCAGATGATGCCCGGATCCACCTTCGTGGCCGAGGACGGGAGCGAAGGCCGGTTCTCGATGGGTTGCTACGGCATGGGGGTCAGCCGGTTGCTGGCGGTGGTGGCCGAAGAGCATCACGACGACAAGGGCCTGGTCTGGCCGCAGGAAGTGGCCCCCTACCAGGTGGCCCTGCTGGCCCTGGGTGCCGGCCGGTCCCCGGAGGTGGCGGCGGCGGCCGACGAGCTCTATGCCGGCCTGGTGGCCGCCGGGGTCGAGGTTCTCTATGACGACCGCGATGCCTCCCCGGGGGTGAAGTTCAAGGATGCCGACCTGTTGGGCCTGCCGATCCGCCTGGTGGTGGGGGAGAAGGGTCTCGCCCGGGGGATCGTGGAGTGGCGGTCCCGGGCCACCGGGGAGGATCGCGAATTGGCACTGGGTGACGCGGTGAGCGGGATCACCGCCGGCTGATCGGGAGGCGGCGCGGGACCGGCATCGACCGGTCGATCGGCGCCGGGGTCGGGTACCGGGGGCATCTCGAAGGCGCCGGAACTGCCGAAATGGCGGCTCAGGGCCGCTTCCAGAACAGGCTGGCGCTGCTATACTTGAACTCTGCCGTTTGGTTGGGGTGGAGTGACGCTGGTACAGCGTGGGCGGACAGCCCACGCTTTTGTTTTGTCAAAGACACTTCCGCCAGATCGCAGGAGAATGGCGACAGATACATGGCTACCACACGGATTTTCAACCCGGCAACGAGCGAGAGAGGAGACAGCCAGCATGACCGAAGACCTGTTTTCTCTGCTCGAGCCTGCGGTGATCTCGGTCGGGCTGGAGCTCTTCGACGTTGAACTGAAGTCGGGAGTGGTCCTGGTCACGGTGGATCGAGCCGGAGGGGTGGACCTCGAGGCTCTCACCGATGCCAACCGGGTGGTCTCCGCGGTGCTCGATGAGCGCGACCCGGTGCCCGGCTCCTACACCCTCGAGGTCTCCAGTCCCGGGGTGGAGCGGACACTCAGGACGCCCGCCCACTTCGCCAAGGCGGTGGGGGAAACGGTCTCGGTGAAGACGCGCCCGCAGGTACCCGGCCCCCGCCGGCTGAAGGGCACCTTGGCGGCCGCCGATGCTGACAGCATCGAGTTGGTCACCGACGAGGTTCCCGAGGGCCGGATCCGACTGTCCTATTCGGACATGGACCGGGTTCGCACCGTCTTCGGCTGGGGCCCGACGCCGCCTTCCGGCGGCGGCAAATCGGGGGCGGCCGAGACGGTTGGATCCGGTGCCGGCCGGAGAACCCCCAAGACGACCGAGAAGAGGAAGCAGGTCACCACGCCATGAGCAAGCCGAACTTCGAGTTCCTCGATGCACTCGGTCAGATCGCCCGCGACAAGGGGATCGCAGTTGAAACGCTTCTCGACGCCCTGGCCAATGCCTTGGTGGCGGCGTACAAGCGTCGACCCGACGCGGCCGAGGAAGCCGTGGTCACCATCGACCCGGAGTCCGGGGAGATCCGGGTCTACGGACAGGAACTGGACGAGGACAGCAACGTCATCCGCGAGTGGGACGACACTCCCAGCGACTTCGGACGGATCGCCGCCCAGACCGCCAAGCAGGTCATCCTGCAGCGGATCCGGGAAGTGGAGCGCGACCTCAAATACGTGGAGTACGCCGGCCGGGAAGGCGACATCGTCACCGGCATCGTCCAGCAGACCGACAACCGCTACACCTTGCTCGACCTGGGCAAAGTGGAGGCGCTGTTGCCCCAGGCCGAGCAGGTGTCCTACGAGCGCTATGAGCACGGCGCCCGCCTGAAGGCGTACATCGTGGAGGTCCGCAAGACCACCAAGGGCCCCCAGATCGTGGTCAGCCGCAGTCACCCGGGCCTCATCAAGCGGCTGTTCGAGCTCGAGGTCCCCGAGATCTCTTCGGGCGCCGTCGAGATCAAGGCCGCGGCCCGGGAGCCGGGGCACCGGACCAAGATCGCGGTGTGGTCCAACGATCCGAACGTGGACCCGGTCGGTGCCTGTGTAGGGGCCAGGGGCTCCCGGGTGCGGATGGTGACCAATGAGTTGCGCGGGGAACGGGTGGACGTGGTGCCCTTCTCCGATGACCCGGTCGAACTGATCCAGTCGGCCCTGGCTCCGGCCCGGGTGCGCGAGGTGCGGCTCAACGACGACACGGGGACCGCGACGGTGATCGTGAGCGACTACCAGCTGTCCCTGGCCATCGGCAAGGAGGGCCAGAACGCCCGCCTGGCCGCCCGGCTGACCGGTTGGCGCATCGATATCAAGAGCGAGACCCAGCTGGCCGACGAGGAAGCCGGCTACGGCGGCGAGGAGTGGGCCGAAGGCGAATGGGTGCAGAACGAGGCCGGAGAGATGGTGTGGCAGCCGGCCGAGGGCGGGGACGCAGTATCCGCCTCGCAATGGTCACAGGGCGCCGGCACCGCCGAGGAGGGTGAGGAGGCTCCCGCTACTGAGCCGACCGAGGCTGCCGAAACGACGGAGCCTGAAACAGTCGAGCCTGAAACGGACGAGCCGGCCGAGACTGAGACGGCCGAGTCGGAGGTCGAAGGCACCACCGAAGCCGAAGCTCCGGCTGCCGCAGCCACGGCTGCGGCCACGGATCCAGCCAGCGAGGGTACGGCATAGCCCCCATCCGCACCTGTATCGGCTGCCGACGGGCGGGTGCAGCGGACGGGATGGTGCGGATCGTTCGGGAGTCCGACGGGTCCCTGGTGGTGGGCCGGTCAGTCCCGGGTCGAGGGGCGTGGTTGTGCCAGGAGGCTCCCGACTGCGTTGACCAGGCCATACGCCGAAAAGCATTCGAGCGGGCCCTCCGAGGGCCAGTAAGTACCGAACAAATGGAAATGGTCCGGAAGGCCCTGCAAGGGTCCGGACGGGTGCCTGGGTAGGGCTCGGAGGCCCAAGCACCGCAATGTGCGAGGATAGAGGTCGTATGTGCGTAGAGGTGCATACGACGTGAATGAAGGGCAGTAACAGAGGTTGCCGAAGAAGATACGGGTCTACGAGCTCGCTCACGAGCTCGGATTGACCAACAAAGAGGCACTTGACCTGTGCCTATCCCTTGGAATGGGAGTGAAGAGCCACTCGTCCTCCATCGAGGACGCGCAGGCGGACCGCGCCCGTCGTAAGGCCGATCGTGAAGGCCTTCGCCGGGAGGTCCAGCCAGAAGAGCCGGCGCCCCCGGCCAAGAAGGCGGCGGCGACCAAGAAGGCGGCCGCCAAGAAAGCCGCGCTCACCACCACCGATAAAGACGCTGACCAGGAGGGCAAGGCGGCGGCCTCGGAGTCGGCGGCCGACGCGGGCGAAGCCTTGCCCGCCGCTCCCACCCCCATCAAGCGGTCGGGAGCCAAGCTCGTCACCAGCCGCCCGGAAGCCGCTCCGGCTGCCTCGGTGGCCCCAGTGACCCCCATCGCACCTGCGGCGCCGGCATCCCCGGCGGCCCCCGCCGCCAAGGCCCCAGCCGCCAAAGCCCCTACGGCCCCTGCGGCCAAAGCCCCCGCCCCCGCGGCCAAGGCCCCTGCGGCCAAGGCCCCCGCCCCCGCGGCCAAGGCCCCTGCGGCCGCGGCCACGGCTCCGGCCCCCCCGACGGAAGCGCCGGCTGAAGCACCGGCACCTGCCGCACCGGACCAACCCGTAGCACCGGCGGCGTCGGCGCCCCCGGCGGCTCCACTGGCGCCCGCGGCGTCGGTAGCCCCGGCAGCACCGCCGTCAGCCCCCTCGCATCCACCGACCAGTGCCTCGGGCCGGGCGATCCCGCCACCCCCCGGCGGCCCACCCCGTTCGGTCACCGGCAAGCCCATCCCGCCACCCCCCGGGTCGGGAGGGCGGCGACAGCCGGCCAGCAGCCCGCGTCCGGGCGGCGGCGGTTTCAGTGGACGACCCGGCTCTGGCGGGGCAACCCGGCCCAGCGGGCCGGGAAGCGCACGTCCGGGCGGATCCGGACCCGGCGGCGGCGGAGGCTTCAGTGGTCGTCCCGGTGGTGGACCCGGCGGTGGCGGAGGCTTCAGTGGTCGTCCCGGTGGTGGACCCGGTGGTGGCCCCGGCGGCGGACCTGGAGGCCCGGGTGGACGGGGTGGCCCCGGCATTGGACGCGGCCGGCCCAACCAGCGTCGCCCTCGTCGGCGTCGTCGCAATCTCGAAGAGCTCGAGCCCACGCAGCTCACCGCCTATACGCCCTCGACCGCCCCGGTACCCGACACCGAGGTGATCGTGGAGCGCGGCTCGACGGCCCGCGATCTCGGTCCCAAGCTGAACCGATCCGCTGGCGACGTGATCCGCTTCCTCCTGCTGCAGGGAGAGATGGTCACGGCCACCCAATCGTTGACCGACGACATGATCGACCTGTTCGCGGCTGAGCTCGGCGCCGAGGTGCGTCTGGTCGACCCGGGCGAGGAGCGCGAGGCCGAACTGCTGGCCAAGTTCCTCGACGACGACGAGGAGGAGATCGACGAGGCCGATCTGCGACCCCGTCCGCCGGTGGTCACGGTGATGGGCCACGTCGACCACGGCAAGACGCTGCTCCTCGATCGCATCCGGCACGCCAACGTGGTGGCCGGCGAAGCCGGGGGCATCACCCAGCACATCGGTGCCTATCAGGTGGTCTGGAACGACAACCCGATCACCTTCATCGACACTCCGGGCCACGAGGCGTTCACCGCCATGCGCGCCCGCGGCGCGGAAGTTACCGACATCGTGGTGCTGGTGGTGGCCGCCGATGATGGTGTCATGCCCCAGACCATCGAGGCCATCGACCACGCCAAGGCCGCCGATGTGCCGATCATCGTGGCCATCAACAAGATCGATCGGGAAGAAGCCGATCCCAACCGGGTGCTCCAGCAGCTCTCCGAGCACGGACTGGTCCCCGAGGCGTGGGGCGGTGACACCATCACCGTGGAGGTTTCCGCCCTGCAGGACCTGGGCATCGACGACCTCCTCGAGCAGATCGTGTTGGTCGCCGAGGTGGAGGAGTTGGTCGCCAGTCCCGAGGGACGGGCCCGGGGCGTGGTGATCGAAGCCGAGCTCGAGGTGGGCCGGGGCCCGGTGGCCTCGGTCATCGTCGAACAGGGCACGTTGCGGGTCGGCGACCCGATCGTGGCCGGCGCGGCGTGGGGCAAGGTGAAGGCCCTGGTCGACGAGCACGGTGACCAGATCAAGGAAGCGCCGCCCTCCACTCCGGTGCAGATCCTCGGCTTCTCCGAGCCGCCGGAACCGGGAGACGACTTCCGGGTCGCCCCCGAGCAGGCCCAGGCCCGCACCATCGGTGAGGCCCGCGCTCATCGCTACCGGGTGGCGGGCCATGTCCCGGCCGCCGGTTCGGCGTTGGGTGGGGCCAAGCTCGAAGACCTCTTCGAGCAGATCCAGCGGGGCGAGACGGCCACCCTCAATCTGATCCTCAAGGCCGATGTGCGCGGGTCGCTGGAGGCGGTGACCGAGAGCCTCCGCAAACTCGAGCGCGAGGACGTGAAGCTCAGCTTCGTCCATCGGGGCGTGGGCGGGATCTCCGAGTACGACGTGCAGCTGGCCCAGGCCTCCAATGCCACCATCATCGGCTTCAACGTGCGTCCCGACCGGCGTGCCCGGGAGATGGCGGCCAAAGCCCGTGTCGAGATCCGCACCTACGAGATCATCTACAAGTTGCTGGAGGATATCGAGGCGGCCATGCTCGGATTGCTGGCGCCCGTCTTCGAGGAGATCGTCACCGGCGAGGCCGAGGTGCGTCAGGTGTTCCGGGTACCCAAGCTCGGGGCGGTTGCCGGGTGCTACGTCCGGGATGGCGTCATCACCCGAGGGTCCAAGGTCCGGTTCCTGCGCGAGGGCGTCGTCATCTGGAAGGGTGCTATCACCTCCCTCCGGAGGTTCAAGGATGACGTCCGGGAAGTGCAGACCGGCTTCGAGTGCGGTATCGGGCTCTCCGACTACCAGGACCTCAAAGAGGGCGACATCATCGAGACCTACGACGAGCGGGAGATCCCTCGTACCTGAGAGGTAGTGCAGCCGCATCATCAGCAGCAGGACCAAAGGTTCGAACGGAAGAAGCTATGTCAGGTCGCCGTCATGACAACCGGGGAGCGTCGCCCTATCCGCGGTCGTTGCGGGTCAACCAGGTGCTGCGTGAGGTGCTGGCCGAGGAGCTCGAACGCCTGGCCGATGCCGACGAGCGGCTGCGCTTGGTGACGGTGACGTCGGTGGACACCGCGCCCGACCTCCGTCATGCCACGGTGTTCCTGAGCTCCCTGTCCGACGATGGGGCCGATGCCCTGGCCGAGCGGCGGCCCCATCTGCAGCGTTCGTTGGGGCGTCAGCTCCGGATGAAGCGCACACCGCTCCTGGCCTTCGAGGTCGACCCGGCGGTGATCTCCGGCAGCCGGGTCGAAGACGTGTTGCGCCGGATCCGGTCCGTGGAGCCGGGTCCCGACGCCGACACCGACGCCGACACCGAGCCGGGTCCCGACACCGACGCCGAGACCCACTGATGGCCTCCCCATCCAATGAGGTGGTGACCGGTCTGGTGGTGGTGGACAAGGAGACGGCCTGGACCTCCCATGACGTAGTGGCCCGCTGTCGTCGCATCTTCGGCCAGCGCCGGGTGGGCCACGCCGGCACTCTCGATCCAGACGCCACCGGGGTCCTGTTGGTGGGGCTGGGCCGAGCTACCCGGTTGATGCGGTTCCTCACCGCCCTCCCGAAGACGTACGAGGGGGAAGTAGTCCTCGGAACATCGACCACCACCCTCGACGCCAGTGGCGAGGTGACCGGCACCTGGGACATGAGCGAGGTGACGCTGGCCGAGGTGCGGGCGGCGGCGGCGGAGATGACCGGCGACATCGAGCAGATCCCGCCGATGGTGTCGGCGGTCAAGGTGGGCGGGCGTCGGTTGCATGCACTGGCCCGGGAGGGCATCGAAGTCGAACGCGCCCCGCGTCCGGTCACCGTCCACCGGTTCGACGTGGCCCCGACCACCACTCCGGGGGTGTTCCGGATCGATGTCGAGTGCTCGTCCGGCACCTACATCCGGGTGTTGGCGGCCGATCTCGGGGCGGCCCTCGGTGGCGGGGCCCATCTCCGCAATCTGCGACGTACCCGGATCGGGTCGTTCACCGCCGAGGATGCCCGGCTGGTCGATGAGCTCACTCCGGCGGTGGTGCTTACCCCCGCCCAGGGCATGCGGGATCTCGAGCAGGTGGTGGTGCCGGTGGACGTGGAGAAACTGGTGAGTCGCGGGCTCGCGCTCGACCGGGTGTCGCTGGGCATCTCCGGGGATGGGCCGTGGGGGATCGTCGACGTCGGTCACAACCTCCTGGCGGTGTACGAGGCCACCGACACCGACCGGATCCGTCCGGCCGTGGTCTTGACCGGCGCGAGTTAATCTCCGACAGCAATGGAGATCATCACCGATCCAGCCACGTCTGTGCCCCCGCCGGGAGGCTCGGCGGTCACCATCGGTGCCTATGACGGCGTGCACCTCGGCCACCGGGCGCTGCTCGGGGAATTGCACGCCCGGGCGGTGGCTGGCGGGTTGACCTCGGTGGTGGTGACCTTCGACCGCCACCCGGCCGCGGTGGTGCGACCGGAGTCGGCACCCCTGCTGCTCTGCGACCTCGACCAGAAGCTGGAGGCCCTGGCCGCCACCGGGGTCGACCGCACGGTGATCGTCCCCTTCGATGCCGAGCGGGCCAACGAGTCGGCGGAGGAGTTCGTCCACGAGGTCCTCGAGCGCGGGCTCGATGCCCGGCTGGTGGTGGTGGGTGAGGACTTCCACTTCGGCCATGGCCGCAAGGGGAACGTTGCCCTGTTGCGGGAGATGGGAGCCGCCGGAGGCTTCACCGTCGAGGGGGTCTCTCTCGAGGCAGCCCCGGACGGATCGCTCGAAGCCGGCCATCCGATCTCCTCCACCCGCATCCGGGGGCTCATCGCCGAGGGTCGGGTGGAAGAAGCCGCCGAGCTCCTGGGCCGGCCGCACCAGCTGCGGGGACCGGTGGTCCACGGTGACAATCGCGGCGGCACCGAGCTCGGGTTCCCGACCGCCAACCTGGATATCCCGGCCTCGATCGCGGTTCCGGCCATCGGCATCTATGCCGGTTGGTACGACCGTCCCGACGGCCGCCGATGGCCGGCGGCCATCTCGGTCGGGAAACGCCCCACCTTCTACGGCGCCGAAGGCGAGCTGCTGGTGGAGGCATACCTGCTCGACTTCAGCGGCGATCTCTACGGGGAGGAAGGCCGGCTGTCCTTCGTCGGCCGACTGCGCCCGGAGCTGGCCTTCGACTCGGCGGAGGAACTCGTGGCCCAGATACGCCAGGACGTCGACGCCACCCGCGCGCTGCTGTCCGAGGCCACGTAGGCCGGGGTTCGGAGACACGGGTCGGAGACACCGCCACGGAGAGCCGGGCTCAGGAGTAGTCCGGCTCCGGGCTCGGTTCGCTGCCCCGCCGTCGGCCGGTGGGAGGGATGACGACCGCGGGCCGTAGGTTGGCCAGCACGGTCGGCGTCCGCTGGGGCGGCCGTCGAGGTGCGACCACCCCGGAGCGGAGATAGCGGCGGTTGCCCGACCAGGGGGCCGGGGGAGCGGTAAGCCGCTCACACAGTCGGTAGGCCACCGACTCGTAGTTGACCCGCCAGCCTCGGAAGTCGGGCCAGGCCGCCTCCGCGGTCCGGTCCATCGGGAACCCGACGTGCTCGAGCATCTTGACCGCTTGCTCGAACTCCTCGAAGGTCAGGTTGATGGGGCCCTCCGGATTGGGGTCGGGGTCCACTTCCCAACCCAGCGCCATGGCAATCCGGTTGAAGGCGGTGAAGCCCATGCGCAAGCAGAGCCGCGATTGGGAGGACGCCGTGCTCGGGTCCAGGGCGAGGTGCATGGCAGCACCATCGAGCACGGCCAGGAGCCCCACCAGCCAGGAGAACCAGGGATCCGGCGATCGGAAGAGCAGCAGGACCGGGTAGGTGACATGACTCTCGGCCAGGTCGGCAGACCACTCCTCCCACGCCGCGTAGAAGGCGGGCAACGTGTCGATGATGCCGACCAGCTGGTGTCGGGCCAGAAGCTCGGGGCCCCAGGCGGGGACGCCGGCCCGGCTCTCGAGCATGGCCACCAGGCTCTCTCTCCGGTTGAAGGCCTGGTAGAGGGCGGGGAGATAGGCGATCTGGAGGGTGACGACGATCACCCAGCTGGCCCCGGCGGCGATGTCCACGGCCAGGTTGGCTGGCCCGCGGAGATCGATGGCCCCGACGGTGAATACCGCGCCAGTGGCCTGGACCAGGGCCGAGGCCAGACTGTGGGTCGTCCCCTCGAGCATCAAGCCGTAACCGATGATGAGACAGGCGGCCCAAAAAGCCAACTGGGCCACCAGGGCGACCGGTGCGGTCGGGGCCAGCAGGGCGTCCTTCCGCTCGTAGGTGCCGGCCAGGCGGGACAGTCCGACGAAGACGAGCCGCACCCCGCGGTTGACCACCAACGCGAGGCGCCCGAACCCCCGGGGTTCTCGGGGGAGGACGATGGTGAACAGCACGCTGGCGCCGGTGTACAGGACCACGATGAGCCCGATGGCGAAGAGCAGGACCCTCATCGCCCGGGCCGAGGCTTTTCGATCATCGATCCATTATTCCCTTTCGGCCTCACCTCCCGCGGCATAGGCGCAGGCCAAGGGTGTGTCGCGGCCATCGATGCTGCATCGGTGGGCGGCCGGCGTCGACCAACCGGCCTGGCTACGCTGACGAGCAATGCCGGGCGTGACCCACGAAGCCATGGGGTGGCTGCGAACCGCGGTGGGGGCGGCACTCATCGTCGCACCGAAGGTGCCGATGAGCTTCTCCGGGCGGGAGGAGCCGACGGGGGCCTCGGTGCTGCTGATGCGGACGATCGGGATCCGTGACCTGGTACTGGGCCTGGGTACCATCACCGCGGCACGGTCGAATGACGGGAGCGACGGCGTCCGTCGCTGGACGTCCATGGCCATGGCCAGCGACTCGATCGACACCGTGGTCAGCCTGGCCAGCTTCCGCTCGATCGGGAAACGGGACTCTATCGTCGCCGCGGTGCTGGCGTTCGTGTTCGCCTGTGGCGACCTCCAGGCGCTTCGGCAGGGCCCTGGTACCCGCCCGGTGATCCCGAGCCAGCAACCCGTGTCCTGAGCGGATCGATCGCGAGCAGATGATCGTCAGTCGTCGAGGAAGGGACGACCATGGCCAGGAGCCGTTCGGGGTTCGAGGCGCGCCGGCGATCGACCGGAGCCCGACCATCCCGAGGGCCAGCCACTCCAGGCGTCGATATCGATGGCGACGACCGGACCGGGCGGCGGCTGGCGGGCGTACTGCTCGTACTTGCCGGTGAGTTCGACGACGGCTCGGTCGAATTCGGCGCCGGACCCGATGATCCGGGCGATCCCGTCGATCCGGACCCACCACAGCGCCGACCAGTCCTCGCCGTAGTGGTCGACCAGAAGCGACGCCGAGGGGTTTACCCGCAGGTTGTCGAGGCGTCGCAGGGCGAGGGTTGACTTCGGCTTTGCATCGACCGCCGAATAGACAACCCCGCCACGACGGCCCAGGGTGAAGCAACAGGGCACGACATGAGGGCGTCCATCTGCCCTCACCGTGGCCAGATGCCCAACCCGGGCCTCTTGCACCCGGCGGCGCATGGTGGCCTCGTCCATCACTCGAGGCTAATGGGGGTCGACCACGAGATCGATGCGAACCGGACCCGACGGAGACCCGACGGCCGGCGGCCGGAGACTCGGACGGGTTCAGATCTCCGAAACCGGTCCCAGCAGCTCGGTCCGGAGCTCACGCTTCAGCGCCTTGCCCGCCGGATTGCGGGGCAAAGGCTCCGAACGGAACCAGAACCGGGACGGCACGCTGAACCCGGCCAACCGTTCCTTCACGAACCGGGCCAACTCGTCGCCCTCCACGTCGGTGCCTGGACGCAGCACGATCACCGCGCCGACCTCTTCCCCCAGGACCGGGTGGGGAACCCCGATGACCGCGCAGTCGGCCACCGCCGGGTGTTCGAACAGAGCCGCCTCCACCTCGACGCAGTACACGTTCTCCCCGCCCCGGATGATCATGTCCTTGGCCCGGTCGACGATATGGACGAACCCCTCCTCGTCGATGCGGGCCACGTCCCCGGTGTGCAGCCATCCCCGGCTGAAGGACGCCGCCGTCTCCTCCGGCCGGTTCCAGTATCCCCGGACGACATTGGGTCCCTTGATCCACAGTTCGCCGGTGCGTTCCGGGTCGACCGTCTGCCCGGCCGGAGGCTCCTCGCCGGCATAGTCCTCGGGGACCACCGCGACGTCGCAGACCGGCGCCGGCGGCCCGACGCTGGTCGGCTTGCGGACGTAGTCAGCACCGTTGTTCATGGTGGACATGGCCGAGGTTTCGGTGAGGCCGTACCCGTTGCCCGGGGACCCGGTCGGGAAGTGCTCGGTGATCCGGCGGACCAGATCGGGTGGGCACGGCGCGCCACCGTAGGAGATCGACTTCACCGAGGAGACGTCCCGCTTGGCGAAATCGGGCGAGTCGATCACCTGCATCACCATGGTCGGTACGCCGCCGAAGATGGTGATCCGCTCCCGCTCGATGAGCTCGAGCGCCCGCTCCGGGACGAAGTGATGCATCATCACCAGCTTCCCACCGGCGGCGATGTTGGTGACCAGGATGGCGTGGCACCCGGTGGCGTGGAAGAGGGGGACCGACAGCAGGTTGGCGTTCTGGGTCCCGCTGGCGGTGTCGACCCCGCCGGTGCGGCGCAGGGAGCCCACCGTGGCCACGAAGAACAGGTTCATCAGGTTGGAGGCGCTGTTCCGGTGGGTCCCGACTGCGCCTTTGGGACGCCCGGTGGTGCCGGAGGTGTAGAAGATGGTGGCGTCGTCGTCGGGGTCGATGTCGGCGGGGGGGAGGGTGACTCCCTCGGCCGGGGTGCCGACGGCCTCGGCGAACGGGACCACCGGCACCGGTTCGAGACCGGGGCGCTCCACCACCGACCCGGCCGGGGTCCGCCGGCCGCCGGTCTCGAGGCGCTCCTCGCTGGCCACGATCACCGCTCGCAGATTGGGCAGCTCGCCGAGATGGGGGCGGATCCGGGCCTCGCGCTCCTCGTCCACGAACACCACCGAGGTGCCCGAGTCGAGCAGCCCGTAGGTGAGCTCCGGCCCGGTCCACCAGGCGTTGATCGGGACCACCACCGCGCCCACCGCGATGGCGGCCCAGAACGCCATCACCCACTCGGGCAGGTTGCGCATGGCGATGGCCACCCGGTCCCCCTTGGTGATGCCGAACCGGTCGGCCAGGGCGTGCCCCAGCGAGGCGACGATGGCGAAGTGCTCGGCGAAGGTCACCCGCTCGTCCTCGTAGACCAGGAAGTCCTTGTCCCCGTGGAGGGACGACAGCTCCAGCACCGCCCGGAGGGTGGCCGGGGCACTCTTCCAGGTGCGGGTCGGGACCCCCCGGATGGTCAGCTCCTCGATCTCGAACATCTGGCCCGGAGCGGTGAGGGTGGCGGTGGCCTCGGCCAGGGTCGGCGCAGGGCCGGCGGCGCCGGGGCCGGTCTCCTCGGCGGTATCGGTCATGGATGGTCCTCTCTCGGCTGACCGTCCGAGGCGGGTGCGCTCTCGGCCCCCTCGCTCCCCGGCGGTGTTCCTCCCCCCGAGTCCCCCCGGAAGACAGTCCTACGGTAATAGGCCAACTCGGCCACACTCTCACGAATGTCGTCCAAGGCCCGGTGGCCCCCGGCTTTGGGGGGGGCGGCGGCCAGGACGTCCGGATACCACCGGGTGACCAGCTCCTTGATCGTGGAGACGTCCACCGACCGGTAGTGGAGGTAGTTCTCGATCTCGGGCAGGTACGCCGACAGGAATCGCCGGTCGGTCCCGATCGAGTTGCCGGCCAGGGGAACCGTCCTCGGCTTGGGCACGTGGGTACGGATGAAGTCGAGGGTGGTGGCGCCGGCTTCTTCCAGGCTGATGGTGGAGGCGGCCATCTCGGCCAGGAGCCCGCTCTTGGTGTGCATCTGCCGCACGAAGTCGTCCATGCGCCCGAGCGCCTCGGCCGGGGTGGCAATGACCAGGTCGGGGCCTTCGGCCACCAGCTGGAGCTCATCATCGGTGACCAGGGTGGCGATCTCCACGATGACGTGCCGCTCGAGGTCGAGTCCGGTCATTTCGAGGTCCATCCAGACGAGCACGCCCGGTGACGCTACCGGGTCGCCGGCGTGCGGCCCAATCTGACGGGTGGTCAGAGAAAATCGGGTCGACCGGGGACGATAACGTCGTGGGAACCGATCGGGGACCCGAGGTGGGGGTCGACACGAGATGGCCGGACCGAGAGAAGTGGTGGCGTTGACGGTGAGCACGGCAGGCGACGGGGTCGGCGGGGTGAGCGCCATGGTCGCCGGGGCGATCCAGGTGCCCGTCCTCCGCCTGGATGCCGAGCTGCCGCTGTTGACCTACGCCCGGGACGGGGACGCCGGTGCCGACCTGGTGGCCCGGTCGGGAGTGACCCTGGCCGCCGGCGGGGGGCGGGCGGCGGTGCCGACCGGGATCGCCATCGCCCTTCCTCCCGGCTATGCCGGCTTCGTGCAGCCCCGCAGCGGTCTGGCGCTGCGACACGGGGTGACCTGCCTCAACACGCCGGGGCTGATCGACTCGGGCTACCGGGACGAGATCGCGGTGTTGTTGATCAACACCGACCCGGACGCCGACTACGAGGTCCACCGCGGGGACCGGATCGCCCAGCTGGTGATCCAGCCGGTGGCCGAGGCGGTGTTCACCGAGGTCGACGAGCTGTCGTCGAGCCAGCGGGGTATGGGTGGCTTCGGGTCCACCGGGCGGTAACCCGGGCATGCGGCGAATGACCGGGCTCGACGGCGCCTTTCTGGCCTTCGAGTCTCCGACCACCCACCTGCACATCGCCGGGGTGTTGATCTTCGACCCGGCCGGGGTGCCCGGTGGAGTTGGGTTCCACCGGATCCGGGACATGGTGGCCGGCCGGGTGTCGCGGGTCCCGCCGTTCCGCCGCCGGATGGTCGAGGTCCCCTTCGGGCTCCAGCACCCGACCATGGTGGACGATCCCGAGTTCGACATCGACTTCCACGTGCGGCGGGTGAGCCTGCCCCAACCCGGCGGTCAGGGCGAGTTGGCCGCCCTGGTCGGCGACATCGTGGAACGGCCCCTGGATCGGAGCCGTCCGCTGTGGGAGTTCCACGTGGTGGAGGGACTCGACCACGGCCACCTGGCGGTGGTGACCAAGATTCACCACGCCATCATCGATGGAGTGTCGGGGGCCGAGGTCATGGCGGCCTTCTTCGACCTGTCGGCCCGACCGTCGGAACCGGCCCCCGGCTCGGAGCCGTCCTCGGCGGAGCGTGGGACGGGAGACGGCGGGGAAACGGGAGACGGGCGGGAGAGGTCGGCGACCGGATCGGAGGGGTGGGCGCCGGAGCCGGTACCCGGCGATGTCGACCAGTTGCGCGACGCGGTGGCCTCGCTTCCCGGCCAGACCGAGGCCGTGGCCCGGACCCTCGGGGCCACCGCCCGAACGGTCCGGAACCTGACCGGCCGCAACCGGCAGGTCGAGGGGGCGGTCCCCCCGTTGCCGTTCCAGGCGCCGCGCACCTCGATCAACCGGGCCATCTCACCGCACCGGCGGGTGGCCTTCGCCGAGATGCCGTTGGCCGACATCCGGCGGATCCGGGGTGTGTTGGGGGGCACGGTGAACGACGTGGTCCTGGCGTCGGTGTCCGGCGCCATGCGGGCGTTCTTCACCGGGCGGGGGGAGACCCTCGAGAGCTCGTTGGTGGCCATGGTCCCCATCTCGGTGCGGAGCGACGCCGAGCGCGGCGCGTTGGGCAACCGGGTGTCGGCGACGCTGGTATCGCTGGCGACCGGGGTGGACGACCCGGCTACACGCCTCAAGCTCATCAGCGCCGAGACTCGAAAGGCCAAGCAGCAACAGGAGACCGTCGGTTCCGAGCTGTTCTCCAGTTGGGCCCAGGCGCTGTTCCCCATGGTCTCCACCCGGGTTTCGCGGTTGGTGACCAACCTTCGGCTCTTCGACCGACTGCCGCCGGTGTTCAATCTGGTCGTCTCCAACATTCCCGGCCCCGACGTGGCCCTGTTCATGGCCGGGGCCCGGATGGTGGCGATCTACCCGATCGGCCCGGTGGCCGAGGGTGTCGGGGTGAACGTGACGGTGTTCTCGTACCTCGGCACCATGTATGTCGGGGTGCAGGGGTGTTGGGACCTGGTGCCGGATGTGGATGTCATTGCCAACGGGATGGTCGACGCGCTCGGCGACCTGGTCAAGGAAGCCAACCGGCGGGCCCGGCCGGTTCCCTGGTGGCATTCCGACCCGCCTTGCTGAACGCGGTTCCCCGCCCGGTGGGGCGGCGTCCGGCCCAGGTCAGCCTGGTGCGGATGCTACAGTGAGACCCCTACGCGGACGTGGCTCAGTTGGTAGAGCACAACCTTGCCAAGGTTGGGGTCGCGGGTTCGAATCCCGTCGTCCGCTCCACCGTCGTCCGCTCCATCTGCGGTTGACCCCTTCGGGTGGACCGCACTCGACAACTCATCGGGCTGGTTCGGATTTCAGCGGCGTTATGCCGCTCGCAAGAGCAAGCACATCGACGGAGCCGAGATCAAGATGTGTCCCATCTTCCTGCGATCAGGGACACCCCGGCTACTGGCTACTGGCTACTGGCTACTGGCTACGGCAGGGATCCGACACCAGCCTCCCGTGTTGAGCACTCCAACTCCAACTCAATGTCGTCCATCTCAATGTCGTCCATGTTGTCTTCTTCGCCCGAGTCCTCCGCCCAGAACTCGTCGAACGCATAGGCATCATGCTGGTAGACGGTGGCCTCGGTGATCTTCCCGTGGTGAATCTCGAACTCGACTGCCGCGATCACGTCCAAAATCTTGCCATTCTTCATTGCCGTCTCTCGCTGAAGGACCACGGCGCGCTCCGCTTCACTGAGCACGTCCAAGACCTCGATCTTGAACGTGCCACTGCTACGCGCTTTCAGCTCCCCGAGGAATCCAAGCACCTGCTTCGGGCCTTTGTAGTGACCGGCGAGACTGCTCCGCCCCGGCTCATGCCACACCACCTCCTCCGCCATGACCACTCCAAGGAGGTCCAAATCACCTGACTCGAAGTCCTCGTAGGTCTTTCGCACCAACGAATCGTATGCATTCCCTTGCATCACGTTCTATCCCCTTTCCCCCTTGGTCCCTCTTGATCCCCTCGCCTCGGGTCCATCTTCACCCTGATGAGCCGAGTGGCTAGAGGAGAAAGTCACAATCCGATTGGGTGCGACCACGAAGGGAGTTTCAGACAGGGTTGTCACGGCTGCGTTTCGAGATCGACCAAGGGATGTTGACTGGGTCCGTAAGGGAGCGGGTCGGTTGAAGGCCGGCTGACCCGGTCCCGGAAGCTTCGGAACCCCCGGCGCGCTCCGGCTCGGAGTGGCCCGGGCCGCTCAGGCGTCGACCATGATCCCGGCCGGGGCGAACACCTCGGGCTCGATTGCCTCATCCGGCTGGATGTCCTGGCGGGACGCCTTGATGAGGGTGGCGGCGGCGCCCGCCGCCGCCAGCAGCAGGATCGCACTCACGGTGAAGGCGGTCGTATAGCCGTGGACGACGGCCGCCCGGGCCTCGGTGGTGCTGTGCACATGGCTGGCCACAAAGGTCGCGGCCGCGGAGGCGGCGATGGTGTTGAGGAGAGCGGTGCCGAGCGAGCTGCCCACCTGTTGGGTGGTGTTGACCAGCGCGCTGGCCACGCCGGCGTCCTTCGGATCGACGCCGACCAGTGCCGTGCTGCTCATCGGGACGAAGGCCATGCCCATGCCCAGACTCACGACGATCTCCGGGAACAGAACATGGGAGACATACGTGCTGTCCACACCCAAGCGGGTGAACCAGGCGAGCCCGACAGTACCCATGAGCAACCCGAAGGCCATCAACGGCCGAGGCCCGTACCTCGGTAGCAGTCGACTGGCGATGCCGGCGCCGAGGATGATCCCGCCGGAGAAGGGCAGGAAGGCGAACCCGGTCTTGAGTGCCGAGTAGCCCAGCGTCCCCTGGAAGAAGTAGGTGAGGAACAAGAAGGTGCCGAGCATGGCCCCTCCGACCAACAGCGCGGCCAAGAATGCGCCGCCCCGGTTGCGGTCGAGCACCACTCGCAACGGGAGAAGCGGATGGGGTGACCTCAGCTCGATGCTCACGAAGACGGCCAGCATGGCGACGGCACCGAGCAGGAGGGCGACGGTGAGCGGCGCCGCCCACCCGCTGGTTCCGGCGGTGGTGAATCCGTAGACCAGCAGGAACAACCCGGCGGTGACCGAGACGGCTCCCGGGATGTCGTACCCGGACCGGGATTCTGCCCGACTCTCGTTGATGAACCGGCTGGCGGCAAAGGCGGCCAGGAGGGCGATGGGCACGTTGATGAGCAGCGTCCAGCGCCACGACGCCAGCTGGGTGAGCGTCCCACCCAGGACCAGGCCGATGGCGGCGCCACCTCCGGCGATGCCGCCGTAGACGCCGAAGGCACGGGCCCGTTCGTGGGGCTCGGTGAACGTGATGGTCAGAAGCGACAGCGCGGCCGGGGCCATGACGGCGGCGAAGGCGCCTTGCAGGGCGCGGGCGCCGAAGAGCATCGCCGCATTCTGGGCCAGCCCGCCGAGCGCGGAGGCGCCGGCGAAGCCGATCAGCCCGTAGAAGAACATGCGCCGCCGCCCCAGGTAGTCGGCGATCCGCCCGCCGAGGAGGAGCAGGCTGCCGAAGGCCAGGGTGTAGGCGCTCATCACCCACTGCCGGTTGGCGATCGAGATGTGCAGC
>Ga0307373_10004579_pt1 | contig 23161 bp, 23 predicted proteins | sample OX2MG_FD_202534 | JGI IMG/M metagenome (GOLD analysis project Ga0307373, IMG submission 202534) | Soil microbial communities from Risofladan, Vaasa, Finland - OX-2 | ecosystem: Environmental > Terrestrial > Soil > Coastal area > Acid sulfate soil | place: Finland: Risofladan, Vaasa | collected... | reverse complement strand
GTGATCATCGCAACGGGGTCGCGCGTCAGGTGACAGCCGTCGGCGAGTGCGACTTCGAGGGGGTCGATCCGGTGCTGCCACTTCGCGACGTTGGGATCGGGCGCGAGCCCGTGTTCCAAAAAGTGAAGTGTCGCGTCAGGGCGAAGTACTCGGTGCAGTTCACCGAGCGCGGCCGCGGCGTCAGGGATCGTGCAAAGCGCGAAGGTGACGAGCGCCGCGTCGCACGAGGAGTCCGCGAGGGCGAGTGACTGGCCATCGAGTCCTACGTGCTCAATGGGGACTGCGCTCTTGAGAGCCCGGATCGCGGCTTGGCGATTGGAGACGGCTGAGGGTTCAACGGCGTAGACCTTGCTGACGGCCGCCGGGTAGAAAGGAATGTTGTTCCCGGCCCCGAATCCGACTTCGACGACGGTGCCGACGAGTCCCTCGCATACTCGAGCCCGGCCCTTGCTGAAGAACTTTCGGGCGCACATCCAGTTGATGACGCGCGGCGCGACGGCGCGTTGGTAGATTCCCATGTTCGCAACCTACTGGGCGATCGTCAGGCGTGCGCCGCGCTCGACGCGAGTTCGACAAAGTCACTCAGTACGCGGCGTAGTTCGACCGTGGTGCGGTCGGCTCGCGTGTGCACTTCGCGTGTGGTGTCGAGAGGCAGCGCAAGATTTTCGTAGCGCGACTGCAGCGCGAGGTCTTCGGTCACGACCGCGACTTCGAAGTCGATGGCTTGACGCATGCGCTCACTCGAACTCTCGAGATCGTTGCGCCACAACGAGGAGTAGATCCGCACCGACTCTTGGTCTTCGGGTGTGAGGAAGAACCCAATAACGTTGCTGCCGCCGGCGTCGAGAAATTCAATCTCGAGTTCGAGGTGAAAGGGCGCCGTGTAGCGATAGGTAAGGCGCCGACGCTGCACCAAAGGACGCAGTCCCGTGGCGACGCCGGAATCCTCGCGGTTCGCGAAGTCGTGCTCGTAGACGGACGAAAAGCTCAGTCCTTCGCGTTCGACGCGGTAGTGCGGAACTTCGCGAGCTTCGTCGGCGCCGAAGGTTTTGGCGTGGACGAAAGGAAAGTGCGCCACGTCGAGAAAGTTGTCGGCGAGTAGTCCGGCATTGCCTCGCGAGCGAAGCACCGGCAGGTCGCCGCGTTGAAACGAGGCGTCGTTGGCCGCGGCGATTAGGGGCCGCGGCGTGAGCGGCGCCTCGGGCGCGATGAAAACCATGGCGTGAGACTCCATCACCGCCGCCGGAGCTCGAAGTTTGGCCTTGGGAGGTATGGCGGCGTCTGCGCCGAGCGCGGGAATTTCTACGCAGGTACCGGATTCGTTGAAACGCCACCCGTGGTACGCGCAACGAACGCCGCCCTCTTCGCGTTGGCCGAGCGACAGCGGAGCGAGGCGGTGGGGGCATTCGTCGCGAAAGACGCGAACGGAACCCTCGGCGTCACGCCATAACACCCATGACTCGCCGAGCAGGCGCTCGGAGCGAGGAGATTCGGTGACGTCGTCGGAACGACAAAGCGAGTGCCAGGCCTGGCGAAGGGCGGGCGTGTCGTGTCGAAGGGGAGCGCTCACGTGCCGATTGTAGGGGGCGTCGCGCAACGATCCGTAGCGCTACTTCTGCGTCGGCGCCGCGCAACTGGTCGTTCCCGCGCCGCACAGGCCGCTCACTCGGTAGTGGAACGGTTGAAACGCGACGACGGGTGTGCCGACGTCGAGTTGGATGACCCCGTGCGCCAGCAATGGAACACCGCGGGGGTCGCCACGCCACGCACGACCATTCTCGTAGACCATGACACGACCCACCGCGGGGCCGACGCGCGAACTCGAAAGTGGCTGGCGCCAGATGTCGAAGAGTTGGCCCAACGTGAACGTGGCTTTCGCGGGCGCCTCAACGTGCACAATGCCGTCGGCAACGTGTGTGTGGAGCCAGTAAAGGCAGTCATAGAGTCCTACGTCGAGGAAGTTGCCAGCGCTGAGGTGCTCAGTGAGGTACGGCCGCGTGATGCCAATGCCCGCCGGAAGGGATCGTTGCTGCCCATTGACGAAGACCGTGACGTAAACGTGTACGTGGTACTTCACGACTTCGGCCGAAGCCTTACGACAGGTGATGCCGTCGACTGGTGCGCCCGTGGCCGATGATGTGGCCGAGGCCAAGACGGGATTATTGGTCACGATGACGCCTTCGGGTCCGACCACGTCTGAAGTCGGCTTGAATCCATACGAGGAGACCGCCGCCACTGCGCTCAATACCGTGAGTACCGCGAGAAGAACAAATGGTACGAGTCGACGTGGCGAAGACGATGGTGTATTCACGATTCCATCTTTCCAGAACCGGCGAGAGACGCGTTGGGTTCCAGCCGGACTCGGAGATTCACCGTGCTTTCGTCGTGACTTAGGGCGCTGTTGAGCAACTTGAGCAAGTTTTCCGCTGCCATGGCCAAGCACGACTCTCGCCTCGCGCGCAGCGCTAGGCACGTGTCAAGGCGTCTGATTCAGTCGAGATCGCTAGGTCGGACAGACTGGTTCTTGAAAGAAGGAGTGCCAATGCGCGACCCATTCGAGATGGTGACCTTTATGCACGGTCCCGCTACGAAGAATCGATTCATGCTTTCGCCGCTGACGAATCAGCAGAGCCACGCTGACGGAGTCTTAAGTGGCGAAGAGTATCGGTGGCTGGAGATGCGAGCAGAGGGAGGCTTTGGCATCGTCACGACCTGCGCGGCTCACGTTCAAGCCGCGGGCCAAGGATTCGCTGGCCAACTCGGTTGCTACTCCGACGCGCACGTAGAGGGTTTGACGCGCCTGGCCCTTGGCATTAAGACTCAAGGCGCGTTGGCGTGGGTGCAACTGCACCACGCCGGGATGCGAGCGCCCAGTGAACTGACGGGTCAGTCCCCGGTCGCCCCCTTCGCCGACGCGGAGACCGGCGCTCGTGAGCTGACGACCCTCGAGGTTCAAGACGTCGTGGACGCGTTCGTCGCCGCCGCACTTCGTTGCGAGCGAGCCGGATTCGACGGCGTCGAACTGCACGGCGCTCATGGCTATTTGCTCGGGGAATTCTTGGACCCCGAAAGAAATGTTCGCGCTGATCGCTACGGTGGCTCGCTGGAAAATCGAACGCGCGTCTTTTTCGAGATTCTGAGTGGCGTTCGAGCGGGCTGCAGTCCGGACTTTCAGATCGGCGTGCGTCTCTCACCCGAACGATTTGGAATGTCCACGCCCGAAGTGCTCGAGCTCTATCGGGGCCTCGTGGACACCGGCCAAGTCGACCTCGTCGACCTCTCGCTGTGGGACGTTTTTAAAGAGCCGATGGATCCGGATTTGGCTGGCAAGGGGCTACTACAGCTCTTCTGCGAAATCGAGAGGGGTTCGACTCGACTCGGCGCTGCGGGCAAACTCTACGGCGCGAGGGACGTGCGGCGGGCAGTTGAAGCGGGTCTTGATCTCGTCGTGCTCGGTCGAGCCGCGATCACCAATCATGACTTTCCCGAACAGATGCGACGTGACGAGAATTTTCGTATGCGCGAGCTGCCGGTCTCCGTTGAGCAACTTCACGAGGAGGGGCTGAGTGATCCCTTCATTGGCTATATGCGTTCCTGGCGTGGCTTCGTAGAAGAGTGAGGTCTGCCTCGGATCAGTCACGTCAAGAACGAGCCAGCCAGTCGAGCTCGGCGCCCCTATTCGTTGAGCCTTGAGGGGAGTTTTAATCTCCTTGAAAGCGAGGGAGCCCACTGAAGAGACGATTCTTTTTCGTTGAATGGCCCAGCGCGTGTGTTGGCGACGGACGCTGGTGGATTCGATAGTCTCGTCGCACCGACCACTCTTGGGGTGTCGGCTAAAGGGGGTCAACCTGTGCGTCACCTACCGTGGCCGATCGCGGCCTGCTTGGTGGTGCTCCTCGCGATGCCGGTGGCTCCGGCATCGAGTCTTGGAGCCGCAACACCGACGTGGCAGTCGGTCGTGAGTGCCCCGGGCAATCCCGGAGCGATGTTCCTCATGACTAATGGACAGGTGCTCGTCTCAGACCAGGGTTCCACGAATTCGGGTTCGCCGCAGTGGTGGTTGCTCACGCCGTCGTCGAGTGGGAGTTACGTGGACGGCACGTGGAGTACTGCTGGATCGTTGCCCGGCGGCTACAGTCCCGTCTATTTCGCGTCGGGTGTCTTGCCCGACGGAAAACTGATCATTGCAGGCGGGGAGTTCAACGGCACCTCGACGTGGGCGGGAACTAATTTGGGTGCGATTTATGACCCCGTCGCGAATTCGTGGACTGCAGTGGCACCGCCCGACAACGGGCAGGGTTGCTGGGCCAACATCGCCGACGCCCCTTCAACGGTGCTGGCTGACGGGACCTTCCTTTTGGGTGATTCCGGGTCGCGTACGACGAAGTGCCAGGCGCTCTTTAACGAAGCGACCATGTCTTGGACCACGACCGGTGCGGGGAAGGCCGACCCGAACCCCGAAGAGGGCTTTACCCTTTTGCCTAACGGCACGGTGCTCGACGTCAATTCCGGCACCTCGCCCACCACGCTCGGAGGCACTCAGAACACTGAAGTGTATGACCCCACGACGGGGACCTGGACCAGCGCTGGCAACACACCCCAAGCGCTCGATGACTCGGAGGCCGAGATTGGCCCGGCCGCGTTGATGCCGAGCGGGATGGTCTTTGCAGAAGGCGCGACGGGTGCCACGGCGCTCTTTGACACCACCACCAAGACGTGGTCAGCGGGCCCGACGATGCCAACGGCCAACGGTGCCCAACTGACCGCGACCGATTCGTGCTCAGCGGTGCTTCCCGACGGGAACGTGCTCTTCAACGCGAGCCCTGATCAACATCCGCCAACGGCGTGGTTCACTTTTGACGGGACTTCGATAACCCCCGTCGTCAACGACGTGGCGATGAGTGCGACGAAGGAGCAATCGAACTATTGCAACGCACTGGTGTTGCCGACGGGACAGGTTCTCGTGAACGACCGCAACGGGCCCACCGGCTTGGAGGTTTACAACCAAGGTGGTGTGGCGAAATCGCAGTGGCTGCCGCAGGTGACGTCGATGCCCAGCGCGATCACCGCGGGTTCGACGTACACGATGGCCGGTACGCAGTTCAGCGGCCTCGACCAGGGCTCGTACTTTGGTGATGACCTGACGAACTCAACCAACTATCCGCTGTTGCAAATTACGAATCTTCGTACGAATCAAGTCGTTTACGCGCGAACCTTTGGGTATTCTTCGATGTCCATCGCTCCCGGTGCGGCCTCTTCGTCCCAATTCATCGTCCCGACTTCAACGGATGACGGGGCTGCCAGCGCACGTGTCATCGTGAATGGGATTGCGTCATCCGCGCAGTCCCTGACGATTTCAGGTGGAGTGAATGTTCCGTCGCCCAAGCCGAAGCCGAAGCCGAAGCCGAAGCCGAAGAAGACGAGAATCGTCTGCGTTCAAGGTCACGTGAAAAGGTCAGTGGTTGGCGTCAAGCCGCGGTGCCCCAAAGGATTCACTAAGCGCTAACACCGTCGGAGCGATGGCTTCAACATCTCAAAAACCGGAGCCGCCGGTTTGAGGGTGTAGCGAGCCTCGGCGAGTTCGTGCCTGGTGAGTCGCCCGCTCGTGTCGGCGTTCAAGATTCGCTATACCTGGACGGTGGGCGACACCGCAAGCTGGTTGCCGCCAGCGTCGTGGGCCGACACCGCGAAATACGGCCCGACCGCGGTGGTCGTGAGGGTGGTCTCAAAGCCAGTGCGTGCCACTGCAGCGACGTTGCCAAGTGTCGAAGGACTCGACCCGGCGAGCAGTCGCCACTGCCTGGTTCGGGTGTCGCCGTTCCACGAAACGTAGGCGCGCTGACCACTGGCGCTCGCGCGCACCGCGACGTCTGGGGGCGCGCTCGGGCGGCCCGTCCAGGGGAAGCGGAAGGCTCGATACGACTGAAGTCCGGGCGCGAGGCGGCCGTTGAGGATCATTGTTCCGTCGGCTAGGAACTCTGAGAAGTTCGCCGGCGTCCTCGTCAGAAGCGCTAGTTCTGGTATTCACGTCGATCTGAACTTTTCGCCGGCTACACCTCCATTAATCGCCACGTCGCGAAAACTGAAAGTGATTCGAAATCGCGTTTTACCCGGTCTTTTACGTGGTGGGCGAGGGGGCTTGACCTCCTCTGAAGGTCCCCTTGGACCGCTCGAACACTTCTCGACTGACTCGCACCCGGTGAGGGGTGTGGTTGGTCATCGCCGCAGCGTACTTCAGGGCCGTGGCGCTCGTTCGTCTCCTAAACCTCCGGCGACCTAGCGCTCAACAGCTGCGATTGCCGCTCGGACAGCCGGGTTGGCGTTCACTGGCACAAGGTATGACGAAGGGTTCTGGTTGGCCCAGACCCGAAACAACTCGTCGGCGAAACCCTGCCCAATTTGAGTGATGCGAATGAAGTCGAGTTCGATTATTTCAAAGCCCTCGAGGCGGGCTCCGATCAATTTGGCCTCTGTCCTCGAAACGAAGTCTCCCTGGCGGAAGAGTTCGATACGAATGCTCGTTTTGTTAAGTCGCTGCGTTACAGGGTCCTGTACCGAGCCCATCACCTCGGGGAGTGTTTTGGAGGTGCTGTATCGAATTTCGCATCGCACGACGGTGCCAATTCTCTGACGGTCAAGCCATCCCACTGCAGAATCGCCGAGGTCGTTGTCGACCGTCCAGGTGAGGCGGTTTGCCGCGAGCACGAAACGATCGACGAGTCGGGATGTCAGGAAAATTCCTAGACCGCTGTGCCGAACCGGATCAGTTGTCTGTTTACCCTTTGAAAGTTCGCCGACAGCTTCAAAATCGTCCTTAAGTTCACGTGACTCGCGAATGGACTCGAATGCTCCAATCCCATCGTCTTCGATTTCGAAGGCAAGCAGGTTTTCCTTAAAGAACCAGCGGACTTTCAGTTCGGTACCCTTTGAGTGGTCGATGGCGTTGTTCACCATCTCGGTGAAGGCGAAGTTCAGGGCTTGCCTCAATTTCGGGTTCTCTTCGACATCGGGATCAAATTGTCGCAAGGCAATGCGTTCGCTGTCCCAGACCTCGTATTCGGTCAGGTTGTCGAGCGGATACGTCACGGCCCGCTGAGCATTCAGCCGGTAGCGACTGGATCGCCTGTTGCCATCATGAATCAAGACTCCGTTTGATGTCATCTGGGTCAACCACTGGTACGCGGTCTGACGCGAGACACCTGCCGCAACGGCGACCTCGGGTGAAGTCACGTAGGTGCGATTGTAAAGCAGTCGTTCGATGACTTTGGGCACCGGTTCCTTGCCGGCCATGGCATTCTCCTGGTTTACTCAAATCTTGGTCGCGCCCTTGATACTAGTTTACTATTTTACTCAAATACTCGTATTTACTTTACTATTTGACTCAAATGCTGGAACTATGCCATTTTGAGTCAAAATGTAAACTTTGATATGCGTTCCTGACTCATCATCTGCCCACCCCCGGTGCCACCACGGCGAGGTGAGGGCAGGATCCGCGGCGAGTCGACTCGCCGCGGCTTTCGGCAGCAAGGGAGCGGTCGTGTCGGCCGCGGACGAGCGACGAGGGTGTCGCTCTGGTACCGAAGGGCGAGTCCGTTCGTGGTCATGGACGAACTAATTCCGGTATCGATGGGTGCGGCAATCGCCGTATTATTGATTTCCGCGGCCCGTTCGGAGCCCCCGTCCACGAGGCTGGCGGCGGTCTGTGACGCACCAGGTGAGACGCGGCGGCTTGGTGGCGTCGCTCGCGAACTGGCGTCAACGGGCGACGACGGATCTTCAGTCGATTGCGCGGACGATGGTGCGTCGGTACAGTGCGAGTCGCCGGAAGCGCTGCGGTCCAAAAGGACCTCAGCTGGTGGACGAGGGGGGACTGCACCACCTCCAGAGGTCCTTTTGGACCCCTCACCACTTTCCGACGACTACCGCACCCTTGTGGGGTGTGGGTTTGTCATGGGGCCAACGTACACCGGAGAGCCGAATAGCGCCAGTGCGGAGTATGAATGATTTGCAATTTGCGCCAAGTTGGGGTCGCCTAAGTAATGCGTCACCAACGTCGCGAGTGCGGCGCGATGAAACGGCGACTGATCGATGATTACTTCTGATTAGGGGGAGAGGGTGCGGTGGGCGCGACGAACTGCTAGTTTCAAAACAGGACGTCCAGACCACGCTTCCTAGGGCCCTAACAAATTGTTAGGGAATTTCTAGAAAGTTTGTGGCATGCGTACTTTTCCCTCTTTACGAGCGCGTCGGATGTTTCGATCGGCGCTCGTCTCCCTCGCCAGTGTCAGCGCCGCGTCGCTACTCGTCGTTACCGGACTCACCGTCGCTTCGAGTGGAACGGCTTCGGCCGCGACCACACTGCCGTGCAATGAAGTTGTCTCGACGGCCCCGGGGGTAGTCGCGACGACCGCGTCGGGTGTTCTCATTACGGGCGTCACCGGCGGCAAGACCCAAATCACTATTAACTGCAACGTCACTTCGGGCGCCGCCTACGCCCTCGAAGCGTCCCTGCTCGGTGGTATCGGCACGTCGAGTGTCACCGCCTCCAACGAAGCCGACCTCGCGACCCTGGCGACGTTTGCAACGAGCTCGACGAGTGTAGCCTGTCCCGCGGCGAGCGCCGGTCAGTGCACGAGCACCGTCTTGAGCGTGCCCGCCACCTTCAGCGCCGGTGACGCCAACGCGGCCTGCCCGGCGACGAGCTCTCAGATTGACGCCGGGCTTTTTTCGTGTGCCGTGGCGGTCGTTACGGGTGCACTCGCGCCGATTCCCGGGGGCGAGTTTCTGCTGACCTACACCGGTCAAGCGACGCCCAACGCGCCCACGATCTCGTCGACGCCCGCGACGGCCGGCTCGGGAGGAACGTTGACCCTGAGCGACGCGTCGGGCAACAATAAGTTCTGGTTCGGTAATGCCGTCCAGGCCGTGCAAGCAGCGACGCTCGGTACCGCACCCCTCGCGACACCGGCGAGTTGCACCGCGGCCACGGGGTATGGCAACGTACCGACGGCCTTTCTCGGCGTGCGCTACTTCGCCGCCGGTTCAACGACGCCCATCGTTGGTAGCGCCACGGGGGTAACGCTCTCGAACGTCTGCTACGACGGCTCAAAGCTCGTCGCCCCAGCCCTCAGTGGGACGGTGACGTTACCGGCAGGACTCGTCGGGGGCACGAAGTACACCGGCTATCTCTGTGAACTCAACGCGACGATCTATCCGAGCAACGACGCGAACGCGCTCGCGAACTGCGGCGCGGCCCCGGCCGGTGCCTCGTGGATTGACGCCTCGTTCGCCTTCACCGCGACCGCGGGCACCCTTACCCAAACGGCGCCCCTGAGCGGCGTCTCGAGCGTCTCGGCGTCGGCGGCCTTTGCCGCGACGATGCTCGTCACGGGCGGATCGGGAACCGTGACCTTCACCCAACACTCGCCCGGTCCCGACTTAAGCGTTTCGTCGACGGGCGTCGTGACGACGAATAAATCCCTCGCCGCGGGCGTCTACACCACGACGGGCACGACGAGTGACGCGCTAGGTGACACGGGCGTCTTCAGCTACACCTTGACGGTCGGGGCACTGACCCAGGGCACACCCTTGAGTGGTGCGACGACGACGACGGCCTCGAAGTCCTTCACGTCGCAACTGGTCGCGACCGGTGGCGTCGGTGCGGTGACCTTCACGAAGACCGGGGGATCGGCCGCACTGAATCTCTCGTCGAGTGGTCTCGTTTCGACGACGAGCCCCCTCAGCGCTGGGACCTACAGCGTGACTGGTGCGACCGCGGACGCCACCGGCGACGCGGGAACTATCACCTTCACCCTCACGGTCTCCGCCGTCAAGCCACTCTTCCACGTGACCTCGCTTGTGGGCCACGTGGTCGAAGGTCACGTCGTGACGATTTTGATCAACGGAAGGGGCTTCTACGGGCGGCCTCGGGTCGTTAGTCACGCGGGTACCCATGCGTGGGTGATTCGTGACAATGGTCACCAGTTAAGCGTGCGTGTTTCGGCGGCGGCGGGTTCTCGTAATGGGTACTTCACCTTTACGGTTACCCTCGCCAACGGCAAGTCGGCGAAGGTTCGATACCTCCAAGTCGCGTAATCTCCTCGCCGCAGTGAAAGGCCCCCTCAACGATGAGGGGGCCTTTGGCTGTGGGTACGCGCCCGAGGGCTGCCATGTCAGTAATGCATCCGATCAACCCCAATGCGACCAGTTGCGAGGTGAAGGACTTCGAGGCCGTCGTCGTCGTCGCACCACTCAAGCATGGTGCAGAGCGCGTCCGTCAAACGGATCCTCTGATCCTCACAGTAAGTAGCGCGACCGTTGTAACGACGCGCCGGGCGATCCGAGCGGTCAGGGCGAGGGACGATCCAGGTCCCGTCCAGAGTGGTGCTTAGAGGGCCCACCGGCCAGCCAAGCAGGCCGGCTAAGGAGCGGCCATCGAGAGTGAGACGGATGCGACCAGTCGGGCCGATGGCCCGGGTGGTCGGAGGGAACGCGAGCGTTGGCGCCTCAGTAACGAGCGGCAGGATTTCTGCCAGTTGGACGTGGGACCGTGAGGGGGCATCGGTGGCGACGCTCGCGTGGCGTCCCCAGATGTTGGTTGCCAGTGTGTCGGCTTGTTGCTTTAATGCGTAGCTTGTTTGTGCCATTGCATTTAGTGTGTCCCGCTCGAAATCCTGCGCGTTCGATTTGGAGTTTTCGCACTCGTCAAATTCCTGATCAAGCTGGGTCAGCGAAGAACTTCCAAAATATTTGTTCCGAACTGCGGTTTCTTCGATGTGAATGTTCGCTGGTATCTCTCCGACTGATGAATTGTCAGATCGGGGGCCGCCTGTTTTACGACGCCCAATTGAAGCGGACCTCGGCATGTGCTCAGCGCGGCGCGCCGGAAGCTCCGTGAGGTCCTTTTGGACCTCAGTCGTGGGCGAGGGGGTCTGAGGTTCCATAGTTTCTGGGACAGCATGTGTCAGGGTTTCTGGGACACTTCCACTCGGAGGTGCCCATGGATCTGGCCCAATACGCCGTGACCGCAGTGCTCGTTGAAGGGCGTTCGGTGCGTGCGGTGGCAGCATCGACCGGACGCTCCAAGTCCTGGGTGCAGCGTCACGTCGAGCTCTACCGCGAGGGCGGCGAGGAGGCGTTGGTGGCGCGAAAGCGCGGACCCGCAACCGCGCTCAATCGCACCGCGTCCGAGGTGGAAGACGCAATCGTCGCGATGCGCAAGGAGCTCGTCGACCAGGGTTACGACGCCGGCGCACGAACTCTTCGCTACCACCTCTGCGCGTTAGGCGAGCCTCCGTCGCTCTCGACGATCCACCGCGTGCTGGTGCGAAGAGGCTTCGTCACGCCCCAGCCCCAGAAGCGACCGCGGGTCACGTGGCTGCGCTTCGAATCAGACCTGCCCAATGAGACCTGGCAGAGCGACATGACCCACTGGCATCTCGCACGCGACGTGGGCGTGGAGATCATCAACTACGTCGACGACTGCTCGCGGTCCGTGCTCTGCTCGAAGGTCGTCAAGGTCGCCACCTCGGCCGACGTGGTGCGGCTCTTCTTTTTAACCGCTGACCTCTACGGACTGCCGGCCTCGGTGCTGAGCGACAATGGGGCTATCTACACCGCCTCCTACCGCGAGTCGCACACCGGGCTCGAGATCGACCTGGCGACGCTCGGGATCATCTTCAAGCACGGCAAGCCCTACCATCCCCAGACCCAAGGCAAGGTCGAGCGCTACCACCAGACCCTAAAGAAATGGTTGCGCAAGCAGCCTGAGGTTGAGAGCATCGAAGAGCTGCAAGTCCAGATCGACGGCTTCGTGCGCTACTACAACGAGGTGCGACCTCACCAGGCGAAGGGGTGTCCCCCGATGCACGTGTGGCGCAGGCTCGACAAAGCGACCCCCACCCTGGCGGGACAACAGCTCCTCGCCAAGACCCGCGTTCGCCACGACCGCGTCGACGACACGGGCGCCGTGACCCTGCGCTACCGGCGTCGGCTGCACCACATCAGCATCGGGCGTCGCTACAAAGGACGGCGCGTCATCATCTTGATGGCGGATCTCGACGTGCGTGTGATCACCGACGACGGCGAGCTCATACGACACTTCACGTTGAATCCGACGAAGAATTATCAGCCGAGGAAGGACGACTAGCCTCTGGGGGTTCGTCTGTCCCCGAAACTCTGAGACATGACAATGGTGGGCCGTACAGGACTTGAACCTGTGACCCCTTGCGTGTCATCAACACTTGGACCGTCTCCCCTCGTCCGCCGAAGTCCGTACTCCCTGATTAATCAGTGTGCAGTTTCCACCATCGTTCACCGACATCTACCTGAATTCGTCGTGGTTGCTTACACGGTTGCTTACATAAGAAGTCTTGTAAAGGGGTCTAAGGAAGCAGCATTCGAAATTCCCTTGAAACTCGCTCACTTTAATTGCTCATCTGCGCCAATCTATCCCCGAAGTTGTACCTTCAGGGCCTACGCAATCAAGAATCGTTCGTCACCAATCGAGACCTCGACCCGAAGTTCACCGCCGACCGCTTCGACGTATCTTCGCAGGGTGTCGAGTTGAGCGCGCTCAATGTCGCCGTGTTCAATGCGTGACACCCGATTCTGGCTGACGTTCAGACGTTCGGCTAACTCCACTTGAGACAGATCGGATGCCTTGCGTAATTCGCGAAGGCGGTACGAGCGGACCTCCTCGATCATCCGTTTCTTGTGAGCGTTCACGTTCTTTCGATTGACCGGACGCTCCTTAAGAAGTTCGTTCAGATTCTTAGCCATCATTTCCCCTTTTCAACTCTCGTAGGTGGTCATCTAATCGACTATCGGCAACAGGAATGTTCACCTCGTACCACTTCTTCCAACTATTCGATTTGTCTCCCGCCACCAAAAGAACCGCACTGCGCTCGATGTCGAAGGCGAACAGGATCCGTATCACTGATCGGCCCTTCGAACCAGGTCGTAACTCCTTCATATTCTTGTGCCGCGAAGTCTTCAGTGTGTCGACTAATGGTCGGCCCAACTGCGGACCTCGTTCTGCCAACAGTTCGAGCGCGGCAATGACCAGTTCGTACGACTCGTCGTCGAGCTCTCGGAGCCACGACTCGACGTATCCGAGATTCACTTCCCACACAGCATCATTATACAACTTTTAAGTTATATAACGCAAGTATTGTAAAACGACTTCGGTCTAATTCGACCGGCGTGAGGGTTCACTTCGGAGACCCGACGTCACAGATCTGCCACCTTCCACTGGCGGCTCAATCTATCCATAGCCTGAGTGGTGTGTGGAGTTGCCACGGTTCTTTGGACACGAACTGATTAGTGATTATGCCACCTTGGCGGTCGCGTAGTACTCGGCTGGCGTCACGTGTCCGAGAACGGCTTGGTGCCGTTCGCGGTTGTAGAAGACCTCGACGTATTCGAAGATGATCGTGCGTAGTTGTGACCTCGTGAGCTGACGCACCGGTCCGTGCAGGAACTCGATCTCGCGCTTGGCGGTCGCCCAGAAGCTCTCCATCGCGGCGTTGTCGTAGGCGTCACCGGTGGACCCGAAACTCGCCGACAACCCCCAGTCGCTCAGACGATTGGCCAGCTCCAAACTCGTGTATTGCGGGCCCTTGTCGCTGTGGTGCACGAGCTGCCCGTCGGGACGTCGACGCGAGAGCGCCATCACGAGCGCCGAGACCACCAGATCGGTCGTCTGACGTTCGCCCATGGCCCAGCCAACGAGGGTCTTGTCGAAGAGGTCGCGGATGCCGGCCAAGAAGAGCTTGCCGTCGAGGCAGTGGAACTCCGAGATATCGGCGACCCAGCGCTCGTCGGGCCGGCTCGCGCTGAAGTCGCGCTCGAGCAGATCGGGGGCGTAGGCGGTGTCGGGCCGACCACGGCGCCACTTCTTTCGACCGTGCACGCCCACGAGTCCGTGTTCGACCATGATCCGCGCCACGCGGTGTCGCCCCACGCGGTGACCACGGTGGCGCAGTTGTCCGAGAACTCGTGGTGCGCCGTAGGTGTGGCGAGAGAGGGTGTGGATCTCCTTGATCTCACTTAAGAGCGAGTTGTCGTCCCACGCTCGTTGACTGGGCTGGTGGTTCAACCAGGCGTAGTAGGTAGAGCGCGGAAGGTCAATCACGCGACAGAGATCGCTGACGGCGTGCTCGGCTTGGTGGTCGTGGACGAAGCGGCAGCCGGTCACCGCAGCGTCTCTTTCGCGAAATAGGCGGCGGCCTTTCGCAGGATCTCCATGTCTTCGCGCTGCTGGGCGTTCTCCTTGCGCAGACGCTTCAACTCTGCAGCCTCATCCGGGTTGAGCGCCGACGGATCGTCGGCACGCTCACGGGCTTTGCGATCCTCGCTCACCCAATACCAGAGCGTGCGGTCACTCACTCCGAGCGACCGAGCGACGTCGGCGATGGAACGACCCGACGATTTGACGAGCGCCACCGCCTCAACTTTGAACTCGGAGGGATATTTGGTTTGACGGGCCACGATGGGCTCCTTCCTTTTGGGGCCTGTCCCCAAAATTTAGGTGTCCATCAAACCGTGGCAACTCCAGTGGGATCGAAGGTAACAGTGTCCGACGAGGAGCTGTCTCCTTAATTTTCAACCCGTGACGGCGGAGTTTAAGAGGTGTGTGGCAGTAGATTTCTGAGATGAAACCCACCGTCAGTATCGAGGAATGCCTCGCGAGCCATCGCCGTCTGCTCGAAGGCCTGGCGCCACTGAGCGATGACGACTTCCAGGCGCCGAGTTTGCTTCCGCGATTCACCCGCGGACACGTGGTTACTCACCTCGCTAACAAGGTCAAGGCCCATGTCCTGATATTCGGTGGGCCAGCCGCCGGCGAGATCCGCCGCCTCCACCCCGTTGGCTATAACGCAGACGTGGCCGCAGACTCCGGCGCGAGCCGGTCGGCTGCCGAGCTCCGCACCGACCTCGAAGACTCTTTCGAGCTTCTTCGGGCGGCGTGGGACGCGCTCGATGACTTGATGTGGGACGGAATGGGAGAAATGACCGCTGGCCCAAGAACGATGACCGAGATCATCGGCCACCACCTGCGAAACGTTGAAGTTCATCACGTGGACCTCGACATTGGATACCAGGTCTCTGACTGGCCCACCTCATTCGTTGAAGACGAACTGGCGAAGCGGTTAAGAACCCTTCCCAGCCGAGCCAGCCACGCCGACCTCCTCGCCTGGCTGCTTGGCCGAGCACGCGCACCTGACCTGGCACCTTGGTAGCCATCGTCGAGATGGACGAAGTGGCGCTGTCCATTGTGAAGCTTTACGAGGTTGAACCGACGTAAGTTGAAATACCTGCGGTGTCGAAGACTCAACGTGACTCTCCAAGCACTGGCGCCTGGACTAAGTGATATTGGCTCTATCGAGGGGGCTGGAATCGACAATCCACCTTCCGATTTGAAACAGAGACCCAGTCTCCGGAAACTAGATGTCAACGAAACCGACAGCAGCGCCAGTCGTCAATAATGAAACTCTATTAAAGGCGCCAGTGCGAGGTTGCGCTCTTGTCACTTCGGGGCGCCGACAACAACATTCTCCGTTACTTTGAGTCCGACCTCGGAAAACAAGAAGTTGTAAGTCAGCGTTTAGTTGCTGCGACCACTGACCCGGTCGCAGCACCCAATAGCGCCAGAGTAAATACGTAACTGCCCCAGACTCCAACGACTGATTTATATGGGTGCACCACTTCCGCGAGGAGCAATGCCGCGATGGTGCCTAGAACGAACCAGATCTGTTGGATGTGGAACCTGTCGCGCACACGCCGACCAAATGCAGCGTTCTGAGACCCAACTGCGGCACCGATCAATGGCACTACAAACAAGTACCACAGCCATCCTCCGGAGCCCAATCTGGCCGTGAGTATGCAAACGGCAAGGTATAACGACGCGACAACTCCTGCAATGAACCAAATCTGCTTGAGTCGCCTCATCCAGCCAGCCTAGGTTGGCTACGTTCTTCGCCTCCAGTCGAATCCAAGGTTTGATCGCTGGGACATCTTCAATCACGGAGCCGCCAATGTAAGGTTGCAGACTTGTCACGTCGGGCCACCGATCCGAACCCGCACGTCGCATTGCTCACTGAGTTGCTCATGCGTCGGCTGAGATAACAGGCACCTGCGCTAATTACCGAATCCTTACCGCAAAATTTGGTGGGCCGTACAGGACTTGAACCTGTGACCCCTTGCGTGTCATGCAAGTGCGCTACCAGACTGCGCCAACGGCCCCGTGGAGTCTCCACACTACCAGGCGGAGGTCGTGCGCTTGAGCCTGAGGTCGCACGACAGGTGCGGATTTTTACTACGCCTTGGTGGCGCCTACGTACTTCGTAAAGACCACCACGTTCGATTCGTAGCTTCCCGTCGAGCGATCGAAGGCCCCTCCACACGTCACCAGATGAAGCTCTCGCGAGCCGTGATTGCCGTACACCAGCCGAGCAGGGAAGGCCGTCTTGGAGTATTCCACGACTTTTATAACGCGAAAGTGCGTCACCGTTCCATTGGCCAGCGTGACGTTCACGAGATTCCCGGCCTTCAAATTCTTGAGATAGAAAAAAACTCCGGGACCGGTAGTCGAGTCAACGTGGGCCAAGAGTACCGAGGAACCGATCTGGCCTGGCGCCGGACCCAATTTGTACCAACCCACCACGGTGGTCGTCTTGGGAACTTGCACTTGATGGTTCGCCATGAGTCCCAGCTTCACGATCGATGCCCTCACACCCAATACCGGAATCGACACCGTGCGCGGATTGGAGACTCCGATACGTGGCAGCACTCGAGCCTTGGTCGGCGCAGCGACTACCTTTGTCGTCTTCACTATCGTGGTCGTGGTCGTAGTCGTGGTCGTGGCAAGCGCCGCGGGGGACGAACTGATGCGCAGCCCCACGAGCACCGTTGTCGCGACCACGGTCAAAACCGTGATCGCGACAACGCTGCGTCGACTCAAAAGGGGAGTTCGCTTAGCGGTTGCGTGTTTCGCCATTGCCATGACTCGGCGATGACGTCAAGCGATGGCGACGAAGCCCGTAGCCCGCGGCACCTGCGCCCAAGATGACGCTCAACGCTCCAAGTCCCCAAGGGACGAGGGGTGAAGATCCGCCACCCGCTGTTCCGCCAAAGCCCGTTCCCGGCGCTCCAATCGGAATAATCGGCACCGTGGTCGTCGTGCGTCGCTCAGTCGTCGTGGTCGTAGGCGCGATCGTGGTGGTCGTGGGCGCGATCGTGGTGGTCGTGGGCGCGATCGTGGTGGTCGTGGTCGTCACTACGGGAGCGGCGCACGTCGGCACGGTGACTTGGTTCCCGTCAAGGGTCACGGCTCCGTTACGCGCGAGTACCCGTCCTTGAACGTTCGCGCCCGTGGTGAGCGTGATCGAACTTAACGCGATGATTGTGCCCACAAAGGTGCTGTTCGTTCCTAGAGTGGCCGATGAAGTCACCTGCCAAAAGACGTTGCAGGCTTGAGCGCGGCCTTCCAACACGACCGAACTAGCTGAGGCCGTCGTTAAGGCCGAGGGGGCTTGAATGATGAAGACCGAGTTTGGGTCATTAGCACCATTGAGTATCAGGGTGCCCGTAATACCGAGCGAGGACGGCGCGGCGTAGACGCCCGCAGTCAGTGTCTGACCGCCGAGATCAGCCGGAATAGCCGTTGCCGGCGTGCGCGTCGACGCGTCGACGTAGGCCGCCGTAAGGTCAGTTTGCGCGGTCGCCGCGGAGGCGTCCGTTATGTGTTGGGTGCCCGAACTCTGCGTACCCGGCGGAAAGCCGGTCAACGCGGTACCCGGCGAAAGCCCGATGTCTCCGGAAATCACTGAGGATCCCGTGTTGGTAATCGTCGTGCCGGCCAAGACGGCGTAGGAGGTCGCGGAGTTCAAGTTCACCGTGGCGGGGGCGGCGAACGCCGGACCCGCCGTAAAGGCAAACAGTGACGTTACGCCCGCCAACATGAGAGCGGACCCCAGGACTACGAAACCGTCAAGACGACGAGTCCAAGATACGTCGGTGGTGGATCTCGTGGACACGATGCCCCCCTTCCAAAAACCCGCGAGCGAAGGACCGTAAAACACGGCCGATTAGCGAGTTTCAGTTGCAACGCCACGCTAGTGACAAGTCAAAATTCGCAAGCACCCAGCCGCACAATCAGAATTGAGCAAGAAACCTCATCGCCGAAGTGTTTCGATCATGCCCGAAATCACCCTACTGACCAGGAACTTATCAGATCACCCCCGCAAAGAGCCTTAGGCGGCCACTTGGCAATTCTGGCTCACCCGAACCGCAAACGCCCCGGGGTCCTTTCTCGACATGAAGTCCACTAGGGACTCGCGGCACGTTTGGGAATCAGCGACAGTGAGTAATTAGTGCGCAATCTTTAGTACCACTTTTACGAGTCGGCGCACGATAACGCGAGGGAGCAGTCGAACGCCCACGACGCCGAGGCGATTCAACAGTCCTGGGACGATGAGGGTCTTACCCGATTTCATCGCGGCGTAACCTTCCGAAGCGACTTGGGACGCTGACGGCATCTTCACCATGGCGACCTTGGACGAAGACAGGCCGGCGACACTTTGAAATTCCGTTTGGGTGACACCAGGGCAAAGTGCTGTCACCGTCACACCGCTGCCTCGTAGCTCTTCTGAAAGTGACTCCGAAAACGACAGAACGAAGGCCTTGGTCCCAAAGTACGTCGCCATGTACGGGCCCGCTTGGAAGGCCGCCGTCGAGGCGACGTTGAGCACCCGCCCAAAGCGACGTTGCACCATGCCTGGCAGGTACGCGTGCGTCAGTTCCACCACCGCGCGAACATTGAGATCAACCATCTCGAGTTGGCGTGGTCCATCCGTTTCGACGAAGGCGCCCGAATCGCCAAAACCGGCATTGTTTACGAGCAGATCAACGTCAGGCACCAGGGCCACCAGGCGCGTCACTGCTTCGGGGCTACTGAGGTCCATCGCGACCACGGTCGCCCCACCAATCTCGTCGGCCAGGGCGTTCAGGGCCGATTCGCGTCGGGCCACCAAAATCAGGTCGTGGCCGTCGGCGCGCAGTAGCTTCGCCAGCTCTCGACCAATCCCGCTCGAGGCTCCCGTTACCAGCGCTGTACTCATCTTCACCTCCAATTTGAATCTAACGGTACCCCTCGTCGGCGAAAACGGAACCATCGATTGCCCGACCAGCCACACGAGCGGACATGTGGAAAAAGAGCTCGCCTCCCTGATAAGAAGAGAGCATGGCGGCCAGGACGAACCTGAGAGGTACGTCTTGAGTCGCCCGGCCCGGTGGTCAGCGCGAGCCTTCAAGAATCAGGGCATCGCCTTCGCACTCGTCGGCGTCGTAGGGGCCATGGTCGTCACGATTCACCCGTTCTTCCACGCGATTGCTCCCGTGGCGCGCCATCGCCAAATCGGGGTCTCGGAAGCCTTTGTCCTCGTGGGAAGCGTGAATTACGTCATCGGCTGGCGCAAGGGCCGTCGGAAGGAACCTTAACGCTGGTGCGTGGCACGCCATCTCGCCTACGCCGGCACTGCTCGAATGGAAATCGAGCACACCGCGCCAGACCCACTTCGAGGCGGCGTCCGGATTCGAACCGGAGTACGGGGCTTTGCAGGCCCCTGCCTAACCACTCGGCCACGCCGCCAGAACCGACCATGCTAGTACGCCACCCGATTCGGCTTTCGCTCGAAATGCTCGTGACGAAACCACGATTCTTCACTGCTTCGTAACGAGGTGCCCGATTTTGTCAATTTCTCCCCCGTTAACCTGGACTACGTGCGACGCCTGTCTCGATTGCTTTCGGGTGTGATTGTGGCGGCCACGCTGAGCGTGGCGCCGGCGATCACGTCTCACGCCGTCGCGACGACTCGCGTAAGCCCCACCGTGCCGGCGGCACTGGCGACCAACATGCCCCTGCTTCGCCTGCACTTCAGTTCCTCCACGAAAGCGTCCGCCCTTCCCGCGCTGGTCATCCGCCCGCACGTTGCGACTAAATGGCAACAGATTGGACCCAAGGACGTTCAAGCCGTCGCTACGAGCGCGTTGGTGCCAGCGGTCAACTACCGCATTGAGGCTCCGACCGGCGTGCGCTGCGCTCGTCGATGCGTCTTCACTTCGATAAAAGCGCATCTGGCGAGTGTTCCAACCAACGTCTCGTGGGAAGAGCAACTCCTCGCCCAATTGGGCTACCTGCCCTTGACGTTCACGCCCACCTCGCCGACGCAGTTCAGCGCCCAGCAGGTCCCGGGCACTTTTTCGTGGAACTATCCCAATCTGCCGACCGCGCTGATGGCGCAGTGGCAAGTGGGAGTGGACAACGTGATCGTTCACGGTGCGCTCATGAGCTTTCAAAGTACGCACTCCTTGCCCACGACCGGCGTAGCGGACGCCACGACGTGGGCGAAGCTGGTCGCTGACGCGAACGCCGCGAAAGCGACGAAGGCACCGTACGACTATGTCGACGTGTCGATGGCCTCGCCCGAGACGCTCACGCTCTACGTCGCCGGCAAGGCGACGTTTCACACGTTGGTGAACTCAGGAATCTCCGTCGCCCCGACGGCGACCGGTACGTACCCCGTCTACCTGCGCTACACCAGTCAAACAATGTCCGGAACGAATCCCGACGGATCGCACTATTCAGACCCGGGAATTCCTTGGGTCAGCTATTTCAATGGTGGCGACGCCCTGCACGGCTTCCTTCGCTCCACCTACGGCTGGCCACAGAGTCTGGGTTGTGTCGAAATGCCCTACGCCGCCGCCAAGACCATCTGGCCCTTCACGCCAATCGGCACCCTGGTCACGGTTCACTCGTAGTTTCCGGTCCAAAAGCGTGACTGCCGCGTTGCTTCGCGACGTTGATGCCCCGTTCGCTCAGATCACGGACATTGGAGACCGCGCTTGAGCCAAATCGCTGGCGGACTTCGTCAATCGCGTCTCGAAGGGCTTCGTTGTTGACCTGGTGCGCTCGCGATCGCTCGATTGCCTCGACGCGCGGGTCACTGGACTGACCCGCCAAGCCGAAACTCAACTGCAACTGGTTGTCGTCTCGTTCACGAAGTCCCGAAACGTGCAAACCCAAAAGTCGCACCGCCAGGGGCAAGTCAATCGACGCGAGCAGCGCCTCGCCGACGGCCGCGATCGCGGCCTCGTCGTCGACACCAAAGGCCAACGTCTGAGAGCGCGAAATGCTCGTGAGGTCGTCGAAACGAACGGTGATCGTGATCGTTCGCGCCACTTGGGCCTGGCCCCGCAGCGCCCTCGCGACGACGCCCGCGTGGTGCTCGGCCATCGCGGTCAGCTCGTCGCGCGTCTGTAACGAAACGGCGAAGGTCTGATCGTGGCCGATTGACTTGTTGACGCGCTCGCTCACGACTTCACGGGGGTCTTCACCCTTGGCGTAGGCGGCCAGTGTCGAGCCCATGGAAGTGCCGAATCGTCGCACGAGGTCGATCTCGTGGACTCGCGCTAAATCGCGGACGAATCGCAGGCCGAGTTGATCCAACTTCGCCGCCGTCGCGGGTCCGACCCCCCAAAGCGCGCGCACCTCGAGTTCATCGAGCCAGCGCGCTTCGAGCTCCGGCGAGACCCACAAGACGCCGGGCCCCTCGACGAGCTGACCATTTTCGACACGCGGCTTGGCACGCCGTGAAGCGATCTTGGCGAAGAGTTTGTTACGGCCCAGTCCAATCCCGCAGTGCAACTTGAGCTCATCGGCGACTCGTTGGCGCAGTCGCGCGGTAGCTTCGAGCGGGTCAACGTTGAGAAGTCGCAACGAGCGTAAGTCACAAAAGACCTCGTCAAGCCCGATGGCCTCGAACTCCGGGGTGAGGTCACGCACCACGCCTTGAAATCGTCGAGAGTACTCCTCGTAACGATCAAAGCGCCCGGGCAGGATGATCAAGCGAGGGCAGAGTCGTTTCGCGACCACGCTCGGCATGGCACTTCGCACGCCGTAGCGACGAGCCTCGTAACTCGCCGACGCAATGACGCCTCGCTCACCCGCGCCACCCACCGCCACCGGCTTTGCGCGCAGCGAGGGATCATCGAGAATTTCCACGGACGCGAAGAAGGCGTCGAGGTCCACGTGGGCGATCGGCGCCTCAAGAACGCTGGGGCCCCTAGAAGCCGAGTTCGACACTGCGGAAGGCCTCGCCGTAGGCGACACCGACCGGGCGCCCGGCCTGTTCGGCGCGGTCGTAAACAATCGTGCGGATCACTTCAGCGTCACCGGCGAGCTGTGAGACGTGGGCGAGAACCGCTTTCACCTTCGTGTCGATCGTGCGCGTGACGTCAAAGACCACGTCAGGCTCGTGCGTCCCACTCAAGAGCAGGCGCTCGACACGGTGAGCCGGGCCCGCTTCGGGAAAATAGAGCGGCATGGCCGACGCCGGCGCGACCGCGTCGAGCAACGCCCAACCGGTCTCGCGATGGTCCCGGTGATTGACGTACACCCCGCCGAAAAAAGTCGCCGTCGGATCAGGTCCGAGCACCACGTCGGGTCGCAAACGGCGAACCTCGCCCACCAAAGCAGCTCGCAGTACCTCGTCGTTGGTCACCGAACCGTCGGCGTACTCGAGGCAGACCGCGCTGCGCGCCCCGAGCAGGTCAGCCGCCGCACCGAGCTCGTCTCGTCGTGTCTCACGAAGTGAACTCACGTCCGAGGTCGGCGCGTGCGAACCCTTAGCCCCGTCGCAGATCACAACCAAATGCACGTCGCAACCATCGCTGGCCCACTGGGCGAGGACGCCGCCGGCCGCGACGTCCGCGTCGTCGGGGTGCGCGTACACGGCCAGAGCAATGGCGGGCGTGAGTCGAAGGACGCGCACGGCTAACTGCGATGCTTGGGAGCGGTCGTCTTGACCAACATGCCGATCTCGCGTGCGAAATCGTCGGTACCTTCAAAACCCTTGTACACCGAAGCGAAACGTACGTACGCCACTTCGTCGACGTCACGAAGCGCGTCAAGGGTGGCGACGCCCACCTCTTCACTGGTCACGTCTCGGGCGTAGAGTCGCATCGCCTCTTCCACCTTGACCACGATGAGCTCAAGCGCCTCTTGATCGACCGGCCGGTTCTTTGCCGCCGAGCGCACGCCGGCGAGTATCTTCGAGCGGTCAAAGGGCTCGCGCTCGCCCGATCGCTTCACCACCACGAG
>Ga0307373_10004578_pt1 | contig 23166 bp, 21 predicted proteins | sample OX2MG_FD_202534 | JGI IMG/M metagenome (GOLD analysis project Ga0307373, IMG submission 202534) | Soil microbial communities from Risofladan, Vaasa, Finland - OX-2 | ecosystem: Environmental > Terrestrial > Soil > Coastal area > Acid sulfate soil | place: Finland: Risofladan, Vaasa | collected... | reverse complement strand
ATCGCCGCGGCCAGTTCCAGGTTCACGCCTTTCAATGCCGTGAGCTCTTCCAGCGAGGCCTCGCGAATTCGCCGCAGGCTGCCGAAAGTGCGCAGCAGCGCGCGCCGCCGCACCGGACCGACGCCTTCGATATCGTCGAGCACCGATCGCAGCCGCGCCCGCCGGCGCAGCTCGCGATTGTAGGTAATCGCGAAGCGATGGGCCTCGTCGCGGATCCGCACGAGCAGAAACAGCGCCGTCGAATTGCGCGGCAGCACGATCGGATCCTTGCGCCGCGGCACGAACACGCGCTCCTCCGACTTGACCACAGCCCCCTCGCGCCCGGCGTTGAGCACGTGCTGCTTGGCCAGCGAGATCACCTCGATCTGCTCGGTCAGCTCAAACTCCTTGAGCACCTGCACGGCCACGTTGAGCTGGCCCTTGCCGCCATCGATTACCCACAGGTCGGGAAATTCGTTCTCCTCGCGCGCGCGCTTGAGCCGCCGGCTCAGGATTTCATAAAGGCTGGCGAAGTCGTCCTGCCCGTCGACCGAGCGAATCCGGTAGCGGCGATAGAGCGCCTTTTGCGGCTCGCCCTCGTCGAAGGTCGCCTGCGATCCGACCACCATCGAGCCTTGCAGATTCGAGATGTCGTAGCATTCGATGCGCTTGGGCGTGTTGCGCAGATGGAGCTTGGCGCGCAGCTCGGCGAGCATCTTCTCGCGCGTGTTCTCGTTGTCGCGCCGCGCGCTGAAGCTCTGCCGCGCGTTGTCCATCGCCATCTCGAGCAGGCGCAGTTTGTCGCCGCGCTGCGGCACGATCACCTCGACCTTGCGCCCGCGCCGCTCGGTCAGCAGCTCGGCGCGCACCTCCGCGTCTTCCAGCGCGATCGGCAGGATCACTTCGTCGGGCAGGAAATGCGCGCCCGCATAGTATTGCGTCAGCAGGTCGCCGAGGATCTCCTCGACCGGAAATTCGAGATCCCCAAAGCTCCATCCGCGCGTGCTGGTGAGCTTGCCGTTGCGCACCATCAGCACGATCGCCTCGATAAACCCGCCCTCGCGATAGAGTCCGAAGACGTCCTGGTCGCCGCCCCAATGATGCAGCACGGTCTGCCGCTCGACGGTCTTTTCCAGCGCGCGCACCCGGTCGCGCATCCGCGCCGCCTCCTCGAATTCGAGCAGCTCGGCGTGCGCCTTCATCCGCTCGCGCAGGTCGCGCAGCAGCTCCAAGTTCTTGCCTTCGAGCAGCAGCTCCGCGGCATGCAGCGCGCGATCGTACTCGGCGCGATCGACCGGCAGGCAGCACGGCCCCAGGCAGCGCTTGATCTGGTACTCGATACACGGGCGCGATCGGTTGCGGAAGACCGCGTCCGAGCAGGTGCGCAGTGGAAAGACCTTGCGGATCACGTCGATCGTCTCGCGCAGGCCGTCGGCCGATCCGAACGGGCCGAAGTAGCGTCCGCCGTCCTTGACGATCCGGCGGGTGACCGTGATGCGCGGCCACGCGTGATTGGTGACTTTGGCGCTCAAGTAGGATTTATCGTCCTTGAGGCGGATATTGTAGCGCGGCTTGTACTGCTTGATCAGGTTGTTTTCGAGGATCAGCGCCTCTTTCTCGCTGCGCGTGACGATCGTCTCGAAGTCGCGCACCCGCCGCATCAGGAAGCGCACCTGGTAGCGCCCGTCGCCGCCGTCGCGAAAATACGATCTCACTCGCGGCCGCAGCGACTTGGCCTTGCCGACGTAGAGCACCTTGCCGTTGCGATCGCGCAGCAGGTAGACGCCCGGCTCGGTCGCGACGCCCTCGAGCCGGCCCGCCAGTTCGTCGTCGATCGCTTCGGCGGGTTCTTCGGCCTCGAGCTCGAGCCTGGGCCGTTCACCCCGCACCGCCGCATCCGCTGGTACGGCCGCATCCGCCGGCGCGCCCGCCAACGCGCCCGCCTCGCCCTTGGGATACGACACCAGCGAATCGTAGCGCGGTCCGACTTCGCTGGAGCCCGGCGCGCCCGCATGGTCGTCCCGCACCGCGGCTGCGGCGCGTCCCGCGACTTCGCTATGCGCAGGCGTGCCGGGCGTGCCCGTCGCCTCCGCTTCGACCCGCTTGCTGTCTGGATTCTCCGCCACCATGGCCATGTGGATTATACACCCGGCTCGCGCATTTTGACTCAAGCCGGATTCGACCGCGGGTTCCGATAGCGCTGTCACATCCGATCGGGCAACATACTCGCACCGATTCGCCGCATCGCTATGCGCCCGGCCGTGGTCGTGCGCGTGAAAGACATAATTATCGTCGAGGTCCAAACGTCATGGGCAGACTCAATGGCAAAGTAGCAGTAATCACCGGCGCGGCCAGCGGGATGGGCCGGGCGACCGCCGCGCGCTTCGCCGGCGAAGGCGCCAGTATCGTGATCGCCGACCTCAACGCCGAGGGCGGCGAGGCCGCAGTGCGCGAATGCCGCGAGAACGGCGGCCACGCCGTCTTTCAGAAGACCGACGTCGCGGCCGAAGCCGAAATCGAGGCGGCAATCGATCGCGCGATCAAGGAGTTCGGCCGCCTCGACGTAATGTTCAACAACGCCGGCTTGGCCGGCGCGCTCGGCGCAATCGAGCAGACTACCGCCGAGAACTGGGACCGCACCATCGCGGTCCTGCTGCGCTCGGTCTTCTTCGGCATCAAGCACGCGATTCCCGCGATGCGCCGCGCTGGCGGCGGCTCGATCATCTCGACCGCGTCGGTCGCCGGCTTGCGCGGCGGCGCCGGTCCGATCGTCTACAGCGTCGCCAAGGCCGGCGTGATCCATCTCACCAAATGCGCCGCGATCGATCTCGGTCCCGACCGAATCCGTGTCAACTGCATCTGCCCGGGCGGTATCAACACGCCCCTCGTGCAGAAGCTAATTCCCGGTGGCGAGCCGGTCGTCCAACAGATCTTCGACACCATCCAGCCGATTCCGCGCGCCGGCACGGGTGACGATATCGCCGGGATGGCGCTCTATCTGGCGAGCGACGACTCGCAATGGGTCACCGGCACCGCGATGGTGGTCGACGGCGGCCTGATGGCCGGGGGTAATCTGCTCGGCGGTGGCGCCTCGAGCCCGTACGCCGGGTCAGCGCAATGGTCGGGGCCGTCGTTCGAGGAAAAGTGATTGGCGCGAGCGCCGGGCACGGTCCACGTGGGCGGACAATCGCTCGACGAGTACGGTAGCGTTGTCCCCTGAGGCGCGGGCCCGGTCGGCCTAATTCAGCTCGTGGGCGCGCTCGAGGTGCAGATGCGCCGCCTGCCGACGGGCGTCGGGCTGCGGGCTGAAACTTGAGCTAAGTGTCCGCGAAGGTCCGCCATGCACCGGGGCCGCTTCGATATACCCGCAAATGCATCGGTAGATGTACGTTGGCTCGCCTTCAATGATCCGGCGAAAATAGCCGAGAAAGCGATGCTTGGCGTACTCGATTAGCGATTCTATTTGGTCCAGATCCACTCTAAATTGTCCTAGCGAGATTTAATTAGCTACAACAATCTTTACCTATCACAACACCTTATGGCAAGTATCTACAAGCTTAGAAGTCCATTTTAGCGTTTATTATTCGAGGATAATACCCAAACACGAACAAAAGACGTAACAATCGTCCGGCGTGAACGTCAATGAGCAGGAAATATCGGTGATTTTCGCACAGGGGCGCCGATTTAGCGCGCGGCGCGGCGTTCGAGCTTGCGCAGGCGCTGGTCCTGATCCTTCGACTGGATCGTCAGGCGATCGTCGAAACGCTCGAATTTACGGGTCAGCGCGGTGAGCGCTTTGTTGGTCTGCTTGAGTTCGCTGTCGAGCTTCTTGACTACGGTTTCGGCCGACGAGGCGATGCCGGCGCGAATCTGCGCGGTGGCGGCCGGCAGTTCAATGCCGAGATCTTCACGGGCCGCCGCGAGTTCGCCGCGAATCGCCGCTCCGGCGGCCGCTACTTCGTGCCCGATTTGCGCGCGAATCTCGCCCGCCGTGCGCTCGAGTTCGGTGGTTACGCTGGCGCGGGTCCGTTCGGCTTCGCCCATCGCCTGAGCCTGCAGGTCCTCGCGAATCGAGGCGATCTGCTCGCGGAACTCGACCCGCGTGGCGCCCAGGTTCTCGCCAATCCTGACCATCTCGGCGCCCAGATCGGCACGCGTGATCGCCACCCCGTCGCGGTTCTCGGCGATCCGATCCGAAAGAAAGCGCACCTGGCGTCCGACCTCGCTGAACTGGCTCATCATCTCGCCGCGCAACGCGTCCAGGCGCCCGCCAAATCCGGTCACCGCTTCGAGCACCAGGTCGAAACGCGCGGCAACCTGCTCCAGGATCGCGCCCATCTTGTTTTCCAGTTCGTTGGTCACCGCACGCCCCCCTCTTGGCCCTTGGGCCCTGTGCTACCTGATTATCTTGAAGAACCGGCTCCAACGCACCGGGAAGAATGACGATCCGTCGCTGTCCCACGACCAGTAGATGAACATCGCGCGGCCCTCGACCTCGTCGCGGTCGACCACGCCCCAGAAGCGGCTGTCGTAGCTGCGGTCGCGATTGTCGCCCATCATGAAATAATGGTCCGCGGGCACCGTCAGCGGACCGAAATAGTCGCGCGGCGACGAACTCTCGCGCTGGTCCTGCGAGAGCTCAAAATGCGCGTGCGGATCCTCGGCCCGCGCGCCGTTAACATAGAGCATCCCGTCCTTGATTTCGACCGTATCGCCGGGCACGCCGATCACCCGCTTGATGAAATCCTTGGTCGGGTCGGGCGGAAAAACGAACACCACCACGTCGCCGCGATGCACCGCTTCGAGCTTGAAAACGTATTGCCCCCAAGGGATTTCGCCGGCCATCGGCGTCAGCCCGAAGAACGAATCGGGCAGCCGCAGGCCGTAGAGCAGCTTGTTGACAATGATGTGGTCGCCGACCAGCAGCGTCGGCTCCATCGAGCCCGACGGAATCTTGTAGGCCTGGATGACGAAGGTGCGCAGCACCAACGCCAGCATCAGCGCGACGGCAAACGCCTCGGCATACTCGCGCACGGCGGATTTGTCCGCCCGCGGCGCGATCGCGCCCGCCTGGGCGCCGGTCACCTTGCGCACCGGTTCAGCCACGCTCGCGCTTACTCCCCGACCTTGAGCAGGGCCAGGAACGCCTCCTGCGGAATCTCGACGCGGCCGACCTGTTTCATGCGCTTCTTGCCCTCTTTCTGCTTTTCCAACAGCTTGCGCTTGCGCGAGATGTCGCCGCCGTAACACTTCGCGGTGACGTTCTTGCGCAACGCCTTGACACTCTCGCGCGCGATTACCTTGGAACCAATCGCGGCCTGTATCGCCACTTCAAACATCTGGCGCGGAATCAGCTCACGCAGCTTTTCGCATAGCGCCCGCCCGCGCTCATAAGATCGATCACGATGCACGATCATCGAGAGCGCGTCGAGCACCTCGCCGTTAATCCGAACGTCCAATTTAACCAGAGACTCGCGGCGGAAGTCCAGAAACTCATAATCGAGCGACGCGTAGCCGCGGGTCGCCGACTTGAGCCGGTCGTAAAAATCGAAAACGATTTCGCCCAGCGGCATTTCGTACTGCAAAATCGCCCGCTGATGGCCCGAAAAACGCAAGTCGCGCTGCACCCCACGCCGATCCTCGCACAGATGCATCACGGCGCCCAGGAACTCCTCGGGCACGTGGATTGACGCCAGGATGAACGGCTCCTCGATCGCCTCGACCGCGGTCTCGTCCGGCAGCCGCGCCGGATTGTCGACCATCATGGTCTCGCCGGCGGTCGTCCGCACCTGGTAGGCGACGGTCGGCGCGGTGACGATCAGGTCGAGGCCAAATTCGCGCTCGAGCCGCTCCTGGGCAATCTCCATGTGCAGCAGGCCCAGGAAGCCCGCGCGAAAGCCGAAGCCCAGCGCCTGCGAGCTTTCCGGCTCGACCACGATACTGGCGTCGTTGAGACGCAGCTTCTCGATCGCCTCGCGCAACTCGCCGTACTGGTTGGCCTCCGTCGGATACAGCCCCGCGAAGACCATCGGCTTGAGCTCCTTGAAGCCCGCGAGCATCTCGGCGGCCGGATTATCGGCGTCGGTCAGCGTATCGCCAACGCGCATGTCGGCCACCGTCTTGATCCCCGCGACCACGAAGCCGACCTCGCCCGCCGCGATCGCTTCAGTCGGAACCTCGTGCGGTGTGAAGTAGCCCAGCCGCATCACTTCACCCGGCTTGCCGGTACCCATCAGGCGCACCTTCATGCCGCGGCGCAATTCGCCGTCGAACACGCGCACCAATCCGATCACGCCCTCGTAGGTGTCGTACCAACTGTCGAAAATCAGCGCGCGCGGCGGCTTGCCCTCGCCCGCCGGCGGCGGCGGCACCAGATCGACCAGCGCCTCGAGTACCTCGCCGATCCCGATACCCTCTTTCGCGCTGGTCAGAATCGCGCCGCTGGCGTCGAGCCCGATAATCCGTTCGATCTCCTCGCGCGTGCGCTCGACGTCGGCGCCCGGCAGATCGATCTTGTTGATCACCGGAACGATTTCCAGGCCGTGGTCCAGCGCCATGTAGACGTTGGCCAAGGTCTGCGCCTCGACCCCCTGGCTTGCGTCGACCACCAGCAGCGCGCCCTCGCAGGCCGCCAGGCTGCGCGAAACTTCATAGGCGAAATCGACGTGGCCGGGCGTATCGATCAGATTAAGCACATAGGTGCGGCCGTCTTTGGCCGCATAGTTGATCCGCACCGATCGCGCCTTGATCGTGATGCCGCGCTCGCGCTCGAGGTCCATCGAGTCGAGGAATTGCGCCTTCAACTCGCGCTTGCTGAGCGCGCCGGTATGCTCGAGCAGGCGGTCGGCCAGCGTCGACTTGCCGTGATCGATATGCGCGATTATGGAAAAATTCCGAATCAGTTCGCGTGGGGTCATTTATAGATTGCGCGCCTGCGGCGACTTCCTTGCCGTCGCCGCGGAGCACCGGACGGACGGATTCGCCGGCGCGCACGCATTCAGCACACGTCGCGCCGGCAATTCGCGCGATCATAGCATGGCGTCAATCCGGTTGCGCGCGCCGCGCCTTGAAAAACTCCAAGGTACGCCCGAGCCCGTCCTCGAGCGTGACCGCGGGATGCCATCCGAGTTCGCGCGCCGCGCGCCCCGCCGCGATCACCGATCGGCCCTGCTCGCCTGGCCGGGCTGGCGCATAGATCGGCTCGGCCGTGACGCCCGCCGCCGCCGCCAGCACGGAAAAGAGCCGGTTGACGCTGGTCTCGACGCCGGTGCCAATGTTGATCGCACCGACCGCGCTCGCCGTCACCGCGGCGACGTTGGCCCGCACCACGTCGCCCACAAAGACGTAGTCGCGGGTCTGTTCGCCGTCGCCAAAGATCGTCACCGGCTGTCCGGCGAGCATCCGCCCGCAGAAGATCGCAATTACTCCCGCTTCGCCATGCGGATCCTGGCGCGGACCGTAGACGTTGGCGTAACGCATCGCGGCGTACTCGATACCGTACTGCGCACGATAGAAAAACAGATAGGCTTCGGTTGAAAATTTCGCCACGCCGTAGGGACTCACCGGGCGGCACGGATGCCCTTCGTCGGCCGGAAACGTATCCTGCTCACCGTAAATCGCGCCGCCGGTCGACGAGAAGACCACCCGCTTGAGGCCGCGGATGCGCGCCGCCTCCATCAGGTTGAGGAAGCCCACCAGGTTGACCTGCGCGTCGAACGCGGGATCGGCCACCGATCGCCGCACGTCCATCTGCGCCGCCAGATGGACGATAACCTCCGGCCGCTCGCGTTCGGTCACCGCCGCGAGCGCCACCGGGTCGCGCAGGTCGGCCTGGTAAAAGCGCGCCCGCGGATTGAGGCGATCGCGCTTGCCCGCCGAAAGATCGTCGAGCACAGCGACTTCATGCGCGTCCGCGGCGATCAGCCCGTCGACCGTATGCGAGCCGATAAAGCCGGCGCCACCGGTAACCAGAATTCGCATAGCCTAATGCTTGTCCTTCGGGCGCCGCTAAACCGGTCGGCGTCCAATTGAGTAGTAGCGGAACTCGAGTGCCTTCATCAGCGACGGATCGTAAAGATTGCGCCCGTCGAAAATCACCGCCTGCTTCAGTTCGGTACGAATCCGCTGGAAGTTCGGATGCCGAAACTCGTTCCACTCCGTCAGGATGATCAGCGCGTCGGCGTCCTTGAGCGCGTCGTAATTGCTCTCATGGTAGCTGATGCGATCGCCGAACATAGTGCGCGCGTTGGCCAGCGCTTCGGGATCGTGCGCGCGGATCCGCGCCCCGCGGCGTAACAACTCCTCGATCACCGCCAGCGACGGCGCTTCGCGCATATCGTCGGTACGCGGCTTGAAGGCCAGCCCCCAGACGGCAAAGGTGCGGCCGCTCAGATCGTCGCCAAAGTGCATGCGCACGCGGTCGGCCAGAATCCGCTTCTGTTCGCCGTTGACCGCGTCGGTCGCCTTGAGAATCGAAAAATCCAGTTCGTGTTGTCCCGCGCTATGAATCAGCGCCTGCACGTCCTTGGGAAAACACGATCCGCCATAGCCCACGCCCGGAAACAGAAACTGCGATCCGATGCGCCGGTCCGTACCCATGCCGCGGCGCACGTCATTGATCTCGGCGCCGACGGCTTCGCACAGATTGGCCATCTGGTTGATGAACGAGATCCGGATCGCGAGCATTGCATTGGAGGCGTACTTGGTCAGCTCGGACGACCGCGGATGCATCACCAGGATCGGATTGTCGGTGCGCATGAAGGGTGAATGAATCTCGCGCAGAATCGCCGTCGCCTGCTCGCTGGTGCTGCCGATCACCACGCGGTCCGGGCGCATGAAATCCTCGATCGCCGAACCTTCCTTGAGAAACTCCGGCACCGAGCAGATGTCGATGCGATGGTCGGCCACGCGCTCGACGAGCTCGCGCACCTGATCGTTGGTGCCGACCGGCACCGTGCTCTTGATCACGATAATGTGGTAGCCGATCGCCGCGCGCGCGATCGCTTCCGCCGCCTTCAGCACACCGCTCAGGTCGGCCGCCCCACTCGCGCTCATCGGCGTACCCACCGCGATGAACGTAACCATCGACTGCTGGACCGCCGCCGCCAGGTCGGTGGTAAAGCTCAGCCGCTGCTCCTTGACGTTGCGGCGCACCAGCTCCTCGAGGCCCGGCTCGTACAGCGGAATATGGCCGGCCGTGAGCTGCTCGATGCGCGCGCGATCGATATCCACGCAGATTACTTCATTGCCGCTCTCGGCGTAGCAGGTGCCACTGACCAGGCCGACGTAGCCCGAGCCCACTACTGTGATATTCATCGGGCGGCTAAACCTCCTCTTTGATTACGTAGATCGGCTTGTTCTGGGATTCGTGGTAGGTGCGCGCGATCATCTCGCCGATCAATCCCAGGCTGACAAACTGCACGCCGACCACCACCAGCAATACCGCCAGCAGCAGGGCGGGTCGATTGCCGAGCGGATACTTGAGTATAACCTTTTCAAATACCAATACCGTGGTCCAGAGGGCACCGAGTCCGCCGAGCAAAACTCCGATCGCGCCGAAGGCCTGGATCGGCCGCGTCGAATAGCCCGACAGAAATCGCACCGTCAGCAGATCAAGTACCGTGCGCACGATACGCCCCGGTCCGTACTTGGAATGGCCCGTGCGGCGCGGCCGGAAATTCACTTGGACCTCAGCGATCCGCGCGCCCTGCTCGGCGGCGATCGCGGGAACAAATCGATGCATTTCACCATAGAGCATCAGTCGTCGCGCCAGCTCGCCGCGATATGCCTTGAGCGTGCATCCATAGTCATGCAGCGCAACGCCCGTGATGCGCGAGATGAGCGCGTTGGCCGCCACCGAAGGCATCCGCCGCGTGATCGCCGACGCGCGCCAGCGATCCGCGCGCCATCCGCTCACCAGGTCGAAGCCCTCGTCGAGCCGCGCGAGCAGCCGCGGAATATCGGCCGGATCGTTCTCGCCGTCGCCGTCCAGCGCGACGATCACCGCGCCGGTCGATCGCTGAAAGCCACAGGCCAGTGCGGCGGTCTGACCCGAATTGCGCGCGAGCCGAATTACGCGGACGTGCGCGTCGCGATGCTTGATTTCGCGCAGCACAGTGTCGCTGCCGTCGCCACTGCCATCGTCTATAAAGAGAATTTCGTACGATCGTCCGAGCGCGCCGAGCACGCGCTCCAGCTCCTCGTGGAGCGGCGCCAGGCTGTCCCGCTCATTAAAGACCGGAACAACTATTGATAGGTCCATCTATTGGCGAGTCCGGCTGCTGAGATATCGGTCTACTGAGATTTCCATCTATTGAGTAGTCCAGTTATTGAGTAGTCCATCGCGGATGATGCGAATCCGTGAGCTCGAGAAACGCCCGGTAGCGGCTCTCGATCGTGTCCCACGCCAGACCCGCAATCCCGCCCACCGAAAACTGCTCGACCACGAACGATCCGAGCACGCATCCGTAGACCACGCCGGCGCGCAGGATCGCTTCGCTCGTCCCGCCCTTGCGCGCGAGACAGCCCATGAAGGCGCCGGCAAACGTATCGCCCGCGCCGGTCGGATCGACGACGTCTTCGAGCGGATACGCCGGCACCGCGAACAGCGCGTCTTTGCTGAATTGCAGCACGCCATATTCGCCGCGCTTGACCAGTACCGTCCCCGGACCCATCTTCAGAATCGCGCGCCCGGCCTTGAGCAGGTTATGCTCGCCCGAGAGCATCCGCGCCTCTTCGTCGTTCAGCGTCAGTATGTTGATGCGCGGGAGCAACCGCATGAGCGCCGCGCGATCGTTTTCAATCCAATGGTTCATCGTGTCCGCGGCGACGATTTTGGGGCTCGCCACCTGCGCCAGCACGTGCGCCTGAAGCTCCGGTGAGATATTCGCAAGGAATACATAGTCGGCGCGGCGCTGGTCGGGCAGCAGTTCGGGCATGAAGTCGGCGAAGACGTTGAGTTCTAGGCTGATCGTGTCGCGCACGTTCAGGTCCTCGTGATAGCGTCCGTGCCAGCGAAAGGTCTCGCCAGTGCGCTGCACCATCCCGCGAATATCGATTCCGCGATCCGAGAAGAGCCGGCGATCCTCGTCGCGAAAATCGCTGCCGACCGCCGCGACGATACTCACCGGGGCGAAAAAACGCGCCGCCAGCGCGAAGTAGCTGACCGACCCGCCCAGCGCGCCGACGACCTTGCCGTGCGCCGTCTCGACCGTGTCGTAACCGATAGTGCCTACCGCCACAATACTCATATCTTTAGTTTGCTCGATTCCTTGCGCGTCCGCCAAATCGTTAGTCAGTCATCAGTCGGTCGATGTGTCGCGATCCCGAATAGTCATTGTGAACGAGCGTGCGCCTCGCCAATCCGCGCGCGCTACGCCTTGATATATTTGCCGATTATCGGCTTGAGCCGCTCCGCGACCTCCGCCGAAATCGCCGCCCGATCGGTGATAATCGCGTCCTTGAGCGACTCGCCGCATCGGCAACTCCGCGCCCGTCCGCCCAGCGTGTTCGCCAGCGTGGCCACCGCCTGCTGCGCCATTTCGACGTTGAGCCGCATGACGCGCAGAATTTCGCCGATATCGACGGCCGCGACACTCGCATGCCAGCAATCGTAGTCGGTCACCAAGACCAGCACCGCGTAGCAAAGCTCGGCCTCGCGCGCCAGCCGCGCCTCCTGCATCGCGGTCATACTGATCACGTCGACGCCCCAGCTCCGATACAGCCGCGATTCCGCGCGGGTCGAGAACTGCGGCCCTTCGATACAGAAGTAGGTGCCGCCGTGATGGACTTTGGCACCCGCAGCGCGCGCGGCGGCGGCCAGGTCGCGGCTCAAGTCGGCGCATACCGGATCGGCGAGCGAGACGTGGCCGACAATTCCGTCGCCGAAAAAGCTCGGCCGCCGCGCGTAGGTATGATCGATGAACTGATCGGCGACCAGCAGATCGCCCGGCGCAATCTCTTCCTTCATACTGCCGGCCGAACTGACCGAGACCAGTTGTTCGACGCCGAGCTGCTTCATCCCCCACAGGTTGGCGCGGTAATTCAGCTCGCCCGGCAATATCCGATGGCCCGTGCCGTGGCGCGCCAGGAAGACCACCTCGACGCCGCCGATCGCGCCCCGGTAAAACGAATCCGAAGGCGCGCCGAAGGGCGTGTCGAGATCGATCCGCTCGACCCGCGCGAGTCCGCTGATCTGGTAGAAGCCGCTGCCGCCGATTATGCCGAGTACCGTTTTCGCCATGCGTCCCTGATCGCTTTCGTCCGCTTTGGATCCGCTCGTGCTCTATTTTGCCGATGAAGGCTGCGGCCGCGCGCCACCGCGCGATCAGCCGGCCGCCGCCGCCGACGCCGGATTGCGTTCGGCGTATAACTGCCCGCACGCCGCCGCGATATCGCGCCCGCGGCTCTCGCGCAACGTTGCGGTCAAGTTACCCCGATGAAGGATCGCTTGAAAGCCCTCGACCCGCGCGCGCGGACTCGGCTGGAACGCGGCGCCCGGAAACGGATTGAAGAAGATCAGATTGACCTTCGCGCGCAGCGGCGCGAGCATCTTCACGAGCCGCCGCGCGTCCTCGGGCGAATCGTTCACATCCTCGAGCATCACGTACTCGAACGTGATTCGCCGCCGCCGCGCAATCGGCAAGCCGGCGCACGCGTCGATGAGCGCGCGCAGCGGATAGCGCCGGTTGATCGGCGCGATCCGATCGCGCACCTCGTCAGTCGTCGCATGGAGCGAGACCGCCAGGTTGACCGCGAACTCCGCCAGCAGCCGCTCCATCGCCGGCACCAGCCCGACCGTCGACACCGTGATCCGCCGCGGCGACACGCCCATGCCCCACGGCGCGGTCATCGTGACCAGCGCGCGCTTGAGCCGCTCGTAGTTCGCCAGCGGCTCGCCCATCCCCATGAATACGTAATTGGTCAGCGTTTCGCCGGCGAACAGTTCGCTCCGCGCCGCGATTATCTGGCCCAGGATTTCGCCTGGCGCCAAATTGCGATGCAGCCCCATGCGCGCGGTCGCGCAGAACTCGCACGCCATCGCGCATCCGGCCTGGCTCGAAACGCACAGCGTCGTGCGCCCGTCCGTCGGGATGATCACGCTCTCGATCTCTTCGGCGTCGCCCAGCCGGATCAGCAGCTTGCGCGTGCCGTCAGTGGATCGTGCCACATGCGCCGACGCGCCCGACCCGATCGTAAAGCGCGCCGCCAGCCGCTCGCGCAAGGGCGCCGGCAGATCGCGCATCGCAACGAACGATTCGGCCCCGCGCCGCCATAGCCACGCCATGATCTGACGCGCGCGAAACGCACGCTCGCCGGCCTCGCATACGAACTGTTCGAGTTCGCCGAGCGCGAGGTCGCGTATATCTGACTGCGCGCCGGGCACCTCGCGCGCGGCGGTTTCATCGGCGACGATCACGCCGACCATTGTAAACCATTCCCCGCTCGATCGAAGCCTCGCTTCGACTCTCGAACGCGCCGTTCACGGCACCATCGTAAATTTTGATCGCGCAAGGTCAGCGCATCTGAATCCGCATTAGCGTGTGGTCGGCATCCAGCGCCCGATAGCCCAGCGCCACATCAGCCACAAACGCTCCGCGCTCAGATAAAGCGCCCGTCCGAATTGTCGTCGAATTGGCCATCCGCGTTTTCCCACACCACGCCAATTTCGGCGCTGCCGAGCAAATCCTCCAGGTCGCGCGACGGCCGTTCCGGCAAAAGCACCGCGGAACGGCTCGGTTCGAGGAAGCGTCCGTAATCGGCCAGCTGGCCGATCGCCATGCGAATTGAATCGCGCGTGATCTCGCCCTTGGCCTCAAGCAAATTGCGTCGGCGAGCATCCCAGACATCGCAAAATATAACTCCGCCGGCGCCGGGCAATTTGATTTGGTATCTGCTGACGCCGACGCCTCGCGCGCGCAGGTATCTGACGTAGCGGAGCATCAACGCGCGCTCCCTGAATTCCGCGTCGTGCGGCTCCGCACTGCCAGCGACAATCGCGGAATCGACGTTCTGATCCTCGATCGGAATCTCCTGGATTTCGACCGCTGATTCGACCTCCGCCGGGGCGTCGTAGGACGGCTGAGGCAGGTCGCGTCCGAGGAATTCGCCGATGTACCTGATCGCGCCCGGCGAATGCGCCCGCCACCACGATAACTGTCCGGGACGGCGCGCAGCGGCGGCTTCGACCAAATTGAGCGCCGCCGGCAGGAGCATACCGGCGGCCTGCTGTACGCCACCGATCGGAATTTCCACGCCCACGGATTGCGGAACCGACCTGTAAACGGGCGGACCATAAATTTCTGCACCCGCCGACTCCAGGGACACGCGTTCGGCCGCGCTTAACGAGCCGTTATCGATAATGAAGTGTGGTCCGACGGAATCCCGAAGTGTGAAGACTTCGATCGGGCCGACATTAAGCCTAATGCCGTTAGAGGAGAGCGTCAGGCCCCATGCTCTGACCGAAGCGCGATTCCCGCGCTCAATCAGCTCCGCAAGCAGGCTCAGGACCGACCGGCGTTCGGCCGTGTCGGGAATAATCGACTCGATTACTCTTCGCGCGTCTGCTTCATTATTTCGATCGAGCGGGCTTTTTGTCGCCATCGGGGTTTGCCTCATCGCCGGTTTGCCGCCCGCCCCGGCCTACGCGACAAGCTCCAAAGTGCTGAAGAAAAACGCGATCTCGTTTGCCGCCGTCTCCGGCGCGTCCGATCCATGCGTCGCGTTTTGCTCGACGTTCTGGCCGAAGTCCTTGCGAATCGTCCCGGCCGCCGCCTTGGCCGGATCGGTCGCGCCCATCAGATCGCGCCAGCGCTTGATCGCGCCCTCGCCCGCCAGCGCGGCGATCACCACCGGCCCCGACGACATGTAGTCGCACAGCGATCCGTAGAACGGACGCTCGCGATGCACCGCGTAAAACAATTGCGCCTGCGCGCGCGTCAGATGCATCAGGCGCAGCCCCACCACGCTGAGGCCGCTCGCCTCGATCCGCTTGAGGATGTCGCCCGCCAGATGACGCCCGACGGCGTCCGGTTTAATGATCGCGAGAGTTCGTTCCATGAATCTACAACTTAATCCATCACTTTAGATATTGACTATTATCGATTGGCCGCGGCGCCCGCGCGCCCTTCAGGCCGCCTTGCCGGCCAGCGCCGATTGCATCGTGATGCCCAGTTCGGCCGGGCTCATCGCCACCGTGATACCGGCCGCCTTGAGCGCCGCAATCTTGTCCGCCGCGGTGCCGCGCCCGCCCGAGATGATCGCGCCTGCATGGCCCATCCGGCGCCCCTTCGGCGCGGTCTGTCCGGCGATAAACGCGACCACCGGCTTCTTGAAGTTGTCCTTTACATATTGCGCGGCCTCTTCCTCGGCCGTGCCGCCAATCTCGCCGATCATGATCACCGCGCGCGTCGCCGGATCCTCGTTGAACAGCTTGAGCACGTCGATATGGCTGGTGCCGACGATCGGGTCGCCGCCGATCCCCACGCAGCTCGACTGCCCAATCCCCAGTTGGGTCAGCTGGTAGACCGCCTCGTAGGTCAGGGTGCCCGAGCGCGAAACCACGCCGATATCACCCGGCTTGTGGATATAGCCGGGCATGATGCCGATTTTGCACTCCCCGGGCGTGATCACGCCGGGGCAATTCGGCCCGATCAGCCGGCTCTGGGTGCCGCGCATGTAGCGCCGCACCTTGACCATATCGAGCACCGGCACGCCCTCGGTGATACAGATGACCAGATCGAGGCCCGCGGCCACCGCCTCCAGGATCGCGTCGGCGGCAAATGGCGGCGGCACATAGATCACCGTCGCGTTGGCGCCGGTCGCCTTGCGCGCCTGCTCGACCGTATCGAAAATCGGGATACCCTCGAACTCGGTGCCGCCCTTGCCCGGCACCACCCCGCCGACCATCTGGGTGCCATACGCCTTGCACGCGCGCGTATGAATCTGGCCGGTCGCGCCGGTGATACCCTGCGTGATAACGCGGGTGTTCTTGTTAACCAGGATGCTCATCTTGATATCTGTCCGTCGCTTATCTATCCGTTACGCCCGCTCGGCTAAGCGCGCTGTCCGATCGCTTCGACCACCCGCCGCGCCGCGTCGGCCATGTCGTTCGCCGCGATCACCTTGATGCCCGAGTCCTTGAGAATCTGCTTGCCCTTATCGACATTGGTGCCTTCCATCCGCACCACCAGCGGGATACTCAGTTTGACCTCGCGCGCGGCGTCGACCACACCCTGCGCCAGCACGTCGCATTGCATGATCCCGCCGAAGATATTGACCAGCACCGCCTTGACCCGCGCATCGGCGAGCAGGATGCGGAACGCGGCCGCGACCTTTTGCGAATTGGCGCCGCCGCCAACGTCGAGAAAATTGGCCGGCTCCGCGCCGTAATACTTGACGATGTCCATCGTCGCCATCGCCAGGCCCGCGCCGTTGACCATGCAGCCGATATTGCCGTCGAGGTTGACGTAGCTCAGATCGTACTTCGCCGCTTCGGTCTCGGCCGGATCTTCCTCGTTCGCGTCGCGCAGCTCGCGAATCTCCGGATGGCGAAACAGCGCATTGTCGTCGAACGACATCTTCGCATCCAGGCACAGCACCGTGCCGTCCTTGGTCACCACCAGCGGATTGATCTCGAGCAGCGACGCGTCGGTCTCGACAAACGCCCGGTAGAGCGCCGCAATCAGCGCGCCGAACTGCCCCACCTGCTTGTCGCGCAGGCCGAGCGCGAAAGCAATTTTGCGCGCCTGGAAGCCGCCCAGCCCGATCACCGGGTCGATCGGTTCGGTCAGAATCCGCTCGGGCGTCTTGGCCGCGACCTCCTCGATCTCCATCCCGCCCTCGGTGCTTGCGATCACCGAGACGCCCTCGGCCTTGCGATCCACCACCATCCCCAGGTAGAGCTCGCGCGCGACCTCGCTCGCCTGCTCGACGTAGACCCGCCGGACGATACGCCCATCCGGCCCCGTCTGATGCGTGACGAGTGGCTTGCCCAACAGCCGCGTGGCGAATTCGCGCGCCTCGGCGGCGCTCGCGATCAGCTTGACGCCGCCCGCCTTGCCCCGCCCACCGGCATGGATCTGTGCCTTGATGACGGCCTTCGGCAGACCCAGCGTCTCGAAGGCTTTGGCTGCCTCTTCGGGCGTCGCGGCCGGATAGCCCTTGGGCACCGGCACGCCGAAGCGGCCTAAAATCTGCTTGGCCTGAAATTCATGAATATTCATGCGCTACCTGTATCTCAATGCTTGTCGGCTGACGTTCATGCACACCGTTACGGCCGCTCGTAGGGAATCTCTGCACAAAGCCCACTCTGTCATTCTGAGCGGAGCGAAGAATCCCGGAATTCTTCGCGGCGCGGACTCCCTTCAAAATGACGCCCTGACTTGCGCGCAGACCCCCTAGGCGCCGATCACCTTGTCCATCGCCTCGACCAGTTCGCGCACATGGGCGACCGAACTCTCGAACGCCTTGCGCTCACCCGCGGTCAGCTCGATTTCGACGATCCGCTCGACCCCGCCGCCGCCGACCACCACCGGCACGCCGGCGAACAGGCCCTGCACGCCGTACTCGCCATCGAGATACGCCGCCGCCGGCAGCACCTCCTTGCGATCGAGCATGTAGGCCTCGACCATCCGATAGACCGCCGTGCCCGCCGCGTAATATGAAGAGGTCTTCATCAGGTTCACGATCTCGGCGCCGCCGTTGCGCGTGCGTACCTCGAGCTCTTCCAGCCGCTTCGCCCCGATCAGCTTCTCGACCGGCTGCCCGCCGACCGTGGTGTAGCTGCGCACCGGCACCATGTCGTCGCCATGGCCGCCGAGCACCATCGCACTCACGCTGCCCACCGAGACGTTGAGCTCGGCCGCCAGAAAAGTCCGGTAGCGCGCCGAATCGAGCACGCCGGCCTGCCCGACTATCCGATGCTTGGGCAGTCCGGTGACCCGCTTGAGCTGCGTGACCATCGCGTCGAGCGGATTGGTCACCGCAATCACGAAGGCTTCCGGCGCATGCTCCTTGATCGCCTTGCCGACGATATTCATCACGCCCGCGTTGATCTTGAGCAGGTCGTCGCGGCTCATGCCCGGTTTGCGCGGCGACCCCGAGGTCACCACGATACAGTCGGCGCCCGCGATATCCTTGATCTCGGTTGAGCCGCTGACCTCTACATCGACGCCCATCACCGGCGCCGACTCGAGCATGTCGAGCGCCTTGCCCTGCGGCAGGCCGTCGATAATGTCGTAGAGCATGATGTCGCCGAGGCTGCGCAGGAAGCACAGATGGGCGCAGGTCGCGCCGACATTGCCGGCACCGATGAAAGCAATCTTTTTTCTCTTCGCCACGATTTTATTCCGCAGTTTGCCTGTTTCCGGGATTGGCGGCGCCGATCCGCCGCGTTCAGCGTAACTTATATCTTCGCCTTCGCCGATTGCGCAAATCTTAACGCTCTAAAATTCCATTTCAAGCGCCCCACGGCAAGCACCCCGCTCTTACGCCGGCCCGGAATTTTCCCCACGGCGCGACTTGGAATCACTCGGCCCAGCCAGTCCAGCGCCGCCTCCGCGCCTTTGGCGGTCGCGACGGCTCCGTGGTACATACCCTGCATTGCGTCGCACGGAGGACCATCCATGGCGTCCGATCTTGAAGCGCGGGTTCTGGAACTGGAAAGCAAGGTTCGCGAGTTGTACGACCGCGAGGCGGTCCGCGACTTGCGCTATCGCTATCACGAGTACGTCAACGAAGCGCGGTTCAAGGAGATCCCCGATCTCTTCACCATAGATGGTGTGCTCGACTTCGCCCATCTGGGCCACGCCACCGGCCGCGAACAGATTCTGCGTTTTTTCGGCGGCCTGGTGCAGCCGCCGGCCGGCGCCCCCGCCGACGCGCCGCGTATCACCTGGGTCAAACAGTTCATCCACAACCACACGATCCATCTGAGCGGCGATCGCGGCCACGGCTTTTCCTACCTCGAGGCCAAACCGATCTACAACGGCGAGGCGTTCCTGGTTGCCGCCCGCTACGACGACGAATACCTGCGCGTCAACGGCCAATGGAAATTCTCCAAGATGACGCTGGTGCCCTACTTCATGGTGCCGCTCAAAGAGGGTTGGGCCCAGCCCGATCGCCTCAAGATGGGCACGCATTAGCGAACCTCCGGATAAGTCCGTTTGTCATTCTGAACGAGTCCGCGCAGTGCAGAATCCCGGGATTCTTCGCTGCGCTCAAAATGACGAAATAGGCCTTTGGGCAGAGCGTCATTGGCGCCGGCGCATCCGCCTGGAATGAAAACGGCCGGAGAGGATTTAATCCCGCTCCGGCCGTCGCTACCAGTCGCGATCGCGTAGCCAAAATCGCCGCGCCGTAGCTCTACATATTGTCGACGATCGCCTTGCCGAACTCCGAGCATTTCAGCAGCTTCGCGCCGGTCATCAGCCGCTCGAAATCGTAGGTGACGGTCTTGTTGCCGATCGTCTTGTCGATGCCGCGGATGATCCCGTCGGCCACCTCCTGCCATCCCATATGCTCGAACATCAGCACGCCCGACAGGATCACCGATCCCGGATTGACCTTGTCCTGGTCGGCGTATTTCGGCGCGGTGCCGTGCGTCGCCTCGAAGATCGCGTGGCCGGTCAGGTAGTTGATATTGGCGCCGGGCGCGATCCCGATACCGCCGACCTGCGCGGCGAGCGCGTCGGACAGGTAGTCGCCGTTGAGATTCATCGTCGCGACGACATCGAACTCGTCGGGCCGCGTCAGCACCTGCTGCAGCGTGATATCCGCGATCGCGTCCTTGACCAGCAACTGTCCCGCCGGCGGCTTGCCGTCGCAATCGTCCCAGCCCACCGCCTTGCCCTTGTACTCGCGCTTGACCAGATCGTAGCCCCAGTCGCGGAAGGCGCCTTCGGTGTACTTCATGATGTTGCCCTTATGCACCATCGTGACGCTCTTGCGCTTGTGCGAAATCGCGTAATCCAGCGCCGCGCGGATCAGCCGTTCCGATCCCTCGCGCGAAATCGGCTTGATGCCGATGCCCGAGGTGTTGGGGAAGCGGATATTCTTGACCCCCATATCCTCGATCAGAAACTTGATGAGCTTCTTCGCTTCGGGCGATTCGGCCGCCCATTCGATGCCGGCGTAGATGTCTTCGGTGTTCTCGCGGAAGATCACGACGTCGAGCTTGTCGGGATTCTTGACCGGACTCGGCACGCCCTTGAAGTAGCGCACCGGGCGCAGGCAGACGTAGAGATCCAGCATCTGGCGCAGCGCGACGTTGAGCGATCGGATACCGCCGCCGATCGGCGTGGTCAGCGGTCCCTTGATGCCAACGAGGTATTCCTTGAAGGCCTCGACGGTCTCGTCGGGCAGCCAGCTCTTATACAAGTTGAAAGGTTTTTCGCCCGCGAAGACCTCCATCCACGCGATCTTGCGCTTGCCCCCGTAAGTCTTTTCCACCGCGTGATCGAAGACGTATTGCGACGCCTTCCAGATGTCGCGGCCAGTGCCGTCGCCTTCGATATACGGGATGATCGGCCGGTCGGGGACATGCAGCTTGCCGCCCTCGATCCGGATTTTTTCGCCGCCGCTGGGAATCTTGATATGCTCGAACGCCATTTGCCTCACGCTCTCTTTGTAATGAGGAATCCGCGCTCCGCGTAGGCAATATCGCCCGCCGGGACGCTCTCAACCGCCGCCATCATACAACAAACCCCCGCTATTGCCAGCCACGCCGCGCTCGTCCGCGCGCCCCACCCAATAATCTCGCCGTCGGCCGGCTCGCTTCAACGGCCGCCCATATCACGCCGGTCGCGATGCGGGGTTGATAACACTTGAATCACGCGCGAGCGGCGGGAGGAACTGCGATGGCTTCCGGTCTCACTGAAAATATATCATCGGCGATCATGGGTATTGGCGTTGCGGCCAGCGCACGCCCCGGTCATCTGGTCTGTCCGGCCGGGCGCGGCGGCGTAGGCGAGTTGCATCTGTACCGCGCGAGCTACGGGCCGCATGGTCTGGGCGCGCGCGTCGGTTACACCACGATCGATTCGCCGTTCGGAATTATTCTGGTCGCGGCGACGCCACACGGCCTGTGCTGGCTCGGCCTCAGCGATTCGGAACCGCATCTCGCCGACGAACTGCGCCGCGATCTGCGCGCCGCCGAGATCGCCCGCGACAATCGCGCGGTCGCGCCGATCGCCCGCACGCTCGTCGATTGCATCGTGCATGGCGCACCGGCCCTCGATCTTTCCCTCGATATCCGCGCGACCAGCTTTCAGTTCGCCGTATGGCGTGAGCTGTGCGCGATTCCGTGGGGCGCGACGCGCGCGTACGGCGAGATCGCGCGGCGCCTCGGCCACCCCGACGCCGCGCGCGCCGTCGGCCATGCCAACGGCTCGAATCCGCTCGCCATCGTGATCCCGTGCCATCGCGCGATCGGCGCCGACGGCGCGCTGACCGGCTACCGATGGGGCGTCGAGTACAAACGCCGCTTGCTCGATCACGAGCGCGCGCTGGCTCAACTGTCACTGCAATTCGGCTGATCGCGACGCCGCCGGCCACGCCGCACTGCTTTGGCGGATGGCCGTATCGGTTTGGCGGAGCGCCGCGCCTTCGCCTAGAATTATCCCGCGAGATCATCCGTCTGGATCGTCCGCCGGGAGAGGCCCATGAAGATTATTGTCGATTACGACCTGTGCGAGAGCAACGCCCGCTGTATGGATGTCGCACCCGAAATCTTCGAGGTGCGCGACGACGACAAGCTCTACGTGCTCGACGAAAATCCGCCCGAGTCGGCGCGCGAACGCGTGCTCCGCGCGATCAAGGTCTGTCCCAAGCACGCCATCACGCTCTCCGAATAGGGTTGCCCGCCACACGCCGCCGATCGTGCGGCGCGAAGTTCACGTCCCCTGAATCGGTGACGCCCAGCGGCTGAAGATGGCCGCGCCGATTCGCTTGAGCGCGGGAAGATGCGCGTCGATCCCCGCCATGATCGCGGCGCCGTCGATCCCGGCTTTCTTGAGCCCCGCGCCAAATTCCTCGACCAGCGCGGTCATGATCTCGCCCGTCATCTCGGCATGAAACAGCGTCGCGTAGGTCTTGTCGCCGTAGCGATAGGCCTGCACCGGCGTCAACTCCGACGACGCCAGCGCGACCGCGCCGCGCGGCAGATCGAAGACGTCGCTATGCCAATGCGCGCCAACGAATTCGGTCGGCAGATCGCGCATCAGGCGATCGCCCGCCGCCGCCTCGCTGAGCCGCACGCGATACCATCCGATCTCGCGCTCGGCGCCGCGCCGTACTTCGGCGCCCAGTACCGCCGCGATCAACTGACTGCCCAGGCATACGCCGAGGATCGGCTTGTCGGCCTTGAGCGCCGCCTCGATCAGCGCCATCTCGTCGCGCAGATACGGGTAGCGATCGAGTTGATAGACGGTCTCCGCGCCGCCCATCACAATCAGCCCGCCCAGCCCCTTGACCTCGCGCGGAATCGGCTGGCCGTCAAAGACCCGCACGTATTGCCAGGCGAGCGCGGCCTCTTCGAGTGCGTCGGCGATCGCGCCGAGGTTTTCCGCCGGATGATGTTGCAGGACAAGGATTTTCGCCATCTCAAGTACCAGACGCCGGCGGTTGCCACCGGGCGTCGATCTCCCTTGGGTTAAAGCTATGGGTCGGCGGCGCCCAGCGGTCAAGCACCGGCTCGTCGCCCTTACGCCGCGCGCACTTAGTCGGCGCCTGCGCGCCGCGCTTGCCGATAACCCGCCTGACGCGCCATGTATAGAGTGTGGCTTCGGCCGCGCGGCGTCCCGCAAGGATTGCCTTGGACGGGGCGAAAGCGCTAATTCAACCACGCGGCCGATGCGGCCGCAGATTTATAGTGAGGCCTGTCTAGCGGTGGAGAATCACGAACAATCGCCGTTCAAAGCGATCAAAATCGTCGAATGCGGCGAGGGAATCTCGGCGGCCTACGGCGCCAAGATGCTCGCCGACCTCGGAGCCGAGGTAATCAAGGTCGAGCCGCCCGGCGGCGATCTGACGCGCCGCCGCGGCCCCTTTCCCGGCCATCAACCAGACCCCGAAAAGAGCGGCATCTTCATCTACCTCAACGCCAACAAGCGCGGTGTGGTCGCCGACCTGACCAAACCCGAAGGCCGCGAACTGTTGGGCAAGCTGCTCGCCGACGCCGACATCCTGATC
>Ga0307373_10004577_pt1 | contig 23169 bp, 27 predicted proteins | sample OX2MG_FD_202534 | JGI IMG/M metagenome (GOLD analysis project Ga0307373, IMG submission 202534) | Soil microbial communities from Risofladan, Vaasa, Finland - OX-2 | ecosystem: Environmental > Terrestrial > Soil > Coastal area > Acid sulfate soil | place: Finland: Risofladan, Vaasa | collected... | reverse complement strand
AAATAAAAATAGGGGCCCAAAAATTTAACAATATGGTCCAGTATCATAACTAACATGAATGATGAAACCATGAAAAATGAGAAAAATTCAGAGGTTTCAGACGCTGCAGTTAGTGGACCCCTGTGGACCCATTCTTTTCTGGGTACATTTGTGGGACTCTCAAGGTAGCTAAACGCGGCATCGCTCTACTCTATAGCTATACAGGGGTAGAAAAGCCATGAAATCTGACTTTGTACTCTCACTTGAGGATGTCAAATCAAAGAATGAGAACGCATTGGAATTGTTCTATTCTGGTATAAAATCAGAGCAGACAAGACGTTCAATGGAAGGAAATCTTAAACGATTTCTTGTAGTTGCATGCACAGAAACATTATCACAGGGATTGTTTCATACAATATTAGAAAATAAATTCACTATGATTTGTATTAGGAAAAATTTTGGAAATAAGAAACTTTGTTCACTTACATTGTTAAACAATTACTATATTCTATTGATCTAGTTTGAATATTGTGAAAGAATTCAAACAAGATGTAAAAAATAGTTCTGATGCAAATACCTTGACAAGGCGTGATTTTCTAAAACTATTAGCAGCTGGAAGTGTTGCACTTACATTTACTCCATTCATTCCATGGGGGAAATTCATGCCAAATCCAGATAATTCTGTCCCTGGAAAGCAACAAGTAATTTTATCAGATGGCAGTAATACAAACATCAACACATTTCCCATAAACCACTCTGAGATTATCGTATATCCATCTACTACCGATACGGTTCTCAATCAAGAACCCTTTAGACAATGGCAGCTAATACGATTGCCTGCTGAACTTGGGGGTTCTGTAAATGATGTAACTGCATTTCGAGTTTATAGCATGGTATGCTTACATTTGTGGTGTCTGTGGAGATATGTACCTAGTACGGCACAACAGCCTGCAAATAACGGCCAATGTCCATGCCATGGAAGCATGTATGATCCTCTTACTGGAAAAGCTTTTGCAGGGCCAGCTTCACTCCAAGCATCCCCCTCAAACGTTCTTGCTACTTTGTATCTTGAAGCAGATGGTGACAACAATCTTTGGATCAAGCCAGCAAGCTGGAGTCTTTATGACAACGGTATAGTGGGTTATGGACGTTTTCTCTCAACATAAGTCCAGTAAAGATTGTTGATGGATTTGTAATCGGTTCAACATTGTGCCAGTTTAAGACCTTTGATGGGTATTACAATTTTAGTTCAATACTATTGAAGGGGAATTTGTCAAATGGTTCTGGTATTCTGTTTTTATTGGAAAAAATCACGCCTATGGATTAAGTTTAGCGTTAACTTTGAATAAAATTCGTTCTGCCCATTTTATCGCCTCGTTAGCGTCTTTTTCAGCCATCAAGTCAGGCTGATATTCAGAGGCATTCTTTTTGCTTATGAGAAATGTAAATTGTTTCTTTATGTCTTCATATTGTGGAGGTGAAAGTATTCCTTTAACAAGTTCGAGCACCTCGGTATGATCATCTGATCCCCGTTTACCTTTAAATTTAACAGCCAAGGCATCAAGTGCGTTTATAGAACTGTGAATTGCGTTTGTTACTGCACTGTTATACCTCTTATTTGTTAATGAATCGTTGGCCGTTTTCAATAATTCTTCAGCTTTTATGACATAATTTGCTGCTTTTGATGGATCTACTGATCGTGTCATTTACAAAGTTTCAATACTGAAACCACATATTAGAATATGATTATCAATGATTGACCGTATCAGAGATCCTTTTTGTTTAGCTTTGAATTCCTTTTTGGTAAATACTACTGGAGATATACTACCATGAAATATTGAGAATATTTGTTCTGTTACTTCTGATATTTGTTTGATAGCATGTTGATTATCATTTGAGACTACTAGAAGATCTATGTCACTGTCAATCTTTTCTTGTCCCTTTACAACACTTCCGAAAATTGCTGCAGAGAAAATCTTTGTTGTATCAAGATATTTCTTTAATAATTCAAGCATCTCAGACATGGTATTTTTTTCTGATTTGATCATTGGTTCTATTATTTTATCTACAATGTAGCTTTTCTTGTTTAATTCTAATTGATAGGCCCTTCCCACTGGTTGAATTTTTACAATGCCAAATCTTTCAAGGTCATGAATGGTAAGAGCTGCCTCATTTGGTGTGACTCTAGCTTCTTCTGCTAATCCTCTTATGGTAAAGATCTTGCCTTGGTAGTTTATCATAGTACGTATCAAGGCGATACTTGCCTTGTTTCCTAGTACATCTTCCAGATACCTATGCAACAACATAATGTCCTATATTTAGGACATACGTCCTATATTTAAGACATATGTCTTATTTTTAGGACATGAGTATTTGAAATAATTAAACTACTAAACCTTTGATGGGTATTATGATATTAGTTCAATACCAACCAGACTATTTGACAAATGATACTTGCCAATATTTCCTGCATTTTTCCAAAGATCTTTTGGTCTGGCGTCATTTTTTACTCTACAAACCCTCTGAGGATAACGAAAACTATGGATCTATTAAAATCCTCTAAGACCAACAGGCCGGCATAATTCCGGATGATCTCTTAGATAAGAAATTTTTTGCAGCATGGACTGTTTGTCTTGCGGAAAAGTTCCTCCTATTGGATAAGCATTTGATCCATGATTTGCACGAAAGACAACCTGTGTACTGGGATCTATTTTTGATACCAAAAGTTCCAGTTCCCCTAATGCTTCCGAGTCATCAATTGGCAAAAATGGCTCTTTGAATTTTGTCAGGAATTCATCACGGATGCCGTCTTCTAGATGCAGAGTCAGGGCTCCAACATAGTGCGGCGCAGAGGCACTCAGCACTTTGGCAGTCTCCTCTATGTGATCCCTCGAGTAAGTCTTTCCGCCCAAGCCCAAAATTACCATGCATGATATGGTATATCCTGCATCTTTTGCTTTTTGGCATGACTTTATGATTGTCTGACCTGTTGCACCCTTGGTGACTTTTTTGAGAATTGTATCTGATCCGCTTTCTATTCCTATGTAAAACATTGTCAGCCCTGCCGCATACAACTTTTTGAGATCCTCTGGAGATTTTTTCATAATGTTTTGCGGCATGGCATAGCAAGATATGCGCTCAAAGTTTGGAAATTTCTCTCGCAGATAGTCTAGAATCTGAATCATTTTCTCAGTTGACAAGTTCAATGCGTCACCATCTGCAAGAAATATTCTGGTACTGTTGGGCATGTGTTTTGAAGCAAGATCAATTTCCATCTTGATCTCTTCCCATGGTCTCTCAGAATATTCTTTTGAGCGATACATGTTGCAGTATGAACACTTGTTAAACGAGCAACCTAGGGTAACCTGAAAAATTAGTGACTTGGCTTCAGACGGAGGTCTGTATAGGGGATAATCATAATCAAACATGTTTTAATCTAAACCTGATCGATCTTATCAGTTATTCGGTAAGTTCAAGTTTACAGTAACGGAGAATCAAGAAAGCAAGTTAGGTTTTAGGGCAAACTGCAAATTTTACAGAACCAAGATCTATTAATTGACTGATACTACACGGAAATACATGGCTGGAGACCCACATGCAAAACGTCTATTGTGGTTTGTATTTATGGGCTCAAAAGGTGGCTTGAACAGAATTCGCCTCATTTCGCATATACGTGATAAACCCCTCAATGCAAACCAACTTGCAAAAGAGATGGATCTTGATTACAAGGCAATACAGCATCATATAGGAGTCCTTGAAAAAAACAACCTGATAACTCGAGTGGGAGAAAAGTATGGTGCAACATTTTTCATGTCTACGTTTCTTGAGGTAAATTTGCAAGTCTTTGACGAAATTGTAAGCAAATTGGAACAAAGTAAATAAGTCAAGTGGAGTCAAGTGTTTTCAAATGGAAGTTCTAATGACTGCAAGCGCAATTGTCTCTGGAGCAAACATGGTTGCTCTTGGAGTACTTGTCGGAGTTTTTGCCAAAATGTATTCCAAAACCAAGGCACAATTGCCTCTGGGGATGATATTTTTTGCAGGTCTCTTGTTTTTGCATAATGTGATTGGAGTTTATGCATACTTTACAATGATGGAACTTTATGGATCTGCGCTGTTGCCATACTTGTTGGCAGTACATGTGGCAGAATTTGCTGGCATACTAATATTTTTGAGAATAACTCTGCAATAGACTTGATTTATTTGTCAGATGAATAAAATTAATCTGTGAAGCAGCAGTACAAAGAATATCTAAAACTCAACAAGAATATTCTTTTGGGATTTCTTGCATCAATTGCAATTTCGGCAATGGCTGCACAAATATTTTCAAATCAACAAAGCTATGTAAACGCAACCATAAGTTTGGGCGTTGATTATGTCGTGTATTTTTCCACTTTTGGCTCGCTTTATTACATTGACAACAAGAAAAAATATCTCCTTAAAACAGGAAAGGTAGACAAGGCAGAGCTCAGGCGAGATCTGATAAAGGTAATATCCTCTCTTGGGATAGGCGAGGTTGTCTATACTGCCTGCAGGTGGTCTCTCCAGTATTATCTGCTCACAAATTCCTACCAAGCTTATGCCGCATCTCTTGTGTCACAATCCATCTCCACTGTAATCTATATGATAACTGTAAATTTGAGTGTGAAACTCATGAGGCTGTACAAAGATGGTCCTTAGCATATTTGTTGATGGCTCGGGTGGTCCTAACTCCGGGTTTGGGTTCTTTGTCAAAGAAACAGGCGAGTCATTTTACAAAAAAGAGCCTGACATAACAAATAATCAAGCCGAATACATGGCCATAATTTCAGCTCTACAAAAATTTGCAGGCACAATAGATGAGATTGTCATTTACAGCGATTCAAAAAATACCGTATCGCAGTTAAACCATGAATATGCTATAAACAATGACAAGTTGCGCAGCCTTGCAAGGGAAACTTGGGATCTTGCAGCCAAGTTTCCAAATCTAAAGATAATCTGGATCCCGCGAAACCAGAATTTAACTGGAAAGATGCTTGGTAGCTAATCTACAGTTTGGATCAAAATATTCCTTGGATAAACTTATTATACAAATACATTTGAGTCCATCTCATTAAAATGAGCGAATCTATTTTCCTGTCTCCAAAATCTATTGCCATAATCGGAGCCTCTGATAAAGAAGGGAGTGTAGGTCGCGCTATTACATCCAATATACTAAAAGGGTATACAGGAAAGATTCTTCCAATAAATCCGACAAGGGAGACTATATTTGATAAAAAAGCGTACAAGAGTGTTCTAGATGTTCCAGAAGAAATAGATCTTGCAGTTGTGGTTACAAAAAATGACGTTGTTCCTACAGTGCTTGAAGAGTGTGGCAAAAAGGGAATCAAGGGAGCAATAGTAATCACTGCAGGATTCAAAGAAGTGAATGAAGAGGGTGCAAAGCTTGAGCGAAAACTTGCAGAAATTGCCAAGCAGTATAATATCAAAATCATTGGGCCAAACTGCCTTGGTGTGATGAACCTTGCACCACAAACAATGATGAATTCCACTTTTCTCAAAGTGACTCCCAAGTCTGGAGGTATTGCGCTTGTATCGCAAAGCGGAGCCATCTGTGCAGCACTGGTGGAAGATGCCAGTGCTCAAGGAATAGGATTTTCCTCTGTAATCAGTATGGGAAATAAAGTTGACCTCAACGAGGTTGATATTCTAAAAATGCTTGCAGAGCACGAGCAGACAAAGGTCATTGTAATGTACCTTGAAGACATGACTAACGGAAGAGAATTTTTGAAGATATGCAAACAAATTACCAGATTAAACAAATCAAGAAAACCTGTACTAGTTTTAAAATCTGGCCGAAGCCCAGAGGGTGCAAAAGCAGCCATGTCTCACACTGGTGCACTCATGGGCTCTGATGAAATTTATGATGCACTGCTAACTCAATCAGGCGCAATAAGGGTTGACACCATGGAAGAATTGTTTGATTATGCAACTGCATTTTCAAAGCAACCGCTGCCTTCCAAGGGTGACTTGGTCATTGTATCAAATGCAGGAGGACCTGCAATAATTTCTACTGATGCCTGTTCTAAAATGGGAGTAAAGATGGCAAACATAGAAGACATTAGACCGCAGATAAATGCAGTTATTCCCCCGTGGGGAACCTCTCGAAATCCAGTGGACATTGTAGGAGATGCTGATTTTAACAGATTCGATCATGTGTTAAATCTGGTACTTGCTCATCCCAATACAGGTTCAGTCATAACAATGTGTACGCCATCTGCTACACTTGATTACAATAAACTTGCAGAAGTAGTTGTCAATGCATCAAAAAAATATAACAAGACAATTCTTGCAAGCCTGATGGGTCTTGATGAGGGAACAAAGAACAAGGAAATTCTGGCAGAGGGCGGCGTTCCATATTACGACTATGCAGAAAAAGCAATCCGTGCTCTAAAGGCAATGCTACGATTTGCCCAATGGTCTACAACACCAGAAGGAAATATACAGCAATTCAAGGTAAACAAGAAAAAAGTAGAGCAAATCTTTGCCAAGGTAAAATCTGAGGGAAGGAATAACTTGTTGGAGGAAGAAGGGCAAGAAGTTTTGCGTGCATACGGTTTTCCTGTACCAAAAAGTATTCTTGCCATGAAGGAAAAAAATGCAACAGCTGCTGCAAAAAAAATTGGATATCCTGTTGTGATGAAAATTGCCTCACCGCAAATTATTCACAAGTCTGATGCGGGAGGAGTAAAAGTTGGATTAAAGACCCCTCAGGAAGTCAAGAAGGCCTTTAAAGAAATAATCAAAAATGCAAAAAAATACAACAAGAAAGCAGTCATCAAAGGTGTACTGGTTCAAGAGATGGTAAAAGGTGGGAAAGAGACAATCGTGGGCTCAAAACAAGAATCAGGATTTGGACCTGTAGTCATGTTTGGCATGGGTGGAATCTACGTCGAGGTGCTAAAGGATGTAACATTCCGGATTGCTCCTGTCACAGACTCGGAAGCCGATGAAATGATATCATCAATTAAGACAAACAAGTTGTTGCAGGGAGTAAGGGGAGAAAAACCGTCTGATGTCAAAAAACTTGCAGACTGTATACAACGAATTTCACAGCTAGTGACTGACTTTGAAGAAATAAAAGAACTTGACATGAATCCTGTTCTTGTATTTGAAAAAGGCAAGGGCTGCAAAGTTGTCGATGTAAGAATCGGACTTGCTTAGTAAACAACAACTTTATAATATTTATATTACTTGCAAAGGGTACTAGCAGATATGCCAATTAAGACAGCCGCTGAGTATATCCAAAGTCTCAGAGGCCGTGACATGAAAGTTTACCTTTTTGGCGAACTTGTAAAAGAGCCTGTAGATCACCCAATGATCAGGCCCTCAATAAATGCAGTAGCAGAGACATATGATCTGGCAGAAAAGGAAGCCGAGATGGCAACTGCAAAATCATCAATCACTGGCTTGCAAGTTAACAGGTTTTTGCACATTGCTGAAAGTGCAGATGATTTGGTAAACCAAAATAAAATGCAGAGAAAACTTGGCCAACTCACAGGAACATGCTTTCAAAGATGTGTCGGAATGGATGCGCTAAACTCGTTATATTCTGTTACTTTTGAAATTGATGAAAAACACAAGACCAACTATCATAAACGACTGGTTGATTTTATCAAGATGATCCAGCAAGAGAATTTTGTCATTGGCGGCGCCATGACTGATCCAAAGGGAGACAGAAGCAAGGCACCACATCAGCAAGAAGATCCAGATGTATTCTTACATGTAGTAGAAAAAAATGACAAGGGAATATTTGTTACAGGTGCCAAGGCTCACCAGACTGGTTGTATCAACTCACACTGGATAATAGTCATGCCCACAATGAGATTGCTGGAAGGTGACAAGGATTATGCAGTGGTTGGTGCAATGCCTGCTGATTCTCCTGGAATAACATACATCTACGGACGCCAATCCTGTGACACAAGAAGCATGGAAGACGGAGATATTGATTCAGGAAACGCAAAATTTGCAGGTCAAGAGGCCCTTATGGTTTTTGATCGGGTGTTTATTCCATGGGATAAGGTATTCATGTTTGGAGAGTATGAATTTGCAGCAATGCTTGTAGAACGATTTACTTGCTATCACAGAAGAAGCTACGTGTGCAAGACAGGCTTGGGCGATGTTTTAATTGGTGCGGCTGCATCAATTGCTGATTATAACGGTGTACCTGATGTCTCTCACATACGGGACAAGCTGGTTGAAATGACTCATCTCAATGAAACAATATATGCAACTGGTATTGCGTCATCGTCTCAAGCTCATCGCACCAAGTCTGGTGTCTGGCTCAACGATGACATGCTAGCAAATGTTACCAAGCATAATGTGACTAGATTCCCGTATGAGATAGGCAGGCTGGCACAAGATATTGCAGGTGGCCTTGTTGTCACTCTTCCATCTGAAAAAGACCTGAAAAACCCAACAACCGGTCCTATACTGAAAAAATATCTCAGAGGACGAAAAGGAGTTGATGTAGAAAACAGGATTAGGATATTGAGACTGATTGAAAATATGACACTGGGCAGAAATGCAGTAGGATATCTGACCGAGTCAATGCATGGTGCAGGTTCCCCTCAGGCCCAGAGAATACAGATTGCACGCCAAATGCAGCTTGGATACAAGAAAAAACTAGCTAAAAATCTTGCAAGCATTAAAGAAAATTCAGAACCAGAATCTGAACAATCGGATTACTTTGAGCGTGTATTCAAGATTAGAAAATAACAAAAATTTACTTGTCTAAATCTTTGTTCTGCGACTCGTTGCTTGTTTTGGGTTCAAGTGTGTCTGAATCATTTATGAGATATGATTTGTCACCTGACAAACTGCTGTCTGTACTGGTCCCTGACTTGTCTGAATCTGTCTTGTCATTACCGGATAAGATGTCTGAAGATTTTGGCTTGCCAAATTGTTTTACCAGCATGATTCCTACAATTACAGCTATTATGATGTAATTGATGGGGGGCGTGAGTATTCTTGTTACATAACCTATCTGTGGTATCACATAGACAACTTTTCCGATATAGTTCTCTTTTGTTATTGGATAGTCAACTCCGGGGATGGATCCAGGATTTGCATCTCCCTTTGTCCTGATTATGAGCGGATTCTGGTTTAACATCTCGGCCACGCGATGGACTATAACCTTGTCCTCCGATGGCGCGTGGAAAACTATAATGTCCCCAAGTTTTAATTGATCAAAAGCTACATGCCCCTGAACAACAATAACATCAAAGATTTGCAAGTTTGGTATCATGCTTCCACTTGATACGACATAAAATGGATTTTCTGTTCCAAATGCTACTCGAAGACCAATCCAAATTATTGCAATGCCAATTGCCACTATTATGATATCCTTTACAATGCCTGACTTGAGGGAAAGTTTTTCCAATTATCCTAATTTCTCCAAAATCGTAAGATAAATCTTGCTTAACAATGATGATTTACTTTAACTTGTTACCACAGCTTTCACAGAATTTAGAGCCTTGACTATTTGTGTAATTGCACTTGATGCATTTTAAATTGTTTTCAGCAAGCAAGCTCCCAAGCAATACAATCTCGCCAATTTTTTGTATGTCATCCCACTTTATTGTGACATCAGTTCCATCATTTTTTGTTACAACCAGCACTATGTTTGACTGATCTGGCTGGATGCCCATCTCTTTGACAACTCCAACCTTTCTTGCTTCTGTGTCATAAACTCCTAGACCTGTAATGGAACTGAATGTCTTTACACTAGTAGATGTTTTTGGCTGCTCTTGCAATTGAACGCTCTGAGCTGGTGGTGCTGCAACATTTGTGTTAGTGACAGGTATTGCAGCTCCAACTGATGCAGATTCATCTGGCTTGCTAAAGTTTCTATATTCTGCAAGAATTGAGCCACATGTTGTACACATGTATTGTCCCTTCTCAAGAAGAACAAGATTTTCTGCCACTATCTCATTTGGATTTTCATATTCTATCTTCGGACTTCCCTCATATTCTTTCTCACATGTGTTACAGTAATACTTGGAAATTTTTTCTGAATCAAGACGGCCAACTGGAGCAAGAAACAAGTCTGGCCCTCCAAGGTTGCCCTTTCTTTGTTGATCGTCGTTAACTGTTGCCATTATGAAACCTCCAGATCCCCGCAATTTTTTTAATCGAAGTTCGCTACTCATGCTTTGATCTACATAAATCTCAGATAATATGTATATCATTTTGATGGGTCAAATCTATACCACATATCGGAGCAAGAGATTATACAATTTCCAAAAATAATGGAAATTTTTTCAATATTTTGGAAAGAGTTATTAGAGCCAGAAGGTTACATTAAACAAAAATTGACGGAAATAGGTGATCGAACTTTTCTCTGTCGTTTCAATAAAAAGATGAATAAACTTGGCAAAATTTGAAGAATTAGGACTAAAGGATACAATACTCACTGCTCTTAATGAAATGGGTTTTCGTGAACCATTTCCTATCCAGGCAGGAGCTATTCCAGTACTTCTTTCAGGTCAGGATGTGATAGGTCAAGCACATACTGGAACAGGAAAGACAGCTGCATTTTCACTACCGATAATACAAAATGTCATTCCAAAAGGTGGGGTGCAGGCACTCATCATTGCTCCAACAAGAGAACTTGCAGTGCAGATATCTGATGAGATTGTAAAATTTTCAAGGCATTCTGGAATCCGCAGTGTAACAATTTATGGCGGCCAGAGCATGAATATACAACTCCAAGAACTTCATAGAGGAGTGGAGATTGTAGTCGCAACTCCTGGACGTCTTATTGATCACATCAAGCGTGGTTCTATAAAACTACAAAAAGTAAAGTGGGTTATACTTGATGAAGCAGACACCATGCTTGACATGGGATTCATTGAGGATATCAAATTCATCTTGGACTTGGTTCCAGAAGATCACATCAACGCGCTATTTTCTGCTACCATGCCTGCTGCAATCTTGATGCTTGCAGAAAAATACATGAAAAACCCACAAAAAATATTCATCGATTCAGATGATCTAAGTGGAGAGGGAATAGAGCAAGCATTTCTTGTAATAAAAGACAGAGAAAAAACAGATTATCTTTTCAAATTCATAAAAGAAAATGGTGCCGGTCAGGCAATAGTTTTCTGTTCTACAAAAGACAGGACAAGAAGAGTTGCACATGAACTGGAACAAGGAAGATTCAATGTAGTCTCAATTCAAGGAGACATGTCTCAATTTAGAAGAGACAAGGCAATGTATTTGTTTAAAAAAGGCAAGGCAGACATTTTGGTAGCTACTGATGTGGCAGCAAGAGGCATCGATGTACCGAAAGTTGCGTTGGTGATAAATTATGACGTTCCAAACCAGGATATGGTATATTTCCATAGGATTGGACGAACTGCACGAGCAGGAGAAAAAGGCAGGGCAATAACTCTAGTATCTTATTCTTCAATTGGAGATTTCAAGGCAATCTCAAACCAAACCAAGGTCCAGATGAAAGACCTAAACAAGGAACTGGGAATTGCAGTAAACATACCAGATCCTCTAAAGAGGGAAGTAAGCCATAGGAGAAGCTTTGGCAGATCTGGTGGTGGTTATGGCAGATCAGGCGGCGGAGGATATGGCAGATCTGGAGGAGGCGGTTATGGAAGACGTGATGATAGAAGAGATGATCGCAGAAGATCTGGCGATAAAAATTATTATGGCTTACGAAGCCGCTGGTAGATATAACCGTTCAATATATTTAGGGATTCAGGATTTTATAATGCATGGATAAGGCAAAACCTGTAGATTCAAAGAACTGGGAAAAAGAGGTCATATCTTCTCCAATTCCCGTGTTTGTAGATTTTTGGGCCGAATGGTGTGGTCCATGCAGGATGGTAGGTCCTGTAGTTGAAGAGCTAGCCGGTGAATATGCAGGAAAGATCAACTTTGTCAAGGTTAATGTTGATGAAAACAACGAACTTGCATCAAAGTACAATGTCTTTAGCATACCAACACTAGCATTATTCAGCAAGGGCCAGGTTGTAGCGCAACAAGTAGGCGCCGCATCAAAGGGTTCTTACAAGAATATGATAGACAGTGCTCTTTCAAAAATCTAAACCTCATTTCTTCTTTTTTCGATCTAAAATAATTAATACCGGTCAAGGAAACAGTTCACATGTCATTTGGAAATATTGATACTCTAAACCTCCTATTTGACAAACTACAGAATCTGCTAAATGATACCCAAGGATACTATGAATCATTTCTTGACGCTAATACAATGTACAAACAAGGAAAACTCTCAGACAAGGAATTCTTTGAGAAACTGGGAGATTATGTAGTATCATATTCATCACTAGAGTTTCTGTCTGTCAAGGTAATATTTGAGCTAAAGAAATCACTTGACAAGATATCAAGTGGTCATGCATCTGGTTCTACCATGGCAAGTCCAATGCCTCCCGGCATGGGACCTCAAGCATCACAAATGGCAGCTACACTGCCAGGACCTGGACAGCCTCCTTCAATCATATCTGCTGCAGCAGCGTTTTCATCACCTGGTGAACTTCCGCGACCAGATCCTGCACTCTTGCCAAAAAGTCCAAGCGGTTCGGTATGTAGTGCCTGTGGATCTGCCCTGAAAGCTAATGCAAAGTTCTGTTCCAAATGTGGAAATAAAATATCCTGATGAAAAATTCTGAATTAGTCTTGATTTGCGCCGCATTCTGTGCAGAATTTTGCAATCAAGGATAATTTTGAGCCACACTCTTGACAAAATTTTGAGCTTGTTTCGGTTGACGCATTAACACTGCCATACAAGCCACCAATTGTCTTCATTGCACCTGTTGGCACAAATGTATCATCATCCACAAGAGGTGTTGGCGCAAAATCTTTTTCTTCTATAAAGTTCATCAATCTGGGCATTTGCTGACCAGGATTTTTTGGATCAGGTACCATGTCGCCCAACCAAAATGCAAATCTAGTTAATGTAAGCTCTGGTGTGGAAAAAGTCAGTGTGTGACTTGACATGTAATCGTCTGCTGCTGTCTTGCCGTTGAACACTTTCATTAAATGCACTAGTTAGTATGGTTGTATATTGTTTTTTATTTTAATTGCGGACAACCATTGCAGCCATTGGTGATGGAACCAGTAAAGTTTGCTCCTCTGATATCAGCATCTCTGAGATCAGCATCTGACAAGTTGGCGCTTGATAGATTGACACCTGATAAGATAACACCTTTGAGATTTGCACCTGAAAGATTGGCTTCTCTCAAATTTGCACCTGAGAGTGAGGCCCATGATAAATCAGCATTATGAAGATTGACATTTGAGAGATTGGCATCTTGTAGATTTGCATCCGATAGATTAGCTTCTTGCATGTTGACATTCGACATGTTTACTCCTTGCATATTGATTCCAGAAAGGTTTGCACCCTTTAGATCTTGAACTGATAATATCGTAATGGTCATCTGATCTGACTTGCTGGCGTAAAAATTGGGAGCGCCAAGATATGATGCGTAGATGTGATGTAATCCCACCGATAGTAAAGATGTACTAAAAGTGGACTGACCTCCAAAGATTGTAACTGCATGTCCCACAATTGTACCATCTACATAGAATTGTATCACACCGCTATCTGGCATTGGTGATACAGTTGCAGTAAATGTTGTTGCCATGCCATGTATTGCAACTGAAGAACTTGATGCAATTGTCGTAATCGTTGGTACTACTGGAGGCGTGAATGTTATTGATGGACCATGTGTTGTAGATGTGAATTTTGGCTGTGTTGTATTGTCTGACATTGGGTTTGAACAAGGAACAAAAAGTGCCCAACCGTGAGGCACCTCGCCCACATAACACTGGTATCTGCCAGATGAATCATACAACTTTGTCACATATTTCCAATTTTCATCTGCAGAAGATGGTATGACAAATCCTGACACGACATTCGAAATAATAACTATCATTACAGCCAAAAAAGCCAATCTAAAAAACACTGATTTTTTCTTGTCAAATTGTCTGAGAAGCAGTATGAATAAAAATATGATGGCAAATGATGTGAATCTCTCTGCCATGCCGCCTCTAACTATTATTGATAAAAACAATGTTGCTGTGATGCAATATAAAACAAAAATTTCAAATCTTAATCCACTCTTGATGGAACTTAACAAAATAAATGCAATAACAATGATGGTTATGAAAAATCCTAATTCTCCAGAGTGTTGGAAAATGTTGTAATAGAAAACTTTGACTATGCTTGTAGAAAATACCTGTATTGTTGATTGTAAAATGTTTGCAACCTGAATTGATGGAAATCTGAACTGTTGAGAATAATTGGTGTAAAGTAGTGATGCCTGAAGTAATAACAGGATTGTTGGTATTGTATAACTACATATTGTAATTATGTCTCCCTTGTTTCTCCTGAGTTCACGTATGATAACGTAAATTAATGCAGGGAAAAAAACAATTGAAAACGCAGAAGACAGAAATGATACAGAACAGAAAAACGCATAAAGATATTTTTTTTTCGTGGATTGTTTTCGGTATTCTTCATATCTGAATATCAACAATAATACAAAGAGCATTGTGAATATGTTCAGGAACCACTGGATGCTTGAAATGTTAGAATAAATCTCATTCATACCTGGAGCTGCTATGATGAATAACGAACAAACAGCCCTGAGCCAATCATTTTTAATTATGAATCGGAATTGTCTGGTGACAAAAAATAATGCACAAAGTGTAGCAATAATTACTGCAGCCACATTCATTGCTAGGTTGACATTGGTAATGCCAAACAGGTATAATGAAAAAATTGTTACAAGTCGTGGAATAAAATGCAGGTAATAGTTGTAAACAACAAAAATACTTCCCCATGAATACTGGATAGCTTCTCTTACAAGGACATCTACATCTTCAACCCTGCCAGGTTGAATTAAAATGAAGATTGGTTTTCTTAGAACAAAAAGTATCACACCTGACAAGAATAGTATGGGCAAAAACCATCTTGATTCTACATTTTCAAAAAAAATTGTACGCATTTTACTGCTCAAATTAACTGAAGCTTTGGCAGATCCGTCCTTAAGCTTATCGGAAATATTACAAATTTTTTTCCCTGATTTTTATTGCATTGGTAGAAGAAAACAGTATGAAACGTAATCTGCCTGAACTCACAGTAGAGATGATGGACCGGGGATTTCTTCAGCCCAAAGGATATGGATTTGCGGTTTTGTCAGAGAAATTTCACACAAAATGGGCAGTAATCTTACCGGAGTAGCTACAAAACTCCTTCATTTTTTTATTTTCAACTTGGAAAAAATACCAAACAAGATCATTAGTTCAAGTGTCGCATATCATCTAATGATATTTTTGGTATAATTATAATATGGGAAAAAGTCTGTTTAGGATCATTTTGGAATGCAAAAAAGAAAATAATGCTCTTTTTTAATTTGGGTATTTTCTTTATAATGCGGATGATTCACATGATAAATTTGATAAAGTGAACTCAAAATATTCTTGATTTCTGATCCGATGGCAGATGAATGTACCTCAATAAAAATACTAGGCTTGTATCTCCGGATGGTTTCTAACGCACCCTTTATCACATCAATCTCAAATCCCTCAACATCGATTTTCATAAAATCAGGTTTCATTATGTCCATACTGTCTATTTTTTTACAATCCATTTCGACTTTTTCAATTAATTTGCCCCATCCCTCATCTATTGTTCCCTTATCTGCCACCAATTGACCTGATTTCCAAGGAATTTCCCTTTTTACCATGACTAATTTTCCATCATGGTCACTGATTGCAATGTTAAAAGTATGAATTTTTTTGTTTCTAGATACATTCTTTTTTAATTTTTTATATATCGAAGAGGGTTCAAAGGCATAAATATTCTCAAAATTTCTGCTCAAAAGAATGGAAGTGTAACCCATGTTGGCACCAATATCGTAACATGTTTTTCCCTCAAACATCAGGAGCATCATGTTGATTGGTTCCGGGTCAAGATTGTAGACTTGTGGCTGCTGCAGGATGCATTTGAGATTATAGAGAATCTTGTGGTACCACCAAAAACGAAATGCTGACTTTACACTTCCAGTAGACTTGTATCGATAATAAAAAGTCAGGGGAGAGAAAAGCAGTGACGATATTCTTTTTTTACGTCTGATCAATCTGCTATAAAACATTCGGTCATAATCAAACTGGTCCATTATCGCCTTTCCGTCCCATCTTGTCATGCTGTAATGGATGCCCCCTGTTTGGGCAATTACAGACTCGTATCCTAAAATTTCGACTATCTGCTTCAGAAACTTGTCTTCATATACATGAAGTGTCCTTGGTATTCTAATCCACTCAGGGATCGCATCAAGTCGGATTAATGTATCATGCGTGCCTCCACGCTGTTCAAATTCATATTTTAGATATCCAGAATAGTCAAGACTTGAAGCCTTTCTAGGCTGATGTGTTTTTTGATACCATGCGTCGTAGTTCTTGTGTAGTTTGCGCTTGATTAGTGTATGTATGTCAAGTCTTGGCAAGCTGACAGAATTGAGATAGTTAATCCAGATTTTCCTTGTGTCATCATGGTCCCAATTCATGCCCCATATCATGCCAACCTTTGGATCATCCATATGTCGTGATACATCAGCCCACCAGCCCTCATTTAGTACAAAATCATCATCAACAAAACATATCCAATCAAATCCCCTTTTGCGTGCGTCATCAATGCATATCTGGCGACCTTCTGCCCTTGTCTTACCATCTCTTATAACAAAAAATGGAAAATTGCCCATCTCGCGTTTTATGGCATTTTTGCAGTCGGAAAACTTGGGATGTTCCCTGTTTGTGATAACATATACTCCTACTTTTTGTGCTACTTGCAATGAACGTACTATGTATGTGCAGTGTATTTATGATTCTATCCAAAAATAGCCTCACAAACCGAAATACCAAACTCAAGATTGGTGTTCCTTGATTGTTTTACCCTCTAGGTTTCTTCAGCCCCTGAGGATTTGGATTTGATGTTTTGTTACAGAGAATGGTACAAGAAAACTCCTTGCATATCTCAATGACAGATTAGCAAGAGGTGATAAGATTGGTCCCGACTCTGCCGTGATAGCTCCTGACACAAGCTACAACATATACCGAGAAAACAACGCTGACAAGAAATTTCTTCCAACAAGAAGAATTTGCAAAAACATCAGAGTCTTTCAGACCACGATTCCAGTGGAGACCATACATACTCAGAGCGTTCTTTGATATCCAGCTATTGATGGCTGAATCAAGGGGAAAGATTGCACATGATTTTAGGGTGTTCTTCATGGGACACAGTGGAAGCATGGAAGCAAGATACACCACAAACAAGGGAATACTTCCAGAAACACTGATACGCGAAATGCAGAACGCATACAAAAGAAGCGAAGAATTTCTGGATCTTGATCTTGTAGTGGTGACAGAAAACAAACCGGAAACAAAACCAAATGATCCGATGGAAAATGTAATGCCCAAGGCAACACCTGAAGATCTTGGAAAAATGCAAGACATGCTTCAAAGCTGGGCAAAAGAAATACTTTCAAGAAAATAACCTCTGGTCCAAAAACTGGAAAATTTCGGCGTTTTTGAGAGGGTTCCAAACCGTATGTAGAGGTGGACCGAGGGGGATTTGAACCCCCGACTTCCGCGTTGCGAACGCGGCATCACTACCACTAGACTACCGGCCCTTTTGTTATCAAGAATATCATCTGCTTTTATTCATTTACTCAAAGAATAATACTAGGTTTTCAAGCAAAATTCTTGATGACTGTAGATGCTGTAATTACAGGGTCACATGTTATTTTCCAAAATGTAATGGTAGACAAGAACATTGTAATTGACGAAGGCAAAGTTGTCAATCTTACAAATGATATTCCACAATGTGATCTCAAAATAAAAGCAGATGGCTTGGTCTCACTTCCAGGTGTCATTGATCCTCACATACACTATGGAGTCTATTCCCCAATTAACGATGCTGCTGTCACAGAGTCTAAAGTGGCTGCAATAGGTGGAGTCACCACAATGATGCGGATGCTACGGTTGAGTGGCTCGTACAAAAAAAATCTAGACCCACAACTTGCAGAAAGCTCCAAAACCCATTATGTCGATTATTCAATTCATGCCTCAATACTTCATAGTAGCCAAATCAATGAAATGGAATTTTGCAAAAGCAAGGGAATAACTTCATTTAAGATATACATGAATCTTGGCGAAGACATAGGTCATGTCTACATGGACATGCAACCTGGGGACAAATCTCCCCGAGAAGAGAGAGTAGAGATGACAACTGACATGGTTGAAAAAATAGTTGAAAAAGCAGCATCTCTGAATTGTCCAGTCCTTGTACATGCTGAAGATTACCAGATGTGTTCATGTGGAATAAGGACTGCAAAAGAGAAGAAAATGGATGGACTTGCAGCATGGGCACAGAGCAGGCCTGCAGAATCTGAAGTCAAGTCAATTATTACTATATCCAAGATCGCAAGAAAATATGGTTGCAATCTCTATTTTGTACATATTGGCTCAAAGGCTGCAATTGACGCAATATCTGAAGAAAAGAAAAATGGAACCAAGATCCATGTTGAAACATGTCCACACTATCTTACATTGTCGTATGAATCACAAAAAGGATATCTTGCAAAAGTCATGCCACCAATACGCTCCTCCAAAGACGTGGAATTTGTGTGGCATGAGATACAAAGTAATGGAATAGATACGATTGGAACAGATCATGTTGCAAATAGGCTGAATCTGAAGCTTGGCGGAGAAAATGTATGGGGCGCACTTGCGGGATTCCCAGGAATGGGTACAATACTTCCTATATTGCTAAGCGAGGGAGTCAACAGGGGAAAGATAAATTTGCAACAATTGTCAAACATGACCAGTCTCAATACGGCTAAAATATTTGGAATGTATCCAAAAAAAGGAACAATTCAGAAAGGCGCTGATGCAGACATTGTTCTGGTTGATTTAAAAAAGGAAAGAAAAGTGTCTGCTGAAACCATAGATGGTTTTTCTGATTATACAGTCTATGAAGGCTGGAATCTCAAGGGGTGGCCTGTTAAAACAATTGTTCGAGGAAATGTAGTTGCCGAAGATTTTAAGATTGTTGCAAAACCTGGTTACGGCAAGTTCGTCTCAAGACCGCAATCCTAATCTGGCCAGAAAATTTTTGTTAAATTGTTATAAAGCCTGATTTTACAGCTGACAGGGCAATATTCAAACCAAACAAAATGAACGTGACACTATAAAGCGACAGCATGGCACCCTTCAATACTTTCTCAGATACTTTCTTTTCAATTATGGTGTGAACGAACTTGCCCCCATCCAATATTGGCAAAGGTAACATGTTGAATATCCCTATGAAAAATGATAACATCCAAAGCCACAGTAGGAACATGAAGACCTCGGGACTCCAGTGAATGTAATATGGAACAACTGGCTGGTATGATGGAAGTGCGGCTCTTAAAATTCCCAGCATTCCTTTTTGCGGATCATCCTTAGAAGCAGTTATGACAACAGGAATCTGTAAAGGCTTTCCATCTCTGATTACTGAGACCGTGGCAGTGTCTCCAGGCTTTAATTTTATCTTGGCAAAGTCTTGAGGAAGTAAAACGGAATTTCCATCTATTGCATTTATGATATCGTCTTTTTGCAATCCAGCTTTTTCAGCACCCGAGCCTTCCATGACTGAAACTATTGGAACTCCAAGTGGTTCATGATAAAATACGCTCCTGATTGGGTCTGGCATGATTAGGGCAAATGATGGATTGAATATCAACAGCCCTGCAATTATGAATGAAAACAAGACATTTGATGTAGCGCCTGCTCCAATTACTCGAAGGCGCGAGATTTTTTTTGCCTTGACAAACTCTTCTTCATCTGGCTCTACAAATCCTGCAAATAACGCAATAAAGACTGCAAATCCGCCTGTCTTGATTTTTATCTTTTCTAGCGTAGCCACAATTCCATGTGCACCTTCATGTATGACCAGTACAATTGGCACAGAAAGCAAAAAGTATGCAATGTTTGCACTTGACTGGATTGTGACTCCTGGTATGAGTACTGTCATCTCAGCAAATGACTCTGGCTTTACAAAAAAGTTTGATAGGTTGGATGCAAGGTACCAAAATGCAGCTCCCATCATCACAAAACCCAGCACTACACTTGTGTTGGAAAAAATTCTAGTTGCCCGCTGGGTCCTGCTTAGAATTCTTGAGAGTATTACCTGAACATTCTGGTTCTTGTATGTCAAACTGTATGGCTTTATTTCAAACCCATGCTTGTCAAGTTTTGAGGCCTTTGCAACTGCAAATACTATGACCCATGCAATCAAAACATAGATGATGGAATTGTGCGTTAAAAATGAAAAGTCCAAATTAATTGATACTCTTTTTAGTCAGGGCAAATTTATCAGTTGCTATGGGAATTGTCATAGTTTCAACATATCCTGACAAAAAATCAATTTCACAAGTGGCACATGTTGTGGTACAAAGAAAACTAGCGGCTTGTGTCAACTATACTAAAATAAACTCTATCTATTCTTGGAAAGGCAAGATTGAAGATGCCGGAGAATTCTTAGCACTTTTTAAAACTACTGCAAAATCAAAACAAAAACTCAAAGAAGAGATAGCAAAATCTCACCCATATCAAGTGCCAGAAATTGTAGAGCTAAAGATGGACGATGTAAGCGTACCGTACATGAGATGGCTTGACGAGTCAACTTTGGGGAGCAAACCTAAGAAGAGAAATCACTCCTCCAAGAGACGAAACCCGTAGTCCGGCATCTGTGGTGGAATCTACCGCGTAAACTTCGACTCCTTTTGACTCGACTTGGTTGAGAAACTCTATTATCTTGTCTTCATCTTGCTTTTCAAATATCCTGTCTGAAAATACCAGTGATTCTACTGCGCCTACCTCGTTTGCCTTTGCAGTCTCCTCAAAACCCATGGTAAACTTGTTGCTTTTCTTGTTCGCCCTTGCCATGGTTTCATCTAGTATAGCAGAAACTTTTGCAATCTTGCTTGTGTCAAGTGTCTGCTTCATGATATCTGATTTTATAAAAGTGTAAATCCCATCCTCCCCTGAAGAATCTATTCCATCTACTGCCTGCACCTTGTGGCCCTTTATTGATGGAATCTCTACTAGAAAATTCACCAGCCTCTTCTTGGTCTCGCCTGGTCCGAATATCACTATGCTGTCTCCATCTCTTATCAACGTCGAGATTGCACTTTGAACGTCTTTGAAAAAGTCTTGTATGTTGAATTTGGACTTGTATCTCTTTCCGCTTGCACCCGAATACATGTTTGGCAAAAGTTTGAGATGCGTTCCGCTCAATCTTCCCAAGCCACAGTCTGTTGTATCTATTGCAACAAGAAGAAATGCACCATGATCCTTTTTTTCAAAGACTAGTCTTTTTTCAATGTCACTCCAATTCTTTTTGATTAGAGTAACGGCATCACCAATTTTTAGTGTTAGAGAATGATGTGATCCTTTGCTTACCGATTGATTGTCTGACTCTGCTATGGTTCCCTGGGCTCTTAATCTGTCAACTACCTCGTCGATAGAAATTTTTTCAACGTCTAGTGCTATGCGAATTTTTATCCTTTCAGCCTTGTCGGGCCTTGCAAAGTCTTTTTCCTGCTTGATGGCTCTTGATGTATCCCCAATTATCCTGTCACCCTTGCTTATGACACGCCGTAGTGTAAAAAGATCATCTGATTCCTCTGGTATTAGGGCTACGGCATTATCGTCTATTTTTTTGATAATCAATCTAGTACCTTTGTGTTACTATAATAAAAAAGAAAAGTAATCTAGTTTGTTAACTCGTCACTCTTGACTTCTTTCTTTTCTTCTGCCTTTTTTCTCAAATAATTCTGGACCCATTCCGGTGTCAGGACTCCAGATTCGGTCAAGTTAACAAGCGTATTGGTTGACGCCTCACCCACTACTTTGCCAGTGTTTCTTCTTACCTGTCTCCACTTTAGGTTCGTATTGCCGCTTTTTGACGAGTATATTATGCCAAGTACTTCTTTTGCATTCACAAAAGTCATGTCCCGAATCTTTTTCAGGGTGACCTTGTCTGCAGCTTCGACGTAAATTGGACCAGGTGATGTTTCACGTTCAGGGAACACCTCATAATCCTCCAAGTAACTTTCAGGAATAAACGAGTTACAAGTACTTAGGATTACAAACTTCCTAAAACTTTCAAGGGAACACGCTGCATCTATTGCTACCATTTGTGTAAGCAATGCTCTCGCCTTTTATCAAGCTTCTTGAAAGACTCAAGTAGGAACAGACAAAATTATTTGGTTGCAGGCGTTGATGACCAAATCCCTATTGATTTGATGAGAAGGATCTTGAGTTCTGAGCCTGCACTTGATTTTTATCGATACATGATTTTATTGGTATAATGAAATCACACACTGAATATCTTACGTACAATGTTCCCTCAAGGAGGGGATTTGTAAACATAACACCGGAGGTAAGAAAAATAATTCAAAAAAGCGGTATCAAAGAGGGTCTCTGTCTAGTGAATGCAATGCATATTACTGCAAGCGTCTTCATCAATGACAACGAGAGTGGATTGCACCAAGACTATGAAAAGTGGCTGGAATGTATCGCACCACATGAACCGATATCACAGTATCATCACAACAATACGGGAGAAGATAATGCTGATGCACATCTCAAAAGGCAAGTGATGGGAAGGGAGGTTGTAGTAGCTATAACAAAAGGCCAACTTGATTTTGGTCCATGGGAGCAGATCTTTTATGGAGAGTTTGACGGCAAGAGGCCGAAACGTGTTCTTGTTAAAGTAATAGGCGAATAGATCTTTAGGACAGGGAGCCTCTCTTCTGGGCCCCTTCTTCTAACGGTTTCAGCTTGAAACTTTGTTCATGGTTCTGTGCGCCATGACTACATTTTACACAGCCTACCTTGAATCCATTACTGTCCTTGACAAAAGTTTCACAGCCGCAAAAACAAGTCATTTGGTTTTATGTTTCCATTGCTCTGATATAACTTTAATTCTTGCAACAATTTCCACGCGGAATATCATGGTCGTGTGGACATTTTCTTGGATGCTTGAGCATTGTACATAGTGCATCTGTGAATTGCTCGTTCATGTGATGTTCAATACCGCAAACCATCTCCTCGTCAATGTCTACCTTT
>Ga0307373_10004574_pt1 | contig 23180 bp, 18 predicted proteins | sample OX2MG_FD_202534 | JGI IMG/M metagenome (GOLD analysis project Ga0307373, IMG submission 202534) | Soil microbial communities from Risofladan, Vaasa, Finland - OX-2 | ecosystem: Environmental > Terrestrial > Soil > Coastal area > Acid sulfate soil | place: Finland: Risofladan, Vaasa | collected... | reverse complement strand
AGTGCCCCTCCGGCCCGGCCCAGCGCATCGACGAACCGGCCGACCAGCCGGGCGTCGAGCTCGGGGGTAAGCCGACCCATCACCCGGGCACGAGCGTATTCGATGGTCTTATCAATTGCCATTTCGCACAACCGGTTCGCCGCGGCCAGTTCGGCGGACGCGATTTCCGCTTCGGCCGCGCGCTCAATGCGCTCGGCCTCTTCCCGCGCCCGGGCACGAATGCGCACGGCTTCCGCCGCTGAATCCAGGCGCGCCCGGTCCCGCATTTCGGTGGTTTCGCGCTCGATGGCGGCCAGTTTCTCTTCGGCGGCCTGCAGACGGGCTTGGGCCTGCTGGCGGGTCGCTTCCGCTTCGGCGATAAAGGCGGCGATCCGTTCGGCGCGGCTCTTGAAAACATTCTTCAGCCGGCGCCAGACCCACCATCCGCCCAAGCCGAAAACGAAAGCGAAATTCAGCCAGCGGAAAACCGTCTGGGTGGTTGCCGTGGCTGGCGCGGACTGAGCCGCTCCGGCGACGGGAACCAGCAGCAGAAGGGCGGCAGCGCCGGCAGCCAGTTCGAGCGCCAGCCGGAAGGGCGCTTTTGGCGAACGGAGGCGCATCAGACCTCCCCCGCCGACATTTGAACCGGGTTCGTTTCGCCCAGCACGGCGCGGGCGGCTTCTTCGGCCAGGCGGTGGCTTTCCCGTTCGACCTCGCCAAGCGCGGCAGCCAGGTCGGTTTCCAGGCGCTCTTTGGCCTGGCGGACTCGCCCGGCGGCGCGGGCGCGATTCTCGTGCAGCAGGGCGGCCCTTTCGTCGAGCACGGAGCGGCGGGCCGCTTCCTGCTCGCTGTAAATCTCGGTGCGGACAGTGTCGAGGGCGCGGTGGTAGGAGCCCATTTTCTCCTGCGCCAGGCCGTCGAGGCGGGCCGCGTCGCTTTTGGCGCCTTCGGTGCGCGCGGCGCGCTCGGCCAGCACCTGATTGATTGGCCGGAAGAAAACAGCCTGCGCAAACAGATAGAAAATAAAGACAATGATAGTGGTTGGCAGCGCTGAGATGACCAGGTTCAATATTTCGCGCAGTACGTCCACAGTTCCACCCCTATCGGCGGTGCCCTTCTCGGAATAGTTTAGAAGACCGGGATAAATAAAAGGGAAAGTTATAACATTCGAACCCGGAAGCGTCAACGCCCAGCTGGTCTGGCCGGCCGGCTTGCGTGTCCCCGTTCCGGTTGGGTATACTGACCAGGACTGGAAACCTGTCGAATTCTTCGGTGGGCGAAAGCCCACTTTTTTGTTGCTCCGGACGAGGCGTGGACCTGGCTAGGATCCGTGAAGCTGCCGAGCGGGTGGGAAGCTCGGAGGGCGTAGAAGTCGTAGACGTCGAATGGAAGCAGGGGCGTCAGCGACTGTTGCGGGTTTATATCGACAAGCCGGCGGGGGTTACCCACGGCGATTGCCAGCGCGTCAGCGAGCAACTCAGTGTGCTCCTGGATGTAGAGGAACTGGTGCCCGGGCCCGGTTACGTTCTAGAGGTCAGTTCGCCGGGTCTTGATCGGAAGCTACGCAACCCAGCTGAATTCGAGCGATTCACCGGCCGCAAGGCCCGTATCAGTCTTGCCGAGCCGGTGGAGAATTCGACGTATCATGAGGGCCGGCTGGCTGGCGTGGGCGATGGCATGGTCCGGCTTGAGGTGAATGGCCGTGTTCTCCTCTTGCCGCTGGAACGGATTCGCAAGGCGAGCCTGATTGTAGAGTGGTAGGAGAGCGAAATGCCGCCGCTGCTGAACCAGACAATTGAACAGATCAGCCGCGAAAAGCACATCGATCCGTCGGTGATCGTTGCCGCTATCGAGGATGCGATGGTTGTCGCCGCGCGGAAGTACTATAAGACCGAGGAAGACATGCGCGGCCGCTACAATCCCGACAGCGGCCAGGTCGACGTCTTCGCCGTGCGGCAAGTTGTCGAGTCGGTTGCCGATCCTTTGCGCGAGATGTCGCTCGAAGATGCGCTCCGCCGCGACCCGCGCCTGGAAGTGGGCAACGAGGTCCTGATCCCCAGACCCACCGAACATCTGGGCCGGATCGCCGCGCAAACCGCCAAGCAGGTGATCTTGCAGAAGGTGCGCGAGGCCGAGCGCGACACCGTTTACAACGAATTCAACGGCCGCGTCGGCGAGCTGGTCAACTGCATCGTCAAGCGGATGGAAGGTCCCGAGGTCATCGTCGAACTGGGGCGGACCGAGGCGCGCATGCCGCGCCGCGAGCAGTCCCGGGCCGAGACGTATAACATCGGCGACCGGCTGCGCGTGGTCATCAAGGCGGTTGATCGCGCCGGCAGAGGCCCCCAGATCGTCGTTTCCCGCGCCGACCCCGTGCTGGTGCAGCGCCTGTTCGAGATGGAAGTGCCGGAAATTTATGACGGCACGGTGCGCATCCGCGCCGCCGCGCGCGAGGCCGGCGAGCGCACGAAGATCGCCGTCGAAAGCCGCGACAAGGACGTCGACCCCGTCGGTGCCTGCGTGGGCATGAAAGGCATGCGGGTGCAGTCGATCATCCGAGAGCTGCGCGGCGAGAAGATCGACATCATCCCCTTTTCCGAGGATAGCGTCAGCTTTGCCCTCAAGTCCCTGAGCCCGGCCAAGGTGTCCCGCGTGCAGATCATCGATCCCGAGGAAAAGCGCCTCGAGGTTATTGTCGAGGACACCCAGCTCTCGCTGGCCATTGGCAAGAAGGGCCAGAATGTGCGCCTGGCCAGCAAGCTGATCGGCTGGAATATCGATATCAAGAGCGAGGAGGAGAAGCGCCGCGAGATCGAGCAGCAGATGACCGCCCTGACGACTCCCCTGACGCCGCTCGAGGAGTTGGCCGGGGTCGGCCCGAAAACAGTCGAACGCTTGCAAGCGCACGGCATCAGCGCCATCGAGCGCCTGGCGGACATGACGCCGGAACAGCTCATGGAAATTCCGGGTATCGGCGAAAAGATGGTGGAGAAGATTCGCGCCGCCGTCGCGAACTATTTCGAACGGCTCGAATCCGGCGCCCCGTTCCCGGAAGCCGCCCAAGCCGGGCAGGAAACCGACGAAATCGATGTCGATCCGGAGAATGAACCGTCCCTGGAGCCGGCCGAAGCGGCTGCTGAATTCCCCGATAATCCCGATAACCCCGATAACGGCGTCGAACCGGTTGAAGAGTCCGAATCCGTACCCGCGCCGGAGGCCGGCGCACAGTCCGAACCCGTCGCGCCTGTTGCGTCCCCGGAAGGGGAAGCGCCAAGCGAGAACGACTCCGCGCAGGCGTCGGGATCTTACGAGCAGGAGAAGGTATAAAGGGTGAGCGAAACGCATCATCAGATCCGCATCAATGAACTGGCTCGCGAACTGGAAGTCAAAGCGAAAGTGATTGTCGAACTGCTTCCCGAAGTGGGCCTCACGGAAAAGAAAACGCATTCCAGTTCCATTGACGAAGCCATCGCGGAGAAGGTGCGTCAGCACTTCCGTAAGGCTTCCCAGGCAGAGCAGGAGAGCGAACGCTCTGTCGTGGAAGCCAGGAAAGCCCCAACCGAAATGCCGAGCGCACCGATCGCCACACAAGCCCCGCCACCGCCTGCCCCTCCACCGGCCGTGCGTGAAACTGCCCCGCCCGTGTCGGCAGCCGAGGCCCCGGTCCATGCGCCGGCGCCGTCAGGCGCCGCCGTCAGGCCGCCTTCCGTGCCGGTCTCGCCCGCTGCTCTTCCGGCCCCTGTGTCCGCAGCGCCCCGGCCGGCCGCCGGTGTTGCTCCCGGGCAGCCGCCCAAAACAGGTGTGCCACCCGCTACCCCGCCCGCGCCCAAGCCAGGCACGCAACCCTTGGTCAGCCGGCCAGGCGCCCCTGTGCAGCGTCCGATGCATCCGACTTCCACGTACGCCCCGGGGAAACCACCCTTTATCCCGCAGCGCCCTACCGGTCCCGGAATGAGGCCCGGCGCGCCTGGCGCGCGCCCGCCGCAGCTTTCCGGCCGTCCGGCGCCGACGGGGCCACGCCCATCCGGTCCCGGGCGGCCTGGAGAACCTAGCCGTCCCGGCATGAGGCCCGGGGGAAGAGGTGTGCGTCCGCCAACCGGACGCACGCCGGGCAATCTGCCGCCCAAGCCCGAGCCGGGCAAGCCGATCTATGTCCGCAAGCCGGAACAGCGAACCCGTCCCTTGGTGGACAAGCGATTCGAGGAGGGTGAGCGGAAACTGCACCCGGTTCGCACGCGCGTGCCGGAAACCGCGCGCCGCACCGCTCCGGCCGAGCGTCCGCCGGTTCTTCGCGAGCATCGCGATATCACAATCACCGAAGGCGTGACCGTGCGCGAGCTGGCCCAGAAGCTCGATCTGCGGGCCAAGGATCTGCTGAAGGAACTGGTCGAAGGCGGCATTTTCGCCACGATCAATCAGGTGATGGATGTGCCGACGGCGACCAAGCTCGCCGCCCAGTTCAACGCGACCGTCACGGCCATCCCCTTCGAGGAACAGCTCGTCGAAGAGGAGGTGCAGGAATCCAGGCCGGAAGACCTCAAGCCGCGCGCTCCGGTCGTCACCGTGATGGGGCATGTCGATCACGGCAAGACGAGCCTGCTCGACACGATTCGCCAGACGAAGGTTGCCGCGGGGGAAGCCGGCGGCATCACCCAGCATATCGGCGCCTACCATGTTCAGCTGGACGGCAAGCGCGTGGTCTTCATTGACACGCCGGGCCACGAGGCATTTACCCGCATGCGGGCGCGCGGGGCCGGCGTTACGGACATTGTCGTTCTGGTCGTTGCCGCCGACGACGGCGTGATGCCGCAGACGCGCGAGGCGATCGACCATGCGCGCGCCGCCAAGGTTCCCATCGTCGTCGCCGTCAACAAGATCGACAAGCCCGACGCCCAGCCCGAGCGCGTCAAGCGTCAGCTGTCCGATGTCGGCCTGATGCCCGAGGAGTGGGGCGGGGACACGGTCTTCGTTGAAGTTTCCGCCAAGACCGGCCAAAACGTCGACAAGCTGCTCGAAATGATCGCCCTGGTCGGCGAACTGCGCGAGCTCAAGGCCAATCCGGACGCTTCGGCCTCGGGCGTTGTTCTGGAATCCCGCATCGACAAGGGACGCGGGCCGGTCGCCACGTTGCTGGTGCGGAACGGCACCTTGCACGTCGGCGATTCCTTCATCTGCGGCGCGGTATACGGAAAAGTGCGCGCGATGTATGACGACCACGGCCAGCCGGTCAAGCGCGCCGAACCCTCGACCCCGGTGGAAATCCTGGGCCTGCAAGGCGTGCCCGAAGCGGGTGACCGCCTGCTGGTTGCCGACGAAGCCAAGGCCCGCCACATCTCTGATTACCGGCTCGCGAATCTGCGCGAAGCCTCCCTGGCCCGCACCGCCGGCGCCCGGCTCACCCTCGATCAGCTCCAGGAACAGCTGCGGGCCGGCGAAATCAAGGAGTTGCCGATCGTCATCAAGGCCGACGTGCAGGGATCGGTGGAAGTCCTCGCCGAAATGCTTCCGAAACTCTCGACCGACAAGGTGAAGCTCGACATCATCCACTCGTCCGTTGGCGCGGTGTCGGAATCCGACGTTCTTCTGGGTACCGCTTCGAAGGCCGTCATCGTCGCCTTCAACGTCCGGCCCGATCGCAAGGCGGTTGAGCTTGCCCAGCGCGAAAACGTCGAAATTCGTTCCTACACGGTGATCTACGAGCTGATCGACGACATGAAGAAGTTGATGACCGGCCTGCTCGAGCCGGTCTTTAAGGAAACGGTTCTGGGCCGCGCCGAGGTCCGCGATACATTCCGGGTCAAGGGCGTGGGCATGATTGCCGGCTGCCGTGTGCTCGACGGCCTGGTCCGCCGGGACGCCGATGTGCGCGTCGTGCGCGACGGCGCGGTGATCTACTCCGGCAAGGTGCAGTCTCTGCGCCGGTTCAAGGAAGATGTGACCGAGGTTCGCGGCGGATTCGAGTGCGGTGCGGGCATATCGAATTTCAACGACGTGAAGGTCGGAGACGTTTTGGAGTGCTTCACGGTCGAGAAGATTATCGCCGCCCAGGCGACGGCCTAGCCCTTGCGAGTGGCAGATGCCCATCGGCTGCCTGACGCTGGAAATCCATCTTTCCGAATCGCGTTCGCTGAAGGATAAGAGGCAGGTGATGCGCAGCCTGAAGGACCGGCTCCGTCACCGATTCAACGTCTCCGTGGCCGAACTCGACGGGCAGGATACGTGGCAGAGTGCCGTCGTGGGCATCGTGGCCATTTCCGCCGACGCCGGCTATTTGGAAAAAGCCCTGCAGGCGGCACTGGAAGAATCCGAACTCATCTTGGGCCGCGGCCTGGTCGGTCACGACACCGAACTCTTTTAGCGGCCCTCGCCGAGGATGCAATGCCCGGACACCATCGGGAGCGGCTGGTTGAAGAGATGCGTCAGGAAATCGAGGCGATGCTCGCCGGCGAGTTGAAGGATCCGCGGCTGACCCCGACGATTTTCGTGAGCGAAGTGCGCCTGGGCCCCGACCGGGGGCAAGCGAAAGTATTCGTCTCGGTGCAGGGGACCGAGGCGGAACGCGCCGCGGTGATCAATGCCCTCGAAGCCGCCGCCGGTTTCATTCGTTTCGAGCTGGCCGAACGGCTCCAGCTCCGCCGCAGTCCCCGGCTCGAATTCATGATCGACCGTTCGGCCGAATACGGCGCTCGCATCGAGGAGTTGCTGCGCCAGGAGAAGAGAACGCCCGACCACTAGGGCGCGATGGGACGAGGACACGCGCGGCGAAATCGAATATGTCGAAACCGACTCCAGCGCCTTCGCTCGAAGGCGCCTTAATTGTCAATAAACCCGCCGGCCGCACATCTCACGATGTGGTGGAAGCCATGCGTCGCCTGGTTGGTTTCCGGCGTATCGGCCATCTCGGCACGCTGGACCCGATCGCCACGGGCGTGCTGGTCCTTGTGCTGGGCCGGGCCACGCGCCTGGCGCAATTCTATTCGGGCCGCCGCAAACGATACCTGTGCACGGTCCGGTTCGGCTTCGCCACCGACACCTACGACGCCGCCGGCGCCGCGCTCGGTCCTGACGCGGCCCCCGCGCTCACGCCCGAGATCCTCGAGGGGCTGGCCGCGCCCCTGGTCGGCCGAATCCAGCAGACCCCGCCGCCCTATTCGGCGAAGAAAATTCACGGCCGTCCGGCCCACGAACTGGCCCGGAAGAACAAGCCCGTTGAGCTGAAGCCGGTGGAAGTCGATGTCTACGAGCTGCGCCTGATCGGAATCGATGGCTGCTCGGCCCGCTTTTCGATCGAGTGCGGGCCCGGCACCTACGTCCGCTCGCTCGCCCATGACATGGGCCGCGCGCTGGGCACCGGCGCCCACGTTTCGGAGATCACCCGCACGGCGGTCGGTGAATTCAGCCTCGATCAGGCGCTCTCGCTCGAGGAAGTGGCGGCGATCCATGCCGCCGGCCGCCTGGCCGAGCGCGTCATTCCCCTGGAAGGGTTGCTCGCCGATCTGCCGAAGGTCCGCGTGCTTCCGGTCGTCGAGCGCCGCATCCGCCACGGCAGCCGCTTCACCGTTCCCGATTCGCAGGTCCAGCCCAGCGTGGTCCAGGCCAGCCAGTTCGTTCCGGCCCATCTCGACGCCGACCGCTGGAAGCCGGCGCGGGTGCGCATCTTCAATCGCGAGGAAAAACTGATTGCCGTTGCGCAGCCGGTTGTTCCGCGCGTCTATCAGCCCGTCGTTGTTCTCGAGGCTGAATCGCAGTCCTGGCGGCGCTCGCAGGACCTTGCCCGTCACCCTCGCACGCTAAATCGTAAAAAATAAGAGGAATTCTTCGCCTTGGCGACGGCCCATCCGATGCCCGCCGCCGTTTTTTTTCTTGGGGATCAGAAGGGCCGGCGAAGCCCCGGCCCCGCGGGCACTGCGGGAGAGGGCGGGAGGGCAGGTGGCAACGGACCCCTTGGCCGGGAAGGCGCCGGCGCGGCCGGAGAGAGGGGGAGCGCGGGAGGGGGAAAAACAGGGGTTGGGCCTTGGCCGCCGCCGATGCCGGCAAAGAGGGTTTCGGATTTGTGTTTGGGCATGCGGATCAGGCGCGGCCGCACGACGATAACCAGTTCCTCCCGCTGGTTCGAGCGGTTGCGCGCGGCGAGCGGGGCGAGGCCGGGCCAGCCGGTCAGCGTGAGCGATTCCTGCGGGTTGAGAAAGCTGACGAGCAGGGTCGGTTGGCCCTCTTTTACGCGAACCACTTGTTGGATGGTCCGGTTGGTGATGACGGGAATGCCGTTGACGCTTTGCGGAGTGAGGCCGTGGATTTCGACGTTCATTTTCAGCGTGACTTCGCCGTCGGGATGCAGGCGCGGCGTGACGGTGACCTTCAGCCCGATGTCGATGTACTGAACGCCGGGAAAAGCGGACAGGCCGGTGCCGGTGAGCGCCGTCGAAGAAGGAACCAGATTGATGTCGTTATAGATTACCGAGACGTTGTTGCCGCCCTGATTCGCAACGGCCAGGTCGGCAAAGCCGTTCTGATCGAAATCGGCGGAGGCGAGCGCATCGGGACTGGCGCCGGTCGCGAGCGTCAGGCCGGTGTTGAAGGCCCCCTGCCCATTGTTGAGTAAAACGGAAACCGTATTGTCGTTCTCGTTGGCGACGGCCAGATCGGGGAATCCATTCAGATTGAAATCGGCGGCCAGAATCGCCGACGGGGCCTGGCCGGTCTGGAAATTGATGGCCGGCTGGAACGTGGCGTCGCCTTTGCCCAAAAGAATCGAGATCGTGTTATCGGCTTGATTGGCGACGGCGAGATCGATGTTGCCGTCGTTGTTGAAGTCGGCGGCGGCCACCGCGACGGGTGTTTTCCCTGTCGCGAAGGTTCCTCCTCGCTGAAAGGTGCCGTCGCCGGCGCCGGTCAGGATCATCACGTTGTCGTCCCCCTGATCGACGACGGCGAGATCTTCCTTCCGGTCGTTGTTGAAGTCGGAGGCGGCCAGGGCGACCGGGTTCGTTCCGACCGGGATCTCAAAGGGCGCCTCGAAGGTTCCGTCGCCCCGGCCGAGCAGGATCGAAACGGTGTTGGCCCCGCCATTGGCAACGGCCAGGTCGAGCACCCCGCCGGCGTTGAAATCGGCGGCGACGATGGCGTCCGCGCCGGAATCGAGGGGGAACTGGCCCTCCAAACGGAACGTTCCGTCCCCGTTGCCCAGAAAGATCGAGACGACTTTCGAGGCCCCGCTGACAATCGCGAGGTCCAGTTTGCCGTCGCCGTTGAAATCGCCCGCCACCAGGGCGACCGGAGACGAGGGTACCTGGATGGTTTCGCCCGCGGTAAAGGAACCCGTGCCGTTGTTGGTCAGGATCGAGACGGTATTGTCGGTCTGGTTGGCGACGGCGAGATCGGCGTAGCCGTCGCCGTTGAAATCGGCCGCGACAACGGCAACCGGTTTCACGCCGGTTGGAAAATTGCTGGTGGGGAAAGTGGCCGACCCGACCTGCGGAACCAGGGTTGAGGATGCCAGGCTGGAGGAGTATTGGTTCAGGGCGACGGGGAAACGGTCGCCAACGAAAAACGTGGCCGGCTCGCCATCTTCGGCACGGAGCATGACCTGTTGGCCGCTTCGCACCAGATCGAGCGTTTCCGCCAGTTGGGCAACGGCGCCGGGCAGCGTGGACAGAAACCGGGTGCGGCCGCCGCCAAAAGCGACCAGCGCCGGGATCAGCGAGGAAGCATTGAGCTGGCCGGCGCCGAGCAGGGCTTCGATTTGGCTCTGCGACATGCCGGCAATGGCCGATGGCTGGCCGAAAACCTGCGTGATGACGTCGATCAGCCCTTGCAGGGACTGCTGCGCCTCCTGAATCTGCGTGGGGCTGATGGTGTAGGCGCTCGCCGAACTGGGAGGGGTGATGCCGATCTGCTGGGCCAGACCGTGATTCACGTCGAGGATGTCCATCTCGAGGAGAATTTCGCCGCGCGGCTGTTCGATTTCATGAACCAGGGCCGTCGCCAGGGCCACTTGCCGGGGCGTTCCGCGCAGGGTGAGCGTGTGCGTCGCCGTGTTGAGCTGCGTGCTGGTGATTTCGGCGATATCGCGCACGACGCGCGTGGTGTCTTCCATGCCGCTCGGGGTTTGCGAAGCCCTCAGTTCGACGGTACGCACGATCGACGGGGCATATTGCCGCACCTTGGCCGGCGTGTTGGCGGCGACGAAAAACAGGCGCGGCGTCAGCGCGCGCCAGAACGTGCCGGTCATTTCCCCGACCAGGCGCATGGCGGTGCGGAAATCGACGTCGTTCACGCGAAAGCGGATGAGTTGGTGCGGGAGTTGCGGATCGAACGCCGCGGACAGGCCGAATTCGCGCGCGATGAGCTGGTAGGCGCCTTCGGTATCGCCGTGATAATCGAAGCTGCGCCGGCCCGGCTCGCTTCGCACTTGCGGCAATTTCGGCCAGGGCTGCGCCTGGGCGCCGGGCCGGTGGGCGAGCATCTGATCGATCTCCGCCAGCCTCTGGCGAACCACGGGATAGGAGGGATCGAGCGCCTGGGCCAGTTGCAGATTCTGGCGGGCCGCGGCGAGCCGGCCGGCGGCGGCATCGCTTTCGGCCTGGTATTCGCGCGCCTGAACCAGATGAAACCGCGCGAGCGATTCGCGCACCCGATAGGGCCTGTTTCCGGGCCAGTCGCGGGCAGCGCGGCTGTAAAGATCGAACGCGCCAGTCCAATCGCCCCTCTTCTCGGCCGCCTGCCCGGCCTTGAACTCTTGCTTTGCCTGCCTGATTTTTGGCTGGGCGGATTTCGGCTTCGAACCCCGATCTTGTGCGAAGCAAGGGGCCGGAACAACCGTAGCCAAAAGGGCGAGGATGGAGATAAAGCGAAGAACGCGCATAAAAGATCCATTCTACCCAAAGGGAAGGGCAAAACGGGGTAACCTTGACGATGAAGTGAGGAGGGGATAGACTCGGACCTTGTTGGTCGGATATGTCATTGCTTCCTTGTTGCAAATCATTTGCATATAGGAGCGGCCTTTTCTGGTGAGTGCATGCTAGACGCTTTACTCATTGCTCTTCGCGAAGGGGTGGAAGCGGCCCTTGTGGTCGGAATCGTACTGCTCTACCTCGAGCGGACTGGCCGGCGGCAATTGGCCCGGGCGGTATGGACCGGCGTGATACTGGCGGTGCTGGCGTCGGGCGCCGTGGCGGAGGTTCTGTCTCGCTGGCAGGTGAGCCAGGACGGATTCGAAGGGCTGCTGATGGTGACGGCGGCGGTGTTCGTCGTCAGCATGATCGTGTGGATGAACCGCGTGGCGCGGCATCTGCGCAAAGAGATCGAACAGAAGATCGAGGGATTCACCGGCCGGGAAGGGTGGGCTGCGGCGCTCGGCGTGGGAGCCTTCGTTTTTCTCCTGGTGGTGAGGGAAGGCGTGGAGCTGGCGCTGATCCTGCGGGCAATGGAATTTTCCACCGCGGGCCTGGCCGTCGGCATCGGAACCGCGCTGGGGCTGGCGCTGGCTGTGATCGTAGGGGTTTCGTTTTTCAACGGAACCCTTCGTGTGCCCCTGGGACGGTTTTTCAAGGCGACCAGCGTGATCCTCACGGTGGTTGCCGTTCAGCTCGTGGTTACGGGGCTGCACGAGATGAGCGAAGCGCTCTGGTTGCCGTCGAGCCGCTGGGAGATGGCCATCATCGGGCCGATCGTGACGAACGAAGTGTTTTTCTTCGTCATTGTGCTGGGCGTGGCCCTGGTGCTGGCGGCGCGGGAGTGGTCTTCGCTGCGGGCGGCGAAGACGGCCGAGGGCGCCAATGCCGCCGAGCGCCGACGCGCGGAATGGGAGCAGAAGCGGCAACGGCGATGGGTGGTCGGGATGGCGACGATTTGCGCCGTGGTGCTGGTCGCGCTCAGCGCGGAGTTCGTTTACAACCGCGCCGAGGCGGCGCCGCCGCCGGCAACGGCCGTGGCCGCCAGCGGGCAACTGGTTCGCGTGCCGATCGCCGACCTGAACGGCGGTCGGGGGGTACATTTCTATTCCACCACGATTGGCGGCACCGACCTGAGATTCATCGTGGTGCATCGGGCCGGCGGAACGTTCCAGGCGGCGCTCGACGCCTGCGATATTTGCGGCACTGCCGGATACGTGATGCAGGGGCAGAACCTGATCTGCCGCCTTTGCGGCTCGGTCATTTACATTCCGACGGTGGGCATGCGGGGCGGGTGCAATCCGATCGCCTTGCCCTCGCATGTGGAGAACGGGTCGCTCGTGATCGATTTCTCGCACATGGCGCCGGTTCACAAGGGAATGCGGATGTCCTCCGCCGCTCCAGGGAACTGAAACAGAACCATGTTCTTCCGGATCATTCTGGAATCGGTCGTGCGGAATCCCCGCCGGAAAATTCTGGCGTCGGCCGTGCTGATATTGGCGTCGGCCGTCGCGGCGGCCGCGCTGACGGTGGCTCTCGATGAAGGAACCCGCCTGGCGCAACAGTTCGAGAGTTTCGGGGCCAACATCGAAGTCACGCCGCAGGCCGATACGGTTCCGCTGGAAATTGGCGGGTTGGATACGAGACCGGTGACACAGGGCGCCTACCTGAAGCAAGCCAATCTCGGCCGGTTGAAGAGAATTTTCTGGCGGAACAACATCAAGGGCTTCGCGCCGTACCTGGAAGTCCCAGTGACCATCGAGGGCTCCTCGGGGCCGGTGGCGACCACGCTGGTGGGGAGTTGGTATAAGCATGCCGTCCCCGTTGCGGGCCAGCCGGCGTTCGTCACGGGCCTGGAGGCGACCAGTCCCTGGTGGCGGGTGAAAGGGAACTGGTTCGCGGGTGGCGCCGGGCGTGGTACCGAGCGTGGTACCGAGCAATGCATGGTCGGCCGCGACCTGGCCCACCGGCTGGGTATCCGTCCCGGTCAGGAAATCACCATCAAGGCGGGCGGCGAGACAAAGAGCCTGCTCGTTACGGGGGTGGTGACGACGGGCGGAAGCGAGGACCGCGCCCTGGTTGGACCGCTTTCCCTGGCGCAGCAATTGGCGAATCGGCCCGGGGAATACCGGCGGCTGGAAGTGACGGCGGTGACCAAGCCGGAAGACGCCTTCGGACGCCAGGATCCTCATACGATGACCCACGCCGAATACGACCGCTGGTACTGCTCGGCCTATCCATCCTCGATCGCCACCCAGATTCAGCAGGTGCTGCCGGGATCGAGCGCGCGCGTGGTGCAACGCGTGGCGGCCAGCGAAGGACAGATTCTCGGGCGTGTCAGCGCGCTGTTCTGGCTGATTACGCTGGGGGCCATGGCGGCCGCGACCCTGGCGATCGCGGCCATGGCGGCGGCCAGCGTAATCGAGCGGCGGGGCGAAGTGGCGCTGATGAAGGCCCTGGGAGCGACATCGGGGCTGTTGGCGTCGTTTTTCCTCGCCGAGCAGATGGCGGTTGCGGTGCTCGGCGGGGCGGTGGGTTTCGGCCTGGGAACGTTGCTGGCGCGGGGGCTGGGGCGTCTGGTTTTCGGAGTGGCATCGTCGCCGCAGCCGCTTTTGCTCCCGATCGTTCTGGCGATTGCGGCGGTGGTGGTGGCGGCGGGGAGCCTTGTGCCGTTGCGGCGAATGATGCGCCTGGATCCCGCGCCAATTTTGCGGGGGGAATGAGAATCGGATGTTCTGGCGGGTACTCGAGCGGGAATTGAGGGCGAGCCGGGCGCGGCTGGCGCTGGCGCTGCTCGTGGTGCTGAGCGGTTCGGCGGTGGTTTCGGCGATGCTCAATCTTCAACTCGATATTGACGGGAAGCTGGCGCGAATGTTCCGCGTTTTTGGGGCTAACGTCGTGGTGACGCCCGCGGCGGGCGCCGGCAGCCTGGCGGTGATGGACGAGGCGGTTTGGAACCGGATTGCCGCAAGCCGCGATCCGCAGATCGTCGGCGCGGCGCCGTATCTGTATGCGGTGGCGCGGATTCCCTCCGGCTCGATGGACGCGATCGTGGCGGGAACCGATCTGGCGCGCGCCCGCTCGCTCGATTCGTGGTGGAAAATCAATGGGAACTGGCCAAACGCCGCGGGCCAGGCGCTGGTGGGCAGCCGTCTGGCGCGCAAACTGGACCTCGCGCCGAAAAGCCGCTTCCGCGTGCAGTACGGCGGCCGGAGCGAGGATCTGGTCGTGGCCGGCTTGCTGACGGCCGGGGGACACGAAGACAACCAGATTTTTGTGAACCTGCGCGATGCGCAACAGCTTGCCGGACTGCCGCGGCAGATCAGTCTGGTGCAGATCAGCGTGGCGGGGTCGGGCCATGAGATTCAGACGGAAATAAGCCGGCTCGCCGTGGTGCTGGGCGGGGTGAGCGTGCGGCCGATTCCCGAATTTACGACGGGCGAAGCGCAACTGGCGGAGAAAATCCGGAGCCTGGTGGGCGCGACGGTCGGATTGATCCTTGCCCTGACGGTGCTGGGGGTGCTGGCATCGATGGCCGCCCTGGCCACCGAGCGGCGGCACGACGTCGGCGTAATGAAGGCGATTGGCGGGCCCGCCCCGCGGATCGTTCGTCTGTTTTTGGCCGAAGTCGGATTGCTGGCGGTTGGCGGGGCGCTGGGCGGCTGCGCTCTGGGATTTCCGATTTCGAGCTGGATCAGCCAGCGAGCCTTTGGAACCAGCGCTGGGGCCGAGTGGCAGGTAGTCCCGCTGGTCGCGGCGCTGATGTTCGGCGCGGCGCTGGCCGGCGCGCTGCCGTTGAGGCTTCTGGGCCGGGTGCGGCCGGCGATTATTTTACGGGGAGAGGGATGGAGCCGTTAATCCAGGTCGAGAACCTGTCGAAGAAATACGGAAGCCTGCGCGCGCTGAGCGATGTCAGCTTCACCATCGACTCGGGGCAGTGGGTGGCCATCATGGGGCCTTCGGGTTCGGGGAAAACGACGCTGATCAACATCCTCGGTGGACTGGATACGCCGACTAGCGGCAGGGCCCTGGTGGACGGGACCGAACTGGGCGGACTCAACGAGGAGACGCTCACCCGGTACCGGTCCGAGAAGGTCGGCTTCGTGTTCCAGCAGTTTCATCTGGTGCCGTATCTGACGGCGCTCGAAAACGTGATGCTGGCGCAGTATTTCCACAGCATGACCGACCAGAAGGAGGCCAGCGAGTCGCTGCGGCGGGTGGGGCTGGGCGACCGGATGGAGCATTTGCCTTCGCAACTTTCCGGCGGCGAGCAGCAGCGCGTGGCGATCGCCCGCGCCCTGATCAATCACCCGAAGATTCTGCTGGCCGACGAACCGACCGGTAATTTGGACGAGGCGAACCAGCAAATTGTTCTGAACCTTCTGCACGAACTGCACAGCGCCGGACAGACCATCCTGCTGGTGACCCACGATCCGGGGATCGGACGCCTGGCCGACCGCCGGATCGAGCTGGCGCACGGGCGGCTGGCGCAGATCGTGTCTCTCGACGCGGAAGAAGAGGTGCGGTTCGACCACCTGCTCGAAGAGATTTTTTTGTGCGGCGAGCGGGGAACGACCGCATGCGTCGAAAAACTGCCGGGCGTGGGCTCGCTCGAGGTGAATCATCTGCTCGCGCACATGTCGGGGCTCGATCTGGTCCAGCGGAACGATTCCCAGCTCGTGCTCACCGACCGCGGGCGACGGCGCGCCTGCGACCTGGTGCGGCGCAGGCGCCTGGCCGAGCGGCTGTTCATGGACACGTTTTCGATCGAAGATCCCGAAGCCGACACGCACGCCTGCAAGTTCGAGCACATCATCAGCCCCGAACTCGACGAGAAAATATGCACGTTTCTGGGGCACCCTCGCACCTGCCCGCACGGCCACCCGATTCCGCCGGGAACCTGCTGCGGTCCGCGAGGCGGCCCGCAAGGGACGCGGCTGACGAATTTGATATCTTAGGAAACCGAGGTATCGGGATGGATTCGGCGGGCAACGGGGCGACAAAGCCCACGCAGGTGAAGGTCCACGTAACGACAGGAGCGGGGGTGGACATCGAGTGGGCCGATGGACACCGCAGCCATTACGACTTCTCGTATCTGCGCGAGCGGTGCCCCTGCGCGGTGTGCAACGACGAGCGAGGCCGCCGGTCGGCGCCGCCCGAGGCCGGGGCGCTGCCGCTCTACAAAGCGAAAGTGACAGCCCGCGCGGCTTCCCCGGTCGGCCACTACGCCGTTCAGTTCGATTTCTCCGATGGGCACACCACGGGGATCTTCAGCTTCCCCTATTTGCGCGAAATCTGCCCCTGTGACCAGTGCCGCGGCGCCGCCGGCCGGGCGGGATGATCGTGTTCGCCTTGCTTCGGCTCCCATGCCAGGCGGCTTGCCTTCCTTAGCCCTTCGTTATATCGTGAATTTGTGGGATTTGTCGCTTTGCAAGAGTGTTTGCGTCGGGAGTTGCGCCGCCGCATCGCTGCAGGCGAACTCACCGGCACCCAACTGGCCCGCCGGACCGGTTTTACCCAGGCGCACATCTCCAACTTCATCAACCGCAAGCGCGGACTGAAACTCAGCGCGCTCGACCGGATGTTGAAGGCCACCGGGCTGACCGTTTACGATCTCCTCGATCCCCACGAACTCACGCGCCACGTCACCCTGCCCGCAACCAGAGAAGGGGATTTCCTGGACGTTCCCGTCGTGGATCCCGCGGCGGCGATGCGTCCGGTCGTTGTGCGCGAGCAGATGCGGGAAGTCTTGAAATTCCGCCGCGCGTTCCTCGACCACCTGCGCCCGTCCGGCCCTGTCGACCGGAAAGGCTGGACGAGATTCGTGGCCCTGCAGCTGGAAGCGAGCGAAGCCGCGGCGATGTGGCCGGAAGCGGGTGGGCGGGTGACCGTTCTGGTCGACCGCCACTATGTGTCGCTGGGCCCCTATCGTTCCGGCAAACGCAATATATACGCGATTCAGACCGGGGCGAATGTCCTGGTCCGCTACGTGGAATCCTCAGAGCGCGGGCTCGTCCTGCAACCGCGAGACTCCGCCTTTCCCGCAACCCTGCTGCCGGCGTCTGCCGCATCGGACATCGTCGTGGGCCGGATCGCCCAAGCCAGCCTGAAGGCTTAAGCTTCCCCCGCGGGCACACTTCACCGCATGCAAGTGACGGCTCGAAATCCCTCACGCAACAACTGCCCTCGCCGCCAGACGCCGGCTGGGAGCTTATAGGGCTTTAACGGCGTTTGCCGCCGCGCCCGGCCGGTTTCCGGCTGGCCTGGGGCTTGGCTTTTGCCTTCGCTTTGGCGCGCGGTGCGGCCTTTGCCTGGGGCTTGGCTTTCGCCTTGGGTTTAGCTTTTGCCTTGGGTTTGGCCTTGGCTTTCGGTTTCGCCTTGGCTATTGGTTTCGCCTTCGGTTTGGGCTGCGGTTTGGGTTTTGCCCGGCGGGGCGGGGGTGTGACCAGACGCGGGGCTTGCCCCGGCGTGCGGGTCGGCGCGGGGAGCGGCGCGTTGGTTACGCCGATCGTTTCCTCCTCGACAGTGACGATCAAGTCGTCGTCCTCCGCTTCCGATTCTTCGTCCAATACGTCCTCGTTGTCAGAATCTTCCTCTTCGCTTTCGTCGTTACTGAAGCGGGCCAAAATTTCATTCCTCTGGTCGAATTCGTTGCTCGACATTCCGTTCCTCCGCTGACCGGTTCCCTCTGGCGGTGAATTCCAAGTTCCTCGCGCGCATCTAAGCGGACTTTCAGGACTTTGTCAAGCGGGAACGACATCGGCAAGCGCGCAAGACGGCCGGCCGGTGGCAGCGCGATGCCGTTCGGGAGCTTTTGTAATGTACAGATGGAAATGGCGTTATTGGCTGTCCCGGCGATGCGGGCCGGCCGTGCGCTATTTGGGGATTACGATGCGTTCACCCGGTTTCAAACCACGCCGGACAACCTCGGGATTGGCGGCGCGCAGGGCATGGACGCTGGTTCCATAGCGGCGCGAAATCGACCAGAACGAGTCGCCGCTCCGGACGATATAGATCCTGCCTCCCTCGCGGCCCCTGCCCGCCGAATCAGCAGGATAGGAAGAATGAACCGGCTGGTGGCTACTGACCTTTTTGAAGCGCGGCCGCCCTCCCTGTCGGGAGTAGATTCGCAGTTCCTGCCCGATCCGAATCAGGTTGGTGTGCAAATGGTTCCAAAGCCGGAGGTCGTATATCGAGACCCGGAAGCGTCCGGCAATCCCCCCCACCGTGTCGCCTCCGCGGACGCGATAGTAAATCAAGGCGGGCGAGACGGGCGCCGGCACGAGAAGCCACCTGCCGGGCGTGAGCGGGTCGCCGGAGGGTATGTTGTTCGCTTGGGCCAGCGAGGCCGACTGCAGGTGATATTTGGCCGCAATCGTTCCGAGCGTCTCCCCGTCTTCGACGCGGTGCAAGCGCCAGCCCACCCAGCGCGTTTGAGGGATCGAGGCCAGAAGCGTTTTCAACCGGTTCCGGGTGCCGGCCGGGATTCGAAGAGCGAACGTCGGGTCGTCCGGCGTGACCAGGCCGAAGAGCTCCGGATTTAGATTGCGCAGCGTATCGACGTTCACCCCGATCGCATCGGCGACCAGGTCCAGATCGATGGACCGGCCCGGGAGGAACGCCTCGGTTTTGATCGGTTTTTGCGGGTCGGAGATATCGACTCCGTACAGGGCCGGGTCCTTGGCGACCATCGTCATGGCGAGCATGATCGGAACGTAATTCTTGGTCTCCACGGGAAGCGCGTTCAGGCGGTAGAGCTGCCAGAAGTCGGCGTAGCCGGTCCGTTCGATGGCGCGGGTGACGGTGAGCGGCCCTGCGTCATAGGCCGCCAGGGCCAGATACCAGTCATGGAACATGCCGTAAAGATCGCGCAGGTGCTCGGCCGCGGCCCGCGTCGAATCCTCCGGGTCCATGCGCTGATCTTCCCACTGGTTGATTTTGAGGCCGTATTCCCTCGCGCGCATCGGCATGAATTGCCACAAACCCCGCGCCCCGACGCGTGACATGGCTCGCGGCTGGTAGCCGCTCTCGCACAAGGGCAGGTATTTCAGGTCCTGCGGCACCCCTTCCTGCTTCAAGACCCTCTGGACCATTGGCATATAGCGGCCCGAGCGCGCCAGGCTGTGCTCGATGATCTGCCGGCCACGCGGCGTCTGGAAATAGTTCAGAAAGGTGAGAACCGGCTGGTTGACCGTCAGAGGCAGATCGTGGGGAATGTGAAGCAGCTCGGCGGTGGCCTTTTGGCTGACCTCGGGGTTGGAAGGCAAATTCGCCGCGGCAGCGATCTCTTCGAGCGGCGAGGCCGGCTCGGCGGCGGCTTCGGACGACTCGGATTGCTCCTGTCCACCGTTTGCGGCCGACCCGGCGCCAATCTCGCCGATCTTCAGCTGGTCGTCGTGCATCGTGTTTACGAGCCGGTCCATCAGCGGCTGGAGGCGGGGGTCGGCGGTGAAATTCAATCCGGATTCCAGCAGGCGGTTGACTGCCGCGTCGAAGTGCTCTTTCGCCTGCGGCAGATTGTCGGCTTGATACTCCTGTTCGCCCTGCTCGAAGTCCTGCTCGACCTGCTCGATCAGCACGTCGATCGCCGGCCGCGTGGCCGCGACCAGGCTGGGATAAACGTGGAGGCGCGCGATGGGCAGATGGCTGAGGCCCGTGGCCTGCGCGCGAGGCGCCAGAGTGACCGGCGGGCGAACCTGTGCATGCCGGGTCCTTGCCGCACACCCGGCCAGAGAGACGGCCAGACCCGCAATGACCAGGGCCGCCCACGGGAAGCGTTTTGTCAAAACACGAAGACCCAGGGAACCAGACCTCAAGCAGTCGTCAATCTAGGGTGTGCCGCAATCTGCGCCGCGTAAGCCATTCTAAGTTGGTACTGGTATACGGTCAACGATATCCGGGAGCGCGGTTGGTTTTTCCGGCCGGGTTCGGACCGGCGCCTCGCCTACGCCTCTTCCTCGACGGGCTGTCCTTCGCGGGCGGCCTTGGCGGCGGCGATGACCTTTTCGGCCGTTTCCGGCGGTACGAAATCGTAATGGGAAAAATCCATCGAAAAGCTGGCCCGGCCCTGCGTCATGGACGTGAGGTCGGTCGCGTAGGTCAGCATCTCGGACAACGGCACCTGCGCCTTGACCACGACATTCTGGCCGCGCGCTTCACTGCCGCTGATTCGGCCGCGGCGGGAACTGACGTCGCCCATGATCTCGCCCGAATACTGGTCCGGGGCGTAGATTTCGACGTTCATGACCGGCTCGAGCAGTGCCGGACGCGCCTGTCTCATCGCTTCCTTGAAGGCCAGCGCGCCGGCGAGCTTGAAGGCCAGTTCGGATGAATCCACGTCGTGATACTTGCCGTCGTAGAGCGTGACGCGGAAATCCACCACGGGAAAGCCCGCCAGGTAGCCGCGTTCGGCGGCGTCGTGAATGCCTTTTTCCACCGCCGGAATATAGTTTCTCGGGATCGCGCCGCCGAAAATGTCGTCCACGAATTCGAGCCCGGCGCCGCGCGCAAGCGGCTCCATCTTGATCCGGCACAAGCCGAACTGGCCGCGCCCGCCGGTCTGTTTCTTGTGCTTGCCCTCGGCGTCGGCCTTCCCGCGGATGGTCTCGCGGTAGGGGACCTTGGGCGGCTTCAGCGCTACGTCCACGTGGTAGTGGCTGCGCATCTTCGAAACGACCACTTCGATGTGCTGCTGGCCGGCCCCGGAGAGGAGGAATTCCTGCGTTTGGGGGTCCCGCGAGTATCGCAGCGATAGATCCTCTTCGAGCATCCGGTGGATGGCGGTGCCGATCTTGTCCTCGTCGGCGCGCGTCTTGGCCTCGACCGCGAAGGTGATGGAGGGCTCGGGCAGGCGCGCGGGCGGATAGAAAATCGGCGCGGCCTTGTCGCCCAGCGTATCGCCGGTGAGCGTTTCCTTGAGTTTGGTCACGGCCCCGATGTCGCCCGCGCGCAGCGCGGCGACCCCCGTCCCGGTCTTGCCCTGCATGATCTGAATGTGCTGCAGGCGTTCGGTCGTCTGGCGGTTGAAATTCGTCAGGGTGGCGTCGTTTTCGAGGTGCCCCGACATCACCTTGAAGTAGCTGATCCGTCCGGCGAAGGGATCGGCCAGCGTCTTGAAAACGAAAATGGCCAGCGGCTCTTCCTCCGCCAGGCGGCGCTTGACCGGCTGGCCTTTGCGGCCCGGCTCGCTGGACCCTTCGATGGTCCCACGGTCGCCCGGATGCGGGAATATCTCGATCAGGAAATTCAGAAGCGATTCGCTGCCGATGTTTCGCAGTCCGGAGGCGGCCAGCACGGGGAAAATGCGCTGGGCGAGCACCGCTTCCCGCAATCCCTTTTTCAGGTCATCGACGGGTAGCGTGCTCTTCTCGAAAAACTCCTCCATCAGGGCGTCGTCGCCCTCGGCGACCATTTCCACCAGCTTCTCGTGGGCTTGTCTGGCGGCGTCGGCCATATCGGCGGGTATTTCTTCCACCTTGGCCCGGCCGTTCCCATCGGGCTGATACAGATGAGCCTTCATCGTGATCAGGTCGATGACCCCGCGAAAGCTTTTCTCCGCGCCGATCGGCAACTGGGCCGGCACGGCTCCCCGGCCGAAAACCTCCTGAATCGAGGCGAAGGCGCGGTCGAAATCGGCCAGGTCGCGATCCATCCAGCTCACGACGAACGCGCGCGGCAGCCCGTATTCGGTGCAGTAATCCCAGACCTTCTCCGTCACCACCTGCGCGCCGGCGACCGACTCGACCAGGATCAGCGCGGCGTCGGCGGCGATCAGAGACGCCTTCGTGTCGTTGATGAACGTGCTGTAGCCCGGCGTATCGAGCAGATTGATCTTCGCCGCCTCCCCGCCGCCGGGCGCGGGCCATTCCAGATAGGCCAGGCCGGTCTGCACGCTGATTTTTCGCGCGACTTCCTCCTCGTCCCAGTCGGTGACGGCCGTGCCCTCGGCGGGCTTGCCCAGCCGGTCCGTCGCTCCGGCGGTGTAGAGCAACGCGGAGACCAGTTGCGTCTTTCCGGTGCCGCCATGGCCGGCAATGCCGACGTTGCGGATCGATTCCGTCTTGTAGGCTTTCATTGGCTACCTCGAGAGACCGGGGGTTCCGGTTTGCCGGGCCCAGCGGGGTTACGGCGTTGTCCGGCACGGTCGCCCCGAGGTATGGCAGGGTGCGGGGTCGTTCGTGCGGGCAAACGTCGCACGATTTCTTCCCTTCCGTGCCGCTGGAGACAGGGGCCACACGGTTTTGCCGTGTGGCGCGATGAGAGCCAAGCCGCCTAGAGGGGAAGGCTTCGCCCGAAGGAGTCGCATGCTAGCACAGGCACCCCGGCCCGGCAACCAGCAGCCCGAAAACAGAAATGCGGGATGAATTCCCGCGCGGTCTATGGCTTCGAGGTTTGCGAGGCGGCCAGCACGGCGCGAATCGCTTCCGCGACTTCCCGTTCGGTGGAGGGGTCGGGATATTTCTGCCGGGGCCAGAAAAAGCCGTGCATCCCGTCGCCCTTTCGCCGTGGAACGACGTGCACATACAGGTGGGGCACGCTCTGGCTGACCCGGTTATGGATGGCGACGAAGGTTCCCTCGGCCCCCATGGCCCTCTCGACCGCGTGGACGGCGATCGGGGACAGACGGGAAGTTTTCCGGCACTCCTGCCTGTCGGTCCTGAGAATAGACTGTCGGGCGTTGCCGCGCTGGGTTACGTGGTGCGGCAGGTTTGCGACTACGACGCGAGCGAGCCGAGCCATCCGCGTACTAGCAGAAAACGTCCCGTCTGTCCCCGGGTTCCCCGACCAACGACCCCGGCCGTCGCGCCGCTCTTCGGGAGCCCCTCCGGTCGCCCTTCGGGCTCCCTCCGGGGCTCCCGAAGCTGCTTCTCTCTCTTTGCTCATGGACGTCTCCTCGTGATCTCTGACTCATTTTCATCACAATTCGGTGTCCAAGAAAATCCTGGGGCGCGGGATGCACAACACGGCTGTCTCCACTTGATTTGGCAAGTGTGCAATGTGGAACAGCTGCGGAAGTGCGAATCGCACTACGATGATCAAGTTTCGACGTCATAGTATGGGAGGCTCAAGCTGAACTGGGATCAAATCGAAGGCAAGTGGAAACAATCGATCGGCAAAGTAAAAGAAAAGTGGGGAAAGCTGACTGACGACGACTTGACTGCTATAAACGGCAAAAAGGAGCACCTTGTGGGCAAGATTCAGGAACGCTATGGAATTGCGAAGGACGCCGCGGAGAAGCAGGTCGATGAGTTTACGCGGTCCTACGGCTCAGGCGAGTCGGCAAGAGCAAGGGCTAAGTCGTCCTGAATG
>Ga0307373_10004572_pt1 | contig 23183 bp, 19 predicted proteins | sample OX2MG_FD_202534 | JGI IMG/M metagenome (GOLD analysis project Ga0307373, IMG submission 202534) | Soil microbial communities from Risofladan, Vaasa, Finland - OX-2 | ecosystem: Environmental > Terrestrial > Soil > Coastal area > Acid sulfate soil | place: Finland: Risofladan, Vaasa | collected... | reverse complement strand
CGACCCAGCGTACCGCTCCTTGCTTGTATTCGAGCGTGTAGCGTGCCCGCGTTGTCTTCATCATGTCGTTCTCCTTGCGTGGATTGAATCACACGGCAAGGGATACGTTTCTCGGGGGCAAGGTCAGCCTGACAGCACTTTGTATCGGTATTTCGTTACCCACACAAAATGATATCCAATCTGATAAACCGTATGCCTTCCATAATCTGTAGTCCATGCCGCTCCTCCTCATCGCGGCAATCCTCGCAGCTAAAGCTGACCGGCTAAAGCCGGTGGTTTAAACCTTGAGATCGATAATTAGGACTCGATCTAATGTCCCATCAAATGTGACGCACTACACTGGAGTGACGCCACACTCGTAGCGGCCCCAACAGACGCCGCCGGTTACGGGGGTTCACAGGAGGAAGCCGGTGCGTCTGAGCGCTGAGAACATACTGCGCGTCGTCGTACCGCTGATCTATGCGCGGCGCGGGCTGACATTCGGTCTGTTGACACTGCTGACGCTGTTTTTCGGTTGGCAGGCCATACAGACCCGCATGAGCGCGGGCTTCGACAAGCAGATTCCGCTCGCACACCCGTACATGAAGGTGTTCGAGAAATACCGTGCACAGTTCGGCGGCGCCAACCTGATCTCGGTGGCGCTGATCAATCGCCACGGCACAATCTACAACACGGCATTTCTGAATGCCCTGAAACACGCCACCGACGATGTGTTCTTCGTTCCCGGTGTGGATCGTGCCCAGGTCAAATCGCTGTTCACGCCGGGCGTGCGTTATGTGCAGATCGTCGAGGGCGGCTTCGAGACCGGCGACGTGGTGCCGCGCGATTACCACCCCTCAGCCGCCGAGTTTGCGCGTATCCGCCGTAATGTCGAACGCGCGCATCTGCGTGGACGGTTGGTCTCCAACAACCAGCACGGCGCGTTGATCATCGCCGAACTGCTGGAAAACGATCCGGTTACCGGCAAGCCGCTGGACTACCGCCAGGTAGCGGCCGATCTGGAGAAGATCCGCCACAAGTACCAGAGCCGTTCGATCGACGTGCACATCATCGGCTTTCCGATGGTGGTCGGCGCGGTGGTAAACGCGACGCTGGAGGTGGTCGGTTTTTTCTTCATCGCGTTATTGCTGGTCGGCCTACTGCTGTGGCTGTTCTGCGGCTCGTTCACGCTCAGCCTGCTACCGCTGTCGGCGGCGCTGGTGGCGGTGGTATGGGAGTTCGGCCTGATGCACCTGGTCGGCCTGGGACTGGACCCGTTCGCCATCCTGATCCCGTTTCTGGTGCTGAGTCTGGGCGTCAGTCACGGCGTGCAATACATCAACGCCTGGAGCCACGAGGTCGCGGTCAATGATCGAGACAGTTTGGGGGCGTCGGTTGAAACCTTCCGGCGGCTGGCGATCCCGGGGACGACTGCGATCATCACCGACGCCATCGGCTTCGCCACGGTGGCGTTGATTCACATCCAGATCGTGCAGGAACTGGCGTTCAACGCGGTGCTGGGCATGGCCGCCATCATCGTCACCAACAAGGTGATGCTGCCGATCGTGCTGTCCTGGATACGGCTGGGCGATGTGCGGGCGTTTCGTGAACGCCAGCTGCGCCGCCGCGACCGCGGCGACGCGGTGTGGCGCTGGATCGCGCGCTTTGCCACCGCGCGTTACGCACTGCCATTACTGACCGTGTGCCTGGTACTGCTGGCCTGGAGCTTCCACGAATACCCGAACCTGACCATCGGCGACACCACGCCGGGCGTGCCCGAACTACGACCGGACAGCCCCTACAATCGCGACGCACGCGCCATCGCCGACAATTTCGCCATCGGCATCAACGTACTCAAGGTCATTGCCGAAACCAAAGCCTACGGCTGTGTCGACGCGCGTGCGATGCACACCATCGACCGTTTCGCCTGGGTCATGCGCAATACGCCCGGCGTCGCCTCGGTCGCCTCTCTGCCGCAGGTCGCGGCGGAAGCCTGGCAGGCGTTGAATGAGGACAATCCCAAGTTTCACGTGGTACCTGAGAAGCGGGCGGCTTTAGCAGCCACGGCAGGGTCCATTCCGTCGATCCTGGGTCTGGCCAACGCTCACTGCAGCGCCATGCCCGTACAGATCTACACCACTGATCACCGCGCCAACACCATCAGCACGGTGATCGGCGCGGTCGACCACTTTAAGGCGGCCAATCCCGGCGCCGGGATCCATTTTGCGCTGGCCTCGGGCAACGTCGGTGTGATGGCGGCCACCAACCAGGAGATCAAGGCGCGCGAGTTTGTCATTATCCTGTGGGTCTACGCGGTGCTGTTGGTGACGATCTGGCTGTCGTTCCGTTCGCTGTCGGCGATCGTCAGCATCATCGGTCCGCTGGCCTGGTGTTCGATGTTGACCTACGGCTTCATGGCGGTGATGGGCATCGGCGAGAAACCGGCGACACTGCCGGTGGTGGCGTTCGGCGTCGGCATCGGCGTCGACGACGGCATCTATCTATGGGGCGTGCTGGCCTATGCGCTGGGGAAACAAAAAGGACTGCGTAGCGCCTATCTGGAAGCCCTGCGCCACACCGGCAAGGCCTCCGTGTTCACCTCGCTGGCGCTGATCTTCAGCATTGCCACCTGGCTGTTTTCCGGGCTGCAGTTTCAGGTCGACATGGGGCTGCTGCTACTGTTCATGTTCACCACCAACCTGTTTGGCGCAGTGCTGATGTTGCCGGCGCTGGCATGGATCTGCGACCGTATCCGGCCGCTGCAACCTAAAGGCGGCATCACGATCAAATGAGTATCCATCTTCACCACGACGGACACGCCCGATCATGAAACGACGCAGCTTTCTGGAGCTTGCCGCGTTGGCGGCGCTGGCCCCCGCCGACGGCTGGGCAGCGGTCTCCAAGCAACTGGCCGGACAACTGGGCACCACCCTGACGCCGCTGGGCGCGCAGAAAGCCGGCAATGCGTCGGGGACCGTACCGGCTTGGGTCGGTGGGTTGCCAAAATCCTCCATGCAGCGCGGCGACAACCCCTTTGCCACCGACAAACCGTTGTTGACCATCACTGCGGCCAACGTCGAAAAATATGGCCGCTGGCTGACTGAAGGCCACAAGGCCCTGTTCAAGACCTTCCCGAACAGCTATTTCATGCCGGTCTATCCCAGCCGGCGCAGCGCCTCCTATCCACAGTGGTATTACGACGCCACCATCGACAACGCCACCCGTGTGTCACTGGCCGATCACGGCTACGACTTCACCGGCACCGCACACGGCGCACCGTTTCCGATTCCGCAGAACGGCACCGAGGTGATGTGGAACCACGTCATGCGCTACAACACCACCGGCTATAACGGCTATGTGAACTCGGCGATCACGCAAACCGGCGGCAGCTACATCATCGAACGCAGCTATCTGCAACTGCTCTACATCTACAACAATCCCAAAACCACGTTGGCGACGTTGGACGGTCAGAACCTCTACGCGATGGTCAAGACGCTGTCGCCGCCCAACAAGGCCGGCACCTCGGATCTGCTGCGCGTGCCGATCGACCGTATCGCCCACAAAACCGGCGTGTGGGAATACAACACCGCGCTGGGCCGGGTACGGCGTATCGGCAAGGTCGGCTACGACAACCCGCTGTTCGACGGACTGATGACGGAGGATCAGCTCGACATGTTCAACGGCCCGCTGGACCGTTACGCCGTCAAACTGGTCGGCAAGCGCGATATGCTGGTGCCGTACAACAGCTATGAACTTTACAGCCCGGGACTCAAATACAGTCAGATCGTTAAAAAAGGACACATCAACCAGGCCCTGGCGCGTTACGAGATGCACCGCGTGTGGGTGCTGGAAGCCGAGTTGCGGCCCGGTTATTCACACATCTACAGGAAGCGGAATTTCTACTTCGACGAAGACAGTTGGTTGATCCTGCTGGAGGACATGTACGACGACCGCAACCAGTTCTGGCGCACCGCCGAAGCGCACGCCATCTGTTTTGCCGAAGTACCGGTGGTCGTCAACGGCGTACAGGTTCACTACGACCTGCAGTCGCGCCGCTACGTCATTCTCAACATGACCAACGAGGAATCGCGGATGGCCACGTACAACTGGCAGAAGGAACCGTCTTATTTCACCCCGCAACAACTACAGATATTCGCCACCGCCGGTAATGCCTGAGCGTGGATGCTGCCGATACATTCAGTAGCAATTCAGGTCGATGTTCTAAACTTCGGACTACTTTGTTGTTGATTCTCGCAACAGTCGGCACCCTGAGACCCACACTCTTGAACGTATCATTCACAACCTCTGTCCGGCTTATCGATGCTTCGTGCGCGCATTCTGGAATCAAACCGGTGGTTGAGGTAAAACACGTCAACGCACGGCGCGACAACCACCCATTCCGAACCGCTGCACGGCGGCTAATCGTCCTGGTCTGGGGAGCTCTGGCCGGACTGGCTCTGCTGCAAAGCGCCAACGCACAGCCCGTGGCAACCGGAACGGTTGCCACGGGTCATACCAATGTCCGAGCTTCATCCCGTGCACACCACGTGACTCCGGGAGAAGCCGCCCGGCGTGCCCAACGCATCAACGGTGGTGGCCGCGTTCTGTCGATAGTACACGGGCAAGACGGTTATCGCGTCAAGTTGATCAAGCACGGCGAAATACGCATCGTGTTCGTACCCGGCGAGTGAGACCACCCCCATGCGCGCTCTGATCATCGAGGACGACTCGCAGCTGCGCGCCCAGATCGCCCAGTTTTTGAGCGACGATGGTTATGCCGTCGATTTGGCCAAAGATGGCGAACAGGGTCTGTACATGGCCAGCGAGTTTGCCGTGGATATCGCCATCGTCGACCTCGGTCTGCCCAAGACTTCAGGACTGGAGATCATCCAGCGCGTGCGCAAACTCGGCAAGAACTACCCGATCCTGATTCTCACCGCGCGCGACGGTTGGCAGAGCAAGGTCGAGGGACTGGAAGCCGGCGCCGACGACTATCTGGTCAAGCCCTTCCACAAGGAGGAACTGCTGGCGCGTTCGCGGGCCCTCCTGCGCCGCAGCGCCGGCTGGAGTCAGGCGCTGCTGGAATCGGGGCCACTGATACTGGATACCGGTGCCAAGCAAGCCCGGGTCGACGGTACCGACGTCGAACTCACCGCCTACGAGTACCGCGTACTCGAATATCTGCTGCTGCACGCTGGCGAAGTAGTATCGAAGACCGTGCTGACCGAGCACCTGTACAGCGAAGAGGACGAACGCGACAGCAACGTCATCGAAGTTTTCATCCGGCGCCTGCGCAGCAAACTTGACCCCGATGGCAAGCTCAACCCCATCGTCACGCTGCGTGGCAGCGGCTATCGTTGGGATCTGCCGCGAAAATAAGCCATGTGGCCTGCTCAGGAACCGATCGCGAGCCGTCCGCAATGGCTCCGTCCCGTACTCGCGGCAGTGTATGAACCTGTCTTGCCAGGCTCACGACGACCGATAGTAGTGGGAGCGCGCTTGAACCCCTCGCCCGCTTGCGGGAGAAGGGACGGATTTGCACGACGCTACGCGCCGATCTTTTGAATGAGATCACTCAGCACCCGCCTGCTGATCGCCGCCTCCTGCGTGCTGATCGTATTCATGTTGCTCACCGGCGCCGGTCTCGAACAGGCTTTCGTACAGAGTGCTTTGCAGTCCCAGCGCGATCGCATGCAGGGCTTGGTCTACGCCCTGCTGGGAGCCGCGGAACCGGGCGCACACGGCGCACTGGACATCGCCCGCGCAGCGTTACCCGACCCGCGTCTGGTACACGTTCAATCCGGCCTGTCGTCGGTGATTTTCGATAATCACGGTAACGCGGTATGGCGTTCACCCAGCCTCTCCGGAGCGCTGCCGAAGATCGAAGCACCGCCCGTCGGCACCGCCCTGCTGCGTGAGAAGAACGGCAACTTCATCTTCTCCTTCGGCATCCGTTGGCTGGGCGAGTCGAACAAGCCGCAGCGCTATACCATCGCCGTGATCGAAGATCGCAGCAACTATCGCGCCCAGCTCAACGCCTTCCGCCGCACCCTGTGGCTCGCCCTCGGTACCTCCGCACTGATGTTGATGCTGGTGCAATTCTTCCTGTTGCGCTGGGGGCTGTCGCCGCTGCGCCGTCTGGCTGCGGAAATCCATGATATCGAGACCGGCAATCGCGCCCAGATCGACAATCGCTACCCGCTGGAATTGATGCCGCTGGCGGACAACCTCAACGCCATGATTCGCAGTGAACGCAACCAGCTGACGCGCTATCGCAACGCTCTGGGCGACCTCGCTCACAGTTTGAAGACTCCGCTGGCGGTACTGCGCGGCATAGCCGAAGATGCGCAGACCCCCGCTCCGACAAAACGGCAGCTGGAACTGCCGCTGGCGCGGATGGAAGACATCGCCGACTATCAGTTGCGCCGCGCCGCCGCCGCCGGACGGCGGGTGCTGTCGGAGCCTCTGTTTTTGCGGCCACTGGCGGAAAAAACCCTGGCCGCACTGACCAAGGTCTACGCTGAAAAGCAACTCAACTTCATTAACGAAATCGATCCGCGTTTACGCGCGCGCGCCGACGAGGGCGATCTTTACGAGATCCTCGGCAATCTTCTGGACAATGCCTGCAAGTGGGCGCGTCATACCGTTCGGCTGCGCGGTGAACCCGGCAGCGAACTATGGCTGGATATTGAAGACGATGGCAAGGGATTTCCCGATGCGGCGGAGGAGCTGCTGCAACGCGGGGTGCGCGCCGACTCGCGCATCGCCGGACAGGGCATCGGGTTGGCGACGGTCGCCGACATCGTGCGCCTGAATGATGGGCGCATCGAACTGGGCCGCTCGGAAGATCTCGGTGGTGCGCGCGTCAGAGTGTACTGGCCGCGCTGAATGCCGGAATCCGCCGACAGACCCTAATCAGGCAGACGCAGGAAATGCTGTCGGTAATAACGCAATTCGGCAATCGAATCGTGAATGTCATTCAGCGCCAGATGTGTTGAAGTTTTGCTGAAACCTTTGGCAACAACAGGGGCCCAGCGCGAACACAGTTCCTTGAGCGTGCTGACGTCGAGATGTCGATAGTGAAAGTAATGCTCCAACGACGGCATCCAGCGCGCCATGAAACGCCGGTCCTGACAGATGGTGTTGCCGCACATCGGCGACGCACGTTCCGGCACCCACTGCCGCAGAAAGGCCAGCGTCCGCGCTTCGGCATCCGCCTCGTCAAAGTGACTCTCCCGCACCCGCTGCACCAGGCCTGAGCATCCATGTTGACGAGTGTTCCACTCGTCCATCGCCTGCAACTCCTCTTCCGCCTGATGCAGCGCGATCACCGGCCCTTCGGCCAGCACATTGAGCGCACCGTCGGTCACTACGGTAGCGATCTCGATGATGTGGTGCCGCTCGGGGATCAACCCGGTCATTTCCAGGTCGATCCAGATCAGGTTATGCGGGTTTGTGGGCATTGCGGGGACAGTATGGAGAGCGCGCGCGCTGTGTCTCAGTCCGCATGGTATCGTGATTCAGCAAACCCCGACCGACGGAGTCCAAACATGACCGAACTCGCCAACAAGCGCTGCATCCCTTGTGGAGGCGGCGTTCCACCCCTTTCCGCTGTGCTAGCGCTAGCGCTGCAAAAGCAACTCCAACCGCACTGGAAATTAGCCAACGACGATAAACGGCTACAGGCCGATTTCGAGTTCAAGAATTATTTCCGGACCCTGGCGTTCGTCAATGCCATCGCTTATATTGCCATCCAGGAAGACCATCACCCCGACATCAGCTTCGGGTTCAACACAGCGACGGTGAGTTATTCGACCCACGCGATAGGCGGACTGTCGGAGAACGATTTCATCTGCGCGGCGCGCATCGACGCGCTACAGAACTGACGCCATTCAGGCCGGCGTGCGCCCCGACAAGGCATGCGCCAGAGTGCCGGCATCGACGTATTCCAGCTCGCCTCCCATCGGTACGCCGTGGGCAATACGGGTGGCCTTGACCCCGCGCGCGCGCGCCATTCCGGTCAGATAGTAGGCGGTGGCTTCACCTTCGACACTGGGATTGGTGGCGATGATCAGTTCGCGCACGCCGCCTTCGGCCAACTGTGCGGCGAGATGATCGAGACCCAATTGTTCGGGGCCGATACCGTCCAGTGGGGACAATCGTCCCATCAACAGGAAATAGCGGCCGCGATAGCCGGTGTTGCTCTCGATGGCAATGAGATCGGCGGGCGTCTCCACCACACAGATCTGACCGCTGCCGATACGTGCCTCGGTACAGTACAAACAGCGGCCGTCTTCGCTGAACATGCGGCAGCGCGGACAGCGCTCGATACCCTCCAACGCCGCGCTCAAAGAACCAGCCAGAAAGGCCGCACCTTCACGGTCCCGATCCAGCAGATGAAACGCCATGCGCTGTGCCGACTTGGGACCGACGCCGGGCAACCGCCGTAGCGCGTCGATCAGGCGCGTCAGCCGCGGCCCGTAGTGACTCATCGACTGCAGGCTCCCCTCAAAGGCTGACTCAAAGGCCGAGGCTGCCGAGATCCATGCCGGGCGGCAGGTTCATGCCGCCGGTAGCCTTGGACATTTTTTCCTGCGTCACGGCCTCGAGTTTGTGGGTGGCATCGTTGATGGCGGCGGCGATCAGGTCTTCGAGAAATTCCTTGTCCTCGCCCAGCGCGTCCGGCGCAATCTGTACCCGCCGCGCCTCATGCTTGCCATCGATGGTGATCTTGACCATGCCGGCGCCGGCCTCGCCGGTAATCTCGAGTGCGGCGACCTCCGCCTGCATGCGCTTCATGCGTTCCTGCATCTCCTGCGCCTGACGCATGATCTGGCCCATGGCACCTTTCATAATTCGACTCCGTTCATGACTTGAATATTCTGTTGGTTCAATCCAGCGGCTGCACGCTGCCAGGAAGCACGCTGGCCCCCAAGCTCTCACGCAACGCGCGCACGGCGGGATCGGTCTCGATTGCCGTCTCGGCATCGCGTTGACGCTGGATGATGCGCTGTTTGTCCAACCGGGCCAGGCTGTCGACTTCGGTATCAACGATTTCAATATGCAGGCTTTTGGGCCTGCCGTTAACTCCCGCCAGAGCCTGCTCCATCTCGGTGCGCCGCGACTCGGAATAGAGGTGCCGGCTGCTCGTGGCCAGCGTCAGGCGAATATCCGTCGCATCCTCTTCCAGGATTGCGCAATGGCGTGCCAATTGCTTGGCCATGCCGTCCAGTTTCAACGCCTCGACCTGCCGCAACCAGCCATTACCGGTATCGTTTTGAACCGCCGTGACAGCGGCAGCAGGAGCCGGCTCGGCCACCGCGATGCCAACCGTCGCTGACGTCGGCGTTACGCCTCGCGAGACGGTATCGACAGGTGCCAAAACAGCGCTCCGTGTGCCGCGGGTCGATTCGGGTGTGGCGACGGCAGCGGCTTTCCCGCTCTCGGGACGGAACGCGAACATGCGCAACAGCGTCATCTCGAAACCCAACCGTGGATCTGGCGCCCACGGCAGATCGCGGCGACCGTGTACGGCGATCTGATAGTAAAGCTGCGCATCTTCCGGCGTGATTTTCTGCGCCAAGGTCGGCACTGCCGGATCGTCTTCCTCGTCCTGCGCCTGCGGCAGAATCTGCAACACCGCGATACGCTGCAGGGCACCGGCCAGCGCGTCGATCAAGGCGGCGTAGTCGGGCGCACTGGATTCCAGCGCACGCAATCCGACAATCAGCCTATCCCCGTCACCATCCGCAATGGCCTCGATCAAATCGAACAGCGTGCGCCGCCCTACCGTGCCCAGCATCTCCTCGATGGCATCCGGCTGCAGCACGGTATCACCGCAGTAAGCGATGGCCTGATCCAGCAGCGACAGTCCGTCGCGCATCGAGCCGTCGGCCGCGCGCGCCAGCGCCGCCAGCGCCGCAGCTTCGCCCTGCTTGCCCTCATCGGCCAGCACCGCAACCAGCACCTCGCGGATTAAGGCCACCGGCAGGCGTTTTAGATTGAATTGCAGACAGCGCGACAGCACCGTCACCGGCAGCTTCTGCGGGTCGGTGGTGGCGAGGATGAACTTGATATGCGGCGGCGGTTCCTCCAGCGTCTTCAACAACGCGTTGAAGCTGGCGTTGGAGAGCATGTGCACCTCGTCGATCAGGTAGACCTTGTAACGCCCGCGCACCGGCGCATAAGCGACGTTGTCCAGCAATTGTCGGGTGTCGTCGACCTTGGTGCGGCTTGCGGCGTCGATCTCGATCAGATCGATAAAACGCCCCTCGTCAACCTCGCGGCAGGCCGAGCACTCGCCGCAGGGATGGGCGCTGACGCCAGTCTCGCAGTTCAGGCCCTTAGCAATGATGCGGCCCAGCGTGGTCTTGCCGACGCCGCGGGTGCCGGTCAGCAGGAGCGCAGGATGCAGGCGATCACTGTCCAGTGCATGCGCCAGCGCGCGCACCACATGATCCTGACCACGCACCTCCTCAAAACGGCGGGGCCGGTACTTGCGTGCGAGGGCAAGATAGCTCAACGGGAAACAGTCCGGGAATTCACCCCTGTATTCTCGCGGATAAAGCCCCGCGAAACCAGCGCCGTCCTGGCGTTGGTCGTGTCGATTCCGCCTTAAACCACGCGGACATGGCCGGCTTCACTCCCGCAACTGATACTGTCTGAAAGCTGAACCGGTACCCCAACGTTTGTTTCCGGCGTTGCAGCCGCTCCTGCATCGACATTGGCATCGATCTTGTTTTCGTTGCCATCGAACCAGGCGATCACCTCGGGCCGCGAGAGTGCCTTTACGGGGAGGTTCAAGCGGGCATCCGCGTACAGCGTAGAATTTGCGCATCGCCCACAAAAAACCTGCAATGGCAAACCGCTTGTCCGTACCGGGACATCTGCCGCCGATAGAAGGCTGGCGTGTCATCGTGGCCGACCGCTTCGATCCGTATTACGCGAAGCCATGATCCGTCGAAATGTCGCGCCACCGCCTGGACCCGCGCACGGTCGGCGTGAGGCCGACTGAATTTGGATACACGTCTGCGGCGAGGGCTGGCGCTGGCACTCAACCTCGCGGTCCTGGCGGCGTTCGTCTACGCCGTTCAACATTACTGGGGTTGGGGCCGTTTGCTGGCGCCATGGCGGCATTTGCCGCTGAGTGTGGTGGCGCTAGTGGTCGCTGGCCTGCTGGCCAGCTATCTGATACGTGCCACGCGCATCTACTTGGCTGAAAGCCGAATCCCGCGCGGCCGGCTGGGTCAGTGTCTGCGTTTGGTGCTGCTCAACAACGCCTTTAACCTGCTGCTGCCGATGCGCAGTGGCGAGGCCAGTTTTCCTCTGTTGATGCGGCGCTGGTTCGGTATAGAACTCGGTCACGCCACCGGCGTCCTGATCTGGCTACGCCTGTTGGATCTACACGTACTGGCGGCTGTCGGGGTGGTCTGCGCTGTGGCCGGCTGGCTCGGCCGCAACAGCATCGTCGCCGACTGGGCGCCGCTGGCGGCAGCGCTGTGCGTGGCGGCGCCGGTGACGCTGTTCGTGACGCGCAAGCCGTTGGCGAGACGCTTGCAAGGACGCAACGGCCGTGTCGCGCATCTGTTGCTGAAAGCGCTTGACGGCTTGCCCGTCAGCGGACGCGGCCTGCTGCGCGATCTGGGTCTGACTTGGCTGTCCTGGACGATCAAGCTGGCTGGATTGGGCTGGGTGCTGGCACGGCTGGCTGATATTTCGCCAACGATGGGCGTACTCGGCGCCATCGGAGGCGATTTGTCGACGGTACTGCCGATCCACGCGCCCGGCGGCTTCGGCACTTATGAAGCAGGCGTGTTGGCACTGCTGGCGCCGGCCTCGGCGCCGACCCCAGCGCTGCTGGCTGCCGCCGTCGATCTGCACCTGCTGGTATTGACCACCGCCCTGCTGGCCGCCGCCGTCGCCTGGGTCGCACCGGGCCAGAGACCCGCAACGATAAACGGAAGGCACACTTGGTAGAATTTCATCACCATTCCAATGAGGTCGCGCCTTGACCGATCCCCAAGCTCCAAGCCAGCGCCCCAGCCTGTCAGTGGTCATCCCGATGTACCGCGAGCAGGACAACGTGGCGCCGATGGTCGCGCGCGTCCACGAAGGACTGGCCAATTACGGCGCACCCTGGGAGCTGATCTGCATCGACGACGGCAGCCCGGACGAGACCAGCGCGCGGCTGCTGGCCGCCGCAGCGGAGTACGGCCCGCATCTGCGGGTGATCCGTTTCGCTCGCAACAATGGCCAGACACCGTCGATGCAGGCCGGCATCGACGCCGCGCGCGGCGAGATGATCGCCACCCTCGACGGCGATCTGCAAAACGATCCCGCCGACATTCCGCGCATGATCGACGAGCTGCAGGCGCGCGATCTCGACCTGCTCACCGGCTACCGCGCCAACCGCCAGGACGCCTGGATGTCGCGCAAGCTGCCGAGCAAAATCGCCAACTGGCTGATCGGAAAAGTCACCGGCGTCACCATCCGCGACTACGGCTGCAGCCTCAAGGTCTATCGCGCCGACATCATCAAGCAAGTGCGGCTGTACGGCGAGATGCACCGATTCATCCCGGTGTGGGCAGCGATGGTGACCAATCCGCAGCGCATCGGTGAGACCGCCGTCGGCCACAACGCACGCCAGTTTGGTGAAAGCAAGTACGGCATCTCGCGCACATTTCGCGTCATTCTCGACCTGTTGACGGTGTTCTTTTTCCTGCGCTACCGCACCCGCCCCGGACATTTCTTCGGCTCGATCGGTCTGCTGATGGGCGCACTGGGCTCGCTGGCGATGATCTGGTTGCTGATCGACAAGTTCGTGCTCGGCGAAGACATCGGCAACCGTCCGCTGTTGCTGGTGGCGATCCTGCTGCTGGTGTTTTCGATCCAGTTTCTCACCACCGGTGTGTTGTCGGAGATGCTGGCCCGCGTGTTCTACCAGTATCGCGAAGGTCCGGCGGTGCTGAACGATACCCGCAGTGACGATGCCGACTGGCACCTCCCACCCAAGCCCAAAAAACCACGGAAACCTCGCACTCGAAAAGATAGCACCAGTGTCTGAAGCAAGCTCGCGGCCGGCATCCGCGTCCCTGCCACGCTCCCATCTGATTCTGCTGGTCGCCGCCGCGCTGCTGGGCTTTGCCAGCAACATCTGGAACACGCCGCTGTTCGATCTCGACGAGGGCGCGTTCGCACAGGCCACCATCGAGATGGTGCACTCGGGCAACTACCTCACCACCACCCTCAACGGCGCACCGCGTTACGACAAGCCGATTCTGATCTACTGGCTGCAGGCGGCCTCGATCAAGACTTTCGGCATCAACGAACTCGCCTTCCGCCTGCCCTCGGTGTTGTGCGCCTGTCTGTGGATGTTAGCAGTATGGAGTTTTGCTCGACGCTACGCTGGCGGCAATCGCGCCGCACTGGTGGCGGCGCTGACGGTGCCGCTGGGGTTGATGTCCGGAATCATCGGTCATGCCGCCATCGCCGATGCGCTGCTCAATCTGTTCCTGGCGCTGACGTTCTTCGACATTTACCGCTACTTCGAGCGACCGCAGCGCAGCACCATCCTGCGCGTCTACCTGTGGATGGGGCTAGGGCTGCTGGCCAAGGGACCGGTCGCGGTGGTGCTGCCGCTGATCACCAGCGGCCTGTTTTTTCTCTGGCAAAAACGCATGCATGACTGGCGCCGCGGCGTGTTCAATCCCTTGGGTTGGCTGGTGACGCTGCTCACCCTATCGCCCTGGATCGTGCCGTTGTACCTGAGTGATCACGGGGCGTTTCTCGAACACTTCATCGTGCAGCAGAACCTGGGCCGCTACACCACCACCCTGCAAGGCCACGGCGGCAAGCTGTGGTATTACTTTCTCTGGCTGCCGCTGATCCTACTGCCGTTCACGGCGCTGCTGGTACCGGTATTCAAGCGTGGTTTCGGGGTCAAACCCGAACCGCTCGACGGCTACCTGACGCTGTGTTTCGGCGTGGTGTTCGTGCTGTTCTCGTTCTCCGGCACACAGTTGCCGCATTATCTGTTGTACGGCTGCAGCGGCCTGTTCGTACTGTTCGGCAAATATCACGCGCAGGCGCCGGGGCGAATCTGGACACTGCTGCCGGCGTTGATATTGGGGGCACTGCTGGCGGCACTGCCCTGGGTGCTGCCGCTGATCCAGATTCCACCGCAACGCGCATTCGAGCGCGGCATCGTCGCTCTGGCCGCAAAGAGCTTTCACGCCCGCTACTACATATTGGTTTTCGCCAACCTGGCCTTGCTGGCAGTGCTGATTTTCTGGTCTGCACTGGAAAGCTGGCGGGCGGTGCTTGCAGCCGCATTCATGCAGGGTGCCGTGGTCTGGTACGGCGTGGTGCCGGTGCTGGCTGCCGCGCAACAGGAACCCATCCGTCAAGCTGCGCTGATGGCGCGTAACCTGGGTCTGCCGGTGGTCAGCTACGACACCTTCCTACCCAGCTTCAGCGTCTATCGGGGTGCCGTGACGCCCTCCGGGTTACCCAACCCCGGCCAACTGGTATTCGTGCGTCGGGACCACATCCCCGCTCTGAAAAAAGCCCTGCAGAACGCACCGCTGACCACTGAATTCGAGAAAGGCGGTGTGGCGCTGCTGCTGCGCCCCGCTCCGGGCTAAGATCGCTCGAAAAGAGGGGGACAGCAGAGCAAAATTGGCTTTGCATCAGGAATGCGTGGCGCGCTTGCGACACGGTGCCATGCGACGGCGTCAGCCGGTGCATGTGGGTGCGGGAGCAAGCGCAGGGGCCACCATTCGATTGTGCTATTGCACAATCGAATGGTGGCCCGCGCCAGCGACACCCCGGCACCCGTCATCACCGTTACCGTTGCTCCCTTCCGGGCCTGGCGGGGTTCACGGTTCGTCGTCGCGAGAGCACCGGCGCGGACCGGTGTCTATTGTCCTCTCGACGGCCTCACACTACAAGCTTGGAATCACGGGTTCCTGCGCGTTTCGTCGGTAGCGTCGGCCAGACGCGGCACGCGTGGCCTTGCGGCGATTGCAAATCCGTGTCCCTGCTCCAGCAGGTAATCCAGCCACCTGGCCAACATGTGATTGCGCGCCCATTGGTCGTGCAGAAAATCTTGCGCCGCCGGGTCGTTGCACCGCTCCGCCAGCCAAGGCATGCGCCGACCGCACTGGTGCGCCTCGGCGACGTGGGCATCACGATAGACGCGAACCCAGAAATCAGGTTCGCGATGTCGACTAACCGGCTGGTCGAAGACGTAGCTGAGGCGCAGTTCACAGGTATAGCGCGCACGCTCCACCACCGACAGGTGCAACGGCAGATCCGTATCGGAGCGCGAGATCACGTTTTCGAACGGCAGATCGAGTTCAGGCACGAGCCGCTCGATCAGACGATAGTTGCGCTCATAGAGATCGATCAGATGCGCGATGCGCCGCGGCTGGCCGCAGCAGGGACACAAACGCAAATTGTAGTTGATGGTGGCAAACATGAACGGACTATAAGATACCGGCCTCAGCCAAGCCAACGAGCGTACGATGATTGTTCGCGAGGTCGTCACCAAACCCCATCCGGATCAAAAGTCGGGTACCGCCGGCCTGCGCAAAAAAGTGGCGGTATTCCAGCAGCCGCACTATCTGGAAAATTTTCTACAGTCGATTTTCGACGTGGAGCCCTCGCTACACGGCCAGACGCTGGTGATCGGTGGCGACGGCCGCTACCACAACCGCGCGGCCATCCATACCGCCATCGCCATGGCCGCCGCCAATGGCGTGACCAAGGTAATCGTCGGCCAGGGCGGCATCCTGTCGACGCCGGCGGCATCTCATCTGATTCGTCTGTACAGCGCGGCCGGCGGTTTTCTGTTCACCGCCAGTCACAACCCGGCCGGACCTGGCGAGGACTTCGGCATCAAATTCAATGTCGCCGGCGGCGGCCAGGCCAGCGAGGATCTGACCCAACGCATCTACGCATACAGCCGGCAGATCCAGCGTTACCGCGTGCTGGACGGCCTCCAGATCGATCTCGATCACCGCGGGATGCACACGGTCGGTGAGACCGGAATCGAAGTGGTTGATAGTGTCGAGGATTACGCGGCGCTGATGCAATCATTGTTCGACTTCGATCGCATCCGCGGCTGGCTCAAACAGGGCGGGCGGTTGTGTTTTGACGCCATGCACGCGGTCACCGGTCCTTACGCACGCCGCATCTTGGTGGAGCAACTCGGAGCGCCCGCCGATGCGATACGCAACAGCATCCCCCTGGAAGATTTCGGCGGAGGGCACCCCGATCCGAATCTGATCTACGCCAAACCACTGGTGGATGCCGCGTTCGGCAGCGATGCACCGGATCTGAGCGCCGCCAGCGACGGCGACGGCGATCGCAACATGATACTTGGTGCCGGCATCTTCATCTCGCCCGGCGACTCACTGGCGATGCTGGCGGCACAACTCGATACCCTGCCCGGCTACAAGGATGGCATCAAAGGGCTGGCGCGATCGATGCCGACCTCGCGCGCGGTTGATCGGGTTGCCCGCGAACTCGGCGTCGAGTGCTTCGAAACACCGACCGGCTGGAAGTTTTTCTGCAATCTGCTGGACGCCGGCCGCCTCACCTTGTGCGGCGAAGAGAGCTTCGGCACCGGCTCCGACCACGTGCGCGAAAAAGACGGGCTGTGGGCGGTGCTGGCCTGGCTCAACGTGCTCGCGACAACCGGACTGTCGGTGCGTGAAGTGGCGCGGCGCCACTGGCAGCATTACGGACGTCATTACTACGCTCGCCACGATTACGAAGGCCTGTCGACGGCAGCCGCCAGTGCAGTGATGCAGGCACTCGAAAGCAGGCTGCCGCAACTATCCGGACAGACACTGGGCGACTGGACGGTGACCGCTGCCGACAACTTCAGCTATGCAGACCCTACCGATGGCAGCTTAGCGACCGATCAGGGCCTGCGCGTGGTTTTCGGCGACGCAGCACGGATCGTTCTGCGTCTATCCGGTACCGGCACCTCCGACGCCACCTTGCGCCTCTACCTGGAGCGCTACGAAAACGCCAGCGATAGGCTCGACTGGAAAACCTCGACCGCACTCGCTCCGCTGACCGATGTCGCCGGCAGACTGCTGCGCATCAGCGAACTGACCGGACGCAAGACACCCAGCCTGGTCACCTGAAGCGCAAATGCCAGCGGCATCAACTCGGCTATTGATGCGGCACTCAAATAATAGTAGTAACCAGTGGTTCCAGACTCGGGCGCACACGGTGATATGCAGACTCGGTGCGGCCGCATCAATAGAACAGAGCATCGTTGAGTTATTGAATCGGCACCCCCGTGTTTTTGGGGTAACTCAACGCTTGCTTTGAAGTGACCACGCCTATGTTGTTTACGTGCCGATTCAATAAAATGCACGATAACCGCTCGGCCGGTCGCCGAAATCTGCACGGGGGACTTCGGGACCAATGATCAAGCGATTCCCGATCATGCCGATCTATCGGCTCTACCAGAAACGATTGCTGCGCAAGGTGCAGGCACAGCCGATGCCAAAGCACATCGGCCTGATCCTCGACGGCAATCGCCGCTATGGCCGACTCAAACAGCTAACCGAACCGCAGGCCATCTATACCAACGGCGCGGATCGATTGGACGACCTGCTGGACTGGTGCGTCGATCTCGGCATTCCGGCCATCACGCTATGGGTGTTTTCGACTGAAAACCTCGACCGCGCGCCGGAGGAAGTCTCCGGTCTGCTGGCCGCCATCGAAGCCAAACTGCGGCGCCTGACGGCCAACCCGCTGATCCATCGGCAACGCGTGCGGGTACGCGCGGTCGGTCGGCTGGAACTGCTGCCGATCTCAACCCAGGCCGCCGTGCGCGCGGCCGAGATCGCCACCGCCGATTACGACGGATTGCAGCTGACACTGGCAGCGGCCTACGGCGGCCGCCAGGAAATCACCGACGCCATGCGGGCGCTGCTGCGTGAACCGCAGTATTGCAATCAGACAGCAGGCGACGTTGCCGCGCAGATCACGCCGGCAGTGCTGGGCCGCTACATGTACGCGCCGGACCTGCCCGACCTCGATCTGATCATCCGCACCAGCGGCGAGATCAGGTTGTCCGGGTTTCTGCTGTGGCAGAGTGCTTACAGCGAGTTCTACTTTACCGACGTGTTCTGGCCGGCGTTCCGCCGCATCGATTTTCTGCGCGCCGTGCGTGCCTACCAGCAGCGGCAGCGGCGCTTCGGACAATAGCCAGCGTCTCCGATCATCTTGCGCCTGCCCCGGATTCACTCAGTTGCTGTCGGGCACACCCAACTTCTTGTGCATCGAAGTGCTGGTGGTGGTGTACTGCAAGTGGATCTTCTCGTCGGGGAACAACTGGTGCTTGATGGCAAAAGCCGCTAGCGCACTCTCGTGGAAGCCAGACAGGATCAGCTTCTTCTTGCCCGGATAGTAGTTGATGTCGCCCACCGCATAGATGCCGGACGTGGAGGTCTCGAACTTCTCGGTATCGACATTGATCTGATGCTTGTTCAGGTCCAGGCCCCATTCGGCGATTGGCCCGAGCTTGGGCGAAAGGCCATAGAACGCCAACACGTGGTCGACCTCGATTTCATGTTTGCTCTGATCGATAGCAGTGATCTGGAGCGAACTGAGTTGGCCGTCGGTTTCGCCATACCCGAGCACGCTGCCGAGAACCATCCGGGCCTTGCCGGCATCGACCAGTTCCTGATATTTCGACACCGATGCGGGTGCCGCCTTGAAATTGCGAGAGCGATGGATCAACGTAACATCGCTGGCTCTGTCGGCCATCTGCAGCGCCCAGTCCAGCGCCGAGTCGCCGCCGCCCAGCACCACGACTTTTTTGCCATGATGTTGCGCGGGATCGCTAACCCTGTAGAACAACTGCTTGTCGTTGTACTGGTCGATACCGTCGATACGCACCAGCACCGGCTGGAACGCGCCGACACCACCGGCCACAATCACCGCGCGCGCGTGGAATTCAGTACCGGCGGAAGTCTGAAGATGAAAGCGGCCATCGTCGAGCTTGTTCAGCACTTGCACTTGCTGACCCAGATGGAGCGTCGGCGAAAACGGCTTGATCTGTTCCATCAAACGATCCACCAATTCCTTGGCACCGACGACGGGGAAACCGGGGATGTCGTAGATCGGCTTGTCGGGATACAGCTCGGAACACTGTCCGCCGGCCTGCGGCAACGCGTCGATGACATGCGCACGCAGATCCAGCAGGCCCAGCTCAAATACCTGGAACAGACCGCAGGGTCCGGCTCCGATGATGACAACGTCGGTTTCGATGGTCATGGTCTTCTCGTTTGCATAAAAGCGGTACCGGTACCCACTGAGCAATTATCCATCCACGCCGCCCGCAGCAGTAACCTGAAAACAAATTAGCGCCGCAGATGCCGCTCCTGAATCACGGTGACGGCGATTTCCTCGATCGACATATTGGAAGAATCCACGAACGGAATGTTCTTCCGCCGGTACAGCGCTTCGCCCTGGCGCAGTTCGTACACACACTGCGCCAGCGAAGCATATTTGGAGCCGGGCCTGCGCTCCTTGCGCACCTGATGCAAGTGCTCGGGCTGTGAGGTCAATCCGAACAGGCGATCTTCCAATCCGTTAAGCGTGCGTGGCAGTTTCAGTTCGGCGAGATCGTCTTCGGTCAACGGGAAATTGGTGGCGAAGATACCCTGCTGCAGCGCCAGATACAACGACGTCGGTGTCTTGCCGCAGCGCGACGGCGCAATCAGGATGACCTCAGCACGCGCCAGATCGCGCGCGCTCTGGCCATCGTCGTGCTCCATTGCGTAGTTCATCGCGGCGATGCGCGCGTAATAGCGGCCGGCGTCGGTCAGACCGTGAGCACGTCCCAGTGCGTGGCTGGATTTCTGTCCGATTTCCTGCTCGAGCAACGGCAATGCGTCGAACAGATCGATGAACAGCGCCTGTACCGCGCGCAGCAGACTGCGGATTTCATCGGAAACGGTAGTGGAGAACACGATCGGCCGCAGCGCCGTGGTGTCGGCGACGTGGTTGATATAGTCCACCGTGGCGCGCGCCTTGGCGGGCGTATTGATGAACGGCAGCGTGGTCTTCTCGAACGACAACCCTTCAAACTGGGTCAACAGCGTACCGCCCAGGGTCTCGGCGGTGATGCCGGTCCCGTCGGAGAGGAAGAAAACCTGGCGTTGCGGATCCATGAGTGTCCTGAGGATAAAACTGAAAATGAGTTGGTTATATCTGATTCTCGCAGGTGTGTTGGAAATCGGCTTCACCACTACTCTGAAACTGTCGGGTGGCTTCTCGTTTCAACGCCCTGTCTATATCGCCTTGTTCACCCTGTTCGCGCTGGCCAGCTTCGGTGCGCTCAACAAGGCGCTGGCCGGCATCCCGCTGGGAACCGCCTATGCGGTATGGACCGGCATCGGGGCGTTTGGTACCGCCGTGGTCGGCATCCTGTTTTTCAGCGATCCGGTAACGACGTCGCGCCTGCTGTTTCTGACGCTGCTGATCGCCTCCATCATCGGTCTCAAGGTAGCGTCGTGATGCCACCGAAACCAGAATCGCATGTTCAAAACGGGCTGCAACGGGAATAATGGCAGCCGTAACAGCAAAAACTGCTGCCTGAATTTCATTAACAGGAGTTTTTTGGATGTCTGAATCGGTTATCTGGTTTGCCCATCTGGGCATGGGCGACGTCGAACGCGTCGGCGGCAAGAACGCTTCGCTGGGCGAGATGATCCAGCATCTGGCGCAGGCGCAGGTGCGCGTGCCCAACGGCTTTGCCACCAGTGCCGACGCCTACCGCGAATTCATCGCCCAGGACGGTCTGGACCAGCGTATCTCGGACTGGATGAAGGCGTTGGACGCAGACGACGTCAAGGCGTTGGCGGTCACCGGCAAGCGCATCCGCGAGGCCATCATGCAGGTGCCTTATCCGCCGCAACTGGAGGCCGCGATTCGTGACGGCTACGCAACGCTGTTGATGGAATCGACCGGCAAGATCACCGTCGCCGTACGTTCCTCGGCCACTGCCGAGGACATGCCCGACGCCTCTTTCGCCGGCCAGCAGGAAACCTTCCTCAACGTCCACGGCATCGACGAAGTGCTGTTGCGCGTACGTGAAGTATTCGCCTCGCTATTCAACGACCGCGCCCTCTCCTACCGCGTGCATCACGGCTACGACCATCGCGGCGTGGCGCTGTCGGCCGGCATCCAGCGCATGGTGCGTTCGGACCTGGGCACCTCGGGAGTGATGTTCACCATGGACACCGAGTCCGGATTTCAGGATGCGGTATTCATCACCGCCAACTACGGGCTGGGCGAAGCCGTGGTGCAGGGCGCGGTCAATCCTGACGAATTCTACGTCTATAAGCCGGCGCTGGCCGCCGGCCGCCCGGCCATCCTCAAGCGCGGCCTGGGCGAGAAAGCCAGGAAAATGATCTACGCCGAGCCCGGTACGGCCGAGCGCATCTGTTTCGCCGATGTCGATGCTAAAGAACGCGGGCGTTTCTGTCTGGACGACGCCGATGTCACTGAGCTGGCGCGCATTGCCACCATCATCGAAAAGCACTACGGCCGACCAATGGACATCGAATGGGGCAAGGACGGCGTCGACGGCAAGCTCTACGTGTTGCAGGCGCGTCCAGAGACGGTGAAATCGCGCGGCGGCGGCAGCCGCCTGCGCCGCTACAAACTGAAATCGCGCGGCAAGGTGTTGACCGAAGGCCGCGCCATCGGCCAGAAGATCGGCGCCGGCCGCGTGCGCAAGCTCGACTCGATCGCCGAGATCCACCGGGTGCAGGCCGGCGACGTGCTGGTCACCGACATGACCGATCCGGACTGGGAGCCGATCATGAAGAAGGCCAGCGCCATCGTCACCAACCGCGGCGGCCGCACCTGTCACGCCGCCATTATCGCGCGCGAGCTGGGCATCGCCGCCGTGGTCGGCTGCGGTGACGCCACCCAGGTGCTCAACGACGGCGACGCAGTCACCGTGTCCTGCGCCGAGGGCGATACCGGCTTCGTCTATGCCGGCCACGTCGACTACCAGGTCGACGAGATCGAGCTGGCCAAAATGCCGGAGATTCCGGTCAAGATCATGATGAACGTCGGCACTCCCGAGCAGGCCTTTGATTTTTCCAGCCTGCCCAATCATGGTATCGGCCTGGCGCGGCTGGAGTTCATCATCAACCGTCAAATCGGCATTCACCCGCTGGCGCTGCTGAACCTCACAGACCAGTCGGTCGAGGATCGCCGCATCATCGACCCGATGATCGCCGCCTATCCGTCGCCGGTGGATTACTTCTGGATGCGTCTGGCCGAAGGCATCGCCATGCTGGCTGCGGCGTTTGCGCCCGAGCCGGTGATCGTGCGCCTGTCGGATTTCAAGTCCAACGAATACGCCAACCTGGTGGCCGGCAAACGCTACGAGCCGCACGAGGAAAACCCGATGTTGGGTTTCCGCGGCGCGGCGCGCTATATCGCCGACTCATTCCGGCCCTGCTTCGACCTCGAATGCCGCGCGCTGAAGTACGTGCGCGAGGAGATGGGCTTGACCAACGTGCAGATCATGATTCCGTTCGTGCGCACGCTGGACGAGGCGCAACGCGTCATCGAAATCCTGAAAGACAACGGCCTGCAGCGCGGCGTCAACGATCTCAAGCTGATCATGATGTGCGAACTGCCGTCGAACGCGCTACTGGCCGACGAATTTCTCGAATACTTCGACGGTTTCTCGATCGGCTCCAACGACATGACGCAGTTGACGCTGGGACTGGATCGCGACTCCAGTCTGGTCGCCGCCGGCTTCGACGAACGCGATCCTGCGGTGAAGAAACTGCTGGCGATGGCGATCGAAGCCTGCAAACGCAACGGCAAGTACATCGGCATCTGCGGCCAAGGTCCATCGGACCATCCCGACCTCGCGCGCTGGCTGCTGGATCAGGGCATCGAAAGCATGAGCCTCAACCCCGACACCGTGGTCGAAACCTGGCTGCATCTGGCCGGCAAAGGCTGAGCGGCTGCGCAAGGACTACGGTGACACGATACGTTGCCTGTGATTTATAGACCGCTGTCAGAGCTGGCCACGGATAATCGGACAGTGTCGTAAGTGGGAACTCTGCTTTAATCATGGGCGCCGCAAGGCGCTCCTAGGAGCAGAAGACGATGAGACGACCCCGCAGGAATCACACCGCGGCATT
>Ga0307373_10004571_pt1 | contig 23187 bp, 28 predicted proteins | sample OX2MG_FD_202534 | JGI IMG/M metagenome (GOLD analysis project Ga0307373, IMG submission 202534) | Soil microbial communities from Risofladan, Vaasa, Finland - OX-2 | ecosystem: Environmental > Terrestrial > Soil > Coastal area > Acid sulfate soil | place: Finland: Risofladan, Vaasa | collected... | reverse complement strand
GCCGCGCCGTGCGCCGGTGCCGCGCTGGGCGCTGGACGGTGGCCAGTGCTATATGAGCGCAATAGCTCATCCAGCGGAAAATCACGGACGCCGCACGCGGATTGGCCGCGGCGCCCGATAAAGCGGAGACCTTGCGATGATCCACATTCACTATTTCATCACGCGCAAACCCACGCTCGACGACGCCGCGTTTCATCGCTACTGGAGCGAGACACACGGCCCGATTGCCGGGCGCATCGCGCAGTCCAAGCGCTACGTGCAGAGCCATCGGATACCCTATGCCAACAGCAACTCGCCCTATGACGGCGAGGCTGAAGTCCTGATCGATGACCTGGCGGCGCTGGCCGAATTGCGCAAGAACCCGGCCTACCTCGAGGGGGCGCTGGCCGACGAGCGCAACTTTATCGATCTGTCGCGCGTCGAATGGATGGCGACGCACGACCACGTGATCGTCGACGGCCCCACCGGCAGCTCGCTGATCAAGGGCGTCTGGCAGCACAAGCGCAAGCGCGGGATGCCGCTCGGCGACTTCCGCAAATACTGGATCGAGGTTCACGGCGCGCTCGGCAAGCAGGTGCCGGGGCTGCGGCGCTATGTGCAATCGCACCTGGTGGACGAGGCCTATGCGTATGCCGAGCCGCTGTTCGACGGCGTGGCGCAATTGTGGTTCGACAGTCCGGAGGTGATGACGGCGGCGTTCGAGTCGCCGGCCGGCAAGGCGCTGGCGGCGGACGGACCGAATTTCATCGACCCGGCGACGCTCAAGCACTTTGTCGCGCGTGAGCATATCGTGGTCGCGTCGCGCTAAGCGGCCGGCGCATTATTGAGCCGCATTATTTTATTGTTCGAGGTAGCCAATGGCTGGATTGTTGAAAGGTAAAGTGACGCTGGTGACGGGTGCGGCGTCGGGTATCGGCCGGGCGGCGGCGATCGCTTTTGCGCGCGAAGGGGCCAAGGTGCTCGTCGCCGACATGAGCGACGCGGCCGGCCGCGAGACGGTGAAGATGATCACGGACGCCGGTGGCGAAGCGGCGTTCACCAGGTGCGACGTTGCGAAGCCGGCCGACGCCGAAGCGCTGGTGGCGGCCGCGGTCAAGGCCTATGGGCGGCTCGACGGCGCGTACAACAACGCCGGCGTAGCGGGCAAAATCGCGCGCACGGCGGACGATACGGAAGAGAATTTCGACCATATCATGGCGGTCAACCTGCGCGGCGTGTGGCTCTGCATGAAGTACGAGATCATCCAGATGGTCAAGCAGGGCCAGGGCGGCGCGATCGTCAACACCGCGTCGGCGGCCGGGCTGGTCGGCTCGCATGGGATGCCCGCGTACACCGCGTCGAAGCACGGCGTGATCGGGCTGACGCGCACCGCGGCGCTCGAATATGCGCGCGCCGCAATCCGCGTCAATGCGGTGTGCCCTGGCGTGATCGACACCGCGATGGTCGCCGGCATGGTCGCGGCGCATCCGCGGCTCAAGGACGCGCTGGTCAGCGTCGAGCCGGTCGCGCGGATGGGCAAGCCGTCGGAGATTGCCGAAGCGGTAACCTGGCTGCTGTCCGACGCGGCGTCGTTTGTGACCGGGGCGGCGTTGCCGGTCGACGGCGGTATGACGGCGCGCTGAGCGCGGGTTGAGGATGCGCTAAGCGCGCGCGTCACTGCGAAATTCTATGGAACATGGGCGCGGACCGAATCTCGATCCGCGCCCATGATGAAAATTCGGCGGCATTCGCGCCGCCGTGCGACGGTTTACAGCTTGGCGGCCGGCTCGACGTATTCGCGTGCCATCTGCTCGAGTTGCGTAACGATTTCGCGCGGATCGGCCGGCATGTCGAAGCGCACCAGCGCAATCTCTTCGGCTCCGGCATCGCGATAGCGCTTGAGATCGTCGGCCGTGATCGGCTTGCCATAAGGCGAGCAGGCGATTTCGATCTCGGAGCGTTTGCGCCCGGCGGCCTTCAGCAGCTCCTCGATTTTTTTGATCTTCGGCGCGGCTTCGGCGGGCGACAGGTTGAAGCCGATCCAGCCGTCGCCATACTCGGCCACGCGGCGCAGCGCGGGCCCGCTCTCGCCGCCGAACCAGACCGGGATGCGCTTGGCGTTGACCGGCTTGGGATAGCTCAGCGCGCCGCGAAAGTTGACGAATTCGCCGCTGTACGAGCTGCGATCGCCGGCCCATAGCGAGCGCATCGACTCGATATATTCGCGCGTGCGATGGGCGCGGCGCTCCCATGGCACGCCGATCGCCTGGAACTCCTCCTCGAGCCATCCGATACCGGTGCCGAGGACGAAGCGTCCGCCGCTCAGATGATCGAGCGTCGCGGTGATTTTCGCGAGAATCACCGGATTATGCTCGGGCACCAGGCAGATGCCGGTGGCGAGGCGGATTTTCGAGGTCACCGCGGCGGCGAAGCTGAGCGTCGTGAAGGGGTCGTTGATCGGCGTCTCGACCGGCATCGGAAATTCGCCGGCCGAGTACGGATAGCGCGAGGAATATTCGGCGAGCAGCACGACGTGCTCGGGTGCCCAGAGCGTCGAGAAGCCCAGCCGCTCGGTGGTGGTGGCGATCAACTTGATCAATGCAGGGTCGACGAACGGCCCGATGCCGACGGCGAAATATCCGACTTTCATTTTTGCTTACCTCGCTGAATGATTGCGCCCGCGCCCGTCTGAGCCGTGAGCGCGGGGTTATGAGTTCAGATAGCGGCGGCCGGTTCGACCCAGTCGCGCGCGATCTCTTCGAGATTGGCGACCACCTCGGCCTCGAGGCGCGGCGGGCGCATCGTGATCAGCACGACTTCGTCGGCGCCGGCGTCGCGATAGCGCTTGAGGTCGTCGCGCGTGATCGGCTGGGAGTACGGCGAGACCGCGAATTCGATATCCGAGCGCTGGCGTCCGTTGGCCTTGAGCAACTCCTCTATTTTGCGGATTTTGACCGCGGCCTCGGCCGGCGACAGATTGAAGCCGCACCAGCCGTTGCCGTATTCGGCCACGCGGCGCAGTGCGGGTGCGCTCTCGCCGCCGAAAAAGACCGGCAGCTTGCCGCCCTGCACGGGTTTGGGGAAGCTGCGCACGTTGGTGAATTTGACGAATTCGCCGTCATAGCTGCTGACTTCGTCGCCCCACAGCGAGCGCATCGCGGCGATATATTCGCGGGTGCGCTGCGCGCGCCGCTCCCACGGGATGCCCAGGGCGACGAACTCCTCCTCGAGCCATCCGATACCGACACCGAGCGTGAAGCGTCCGCCGCTTAAGAAATCCAGCGTCGCGGTGACTTTCGCGAGCACCAGGGGGTTGTGCTCGGGGACCAGGCAGATACCGGTGGCGAGGCGAATCTTCGAGGTGGCGGCGGCCATGCAGGTGAGCGCGAGAAACGGATCCATGATCGGCGCATGGCTGGGCGCGGGAATCTGGCCGTTATCCGCGTAGGGATAGCGCGAGGCGTACTGGTCGAGCAGCACGACATGTTCGGGCACCCACAGGGTCGCGACGCCGAGCCGTTCGGCATGGGCGGCGACCGCGCGCAGCAGCCCGCCACCGGCCATCCGGTTGGTGCCGACCGCGAACAGTCCGATCTTCATCGAGCGTCTCCTCGGCCAGCGCCAATCGGCCGCGAGCCTCGGCGACCATTACTATGCGGCGCTTGCGTCTGACAAGTGTGGGCCGGTGCCGGTGGACAGTCGAGTATGCGCGCAGTGACGTTCAAACGTGATTGCGCAGCATCAGCTCACGCGGATGCGGTTCGAGGTAGACCTGGCCGGCGAGGTAGTCGATCGCGAAGTGGCGCACGTAATGGCGCATCAGGGTGATCGGCACGATCAACGGGACCAGCCCGCCGCGGTAATCCTCGATCAGACCGGTCAATTCCTGGCGTGCGCCGGGGTCGAGCCGATCGCTGAAATAGCCCGCCATATGCTGCATGACATTGACGTGGCGGGCGGCGGTCGCGGGCCGGGCCAGCGCGGCCATGAACTCGCGCTCGTAGCGATCGCGCAGCTCCGCGCGATCGATCGCACGCGCCCCGGCGACGATCCGGCCCAGCTCGGCGTAAGCCTTGGGCGCATGCGCGAGCAACTGGAGCTTGTGTACGGTGTGAAAGGCGACCAGCCCACCGACCGTCCAGCGCGCGGAAAAAAAGTTGCGCAGCCGGCGATAGGCGAAGACCCGCTCGATGAAATTTTCGCGGATGCGCGCGTCGTTGAGGCGGCCCTCCTCTTCGACCGGCAGATTCGGATAGCGGCGCATCAGGGCCTCGGCGAACAGGCCGCGCCCGTCGCGCGCGGGGGTTCCATTCGCCGGGTAGATCCGCACGCGCTCCATCCCGCAGCTCGGCGAGTCCTTCTTGAGCACGTAGCCGCTCAGATCGTCGCGCGCGATTGCGGCCGTGCGCCGATCGGCCAGCGTGCGCATCGCGGCGGTATGGTCGGCGCCGCTGCGATTGGCGATCAGGCGGATCTCGCCGTCCCGGCGTTCGATCCGCAAGGTCTCGCGCGGCACGCCCAGGCCGAGCTCGACTTCCGGGCAGAACGGGACGAATTCGACGAAGCGGCCGAAGACCTCGACCAGAAACTCGCTGCGCTTGTGGCCGCCATCGAAGCGCACCTGCTGGCCGAGCAGGCAGGCCGACACGCCGATGCGCGGCGGCGGCTCGTGGGCGGCGGCGGATTGATCGGTGGGCGCCATGTCCTCGGCACGGTCGCGCGCAAGATCACGTGGCGATCGCTACCGCCAGTATGGCACGGACGTGGCCGCCCGCCAGTTCGCGGTCAGCGGCGCGCGCGGCGCTAGGCGATGGCGTGCGGGTAGTCCGGCGTCAGCTGCGGCATCGCGAGCCCGGCCTGGAGCACGCGCCGCTCGAGCATCGTGAGGTAGAGTTCGGCGAGTTCGGCGTTGTCGCGCGCCTTGAGCCCGTAGCGTAAACAATCGAAGGTAAAGCCGCTGCCCGGCGGTCCGAAGAAATTCACGGCGCACGGCAGCCAATCGCGGAGCGCGGCGTTGACGCTCTCCGCGCCGAAGCGCGCGGCCGCGTCATGCAGTTCGGTGGCGGCGAACAGTTCGTGGTCCTCCTCTTCGGCCAGGATGATCTCGGCGGCGCGGGCATGCGGCGCGTAGCTCGAGTCGCGATAGTTCACGCCGACGATCAGCAGGCCCGTCATGTCCAGGCTGAGCGAGCCCATCAGCAGTTCGAGCGGCCCCACCGGATGCTCGGCGAAGCGCCGCGGCGCGGCGAACGAGGCCGACTTGAGCGCGGTGACCATCGAGCGGTCGGCGTGCGCCTCATCGATGCCGAGCTGGTCGAGGATTTGGTAGATCAGGCGCGCGTGCTTGCGCTCTTCGGCGAGGTTTTTGGCGATCGTCGGCCTGAGCGCCGCGTCGCCAATCGATTCGAGCGCGCGCGCGTAGCCCTCGGCGGTGAGCTTTTCGGCGATCGCGTGGGCGGCCAGCAGCCGCGTCAACACCTTGGAGTAACGCGGCTCGACGCGGCCCTCAAGCAGGTCGGCGGCCTCGAACGCCGCGGTTGCGAACTGCCGCTTCATCTAATTCAAACGCGGAAATTTGTTCCGCGCGATCAGCCGGCCGCGCCGCGCGACGGCAGCATCACGGTCGCGGAGCCGGGCGTGGTCTTTTCGCCCTTGGCGTTTTCCAGCCAGATTTCGCAGTCGACCAGATGATTTCCCTGCTCGACATATTTTTTGGCCACCCTGCCCTTGCATACGACCGGCGTGCCGGGCTGGTCCATGCCGCGGTACTGGACCGAGAGCTTGCGCAGCCATCCGCGATCACCGGCGAAGTCGGTCATCAATTGGCCGAGGAAGGCGTTCTTCAACGCGCCGTGCAGGATCACGCCCGGCAGATGGTTCTTGAGGGCGAAGTCCTTGTCGTAATGGATCTGGTAGAAGTCGCCCGACGCGCCGGCGTATTTGACCAGTTGCTGGGTGGTCGGATGCTTCTCGAGCGGCGCGATCTCGGCGCCCGGCTCAACGTCCTCGAAATAGATCTGTTTGCCCGCCATGCTGGTCTCTCCAATATGTCGTAAATCATGCCAAGGGGACGGCCCGCGCTAATAGCGGATAGCGGTCGCGCGCTGGATCGCGCAGACCTGGCCGAACTGGTTGGTGTAGCTGGTCTCGGTCGTGATGAAGACCATCGGGCCGAGTTTGCCGGCGCTCTCGCGCAGGTCGGCGATTTTGGTCTGCACGGTGATCCGGTCGCCGGCGCGAATCGGCTCGAAGTACTCCCAGTCAGAGCCTCCGTCGAGCCCGCGGAACGACTCGCCCATGTCCAGCTTGACGTCGGGAATCGCGGCCGAGAGCGAGCGGCAGAAGGTCGGCGGCGCGATCATCCCGCCGAAGCGGCCGTGGCGCGCCTCGCGGTCGCTGTTGAAGATCGGATTGGGGTCGCCGATCGCCTCGGCGAAGCGGCGAATCGCGCCGCGCTCGACCTCGGCGGTGCGCGGCTCGCCGGCCTTGCCGATCTGCTTGCGGGCCTCGTCGGTAACGTACTTGTTGGCCATATTTCTATACCCCACGAAGGTCGTCGCCGGTAAGCGCCCGGGCGCGCCGGCGGCCGGTTAATCTTCAGCGCGCGGCCGGCGCGATTTTCGCGTGATCCCAGCTCGCCCATTTCTCCGGATGAATCCGGATTACGACGCGCTTGGCCGCCTGGCTCCGGTAGGACTCGGAAACCGGCACGCGGCCGTTGACGGTCGGGCGGCCGGCCAGCCGGGCCATCTTGCCCGAGACCTGCGCCATCGCGTCGAGCACCGCCGCGAAATCCTCGACGATAGTCGCGCGGCCGCGGATCATCACGCCCTTGAGCTTGTCGTAATCGAGGCCGTGCTCGACCATCACGGCGGTCTTCGGGTCGCGCCGCAAGTTGACGACTTTCTGCGCGCGGCCGAAGCTGGTCATCAGGATGTCGCCGTGGTCATCGACCGCAAACGACATCGCCACCAGATGCGGATAGCCCTCGCGATCGAGCGTGGCGAGCGAGCAATTGGGCGTATTCTGAAGAAAGGCCGTCGCCTCGGCCGGTGTCATGCGAATGGTTTTGCGCGTGTCGATTTTTTCACTCATGCCGTTCCGCCCGTAACCGTATCGTCCATCCTGAAGCGGCCGCGATAGAGCGCCGCCTGGCATCTGGTCTAATATATGATGCGGGCGGCCGACAAGCGAAAGCAAAAGGACACCACCGATGGCGAAGCTCACTCAGAACGAAATTGCGGAGCAGCTCAAGGCGGTAAGCGGCTGGGAGTACGCCGACAACGCCATAGCCAAGCTGTTTCGCTTCAAGCAGTTCATGGACGGCATCCGCTTCATCAACGAGGTCGCCACGATCGCCGAGGCGGCCGACCATCATCCGGATATCCACGTCAACTACACGCGGGTGCGGATGGTCTGCACGACCCACGATGCGGGCGGCGTGACGGCCAAGGACCTGCTGCTGGCCGGCGAGATCGAGCGGACGTACACATCCCGCCCCGCCTGACCCCCCGTTGGGTGTGCTGCTTGCCCGTAATGGTGCGGCACGTCAGGCTGTGAACCCTAACGAAGGGATTTACCGCCGACCACAGGCATGAAGGCGAGTTCGAGATTGACGGTCGGCTTCCTGAGGATGACTTGGCGCTCGGCGAAGCGAGCGTAGTCGCCCTCGCATCCACACATTTCCGCGAGCTTGGCTATGCTGAGCCGCTTGAGAATTTCGACGGTAATCGGGCGTTTCTCATCCCAGTGGATCATGGAATGTAAAAACTCTTGTGCCACATCCTCGCAGAGCAGGGCTTCGATGAAGCAGGCTTCCTCTTCTGACCAGCACGGCAGGAAGTAGATGGTGTCGTCAAACATCACCGGTCGGCCGTTGACCGGGCCGATTTTCACGAAATGGAGATTCTTATAGAAGCCGGAGATCGCGACTTTCCATGGTGCGAAGCTGTAGGGTCCGACACCAAAAACCGAGAAGGGAGGCTTGTTCTTATAGATAACGCTACCGCGCTTATCGAAGAACGCGGCGTGGCGCTCGAGGTAGTCCCACGTTTTGGGGGCTTTCGTTCGAATATAGCCGGTTTCCTCACCGATGAACTTTTGCGGGACTACCATTACGCCCCGAGATTGGATGCGGCTGTTACCGATGTCGGAGCTTTTGAGCATCGGAAATAAGATGTCATCTTCGAGGGTGACAATTTCGCCGAGGCCGTTTTGATAGCCCTTTGGCGTTGCAGCCAATTCCATGACCTTGGAGCAGTCATGCTTTATACCGGACCGCCAAATATAGCGACTTTCCGGCCCCAGCAGCTCGCGGTGCCGGTTGAACGCCGCGACATCGGAGATGATGTGTCCGTCAAGAAAGCTAATCGTCCGGGCGGCCGAACTTGCATCAAGGTTCTCGAAAATGTCGCAGCCGAGTGCATGACTCCCGGGCTGGATTTCAAGTACGAAAAAGCAGGCATCCACCGCCGCTCCGAAATAGCCGAGCGCGTCAATCTTGTAGATGCGAGCTGAGTGCATGGGGAGTTTCTTCTTCCAGATGTGCAGCAGAATTTTGCGCGCGACTGCCGTTTTGCAGAGCACGGCAATCGTGCCGACGCTACCTTTCAACCAATCGAGATAGCGTAGGAGCATCCATTCGGAGATATCAAAATTGCTCTTTCCGGTAATCGCCTCAATTCCTTGCCGGCCGTGAAAATTAGATTTTTCGGGAAGGTTCGCGCTTTCGATAGCGCCGAGATTTGCACTAGTAACCCAAGGAGGATTCCCGACGATCAACCATGGTTCACCGGTCTTCGAAACTACATTCTCCCAATCGAGCTTGAAGAAGTTGCCCTCCCGCAACTCGATCCGGCGGTCCCGCCGATCCACGGTGTCTTTGGCTGCCGCTAAATGGTTACGGTTGATTTCGATGCCGATGATCGACGCGGCTTCGGGAAAGCCCGCGGCGGCTGCGGCCACGAACGCTCCCGCGCCACAGGTCGGCTCCAATATAGAGCGGGGCCGAATGCGTAGCCGGCGCAGTACCTGGATAGCGGCAATCGCTAGCGCCGTCGGCGTTTGAAAGTCACCGAACTCGACAACCGAATTAGTTTTGCGCTGCTTGACGGCCATCACGTGATCCGGGTGATGCCCGGAACCTCCCCTGCTTTTTGTATTACGCGGTTATATTGAAGACGCCACTGATAGGCGTTCGAGATGGTCATATAGCCCTGCTCTGGTTTCTCGCGCAGGAGTTGCTCCGCTATCTTGTTAGCTTCGATGTCATCGATGCGAAGATTCTTGTCGAGCATGAAGGCAATTAGGTCTTCCGCGTTCCCATCACGATCGAGTATCTCGCGCAGCCCGCGCGTCATCTGGTAGTCACCAGTGCGCCCTTTCTCTATGAAAATCGTATGTCGCATGTTGAGTCGACCGGTTTTGAAGATCGGATCGTCGGCCTTCTCGTAAACAAAGACGATCAGATTATAGCCGAGGCCGTAGATCTTTTGCCGAGCGTCCTTGAACGGGCTGGAGGACTGCGGCTGTTTGATGCTCGTCACTTTTATATCGACATTGATACTGGGGATATCGATCCCGGATGCGGAATTACCACCCACGAAAGAGTATTTGCTCATCAAGTGAAGCAGAAACTTATGCTCGAGGTAGGTTCCCACAGTCTTCCCGTTGTCGACCCCGAACAGCTTCGGCTCATCATGACTGCTCTCCGCCGCTGCGAAATGGGCGGCTTCCGCAACGAGGTTGTCTATGGTCAGATCGGGGTTCATCCAATCGAGGCCTCCAGGTGAAAATCAAACATACAGCTTTTGAATGATGCGGTTGAAGCGTGGGCGCGCCGCCGTTACCGTTTGCGCGGGACGAAATACTGCACGCCGGGGCCGGCGCGATCGATCTCGCGAATCAGATCCTTGAGGTCGTCCGAATCCGCGACGAAATCGAGCTCCGTGGTATCCACCACCAGCAGCGGCGTCTCGTCGTAGTAGAAAAAGAAATCGCGGAAGGCCGCCGACACGCGTTCGAGATAGCCGACGCCGACGTGGCGCTCGAAGTCGCGGTTGCGCTTGCGCAGCCGCTCGAGCAGCACCTCGACGTTGGCGCGGATATAGACCACCAGGTCGGGCTTGGCCATCCGCGCGTCGAGCAGGCGGTAGACGTTGTCGTAGAGCGTCAGCTCGTCGGGCGCGAGATTGAGGGTCGCGAAAATCCGGTCCTTGGCGAAGAGATAGTCGGCCACGGTGGCCTGGGTGAAGAGGTCCTGCTGGGCGAGGGCGCGCTGCTGATTGTAGCGCGTGAGCAGGAAGTAGAGCTGAACCGGGAGCGCGTGCTGTTCGGGGTCTTCGTAGAAGCGGGCGAGGAACGGATTGTCGTCGGCGTCCTCGAGCACCATCCGCGCGTTGAGTTCCCGCGCCAGCGCGCGGGCGAGGCTGGTTTTGCCGACGCCGATCGGACCTTCGACCGCTATGTAGCCTCCCCGCCGCTCCATCAAGCCGCTAGGGTCGACCCTCCTTCAGAGGCGGACGGCCGCTGATTTGTGCCGGCGGCGGACGGCCGCTGATTTGTGCCGGCGGCGGACGGCCGCGGATGACCGGCGAGGCGGGCTCATTCGTCGGCGGCCCTGGGCAGCGGAAAATGCACCCGCTCTTCCTTGAGCTTCATCAATTCGACGACCGCGCCACGCGCCGAGAACGCGCCGATAATCTCCTCGACCAGCCATTCGGGCGACGACGCGCTGGCGGTCAGGCCAAGCGATCGCACGCCGTCGATCATCGCGGGCTCGACGTCGGCCAGCGAATCGACCAGGAAGGCGCGCCCGCCGCGCATCCGCGCAACTTCGACCATCCGGTTGGCGTTGGAGCTCTGCCGGGAGCCGACCACCAGCACCACGTCGCTGACTTCGACCAGTTCCTTGACCGCATTCTGGCGATTTTGCGTGGCGTAGCAGATGTCGTCGGTCTTGGGCGTGGCCAAGGCCGGAAAGCGCCGCTTCAACTCCGCCATGATATCGCGCGTGTCGTCGACGCTGAGCGTGGTTTGGGTGGCCGCCGCGACGCGCGCCGCGTCCGGCACCTCGATCGTTGCCGCTTCCTCGACGGTGCCGACCAGCAGCACCTTGCCCGGCGCGACGCCCAGCGTGCCCTTAACCTCTTCATGTCCGGCGTGGCCGATCAGGACGACGGTCTTGTCCTCGGAGGCGTAGCGCTCGACCTCGGAATGGACCTTAGTGACCAGCGGGCAGGTCGCGTCGATGACGCGCAGGCGGCGCTCGGCGGCCCGATCCCATTCGCTGGGCGCGACGCCGTGAGCGCTGAAGATTACGCGCTGGCCCTCGGGCACCTCCTCGAGACTCTCGACGAAGATTGCGCCCTCGCGCTCGAGCGCTTCGAGGACGAAGCGGTTGTGCACGATCTGGTGGCGCACGTAGAGCGGACGGCCGTAGTCGCGGAGCGCGTAGCGCACGCCCTCGACGGCGCGATCGACGCCGGCGCAAAAGCCGCGCGGCTCGGCCAGGATGATTTTTTCAACCGATGTTTCGTTTGGGAGCATAGATCACGCTCTAGTTAACCGATACTGGCCGCTCGGTCAATATGGAGTCAATCGCGGTGGAAGCGGCTGCACGGGTCGATGCGCGCAACCAGTGTATCCTTTTTCGGCCGCGGCGGCGCGGCTACGAAAACTCTGCACAAGTCAGCTTGTCATTCTGAACGGAGTCTGCGACGTGAAGAATCCCGGGATTTTTCGCGGCGCTCAAAATGACCGAGTAGGCTTTGCGCGGAGCTTCCTCAGCCGTGCAGATCGGGCGGATGCGACGTCTGGCATCCGATCCAGACCTCGCCGCCCTCGAAATACTCTTTCTTCCAGATCGGGACGATCTCTTTGAGCCGATCGATCGCGAAGCGGCAGGCCTCGAAGGCCGCCGCCCGATGCGCCGCCGAAACCGCGATCGCCACCGAGGTCTCGCCGATTTCGACCACGCCGACGCGATGGCGGATCGCGATGCGCACGATCGTGAAGCGCTTGCCGGCCTCCTGCGCGAGCTTGCGCAGCTCGCTCAGCGCCATCGCCTCGTACGCCTCGTACTCGAGCCGCAGCACACGCCGCCCGGCGTTGCCGATACGCGTGGTGCCGGCGAAGGTGACTGTCGCGCCGGCGGCGGGGTCGGCGACCGCGCGCTCGAGCGCCGCCACGTCGATCACCTCGCGGCCGATCGCGACCGGGCCGACCCATGGTGCGTCGGCGCCGCCGCTGACCGGCGGGATGAAGGCGACCTCGTCGCGATCGCGCGGGCGAAAATGCGCCTCGACGTACTCCTGGTTGACCGCGTAGGCGACGCCGTCGTGATGGCCGCCGAGCGCCGGAAATTCGCCCAGCAGGCGGCTCCAGATTTCGCCGACGGTCATCCCGTCGGGGTACTCGCGATTCAATTCGGCCGCGCGCGCCCGCTCACGCAGCGTCGCAAAGAGTTTGATCGTGAGATGGTTCATGGTTCGCTTTCGCGCCGGGTCACCGGGATTTCAGGCGCCGCCGAGTCCCAGCAGATGCGCCAGGTGGCCGAGTTCCGGGATGATCAGTTTTTCCATCGCCAGACGGCACGCGTTGGGCGATCCGGGCAGCGCTGCGACGATCTTGCCGCCGCTCACACCAGCGATTGCCCGGCTCAGCATCGCCGCCGTCCCGATCTCATTGTACGAGAGCATCCGGAACAGCTCGCCGAAACCGTCGAGTTCCTTGTCGAGGAGCGGACGCACCGCCTCGATCGTCGAATCGCGCGGCGCGATTCCGGTGCCGCCGCTCAAGATCACGCCGTCACCGCGCGCGAGGCTCGCGCGCAGCGCCGCCGCGATTAGCTCTGGCGTGTCGGGCAAAACGTCGTACGCGACCACGCGATGGCCCGCATGCTCGAGTAATTCGCGCACCAGCCGGCCGCTCTCGTCGGTCGCGGCGATACGCGAATCGCTGGCGGTGATCACGCCGAACTTGAGTTCGACGCGGCCGTGCGGGCGATGTTGTTCGTGAGGGGCCATCGCTACAGGTTTACAACATCGTCAAGCGTATTATAAGCATGGCGCGTGCCTGCGGGCGTCGCGTGACCGGTTGCGCGGCTCTTGAAACGCATACTCCCACTGCATCTGCGGGGAATTGTTGCGGCGCGACGCCGGACGGAGGCGGCTATATGCGTGGCGGCGGCAAATTCACCATCGCCCTGATCGCGATCTTTATCCTGCTGATCGCCGCGCGCTGGCTCGGCGCCGCCGCCGTGCTGCGCGAGGTGCTCGAATGGATCGCGTCGCTCGGCGCGCTGGCACCGCTCGGCTTTATCATTGCCTACATTATAGCGTGCGTGCTTTTCATCCCCGGCGCAATCATGACGATCAGCGGGGGCGCGATCTTCGGCGTGGTGCGCGGTTCGATCTACGTCTCGATCGGCGCGACGATCGGCGCCACGATGGCCTTTCTGATCGGCCGCTACTTCGCGCGCGAATGGGTCGCGGCCAAGCTCGCCGGCAACCGCACCTTCAGCGCGATCGACGCGGCGGTCGGCCGCGAGGGCTGGAAGATTGTCGGATTGACCCGGCTCTCGCCGCTGTTCCCGTTCGTCCTGCTCAATTACGCCTACGGGCTGACGCGCGTGCGGCTGCGCGACTACGTGCTCGCCTCATGGATCGGAATGCTTCCGGGCGGCGTCATGTACGTCTATATCGGTTCGCTCGCGGGCGATCTCGCGGGCGTCGGGCGCGCAACCACTAAACGTCCGTCCGGCTTCTGGATTCTCAATCTGGTTGGGCTGGCCGCCACTGTCGCGGTCGCGCTCTACGCCGCGCATCTCGCGCGCCGCGCACTGGCCGATCGCAAGCTCACCGCGGTCAATCCGGCGCATGGCTGAGATGAGTTCAACGCCCGGTAATCTCGCGCCAAATCATCTCACGATCGATCCGGCCGATGCCCATAACCTGGCGCTGGCCGCCAACGTGCATCCGCCCGGATGGACCAATCCGGCGCCCGCGCCGCGCTATAACCTGGTCGTGATCGGCGCCGGCACGGCGGGCCTGGTCGCGGCGGCGGGTGCGGCCGGACTGGGTGCGAAAGTCGCGCTGATCGAGCGCGACCTGATGGGCGGCGATTGCCTGAACTTCGGCTGCGTGCCGTCCAAGGCGATAATCCGCGCCTCGCGCACGGCCGCCGAGATTGGCGCCGCCGCGCGCATGGGTCTCAGCGTGCCCGAGGGGGTTGCGGCCGACTTCGGTGCCGTGATGGAGCGGATGCGCCGGCTGCGCGCGGAACTCAGCGCCAACGATTCGGCGGCGCGCTTCACCGGCCTCGGCGTCGACGTGTTCCTGGGTGCGGCGCGCTTTGCCAGCCGCGATACCGTCGAGGTCGGCGGCGCGACGATCCGCTTTCGGCGCGCGGTGATCGCGACCGGCGCGCGCGCCGCCGAGTTGCCGATACCGGGGCTGCACGACGCCGGCTACCTGACCAACGAATCGGTCTTCTCGCTGACCGCGATGCCGCGGCGGATTGCGATTATCGGTGGTGGGCCGATCGGATGCGAGCTGGCGCAGGCGCTCGCCCGGCTGGGCGCCGCGGTCGCGATCCTTGAGGTCGAGCCGCAAATCCTGATTCGCGAGGATCGCGAAGCCGCCGGCCGGATCGAGAAGGCGCTGCTGCGCGACGGCGTGCGCCTGCTCACCGGATGCAAAATCGTGCGGATCGAGACGCGCGCCGTGCCACCGCTCGGGCCTGGCGACGGCGTGCCCGCCGAGGTCGAAGCGGTGCCGCCGATCCCGCCCGAAAAGGTTATCCGCTTCGAGCGGATCGGTGCGCAGGGCGAACTCGCGGTCGACGAGATCGTGCTCGGGGTCGGCCGCGCACCGGCGATCGACGGGCTCAACCTGGAAGCCGCTGGCGTCGCCTGCGACGGCGCGGCCGGCGTTACCGTCAACGATTACCTGCAGACCACCAATCCGAAAATCTTTGCGGCGGGCGACGTCTGTTCGCAATTCAGATTTACGCACATGGCCGACGCGATGGCCCGTATCGTGATCCGCAATGCGCTGTTTTTCGGCCGCGCCCGCTTAAGCGCACTGACGATACCGTGGTGCACCTACACCGATCCCGAGATCGCCCATGTCGGCCTGTACGAAGCCGACGCCCGCGCCCGTGGTATCGAGGTGGCCACCTTCACCCAGGAATTGAGTGGCGTCGATCGCGCGGTGCTCGACGGCGAAACCGACGGCTTCGTCAAGATTCACGTCGCCGCCGGCTCCGATCGGATCGTCGGCGCGACGGTCGTCGCCAGCCATGCGAGCGAGATGCTCTCCGAGATCACGCTCGCGATCACGCGCGGCGTCGGGCTCGGTGCAATCGCCGACGTGATCCATCCGTACCCGACGCAGGCCGAGGCGATTCGCAAGCTTGGCGATCAGTACAATCGCACTCGTTTGACGCCGCGCGTCAAACGGCTGTTCGCGCGATGGTTCGCGTGGACGCGCTGATTGATCTATCACGCGGGAAATATGGCGTTTTTTTCTGGCGAGCGGGTTCGCGGGCTGCTCAATGATCTTTCCGCCGCCGCGGCTGATCTCGCTGCCCGCCGTCGTGATTGCGCCGATCGCCGCTATTTCATGTTCCGCAAGGCAGTTAAAGGTCCGTGCCCGTACTGCGGCAAAAAAGCGGGGCCCGTCTATCGGCCCTTCAACTGCCGCGTATGCCGCCAGCGCGTGATCGTCGATGCGAAGGGCATGTCGCGCCTGCCCTCCTGATGCCGGCAGCGTCATTTGCGAGTTCTCGTCTAAGGTAATTGCGGAACACGGTCTATCGATTTGCGCCGCGCCGCCGCTGGTGCGCTTGCTGAAACCCGAGGCGGATCGTGCCGCGCGGCCCGGCGATCGATTTCACCGCGCCGCATGATCGCGCCCGGCTCCGCCAGGGAAGCTCTGCACAAGGACTACTCGGTCATTTTGAGCGCAGCGAAAAATCCCGGGATTCTTCACGTCGCAGACTCCGTTCAGAATGACCAGCTGACTTATGCAGAGTTTTCCTGGCCCGGCCGCCGCTAACGCAGCTTCAGGTTGAACGCCTGCGGTCCCTTGTCGCCCGGACGCACCTCGAACTGCACCTCCGCGCCCTCGCGCAGATCCTCGAAGTAGACCTTCGGGGCGAGCCGCGAGCGATGAAAAAAGATCTCGTCGCTGCCGTCGTCGGGATTAATAAAGCCGAAGCCCTTGTCCTTGATTATCTTCTTGATCGTACCGTACATGGTGACCCCTCCGCATTGCGCCGCTCAGCTCTCGTCTTGAGCTTAGGCTCTGCGATGTTTATGTAAAGAGGCGGCACGGGAGCGCCGGGCGATGCTCAAGGCGGTTGGTCTCAAGGAAATCGAGGCGATTTTTTCCATCACCGACGCGCTCGGCATCTCGCGCGAGGCGCTGGTCATCCCGCTGCGCACCGCGGCGCCCGGCCGGCTCAAGCTGCTCGGCGACGGCAAGCTCGAGATCGTGGTCGATCGCGACGCCGTCTTCGACGAATGGCTCACGCAGCTGGAGGATCGGATTCGCGCGCTGATGGATCTGCCGGCGCCGGACTGAACTCGATCAGCACCGCGCCGTGATCGACCATCGCGCCCGCCGCCGCGCGGATTGACTTCACCACTGCCGCGCCCTCGGCGTAGAGCGTGGTCTCCATCTTCATCGCTTCGAGCACGAGCAGCGGCTGGCCCGCCGCCACCGCGTCGCCCTCGGCCACCAGGATGCGCAAGACCTTGCCGGGCATCGGCGCGGCCACTTCCGCCGCCGCCAGAGCGCGGCGCGCGCGGCCCGCGCGCCCCTCGACCGCGACGAATTCCCAGGCGGCCGGTCCCGCCGCGACGAAGATCGCATTGCGCGTGCGCGCGCCGTAGATGCGCACGTGGCGCCCGCCAATCCGCAGGATCGCGCCGTCGGCCGCCGCCTCGATCTCGGCCGCGATCTCCTCGCCGTCGATGCGCACGCGCAGCGCCGCGCCTTCGCGGGCGACGATCTCGACCTCGAACTCGCGCGCCTCACCGGCTCGCTTGAGCTTCATCGGCGGCCCCACAATTCAAATTCGCCGAGCGTGGTCCATGGCGAACGCGCGGCGGCGCCGTCCGCTGTCGCCGACGAGCGATTTCCGCCGCCGCCGGTCGCCGCCGCGCCACCGAGCATCCCGTTTGCGGCCAGTGCGGCCGCGATCAGCGCTTCGTGCAGGTCGCGATCGGCGGGGCTCCAGTGCGGGAAATGATCTGCGATAAACCGGGTCGAAAGATCGGCGCGCGCAAACGGCTCGCTCGCAATGATCTCGCGCACAAAGGCCGCCGTATTGCGCACGCCCAGCAGCATGAATTCGCCGAGCGCCGCCGCCGTTCGCGCGCGCGCCTGCTCGCGCCCGCCGCCGTGGCAGATGAGCTTGGCGATCAGGCTGTCGTAGTACGGCGCGATCTCGGTCCCCGCTTCGAGATGCGTATCGACGCGCACGCCCGGGCCGGCCGGTAGCGCGAGCTTGATCACGCGGCCGGTAGCGGGCCGAAAATCCTGCGCGGGGTCTTCGGCATTGATGCGGCATTCGATTGCGCATCCGCGCGCCGCCGGTGGCTCGGCCACCCGCTCGCCCATCGCGATTCGCAACTGCTCGGCAACCAGGTCGCAGCCGAAAATCAGTTCGGTCACCGGATGCTCGACCTGGAGCCGCGCGTTGACTTCGAGAAAATAGAAGTTGTCACCGTCGACCAGGAACTCGGCCGTACCCGCGCCGCGATAGCCCGCCGCGCGCGCCAGGGTCAACGCCGCCGCGGCCATCCGCTCGCGCAGGACCGGCTTGAGGCCGGGCGCCGGCGCCTCCTCGATCAACTTCTGATGGCGCCGCTGAATCGAGCAGTCGCGATCGCCCAGGGCGACCACGGTGCCGTGGTGATCGCCGAGCAACTGGACTTCGACGTGGCGCGGACGCGCGATGTATTTTTCGAGAAAGATGCGCCCGTCGCCGAACGCCGCCAGCGCCTCGCGCGCGGCCGCTTCCAGAGCTGGTGCGAGTCCCGCCGCCTCACCAACCACGCGCATCCCGCGCCCGCCGCCGCCGGCCGCCGCCTTGACCAGGATCGGATAGCCGGAGGACGCGGCAAACTTGCGCGCCGCCTCGAGGTCGCCCGCGTCGCTGCCCGGCACCACTGGTACGCCCGCGTTGATCGCGATACGCCGCGCGGCGACCTTGTCACCAAGCGCCGCCATGACCTCGGCCGGCGGCCCGACAAAGATGATGCCGCTCTGTTCGACGGCGCGCGCAAATTCCGGCCGCTCGGAGAGAAAGCCGTAGCCCGGATGGATCGCGTCGGCGCTGGCCGCGTGCGCCGCCTCGAGTATCGCCGCGATATTCAGATAACTCGCGGCCGGCTCGGCCGCGCCGATCGGACGCGCGTCGTCGGCCGCCGCGACGTGAGCCGCCGCTGCGTCGGCCGCCGAGTACACGGCGACGGTTTCGATACCCATCACGCGCGCGCTGCGGATTATGCGCAGCGCGATCTCGCCGCGATTGGCGATCAGGATACGTTTGATCTTCCGGGCCTTCACGCTGTCCCGTAACCTAACACAGGAACCGTCCGCGGCCATCCGAGCGCCGGCCGTGGCGCGCGCCGCGATTGCAAGCGCGCGCGGCTTGGATTAAGTGCGTGGCGAGGCGGCGCGTCGCGGTGCCGGCCATGGGTAATCCACGCGCGCACGATCGATCCACGTGATCGATCGACGTGATCAATTCGTGCGGCATACATAAAGGACACGCATCAAGATGAGCAACTACTTCGAGGATTTCAAACCCGGCCAGAGCTTCAAGCATTGGCCGGGCCGCACCCTGACCGATTTCGACAATACCTGGTTCACTCTGATGACCATGAACACCAACCCGATCCATTTTGACGCCGCCTACGCGGCCAAGAGCCAGCATGGGCGATGCCTGATCAACGGCCTGCTGGTGATCGCGACGGTCGTCGGCATGAGTGTCAAGGATATCAGCGAGACCGCCATCGCCAATCTCGAATACGAGACAATTCGCCATACCGCGCCGAGCTTTGGCGGCGACACGCTTTACGCTGAGACCACCGTGCTCGAGGTGACGCCGTCAAAGAGCAAGTCCGACCGCGGCATCGTCTATGTCGAGACGCGCGGGCTCAATCAGCAGGGCGAGCAGGTGCTCCATCTGCGCCGCCGGGTGCTGGTGCCGCGCCGTCCGGCGGCCTGAATTATGTTCCTGGCGGACCGCACGGGGCGGCCGCGGCAAAATAATTGTCGATATCCGGTCCCGCGGCGAGAAATAAGATTGATCGCCACGCGAAAATCATTATCTTGATTGGCTGTTCATCGAAGCCGTGTCCGGTGCGCCGGGCGCGAGGAGACAAAGGTATATCCGCATGAGGGAGCGTTAGCGTAGGAAATGGAAAACTCACCCGCCGTTCGCACTGTGTACGACTTCCCGGTCGCCGGACATCTCTGCATCGATGGCGCTGTGCGCTACACCCGGTTGGCGCGGCGCGCCGGTAGCGTCCAGCCGCGGGGCGAATGCCCGCATTGCCACATCACATTTCAATACCGCAAACCGCTGCGCTCAAACGTCCGCCACTTCGGTGAGCACGGCGCGACGCTGCCTTAACTCCCGCGCCGGCGGATTTTTCCGCCGGTCCATTACATAGGCTCGATGCGCTAACCGGTTTGCTCGAACCGGCGGCCGCGCCCTCGCGATTGCCGCGGCGCGGTCTCAATTCGTGGCGCGCGCTTTGCCGCTCAAGGCTGCGCAGGCGGCGACGGTGTCGCGGTGGGCGCTACCGTCGGCCGCGCCGCATCGCCCGGCGCGGCGGTGATCACCGCGTCCTGGTGATGCGCGCGCACCATCAGGAGCTTGATACCTTTGTAGTAGCGCGAGGTTGAACCGCCGACGAAATACCAGTCGTCGGCCGGGTCGAACCACGCGCGAATCTCGGGCAGGAAGGGTGCGACGACCAGGTTGAGCCAGCCGAAATCGGGCTTAACGTCGGTCTGAACCAAACTGCCCGGATAAAACAGCCACGGCGCCGCAGGCTGCGGGTCGGCCGACACGGCGAGCACCTTGGGTCCGGGCACGCAGTTGAAATCGTGGAACTCGATTCTACCGGTTTCGCCATCCTTGAGCGCCTGGCGCAACGGGATTACGACCGTCGCGCCCGAGAAAGTATCGGGTGGAAAATTGAGGTGCGCGCTGGATACCTGCGCCTGCCCGTTGAGGTAGATGGTGCAGGTGCCGATACCCGCCGCGATGTCGGCACTGCCCTCGCGATCGCGCGAGCCGTCGGCGTTGAAATAGGCGTGGTCGGACTTCACCAATTGCGGCAGTTTGGCTCCCGCAAGCACCCGGACGGTGTCTTCCTCGATATCCGATTGACCGTTGTTGTAACGGTACGCGCCGCGGATTCTCCATTGGTCACGGCTTAGGGCGGTCACGCTGAAATCGGCCCGGCCGATGATGGCGTGGCCGTCGGCGCTGCGCAGCACGTAGTCGGTCGGTGCGAAGTCCAGTTCAGCCGCGCCGGCCGGCGCGGCCCCGAGGCATTGCCCGAGCGCCGCGGACATCGCGAGGCCGGCCGCAAACCGGGCGAGGCCGGCCGCAAACCGCTGTGAACTTGCGCTCCATGCTCGAACCATCGTTAGCCTTGGAAGATCTAGTCCTGGAGGTTATTGGCCGCTCGCGCGCGGCAATCAATCGGCGTGCTTGAACAGCTTCATCAGCGCTTCGAAGGTGGCCGGTGGCTGTGCCGCCGCGGCGAGATTGTGGGCGACATGCGCCGCCGATTTCATTCCGACCAGCGCGCTGTCGACGCCCGGTGTCGAGCGGGCGAACTGTAGCGCGCGCTGCGCGTCCGAGGCGAAGCCCGGGAACGCTTCGGCGAGCATCGCCGGCATCCCGCGCGTCAGCCGCCCCTGCATCAGCGACGCACTGGCGCATACCGCTATGCCGGCCGCGTCGGCGGCGGCCAGCGTGTTGCCTGTGGTGCCGTCGGGCAGCGGCTGATTGCGCGAGGTAAAGGCCTCGGGCATCGCGAGGTTGTAGGGCAGTTGAATCATGCGGAAATGATGGTCGCGTCCGCCGACCTGCTCCGCAATCCGGACCAGGTCGAGCAGCGCCAGATGGCCGGCGTCACGCGGCGCCGCACGCAGGCCGTTCCAGGTCGCGGCGCCGTAGCAGGCGATCCGGTTTTCGGCCACCTTCAACTCGAACAGCTCGAACGCGCGCTGGATGCGCGCGTTGAATTCGTCGCGATCGACCGCGCCGAGCTGGGTCTCGGGGTTGTGCAGATAGTAGACGTCGATGGTCTCGACGCCCAGGTTCGCGCGGCTCAGTTCGATCATCGCGTCGAGCCAGCGCGGCGTCATGCAATGCGATCCCTCGACCATGTCCGACGGGCGCACGATGCCGGTCTTGACGAATTCCTCGTCGAACCATTCGCGCGGATCGGCCGGCACGCCGCCGTCGAAGGTGATGTACCCGCCCTTGGTCGCGACGACGATCTCCTCGCGCCGAACCGCTTGCGATCGGACCAGCTCGGCGATTACCTCGCCGGCGACGCGCTCGCTGCGCTGAAAGCGATAATTCACCGCGGTATCGATCAGGTTGATGCCGCCGAGAATCGCCGCGCGGATCGCCGCCGCGTAGGCCGCGTCGGTCTGCTCGTCGGGCTCGCCCAGGTAGGTGCCGATGCCGATCGACGAGACCGCCAGGCCAAGCGTCTCGCGATAGTTGCCGGGCAAGCCGGCGAAGCGTCCGGCGTAAGCCGCGGTGGCCTCGGCGGTGGCGCGATCTCTGAGCATCGAAATCTCCCTTAAGGGGCCAATGATGGCGCCGGCGGCGCGGCGTTCAGCCCCGCTCGCGGACCAGGTTGAGCGGACTTATCGAAGGCTCGAAGAGCAGTTGGATCACGTTGCCGTCGGGGTCGCTCAGGTAAAACGACACCGATCCGTCGCGATGATGCTTGAGCGGGTTGACGATCGTCAGGTCGTTGGCCTGCGCCCACGCGTAGCCGCGCTCGACCTCCGCGATGGACGCCGCGATAAACCCGAGATGGTCGAGTGCCTGCGCGCCGCGATCGCCGACCGCGCCGCGATGCAGCGCCAGGTTGTCGCATCCCGAACTCAGGTAGGCGTTGTCGGCGTCGGGCTGCCACACCAGCTTCATCCCGAAGACCCGCTGGTAGAAGTCGGACGCGCGCGCGACGTCGGCCACCTTGAGCGCCAGATGTCTTAGTCCGCGATTAGTGATCACTTTCCCGATTCCGTCCGCCGATGCGAACTTCGGCTATCAAACTTGGGGCTATCATAGCGGCGCGCCGGTGATCGTCGCCACTACGCAATCGCGTCTCGTTCGCACACTGACGTGGTGGCGTCTCATGCCGGCGGTGCGGAAATCCGGTAGCCGACGACCGCCCAGACCGGATCCGACGGCGGATCGTCCACTGCGCTGCGATCGATCGACTCGATCTTCGTAAAGGCGCCGCACTCGCTGAAGTATTTCATGACGAGCGCGACGCGCTGCTGAGCGTTGGTGCCGTGCCACAGGGCGACCGCCTTGCTCGGGAACATCCGGTTGGAAAACGTCACGATAAATGGCACGTCGGGCCGGAGCACTCGTCCGACTTCGGCAAACAACTCGAGCGGCCGGATCACGTACTGGATCGACACGGTCATCACGGCGCCGTCGAACGCGGCGTCGGCAAAGGGCAGGCGCGGATCGCGATTCAGGTTATGCACGATCGCTTCGGTGAGCGCCGGATTGTCCTGCATCTCGGCCAGATTGAGTCCCAACCCGACCAGCCGCCGCGGCCGTATCGCCGCCGGGAGATGTGAGCGCCAACTGCTCATCAGGTCGAGCAGTTCGGCGTCGGGCGGAATCCGATTGGCGTAAATTTCGCCGACCTTCGCGATCGCGCCGTCGTCGATATGCACGACAAAACGAGGTGCGCGGTAGAACAGTTCGTCGTCGCTCTCGTCCATCCGGCGGAAGAATTCAGGCTTCGAAGTTTGTGGCATAGCGTCTCAACGATGCGTCCGATGTGAAATTTATGCAATTAAAACAGCAACTTAGACGGACGCGACGCGAGCGATCGAATGCGTTGACATTATTTGCCCCGGCCGTCTAAAATAAAACAGTTTTCCAATCTTTGCTCATTCACCTGTGATATGG